>Ga0180437_10009166_pt1 | contig 12321 bp, 7 predicted proteins | sample SS_ome_4_FD_132410 | JGI IMG/M metagenome (GOLD analysis project Ga0180437, IMG submission 132410) | Hypersaline lake sediment archaeal communities from the Salton Sea, California, USA - SS_3_D_1 metaG | ecosystem: Environmental > Aquatic > Non-marine Saline and Alkaline > Hypersaline > Sediment...
GCTTATAGGAACAGGGCAGACCGCATGGATGCAAGGAGCCAGCTACACCATCATGCTCGATTCTCTCATCAATGATTTCGTCTCCGGCGAGATCGAACATGCCGTATGGAGCGCCTGGAACGACAGAAATCCGGATGTCATCGTTATCGAAGGACAGGGCAGCTTGTTGAATCCTGCATACCCCGGTGGATTCGAGATCCTGGCTGCCGGAAGACCGGACGCCGTCGTTCTTCAGCATGCCCCGGCCCGAAAAGAGTACGATGGATTTCCCGGATACACCATCCATCCCCTGGACGTCCAGATTAAAGCCATAGAGTTGATCTCCGGAAAACCTGTTATCGCGATTACCATCAATCACGAAAATATCCCGCTATCGAATATCCCGGAAATTTGCGATTCCATCAGCCGACAAACCGGCCTGCCCACGATCGATGCCCTGCGAGATGGAGCAGAGGCAATTCTCCCATCCCTCCTGCATCGTCCCAAAAACAGGAAAAAATCGTACGTTTAGAAAGGGATATCCCCATGAAAAAGAACGATAAAGACATCTTTCATCCTCTCAAGGTTATCGATCGTTTCGAGATCGGCCCCGTTCGTTTGGAAAAAAAGCGGCTTGTCTGCCCATACAAAATCGTCCAGAAGAACAAAGCGGAAACATACTCTTTGATATACAGGTATCAAGAGGATGTTTTCGATCCCGGCGAACATGCCTCGGCACACCTCGCTGACATGATCGCCGCCCAGGTGGCCATGAACTATGGACTTTTTTGTAAAGAGATGGTCTTCTACGGCCTGTATGACGAGGCGGACCAGAAGATGATTCTGGATATGATGAAGAACACAGCACGGGAAATCTATGTGAAAAAATTCCTGGAACCCAATCCCTTTTTGCAAAAAACAGTTGTCGATCTTCCGGCGGTTAAACGAGCTTCCTATGTGCAGGCTCAAGTGATCTTCGACTCCAGTTTTTCCTCCCCTGGAATCAAGGCACAGAAAGCCAAAGGACAATCTCACTGGACCGTGGCAAAATCGCGCTATGCTGTCCTTTCCAGCGGAGGAAAAGACAGCCTGCTAAGCTTTGGACTGCTTCGGGAAATCGGATGTGAGGTCCATCCCATTTTTATCAATGAATCCGGGAGGCACTGGTATACAGCCCTCAATGCCTTCCGCTATTTTTCTTCCCGATTTTCCCGAACAGCCAGAGTCTGGACCAACTCCGACAGGATGTTCAACTGGATGCTCAGGCATTTCCCTTTTATCCGCCAGGATTTTGCGGATATCCGCTCGGATGAATATCCCATCCGTTTATGGACTGTAGCCGTCTTTCTTTTTGGGGCACTTCCGATTCTCCGTAAACGTGGAATCGGACGCCTCATCATAGGGGACGAGACCGACACGACAAACCGCAAGTCCTTCAAAGGAATCACCCATTATGACGGGCTTTATGACCAGAGCCGTTATTTCGACAATGCCCTGACCCGCTACTTCATCCAGAAGGGATGGAACATTAACCAATTCTCCCTGATAAGGCCACTCTCGGAGATACTGATAGAAAAAATCCTTTACCATAGATATCCTAAACTGCAAAAACACCAGGTATCCTGTCATGCTGCCCACATCCAGGGGAAATGGGTTTTTCCCTGCGGGCAGTGCGAGAAATGCCGGCGCATCGTCGGGATGCTGGTCGCTCTGGACGCAGACCCGAAAAACTGCGGATACAGCGAATCTCAAATTGAAAACTGCCTGGAGGCCATAGCGGTCAAAGGCGTTCATCAGGAAAGCTCCGGTGCGGGTCAATTGAAATATCTGCTTATCCAGAAGGGGCTTATCCCCTCTCCTCCAAAAAAAACAAAGGCAACCGGCTCCCCTGAGATCATGAAAGTCCGCATCGATCCTGATAGATCTCCGCTGGATACCGTTCCTCTGGATATCCGGGAACAGATATTGCGCATTTTCCTGGAGCATGCCGAAGGAGCGGTCAGATGGCAGGGACGGCTCTGGGTGGAATACGATCCTATGAACGATCCGGCCTTCTCTTTGCCTTATCCTTTCGAACTTCCTGGGAAAAGGTCATCTCAAACAAAAGGCACAGATCCCGCATCCCGCGTATCCTCCCATATCTGGGGCGAATTGACCTGGCCAGAGGCGCAGAACCGGCTCAAGGAGATCGATATTGCCCTTCTTCCTGTGGGATCCCTGGAACAACACGGTCCACACCTCCCGCTCGATACAGACGCATTCGATGCCTATTACTTGGCCCGGCAGGTAGCACAAACCTGCAGTGCCCCAAAGCCTCTAGTCCTTCCGCTTATTCCCTATGGTGTTTCCTACCATCATGATGATTTCAGCGGCACCATAAAGATCTCCCCCCAAGCGCTTTCCCAACTCGTTTATGAAATCGGGATGAGCGCGGCCAAGAACGGGATCACGAAGCTCGTGATCATCAATGGACATGGCGGAAACATCCCCTCTTTACAGTTCGCAGCCCAGATGATCAACAGGGATGCCCATATATTTACCTGCGTGGAGACAGGAGAAACAAGCGATAAGGATATCCTCTCCTTGATAGAAACCCCCAATGACGTCCATGCCGGAGAGATAGAAACAAGCACGACTTTGGCAATCCGTCCCCATGTGGTCCGCCGGGACAAGATACGCAAGTTCATTCCTAAATTTTCAAGCCGGTATCTGAATTTCAGCTCGAAAAGGAGCGTGGAATGGTATGCCCGCATCGCCAAAATATCCTCCAGCGGAGTTTTGGGCGATCCGACTAAGGCCAGCCGGGATAAAGGCAGAAAAATATGGGCCGTTATGATCGAACATCTGGTGGAGTTTGTCGAGGACTTGAAAAATTTGAGCCTGGATGAGATCCACCAAAAGCGCTATTGAAGGAAAGACCATGAAAATCAGCGATATCGAAGCCTGGCCGGTAAGCATGAAATTATCGGAGCCCTATACCATCGCCTATGAAACCATTGAAAAAACGACAAATGTTTTCCTGTGTATTTCTACGGATAAGGGGATAAAGGGTTTCGGTTGTGCGGCTCCCGATCTTCAAATCACTGGGGAAACACCCGAGAGCGTCCTGCAGAGTTTAAGGGATATCGTGCTTCCGGCAATCAAAGGATCCGATCCGTTGAGAACAGCTATGCTTCTCGAACGTCTCACTCCTCCCCTCTTCTCCCAGCCATCAGCTCTGGCGGCAGTGGACATGGCGCTTCACGATATCTTGGGTAAAGTCTGCGGTCTGCCTTTGTGGAAAGTTCTCGGGGGATTCCGGGATCGGATAAAAAACAGTGTGACCGTCGGGATACTTCCGGAAAGCGAGACCGTCGCTGAGGCAATAAAAAGAGTTTCCCAGGGCTTTCGATGTTTAAAACTCAAGGGTGGAATCGACGTGCAAGATGACATCGCGCGAATAATCAAAGTCCGGGAAGCTGTGGGAAAGGATATCGAATTGCGTTTCGATGCCAACCAAGGATTTACGGTCGAACAAGCGCTCACGTTCTTCGAAGGAACCCGAAAGGCTAACCTCGAGCTGATCGAACAGCCCACTCCGCAGGGGCAGCCCGACCTTTTGGGCCGGGTCACGAACAGTGTCCAGATCCCGATCATGGCAGACGAAAGCCTGATGACCCTGCGAGACGCATTCCGCCTGGCCAGAAAAGACCTGGTCGACATGGTCAACGTTAAGCTGATGAAGGTGGGAGGAATATCCGTTGCGATCCAGATCAATTCTGTTGCCCGATCCGCAGGCCTGGAAGTGATGGTGGGCTGCATGGATGAGGCTGCCCTGAGCATCGCAGCGGCCCTGCATTTTGCATTGGCCCGACCCAATGTTGTTTACGCCGATCTTGACGGACATCTCGACCTTGAAGACGATCCATCCGACGGCGCGGTCAGTCTTCGCAATGGGGTCCTGTTTCCCACCAACCTGCCGGGATTGGGTTTTGACCTTCTCTCATGAACTCCCGTTCCATGTTCGTCCATAGCAGAATTGCCTAGTCTGCTTAATTTGTTAACACATCTTGTCAAGAAAATTTACAACAGGATTGTTATTCTTTCGATATAATCCTCCATATTTTAATTTCATCTCCTTTCAGATAAAATATATTTTCAAGGTGAAAGATCGCCCTTTAAAAGGAGAGAACGAATGAAGATCAAAAATCTCTATAAAAAAGCTGTGGAAATCGGCATTGCCAACGACTTGAGAGGAAAAAATGAAATAAAAAAGATGCTGAAACAGGAAAAGGAAAAATTCGATGCCCTCAAAAAAGACGAGTTGGATTTATACGATAAAGACCGTTTATTCAATCCTTATGCGGACACCCGTGTTCTCTATGGCAGCCTCGAAAAAAACATCAAAACGATGATAGTCGGGATAGATATGCAGGTCGCAGAGATCGTGCTAACGTATCTTTTGAATAAAGATTTCGGGAAAAAAATCGATTTGATCGTATCTCATCACCCTGAAAGCTATGCCCTTGCCCAGCTTTACGATGTGATGAAACTCCAGGCTGATCTGATGGCCCAATATGGGGTCGCCATCAGCGTGGCCGAACAACTCATGCAAACAAGGATATCCGAGATTCAAAGAAGGCTGATGCCAGTAAACCACACCCGGGCTGTCGATGCGGCAAAAATCCTGAACCTTCCGATGATGTGCATCCATACGCCTGCGGATAACTGCGTCACGAATTTCCTGAAAAAAGCCTTCGAGAAACAGAAACCCCATACGCTGAAAGACCTGATGCAGATATTGAAAGACCTACCTGAATACAGGAAGTCTGCAAAATTGCAGGTGCCGCCAAAAATAGTGAACGGTTCTGAAAACAACAGATGCGGAAAAATTTTCGTCGAAATGACGGGGGGAACGGAAGGCTCCAAGGAGATCTATCAAAGATATGCCAACAGCGGCATCAGCACATTGGTAGGCATGCACTACAGTGAAGAACACCTGGAAAACGCAAAAAACGCCAAACTGAATGTCGTGGTTGCCGGTCATATCTCGAGCGATGTCCTCGGCCTAAACCTCCTCTTCGACGAAATTGAAAAAGGGGAAAAGCTGGAGTTTGTCGGCGTTTCCGGATTCGAAAGAATGAGAAGAATAAAATAGCCTTTATTTTGGCACAATTTTTGCTGCTTATTCTTTCGATGAATTCCCAACCTGTTAAAACCGGTCCGAAAAAAAACACTTCGTTTACTGAAGATTTTGCTATAATATGAAAGGGGAAGGATAATGAAAAAGGCATTGTTCGTTTTTTCCGTTCTTTTTTTGAGCCTGGCCCTTTTGTCTCAACAAATCAAGGAAGAAGCGACCGTCATAAACATTGAAGTTCCGGTAAGGGTATTCAGCGGAAAGAACTTTATCGAGAATTTGACGATCGACGATTTCGAGGTCTTTGAAAATGGTGTCTCTCAAAACATCGAAGCCGTTTATTTCGTTAAAAAAAGGTCGGTGGAAAGAAGCCAGGAAAAGAAAAGATTTTCTCCTAAAACGGCACGAAGTTTTTTCCTCTTTTTCGAACTTTCCAGATACGACCCTAAAATCGGCGATGCTATCAGATATTTTGTGCACAACGTTCTCGCTCCAGGCGATGACCTTTCTTTCGTCACGTCCATGAAAACGTACCGGATGAAAAATATCGCTTTCGAGGTGACTTCCCCCGAGGAGGTAACAAATCAACTTATCAAGATCGTCAGAAGAGATACCATGACGGGGAATTCAGAATACCGGCTCATGATCAATGATATCTCCGAGCTCGCCCAGTCCTTGTCTGCACACATGGCCCAGGGACGTATGGATGCCTCAGCTCAAGGCCCCGTTATCGATGAACTGATGGTGCCGATAACGGAAGGAGGTTCTTCCGGCTTCTACGGTGGGAGAAGCCTTGAGGAAGAATTCTCCTTATATGAAAATTATGTATTCAAACTGGAAAATCTGAGGAGAATGGACCAGAAAAAACTTCTGGATTTCGCAAAACTCCTAAAGAAAAAAGAGGGACAAAAATATGTGACGATCTTTTATCAAAAGGAATTCATCCCCCAACTGAATCCTCAATTATTAAGCCAAACCATGAGCCTTTATCAAGACAGTCCCACAATCATTCAGACGATATCCAATGTCATCGAGTTTTACAGGAGAGAGGTCCAGATCGATACGGAATTGGTCAAGCAAACCTATGCGGATAGTTCCATTTCGATCCATTTTCTCTATCTGACAACTCCGCCGGAATCTCAGTATGGTGTCTATATGGCAGATCACTCGGAAGACATTTTTTCCGCCTTTCAAGAGATGGCCGTAGCAACCGGTGGATATATCAACAGTTCATCACGAGCGGACTACCTGATAAAAAGCGCCATTGAAGCTTCGGAAAACTACTATTTGCTGTATTATTCTCCCAGCCATTACATCGTTGATGGGAAATTCAAAGAAATCGTGGTTAAAGTCAAAAACAAAGACTACCGTATTTCCCATCGCGTCGGGTATTTTGCCAACTAAGACCAAAAAAAGATTTTGGGAACGTTTCATAGTAATATAGAAAAAAAGTCTAAAGAGGAAAGCCAATGAAAAAAATCATCTTTTTTACAGTCATTCTGGTATCTTTCGGATTTTTGTTCTCTCATCAAGAGCAACATGCTGTGACAGTCCGAAACATCGAAGTTCCAATCCGTGTGTTTTTAGACAATCAATTCGTGGATAACCTGACTATCGACGATTTCGAGATTTTTGAAAACGGAATCCCGCAAAAAATCGAAGCCTTATATCTAGCGAACAAAAACACCATCGCCCGGGAAGAAGAATTGAAGTCTTTCGCTCCTCAAACCGCGAGACACTACTTTCTTCTTTTCCAGATCATCGAATACAATCCCAAACTGGAAGAGTCCATTAAATATTTTTTCACCAATGTGCTTCTTCCCCAGGACACGCTGACTCTAATGACACCCCAAAAAAACTACCATTTATCCAGCCAGGCTCTCCAAAAAAAGAAAAAAGAAGATATCGCCAAAGAAATGGTGAAGCTACTGAGGAAAGACACAAAAATCAGTTCTTCCGCTTACCGGAGTTCGATGAACAGCCTGAGAGGGATTGTCAGTTCCATTTCAGGCGGGATTTCGATGACCGACGTCGATTCCACAGCTGAACTCGATAGCGGCAGCTCTTTAGGGATGTTGCTCCGCCGATACCGGAACAACCTGGATAAGCTCGAGGACCTTCGCCTTATCGATCAGAACGTTTTCATCCAATTTGCAACCCAAGTAAAATCCATGGCCGGTCAGAAATACGTGTACTTTTTTTATGAAAGGGAATTCCGGCCCGAACTCAGCGCATCTGTCCTGAGCAGTCTGGTTGCAAATTACCAGGGCGAACCAAGCGTCCTGGCCGATATCCAAGACCTTTTTCAGTTATATCAAAGACACGAACGCGTCAACACGGAAAAAATATCCCAGGCATTCGCAGATGCAGCTATCTGTTTCAATTTTTTATTCGTCGATAGAGAAGAGAGGGATGCCGGGGGTATCACCATGCGTGAACAATCCGAAGATTTTTTCTCGGCATTTCGAGAGACGGCCATCGCCACAGGAGGAATAGTCGATAGCTCCAGGAATCCATCCGATTCCTTCCTGAGCGCCCTCGAAGCAGGAGAAAATTACTACCTGCTGTACTATTCCCCGGCTAATTACATGAGCGACGGCAATTATAAGAAAATCCAAGTTAAAGTGAAAAATCCGAAATACAAGGTTACATACAGGCAAGGATACATCGCCAACTAAAAACCTGAATTATTGGGGTTCGCTTTTTTGCGAAGGAGGGGCTTTCCAGGCAAAGATCGTTCCCACTATCAAAATAACAAATCCCGCAACTATATACATACGTCTGTATCCATAAAGGTCGCTAATCCATCCGAACAATGCAGGTCCGAATGCCATTCCGACATCGAAGAAAGTCAGGTAGAGACTGATGGCAAATCCTTTGTTCTCTGTTCCCAGCATATCGATAATGTAGGTGCTCAGCGCGGGAAAAATCAAACCCTGCCCGAATCCTCCGATAAACCCGGCTAAAACGAACATCCAGGAGAAGTTCGCCTGTGACAGAAAGAAGAGATTGAAGCCTATAATGCAGACAGAGGGGAAAATAATCGACTTTCTCCCATGGCGGTCCGAAATGTCTCCCAGAAAGAGACGGGTCAGGATTGCCGCAGCGGAAAAGGAAAGAAAGAAAGGACCGATGCGGGCCACAGGAATGGATTTCCCGAAAAGGGCGATAAAATAAACGACAGCTCCTCTAACAGCCCCATGAACCGCAGGTAGTGCAAAAATAATCGCTACAGAAAACAGGGCTACTTTTTTAAAGGATTCCGGTTTCTGGAATTGCCGGTTGTGATTGGGTTTGATGACTTCCTTGGTCCAGGCAATGCATGCGAAAGATATGACGAGGAAGAACAGGCTGGTGTTGAAAAGACCGGGGAAACCAACGAGACGGACAATCTCTTCGGCGAGCAAAGGTCCCAAAGCTGCTGAAAGGAGACCGGCTACGCCTATAATCCCCATAGACTGAGCCAACCGGGAGACCGGAGCCAGATCCGAACAAATCGTCATGGTGGCGGTCATGCTAATTCCCCAGCCAATCCCTGTCAAAGCCCTCAGGGCCAGGGGCAATATCCCGGCATCTCCGATCAAGTGATACAGAGGCAAGACTGCTATCAAAAAAGCGATTCCGAAAAGCGATATGTTTTTCCTCCCCCTCACATCGATCAGACGTCCGAATATGGGTCTCATGAAGATTGCCATCAAGCCGTGTACTCCCATGATCAATCCGATCCGGGTTTTGGATGCATTAAACTGCTCGAAAAAAAGAGGAAAAATGAAGAATAGAGTGACACTCATGAACAAAAAGAAATAGCCGATAAGCGCAACGATAAAATGCCTGTTCCACATCATTTTAATATTGAACATACGAATCACAGCCATCATTATATAGAGTGCTGGCTGTTTTGGGTATGGGGAAAATAAGCAAAAAGGGGATAATGAAGGAGGGTTAAAAAAACCCTACCCAGCCAGCGAAGCAGAGTTTGATAGTATTATACCAGAAATGCGGAAAATATCAATACTTTTGTGAAAATTATTTTGAAAAACCCGGCATTCGGTTGCCCCCGCCGAAACGGCGGTGATATAATTTGTGAACTGGATGATTTTGGAAAGCCATTTTCTCCTGAAAAATATTTATAAATAAAGAGGAAAGGACTTGAACATGTATGCCATAGGAGTTGATTCAGGAACCCAGGGAACGAAAGTTTTGATCGTGGATTTCGATGGAAAAATCATTGCCGGCGGGCGGGCTCCCCACCTCTTTGTCGACGATCTAAAGCCGGGCGAAAGCGAACAGGACCCGCAAATATGGATTGAAGCACTCAAACAGGCCCTTGCGGAGGCCTTGAAAAAGGCAAACATTACCCCTTCGGAAATAGTCTGTATGGGAGTTTCAGGTCAGCAGCACGGCTTTATTCCCCTGGATGAGGAAGGTCACCCGATACGCCCAGCCAAACTTTGGAACGATACATCCACTGTCCGCGAAGTCGGGATCATTATCGATAAGTTGGGAGGGAAAGAGAGTTATATCCAAAAACTGGGCATAAACCTGGCTGTAGGATACACGGCATCCAAAATCCTTTGGCTAAAGCGGCACGAACCGGAAAATTATAAAAAACTTTCCAGCGTTCTCTTGCCGCACAACTTCATCAACTATGTCCTGACCGGAGCATCACATATGGAATTCGGAGACGCTTCCGGAACAGGACTGATGGACATAAGGAAGCGTATTTGGAGCCAGGAGGCAATCGCTGCCATCGATCCAGAACTTCCGGCAAAGCTTCCCCCATTATCCCATCCCTCGGAGCCTGTCGGTTTCCTTGTCAAGGATTTTGCCGGACAATTCGGCATGGATAAAGTCCTTGTCGCAAGCGGAGGTGGGGATAACATGATGGGGGCTATCGGGACAGGCAATGTCGAGCCCGGCTTATGCACACTCAGCCTGGGGACTTCGGGAACCATCAGCTCTTTCTTTGCCGAGCCTTTTGTAGACCCAATCGGAGAAATCGCTTCCATGTGCGACAGCACAGGGGGATGGCTTCCCTTGCTCTGCACAATGAATGTCACGAATACAACGGAATACTGGAAAGAAATCTTGAACATCTCCAACGAAGAGCTCGAGGGTTCAGCATCTCAGGCCCCGGCAGGTGCGGAAAGTCTGCTTTTTCTTCCATTCATCGACGGCGAACGGGTCCCAATTCTCCCTCAAGCAAACGGAGTCTTTTTTGGTTTGACAAGGAAAAATTTCCATGCACAGCACATGACAAGGGCCGTGATGGAGGGAACGATCCTGAACCTCGGGTATGGTTTTTCCCGCATGAAGTCACTGGGTTTGATCCCATCGGAAATTAGAGCGACGGGCGGAGGGGCTAAAAGCAAGCTCTGGTTGCAGATGGTTGCCGACATCTTTCAGACTCCTGTGGTCACGCTCAAGGAAGAAGAGGCGGCAGCATTCGGGGCCGCCATCCAATCCATATGGAATTATTTTCAGAGCCTTGGGAAAAAGGCAAAAATCGAAGATTTGACCGGGAACATGGTCAAACTGGACGGAAACGCTATAGAGCCCAGAACGGAAACGTTTGCTCTGTACGGCGAGCTCCAAGACCGATTCAACTCCCTCTGGCAGACTTTGAAAGGGGAATTCGATATCCACAGGAAAACATCCAATCCTGATAATTCATGAATAGCCCAGGGTCCTGGGTTATTCACAGGTCAAGATTATTGCAGCGGCGAAGAAGTGGCCTGTGAAGCTGTATGCGTATACCGCGAACAGGCCACGATGATGCCGATGTGGTAAGATAGACCTGCCCGGAGGGGAAAATCTACCATCGTTTAAAATAACTATATGATAATTTTGTTCTTTTAAAAATGAATAATGATGATGGTAGATTTTATGAATAGCCCAGGGTCCTGGGTTATTCACCAGGCGAGATCGCTGCAGCTGTAAGGAGCGGTCCATGAAGCCGTATTGGAATACTGCGAATGGAGCGCGACGAAACAGATGCAGTGAGATCGTCTGGCCCGGAGGGTATAAACGGCTGACATAGTCTGAAATTGATTTGATTATTTGTTCTTAAAATATAGTGGGTGTCAGCCGTTTTTATGAATAGCCCAGGTTAGCCGATGTGGAGATACTTGTGCATCAACTTCCGCATATCCACCGAACCGCTCAGGGCTTGGACTTCGATGCTCTCTTCGCCGAGCATCGAAACGATGTAATCGATCACATTCGAAGGGAAAATCCCGTCCCGCTCATAAAATGCTCTGTTCGCAGTCAAGATCCTTGCGGATTCCCCGCAGCTCGACGGCAGAACCGGAAAACTCTCCATCAAGCCATCCTTAACCGTTTTTTCCTTTTCAATATAGAATTTTTTTGCCAAATTTAAGGATTCGTTATCAGTAAATGCCCAATCTCCCGCTGTGGTTATTCCGGCTAATAAAAGATGAATAAGGGCACTTCCGTCAGGACTCCGGAATTCTACTGTCTGGCGGTTCTCGGAAACAGGTTCGGGTGTCGGGGAACCAGGATTTAAACGATCGGCAAGATGATGGGCCGCAGTCCAGGCCAGCGGGACGCGGATGAGAGCATTGCGGTTAAGATCGCTCCAGAAAATGCGAGTCGGTGCCTCATAATGGGGAATAAGCCTCAAGTAGGATGAGGCGACCGTATTCCCAAACGCTGTCAGGGATTGAGCGCAATGACAAAGCCCACCGATGAGGCGAAGGGCAGATTCAGACAGTTTTCCTTTTGGATCGGAAGTGATGTTTTTTCCTCCTTTTCTCACCTGCAGGTGGAAATGGAGCCCATTGCCTGCAACGCCCAATTCGATCTTCGGCGCAAATGTAGCGACACACCTGTTCTTAAACGCCACATTCCGGATGATCCATTTGGCCAGGACCATAAAATCGGCCATCTCTTCGACCGGCCCGGGAAGGAATTCAACCTCGAGCTGCTCGGCACTCTTCCCGAGAATTTCATTCCGATCGCTCTGGATGTTATGGATATATCCCACTTCAGAGTGACTGTACTTCACAACTCCCGTGATTCTAGAAATATGATGAATTATCTCATCAAGGATCTCTCCGCTTTTGTGAAAAGGGGCTGCTTCGTGATATCCCATTTGTTTTCGCATCGGAAAAATATCCGGATCGCTGTCATAGATCAAATAGAACTCCAGCTCTCCCAAAGCGTAAAGATCCAATCCCGTGTTCTCTTTAAATCGCAAATGA
>Ga0180437_10009168_pt1 | contig 12321 bp, 10 predicted proteins | sample SS_ome_4_FD_132410 | JGI IMG/M metagenome (GOLD analysis project Ga0180437, IMG submission 132410) | Hypersaline lake sediment archaeal communities from the Salton Sea, California, USA - SS_3_D_1 metaG | ecosystem: Environmental > Aquatic > Non-marine Saline and Alkaline > Hypersaline >...
ACAAAAATGTTTATATACCCCATAGGAATAAAAAATTAATTAAATAAAGAATAGAATTACCTTTCGTGTAACGGGTAATAAAGGGAGGTGAGAATGTGAAAAAACCAATAATGGTCCTATTCGCAGTAATGTTGTGTCTCTCGCTTGTACCTGCAGTGACAGGTGATACTGAAATCAAAATTCTCATCGATGAATCACGGGTGTATGCACTCGAAAAGGAGGTAATGGAACTCTTTGTAGAAGAGATGATTTCAGAAATGATGGCCTTATCCCAAACCATACCTGGGTTGAGCAGTAGTGATATGGAAGAAGCTTTCGATCAACTTTTGAAGATTTTTGATCCCGGTTATTCCTTTAATAATTATCTGGAACCCTGGGGATTTGGCAGTGTCCGTTCAGAACTGAAAGATGTGGGAAGTGTCACCATCAAAGATTCAGGAACACTCACCTACACCACCTTGAGAAACTATGATGTGCTGATCCTGGCTTCCTTTGAAGAATCATACAGCTCTTCTGAAATCGATGCAATCAGACAATTCGTAGAAAATGGAGGAGGACTTTTTGTTCTGGGAGACATTTATTCTCAGAATAACAGTGTTTCTCATGCTTTTAATGTAGTTTTTTATTCAGAAGAAGGATTTATCGCAGATAAAAAAGCAGAAAAGTATACCGGTGACAACCATCAATTCTATGTTTCAGATATGACAGCCCATCCCATCACCAAGGGAATAACTCAGATTGCCCTCAATGGTGCTATACCAATCCACAGCATAGGAAAAGGAACATCACTCATACAGACCAGTTCTTCATCGTGGCTGGACAGAGCAGGAAGTGGATTTGGGGTACAGGATAAAGTGGAAGAGGAAGGACCCTTCACCATCATGGCAGCACACACAGGGATTGGTCTGGGAAGAGCAGTATTTTTTGGCGGGGCTATGTCATTCTGGAATGGATTGATGTATGATATTGACCAGCAGAATGAAGAACTCTTTGTCAATGCTGTCCGGTGGCTGAGTGAACCTGGTGGACCTTACAAACAAACATCCACCATGAGAGAGCAGGCTAAAGCCTATTTTTCCAATGGAAAATCTCTCTTTTTCAACAGTCATGATTTTGAAGGGGCAAAAGAACGCTTTGAACAGGCTATTGATCTCTTTGAACAATCTCATGCCATATATTCCTGGAATGACACTGCTAACAGAATCGAAGAGGCCCAATTGTACATAGAAAAATGTGAAACAGGGTTACAAGCAGATGATATTTTCGAGACAGCAGAAGACCTCTATGCACAGAGAGCATATGAGGATGCTATCACCGAATATCAGAATGCCCAGTCCCTGTACGAGGAGATAGAGTATACTGATAGGGTATCTGAATGCACTGAGAAAATCGAGGAGAGTACCCAATGGATAACCCTCCAGGAAGAAGCCACTTCAGCTCTACAAAAAGCAGAAGATTCCCTGGCTACGGCTCCCAGCAGCGTGAGCCCATCAGGATACCAGAACAGTAAATCTCTCTATGAAAAAGCCAAATCCGCATGGGAAGCCTACGATGATCCAGAAAAAGTTGCACTCTGTGAGGAAAAGATCCAGTTCTGTCAACAGGAAATCGACCATATTGCACAGACACAGATGATAGTCATCGTGGTGGTAATCATCATCGTGGCTGGTGTGGCCATTATACTGGTCATTCGCCGGAGGAAGGGTGCAGGAGAATCATCGAAAATGACAACTGGAGAAAGAGAGCCTGGAGAAAAATCAGAGTCCCCCCCAAAAGAGACATGATGCACATAGATACACTCTTCAAACGAAAATACGCATATAGTGCACAGAACATAATGTATTGCTCAAAAAATCTTTCTTTTTTCTTTTCTTCTCCTTTTTCAAATGATAACATTTTTAAAATCTCAAACATTCATCAGAGCAGATTTTATGGATACAGAAATTGTCATAGATGGTGATCATCTCACCATTGAACAGGTAATTGCAGTGGCCCGATACGGAAAGAAAGTGAAGCTCAGTGATGAAGCCCGAAAAAGGATGGATAAGAGTGCCCGTTGTGTTGAAACGCTTCTCCATACAGACAGACCCATATATGCAATAAATACTGGATTTGGGCCGTTCAGAGATAAAAGAATTAAGAATTCTGATATTGAAGCCCTTCAAAAAAATATGATGAGATCACATGCAGTGGGAGTAGGGGACCCGTTCCCAGATGAAATTGTGAGAGCGGCCATGCTCATTCGGGCCAATACCATAGCGAAAGGATATTCTGGTGCCCGGCAGGCGGTGGTAGATACCCTGGTCAAAATGCTCAATGAAACTGTCATTCCTGTAGTCCCTGAAAAAGGGTCTGTGGGGGCCAGTGGTGACTTGGCTCCCCTCTCCCATGTGGCTCTGGTCATGCTGGGTGAGGGTGAAGCATATCATAATGGCAGTCAGTTACCGGGAAACGAAGCTATGGAAAAAGCACACATTTCACCCATCACCCTCAGGGCAAAGGAAGGAGTGGCTATAAACAATGGCACCACCTTCACTGCTGCTGAAGCTGCATGTGCAGTTGCAGATGCTGATAATCTCATAAAGAATGCCTTACTTGCGGCAGCATTGAGTTTTGAGGCTCTTCTCATCACTCCTCATGCATTCGATGAACGAATTCATGCACTGCGTCCCCATATGGGTCAGATGGAAGTTGCCAAAATCATACGAGAACTCATAGAGGGGAGTATACTCATTGGATCACTCCCGGACAAGGTGCAGGATGATTATTCTGTACGATGTACCCCTCAGGTCATGGGGGCTTCCCTGGATGCGCTGGCGTATGTGAGAACTATAGTGGAGACGGAACTCAATGCAGTAACAGACAATCCCATTCTGGTCAGCGAGACTCCCCTGTCGGGAGGAAATTTCCACGGACAACCCCTTGCCCTCTGTATGGATTTTTTGGGAATTGCTCTTTCTGAAATTGGAAATATTTCTGAACGCAGAATTGCCAAACTCACCAATAAACATCATTCAGATGGTCTTCCTCCCTTTCTCATACCGGAAGAGAAAGCAGGCGTGAACAGTGGTTTCATGATGGTTCAGTATACTGCCGCTTCCCTGGTATCAGAAAATAAAATCCTGAGTCATCCTGCTAGTGTAGATTCCATTCCCACCTCTGCCAATGCCGAGGATCATGTGAGCATGTCCACCATTGCTGCGCGAAAAGCCAATGATATTGTGGAAAATGTGGAGCACATTATTGGAATCGAATTCCTGTGTGCCGCTCAAGGAGTAGATCTTCGTTCTAATGCTTTTTCCATCCCTGATGATCTGGGTAGAGGAACACGGCCAGTATATGAAACAATTCGTAAAGACATTCCCTATCTTGAGGAAGACCGATACCTGTATCCAGATATAATGAAGATCAAAACCATGATTCATGAGGGAATACTCACTGAAAAATTCAACATAGTATGAAGAGGAGATTGTATGACCCGACCACTTTATGAAAAATTTAGACCAGAAACACCTATTCAGGCTTACACCAAAAAAGAGCTTCGATGTAAGACCTGGGATGCAGAAGCTGCACTCCGTATGCTGGAGAATAACCTCACCGATTTAGGAACTCCCCGATACCGTGTGGCAAAGGATTGGAAAAATCTGATTGTCTATGGAGGATCCGGACGGGCTGCTCGCAATTGGCTGGAATATCAGCGTATTCGTGATGCTTTACTCAATTTAGCTCCTGATGAAACCCTGTGTATACAATCGGGAAAACCAGTATATATTGCTCACACCTATACTGAAGCTCCCCGGGTAATATTGGCCAATTCCAATCTGGTCCCCCGGTGGGCTACTGATGCACATTTCGATCACCTGGATGAACTGGGATTGATGATGTATGGACAGATGACAGCAGGAAGCTGGATCTATATTGGGTTCCAGGGAATTTTGCAGGGAACTTACTCTACCATGTACCACGCAGGTATGTCGGCAGGAGGTAGTCATCCGTATCCTTTGAAGGGCAAATTTGTCCTGACTGCCGGTCTTGGTGCCATGGGACAGGCTCAACCGCTTTCTATCACCATGAATGGTGGAGTAGGATTGATTGTTGAAGTCAAAGAAGAAAAAATTGACAATTTACTCCCAGGAGAGGATAATCCCTTCCCGAAACTGGATGAAAAGGCTGTGGATCTGGAGGATGCCCTGGACCGGGTCCTTCATTATAAAAAAAAGGGAATAGCAAAATCCATTGGACTGGTAGGAAATGCAGGAGATATCCATTCACGTATCGTGGAAATGGCCAGAAAAAATCCTCACTATCTCCCTGATTTTGTCACAGATCAGACCTCTGCTCATAAACTGGAAAATTACATTCCTGTAGAATACTCCCAAGAATGGCAGGAACTCTCCCCGGAAAGGGCAGTGGACAAGAAAACCTATGAGCAGCGATCCCAGGAGACCATGATCACCCATGTGCAGGCCATGCTGGATATGAAGGAGATGGGTGCTGAGCTCTTTGAATATGGGAACGGGATCCGGGCAAAAATCGAGGACGCCCGTGCAGCAGGGAAATCCCATGCACCAGTCATTCGGGATGTGCAGCCGGTTTTAGATGAGTATGGAAATCCTGTGAGAAAAAATGGCAGTGTGGTGCAGAGAGAACAATATGTATATCCTGGGTTTGTACGAAAATATGTGCGAAAACTATTCTGTCAGGGGAAAGGTCCCTTCAGGTGGGCTACTCTTTCCGGGTTGGAAGAAGATATTTTCACTATTGATGAAGTACTGGAAGCTGAATTTGCCACCGATAAAGAGTTGAGCCAGTGGATTACCTTAGCCAGGGAAAAGGGTTCCATATTCTTCCAGGGGCTCCCTTCCAGGGTGTGCTGGGTTGCCTATGGAGACAGGGCTACCCTGGGATTGCGAATCAATAACATGGTGCGCACCGGAGAAATTACCGGACCTATAGTCATAGGGAGGGATCACCTGGATTGTGGATCTGTCGCTTCACCCACCCGGGAAACAGAAGAAATGCTCGATGAAACAGATGCGGTAGCAGACTGGCCATTGCTGAATTTTGCCCTGAACGCTGTCTGTGGGGCATCCTGGATCTCTTTTCACAGCGGAGGAGGAGTGGGCCATGGATTGTCCATGCATGCAGGAATGGTTATTGTGGCAGATGGTACTGCTGAACGGGAGGAACGATTGAAGCGCGTACTGACGGCAGATCCCGGTATTGGAGTGGCCCGTCACTTCATTGCTGGATATAAAACTGCATATGATATTGCAGAGAAGAGAAAGGGTCTGAAAATCCCTGAAAAGATGTATCCTCATCAATAGACCTTTACTCTCAGAAGATCAGAAAGGACCTGCCAGGTACATTCAATTGCTCTAATCCATAGCTCATTGCCTAAGATGAATTTCTTCAGAGGTATATCATGAACCGATCATTTCAGGAGAGTCTCTTACAATGGATGGACGAACCAGAAAGAGATAGTGCAGAATCCCAGAAAGACCGAATAGCATGGACCAAAACCCAGGTTGCACTTCTAGCTGACGAACCAGTCCAGACATTGCCAGACATGGAAGCTCTCTGTAAAAAGAAGGGGATATTGATCTGGTCTATCAAGCATTACAATCCTCAGTATTACAAAGATATTATTGAAAAGACGAGAAATGACATAATGCAGAGGATCATAGAAGATATTAGATTGGAGGGATGTTCTCTCCCGCAATTGAGGAAGATGCTCAAAGAAATAAATGAATCATCAAGATTGGATAAACACCATTGGGAAATCACCTGCGAAGATCTGCAGGAATACGATCCTCAGTGGTTTCAACTCGTTTTCGAACAGAGATATGTAACTCTGACAGATTGTGTTGAAAAAGGATCTCCACCCCGTTATAAAAAAGTACTGGATATATGATACATATAGTTAAAATATCTTTATTTATTCAATATTTTGATGTTTTATTTGAGAAAAATGAGATAATAAGGTGAAGGTGCCCCTTAGAAAATTCTACTACCAACAGGTTCAAAGACCTAAGTCAGGTATCCTGACAACACTCTTTTGAAGAGTGTGATAGATTATTTTTCTATCGGGACACACTTCATCTCATCTAATGAAATTAGAGTATAAAAATTTATCTGTGAAATTGATATTTATGTGGTGCATTATAGATCTTCCAGAACCTGCAATGTGGGGATATGCAAAAAAGAGAGAGGGAAAAGCAAATATTTATAAACATCCAGAGGAGAGAGATGACGATGTCCGGGATAGGCTAGTTCGGTCCAGACTGTAGGACTGTGGATCCTACGACCCCGGTTCAAATCCGGGTCCCGGACCTTGACATTTTGTCTAAATTATAAATAGTTTTATGATAAGTAGCGAATATTACCTGAAAAATACTAAACTCACTATACGTTATTCTATATAGGCCTAAATGAATAGAATAGAGTATGTTTAAAGACGGGTAAAATTTATAGGAATCAGTTTCAATAAAAAAAGAATCCCATTCAATGATTCTTCAATCAATAGGTTATCTTTTCGTTGAGACTCTATTCATAAAGAATCTGTAACTGAAATAATGTATTTTTGTATCCCTACAATGATTTTGGGGGAGACCATAATACCTCGTCCTTCTTGAAAGAGAATTTGTTTGTATTATTATGATCTGTTTTTCCAGTAATGTTTCGATTCCTGTACCTGTGCTTTATTTTCTGGTTTAAATAACAGATCCTTTAAAATCAGTGTTGTATTGATGGATTCGATTCGAAAAGGAGTTATTCAATAATGATAATTAAATCCCTTTCTTAAGGTTTAAGTACTTATTTTTCTCTCAAAAAGGTTTGAAAGACTGAAAAAATTTATTTCATCCCTCTTTTTTTCTAATGGTTGTGATTCTAACACAGACATAAATATTTCCATAGCTCTTTTGTTATACCCAATTTCACAGGATCATGAGATTGAAAAGATTATTCAGAAAATGAATATTCTAACAATCATATTTATTTAAAAAATATTTTAACGATGTATTTTTTTGAATTGCAATATCTAATGAATAAGATTTTAAAATCTCTAACAAGAAATCTATTCTCGAATTATATTTCTTTGGTATTTGACAATTTAACATTTCTTTTGTGATTGTATTGGTATCTTCATATGTCTTGATTTTAAGTCTCTTTGAACTTTCATCATTGAGTCCAGCCAAGTACCAACTTTCTATTTCTTTTTGTATTATTAACATCTTCTCTTTTTCAATTATTTTAAATATTTTCTGTAAATTTTCTTTTTTACTACTAATACAAGGTTGATTATTGATATCACTTATGAAAAGATAATCTGCACAAGGCATAGACTTAATACTTTTGATAAAATTATATATTTTTTCTTTCTTCATTTTTGACCACTTTTGGATCATAATAGTAGCATATTTTGAATGTAAAAAAGGAACAATTATTTCTGTAAAAAATCGTACATCATCATTACCTTCAACCCATATATAAAGGGTTATAAAAGTCATTTTTATACTCCTAATAGATTTTGTAAATATAATTCTTCAATACCTATTTCATTTTCTAAGAATGTCAACACTGCTTCATTTTTTTCTGGTTTAATAATTGAGGAAAATCCTTCAGTATTTCTAGAAATAAGTAAAATATCCTTTAATTCACAATATTTGACTATTTCTGGATTATGAGTTGTAATGATTATTTGTCTGTTTTTAGATGCTTCTTTTAACATTTCAATAATTTTAGAAATAAGGGTTGGATGAATATTTCTTTCAGGTTCTTCAATTATTATGATAGGATTTTCTTCAAAATATAACGCGATAATTAGTGTAATGATCTCAATTGTTCCTTCCGAAAGCATAAAAGCCGGTAATGAGTAATCTGGAAAATAATTTTCTTTTAATTCCAATAATAGAGATTTATCGGGTAATTTTTTTGTGTCTAAATCTTTCACAAAGGGTAATAAATCTTTAACCAAATTGAGGAACATTCTCTTCTTTTCTTTGTCCTCTACCAAATCCTTTAAAACAATTGCTAAATTACTTCCATCTTCTTCTAATTCTGTTTTACCAGTAATGGGAACAGCTTTTTTAGATAATTTAGAATCAATATCAAATATTGATATATCTGCAAATGATTGATCAAATTGAGTAGGAATTAAAATATAGGGTATATGTGTTTCTAGCAGTAAGGAATTTGGAGGAAATATGTCCTCAATGAAAAATTGAGGAATAAAATCATCTTTCTCGAAACTAACATCCTCAGGTAAATTTAACTCTAATTGAGATTTTCCATTTTTAATAGAATAAGTTATTTGTCCATTTCCAAATTCTTCTTTTTCTCTTATTCCATCTTCTTTAATTAATCTCACAAATTTACATTTACATGTTAATTGATCTTTTTGAATTGAAATTTTTTTCTCATTAGCTTTTTTTAATATGAATTCATAAAGTACTTCATTGATCTTGATTCCTATCATATCGCTATCAATTTTTTTAGAAAGAATTCTTTTTGACTGACATTCTGAAATAACTTCTAAAGTCATCGGGTCATCTTGATTTCCTATATTGGTAAGATATTCAAATCCACCCTGCATTGATAATGCATTTTTCATGCCATGATTCTTAATATCTCTTAAAAATTTAAAAATATTCACAAAATTAGATTTACCCGATGCATTAGCACCAATGATAACATTAAAATCATTTAATGCTACATCTAGTTCTTTAAATGTTTTAAAGTTATGTAATTTAAGTTTTCTTATTTTCATCCTCATTAATCCTCCTTTAAATAATGTATCAAAGCATCATTGAAATTATAAATTTTTATTTAAATTGAGTTATAACAATTATATATAATTTTCGGTCTGTAAATTTTTTGGTATTTTCAGAGATATTTTATTAGATTTCTGTATAATCTGTATCAATAGGTATTTCTCTATTCTATTCTCTAAAAATAAATTTCAGCTTATTAATCTTACAATTACTCTTCATTATAATACTTAATGAAAAAAAATGCAAATATAGCAATTACATCCTAAAATTAATCGATAATTTTATAATGATCACTGGTATCAACCTTCAGTGATCATATGAAAAGAGAAAAACTATTAAAATTCATGGGTAAAAAAATTATTGGAGTTTTCATTACTGTTTTTTTTGTGATGTCTATTCTCTTCTTCCTCCTGCATGCTGTTCCTGGAGGAGATATTGCTACCCGTATGGCACCCTTTGCAGGAGCAGAAGCCAAAGCACAAATACGTGAAGTGTGGGGTCTCGATGAACCGTTGTACATCCAGTATGCTGTTTTCATGAAAAAGGTTTTCACGCTGGATTATCGACCCACCGGTACAGAACATATTGATGCCATGGATCTCATCCTCACCTTCCTTCCCTATACCATATTATTATTTGGTACTGCCACCATTTTATCTTATCTCATTGGGACATTCATCGGCATGAGAATGCTCAGTGAAACACATTCAGGGGGAAAAATTATTGCACTCATTTCAATGATTCTTTATGCAATTCCTGCTTTTGTGCTGGCTGTGTATTTCAAATCATGGTTTATCTTTAAATATCATCTTTTCTCTCCTTTGAACATTAGAATCGGAAATTTTGGCGGCTTTAATCCCTATGAAAATCTACTCACAGACCTCCAGAATACAGGAGTCCTGCTTGAATACATGATCCTCCCCACAATTCTCTTAATCATGGTAGGAGTCGCTCGTCCCCTCTTTCTGTTAAAAGACCAGATGACTGTCATTTCAAAAGAACCCTTTATACTCACCGCTAAAGCAAAGGGGCTCACCGAAGGAAGGATCAGATCACATCACCTTGCCCGTTCTGCCCTTCTCCCTCTATTAAATGATGCATCCATCAACATCGCTTTAATCATCAGTGGAGGAATTCTCATCGAATATATATTCAATTGGCCGGGTATTGGGACTATTCTATTGCATGCTCTCAAAGCACTTCATTATCCCACCATTACGGCCAGCATCTTCCTGTTAACCCTGATTATTTTGATATCCATGATCATTACAGACCTCTTCAATGCATACCTTGATCCCCGGGTGATGGTTACATGAATCTGGTAATCCTCCCCACAGGGGCACTGCAGCATTTCAGATCTAACAAGAAAGGAATGCTGGGATTATACATGTTGTTGGTGGCAGTGGTGATCGCAGTGTTTGCTCCCGTCATCAGTCTCTATGATCCTCTCTCCTATTATGCAGACATTGAATTCCTGCAACACGCTCCCACCTGGGACTATCCTCTGGGAACAGATTTACTGGGAGGAGATATTTTCAGTCAGATCGTGTGGGGATTCCGGAATGCATTGCTGCTGGCAATTCCTTCTGCACTGCTCATCGGCATCATTGGAACTGGAGGAGGTCTCATCTCCGGGTATTTTGGTGGGGTAGCAGATGATATTATACAGCGGATCAGTGTCACTTTTCTGGTATGGCCCAGTATTCCTCTAGTAGCCCTCATCGTCTATTCCTGGGGAGGGTATCAGGCCCCCCTGGCTATCATCCTGGGCGTATCATTCACCCTGTGGCCCACAACTGCCCGGGCTATCAGAGCCGAAGTGATGAGTCTGAAAAATCGTCTCTTTATCGAAGCAGCAAAAGTATCGGGAGCATCTTCAGGGAGAATCGTGGTTCATCACATTCTTCCCAATGTCATTCATCTTACCTTTTTTTATATGACAGTGGCAGTTGCATCAGCACTGGTCCTGGAAGCTACCATAAATTTTTTAGGGATGGGAGACCCTTCACTGATAACCTGGGGCCGCATGCTTGCCTTCACCCTGACCCTGCAGGCAGGAACTGCACCCTGGTGGACAATTATCCCTCCGGGAATGGCTATCACCTATATGGTATTGAGCTTCTTCCTTATCTCACAGGGATTAAAAGAATCTATGAGCATCACCTGGATGAGATAGGTTCTATTCACGATACCCCTGCATAGGTGCCATACTACAACCCGAAATATTGGTACAGTCGTTCCTGGACAGAGATATTCAAAATACTCAATAAAATGGTGAATATATGGAATATGCATTTCTGGAACATGAAACTCCGGCTACAATTTATCGATGCTTCATTGAGGCTTTTTCAGATTACCTTGTTGAAATGCAGCCCTCATACCAGAGATTTCAGAGAATGATCCTCAGAAATGGAGTCGATCTACGCTTTTCAGTGGGAGCCTATGATGATGAACTGGTAGGGTTCATCCTCAACGGAAACGGTATGTGGAAAAATACTCCTGCACTCTATGATTCTGGAACAGCACTCATCAAAGAGTATCGGGGGAAAGCCCATGCTCCTACCATGTTCGATCTTGTTCAAGAAAAGATGCAACAAAATGCAATTTCCACCTATCTTCTGGAAGTTATTCAGGAAAATACATCTGCATTTTCTCTTTACCAGAAACGGGGGTTTTTTATCACCCGCGAATTAACCTGCCTTTCTGTAGATAAAGCGCATATATCCTCACCAGATTGTTCTGAGGATATTGTGATCAGGAACAAATCTTCTCCTGACTGGAATGCATTCACTTCATTCTGGAACTCATATCCCTCCTGGCAGAATTCCATTCAGGCTATGGAGAGAATGTTCTCTCATCTCCATATCCTCGGCGCTTATACAGAGACGGAATGCATTGGATATATTATCTTCCAGCAGACTTCTGGTGAAATTTTCCAATGTGCCATCAAAAAAGCATGGAGAAAAAAAGGCATTGGTTCATTACTTCTCCACGAAAGTGCGAATAACATTCATAATACTGTTATTAAAATTCTCAATGTAGATAAAAACGATGAATCCACTCTTCAATTCCTGAATAGTTGTGGATTTACCAGGGATATAGATCAGTATGAGATGCTCCTGAAACTACCCTGAAGAATTCATAAATTAATCAACGATTATAATTTTCGATTTCTTTTAAAATGGTTTACTTTTTCTTTATAAAATTTAGAAAAGTAATAGAAAAAATGCATAATACCGAGAGGTAAAATAAAAAGAAGGAATTATGTGATCATAGCCAGGATTTCCTGAGCCACTGCAACAGCCTGGGTTGCCCAGTAATTTGCTGCTATGTTATTTCCTCCCTGGAAGCCTTTAGCCATTTCCAGATATTCTGTGAGTTTATCCAGTAATTCTGTTACTCCACCCGGAACATCGTTTATAGTACCCAGCACTTCGTTGATTTCTGTCAGGTACGTTTCTGCCTGTGAAATATGATAGGAAGCCAATGCGGCCATGGAAGTATTTGTTCTCAATGTCGCATCATTTCGCAGGGTAGCAATTTGACC
>Ga0180437_10009169_pt1 | contig 12320 bp, 11 predicted proteins | sample SS_ome_4_FD_132410 | JGI IMG/M metagenome (GOLD analysis project Ga0180437, IMG submission 132410) | Hypersaline lake sediment archaeal communities from the Salton Sea, California, USA - SS_3_D_1 metaG | ecosystem: Environmental > Aquatic > Non-marine Saline and Alkaline > Hypersaline >...
ACCTTTTCAATTGTTCCGGAACATTGTAATATGAAACTCGACAGGAGTATAGCTGATACACCGACACCTGTCCAGAAATTTTTGTACGCCCGCCGCACATCACCTCGATTATCTTTTGACGACACCCCACCTCCAAACTATAATCGACCTATATACTATCTAAACGTCCTCAAAAACCCCATTCACAAGCCCCGAACGGAGGTGCCGGCCGTGCCGGAGTTCGTCTCGGCAGGAATGGATAAAAACAAGGAGGCAAAAAAAATGCAAATCAAAATTACAAGCCCAGCCTTTGAAGACGAAGGTATGATACCGGCCAGATACACCTGCGACGGAGAGAACGTTTCACCGCCGCTGACGCTTGATGGCATCCCGGAAAACACTCAGAGCATCGCACTCATCGCAGACGACCCGGATGCACCGGGAAGAACCTTCACACACTGGCTCATTTTCGACCTGCCGCCAGATACAAACCAGTTATCAGAGAACATCCCGATGCAGGCAACTCTCACAAGCGGCGCAAAGCACGGCGAAAACGACTTCGGTAAGACCGGCTACGGCGGACCATGCCCGCCCAGCGGCACACACAGATACTACTTCAGAGCCTATGCCCTCGACTCAAAAACCGGCCTTAAGCCGGGCATCTCAAAAACCCAACTCCTGGAAGCCGTCAACGAACACCTCATCGCCCAGGGCCAGATTATGGGAAAATACAAAAGACAATAAAGAAAACAACCACAAAGCCCTAAAAATTCGCCACTACTGAAGCCGTGTGAATCGCCAAAAGCAAAAGATAATCCACGTCCGAAAGAGTATAGCTCTCGTGCCCCATACCATTATCTAAATAAAGAACTCCGAAGCATCCACCCTTGCCGACAATCGGAACTATCATTGCAGAATGAATCTGGTCTTCTCCGAGCTGAACTAACACACGAGGAAAAAGAAGACACTGCGCCTTGTCAACAACCCGGCTTATCTCTTCATGAAGCTTTAACCCTTCGAGCCCCACTTTACTGCTGTCACGCTTCCTGCCGCCATGCGATATCATCGCACCTTCCGCCTTATCACGCACCGCACACCAGCAATGGAACGCCGTGAACTGTTTCATCAGCACCTTATTCAGGCTCTTAATCAGCTCGTCAGGCCCGTTACTCTTACATATCCTGTCCACCGCTTCAACAAAATCCGCAATCCTCTCCGAAGGCAGATTAACAGGATTGGCACCACTCCCTTCAAGCTTTCTTATTATCACTCGCTGCTGCTCCGTCGCTGTCGTTAAAGTGTCTTCAAGACTTATCTCATCGCCCGCCGCCGCTTCCGCCTCCAGACTTATCTCGATGCTGAAATCGCTTATCGCCATCACGTCACCATCCTTTATTTCCTTCTTGCGAATCTCCTCTCCGTTAAGATATGTCTTGTTTGCCGAGTCCAGGTCCTCTAACATCCAATGACCATCCTCAGTGCTGAAAAGAACCGCATGCTGACGTGATACCTTCCTGTCGGCCAGAAAAACCTGACTGTCCGTATGCCGACCGATATAAACCGGGCCTTTGTTGAACTGCAGTTCGCTCAGCACACGTTCGCCCTTTTTTACCGCCAAACGCATAACCGCCTCACCCGCACAAAACCCATTTTGCCCCGCAATCTCTATTATCCGAAATCCTAAAGAGAATGTCAAGAACTCTAATCACCAAAAAATACGAACAAAACTCACCGTATTCTGGTATAATGACGGATAAAACCACCGGAAAATGAGAACCAGAACCCAGAAAACTATGAAAACCGCAAACAGAATAATTATGGCCGTAACAGGGCTCGTGCTGGTGATATCCGCCTGGCTGAAAGTCCACCAGCTACTCTCAGAACCGATTATTACCACCTCCTTCTGGGAATCCAGATTGTTCTTTATCATTCAAATCCCGCTCGAAATGGGACTCGGAATCTGGCTACTCTGCGGTATATTTAAAAAAATAGCCTGGATTATAGCTGAAATCGCATTCGCAGGCTTCATCGCAGTCACCGCGTACAAAGCCGTAACGGGCATCGAATCCTGCGGCTGCTTCGGCTCCGTCAGCGTCAACCCCTGGCTCACTCTCCTGGCTATCGATGTACCAATCTTTATCCTGATGCTTATCTTCAGACCAACCGATGAAAAACTCTTTACTCCACACCTGCCGTCACTCTACCACCTCATCGGCACCGCCGTACCGACCTTTATGCTGCTCGGATTTATCACAACTACTCTTATCATTTTCGAACCGCCCGAAAAAACAGACGACTACGAAGTATTAAAGCCGAAACAATGGCAGAAACCTACAAAAATTCATCCCCACGCCGACCCTAACCATATAACTGCTATCACTGGACAGAATCAAACCGAAAAAACCATTGCAGCAAATCATAACAATAGTACCGGCAAACCAAATTCACATCCCGACAAAAACACCGGCGCCGAAGCAGCAAAAAAATGGCCGCTCCTCGAACACATCAACATAGCTGATTCGCTTAAATCCGGAATCGCCGTCGTCTTCTTCCACCATTTCGACTGTCCCGATTGCAGCCAGGCCATCCCGGAGTACGACCGGATGGCACGCTCGATGATACAAAATAAAGATGCCATAAAATTCGCCTTCATCGAGGCGCCCCCGTACGGCCCGCCGGAAAAAAATCTCATCCCCGAAAACACTCCCGCCCTGACCGGGAAACTCGACGACACTAAAAAATGGCTGTTCACAACACCTCTCGTCGTAGTTACCGTTGACGGCTGCGTAATAAAAACATGGGAAGTGGATACACCCGACCTCGATACAATCCTGAACACCGTCTTTGCCAAATAGTAGCAAAAATAAAGTTTTGCTTCAGTATTGCCCGACTTTGACGCACCAAGAAACAAACAAAAAGCAGCATAAAACAAAAAAGTGCTGTTCTTTCCAGCACACTTTCAATTTCTTGTTTTCCTCAGCTATAATAAACTTAAAGCTCAGTTGCGTTTCCTTCTGCAAAGCAGCAATCCGCCCAGCCCGAACAGACAAATCGTCGCCGGCTCGGGGACAGTCTGCCAGCCAATCAGGTCCATAGCTATCAGGTCAGCGCTTGTGATATGAGATATTTCACCTGAAGCCAGAGTAGGATCCATTATTCCAATTCCCAGATTATCTTTCCAGTGACTGGCCTGACTTCCATCACCGTTATATCCGCCGGTGGACATCTGAATATCTCCATCGATATAGGAGAAATAGTCTGTACCGCTTGGCGCCAAATCTCTGATGTTATTAGTGAATTCGCTTGAACTCGTCGGCACATCGCCAGATGAAAAACGGAACAGGTCAAGCGGCATAGGCCTTAAAGAATCTGTCATCTCTTGCTCAACCAGATAGTCTGCGTAATCCACTTCGCTGACAAAACCCAGTGCGTGTCCAATCTCGTGAGTAGCAACAGATTCAAAGCAGTATGCACCGGTCGTAATTCCATCAGAGTTATCGTAATCCCAACTGTAGTTCGTGGAGAAGGTAATTGAAGCATCAGATGTACCAAACCCGCCTAATTGACTCTGGGAAACACCAAGAGCCAGAAAATTAGCTCGTGTCGCTTTCATATGTCCACTCAAAGAGGAGCCGCTGGGTACATAGGCACTGTATTGGGCACCTGTGGGCAAATAACTAAGAGTAGCCGTCTCCGCAGTGCTGCCGGTATCGGCTCCACTGACCATCATATCACGAACGGTGTCAAAACCGGTATAATATGCTGTGGAACTGCTTGAACCAAGAACACCCGCTCCAAGCGAAGCTAAGTCGATATCAATATTGAGTTCAACACTGTCGCCAAAATAGCCCTGCCAAGTCTGGGCGGCACGTTCGAACGCACCAAGAGCGGAAGTATTACCAGAGATACCACTGCCGGGATTGAGATTGATAATTGTATTGTGATTGTGCATCGGGATTGTTCGTTGCTGAGATGATAACTGGAAATTGGTATCTGACAACTCACCCTGATTATCAATATGTCGCACAACAACCGGGGTATCCGCCAATACCGCAAAATTTACTGCCAAAACCACTGCTGCAATAGCAAAAAGTTTAGCTCGAATACTCTCTTTCCTCTCTATCGTTCTCAACCTCTTGTTTGCTTTGTAAAGGCTGTAACAAAAAACAGCCTATAATCCACACAGGCGATATCTTACCACTTACCAGCTCGGACAATCAAGGAGTAATAGCAAAAAACCGGGGTTTTTTGCAAAATTTCTAAGATTTTTCCGGACGAACATAGATTTTGGTGCAATTTCGAGAGGACGCCGCTATTTTCGTTGGCCACCCGATTCATTCTATGCGTTGATGAAACAACAGGTCTCAATTAAGTTGATACACGCAACAATAAACAAAAAGCAGCAAACAGGGTATCGCTCACAATAAATATCTCCGCGTAACGTCTGATAATAACACATCTTATAATATCACCAATCACCGCCGCAATTTTTTTGCTTGACAATTCCAAATATACATAGTTAAATTAGGCGATAAAGGTAACTTAGGAGACTACCAACGAAATGGATTTGTCCGAAAAGGGATGCTTAGAATGAAGGACCTGTTCACAACAGGCGAAGCGGCCGGAATCTGCAACATCAGCCAGCAAACTATTATCCGATGTTTCGATTCAGGCCGGCTCGAAGGCTTCCGTGTCCCAGGCTCTAAATTCCGCAAAATACCACGACAGAGCCTCATAAAGTTTATGAGAGAAAATAAAATCCCGCTCGACAACATCGAGTCCGGCAAAAAAAGAATCCTCATTGTGGATGACGACGATGAAATTGTTGAATTAATCGCCGATGTGCTTAGCCGCGACGGAAGATTCGACTTAAAAACTGCCTCCAGCGGTTACGACGCCGGTATTGCCACTCAGCAATTCAGACCGGATTTAGTCCTCCTCGATTATATGCTCCCGGACGTCAACGGAAACATCGTTTGCCAGACTATAAAAAACAACCCCGAATTCGCAAACACGAAAGTTATCATTATCAGCGGCGTTATAAAACAGGACGAAATCGAACAGCTATTGAAAGGCGGAGCTGAAGATTTTATTAAAAAACCGTTTAACATCACAGAGCTGACTGACAGAATAACCAGCGCCCTGAATATGGAATAAAACCATAACTGTCATACCCAGGAAACTATCAGATGCCGGACAATGACGTCGATACAACTGTTGCTCACCAGGTGGAGCTGGCTGTAAAAAAGCTGAATACTCTCTGTGCCTGGCCCGGCGCAGTGGCGAATCTCCTCGAGCAGTTACTGAACTTCAACGCAACCCCACAAAGCCTCGCTGAGATAATAAAGGCCGACCCGGCACTGACAGCCAAACTGCTCACGCTCGCTAACAGCGAAAACACCCAAAGCCGAAACAACAGCTTCTCCGTCGAACAAACAATCGAATCTCTCGATTTGAACAAAATACGAAGCACGGCACTCTCTGTTGACCTTTATAACACGCTGCAAAAAAACCAGAATCACATCAACCTGAGAAAACAGCTCATTACCTGCAGCATCACAACCGCCTGCTGCGCCGAGAATATCGCAAAATCACTGTCATCGGATGTAAACCCAGAACTGGCCTACACCGCAGGCCTGCTGCACAACCTCGGACTCCTGGCTCTTGACGATGTTATGCCCAGAAGCTTTGCAGCTATCGTCGCTGAAGCTCAATCACATAATGCTGCTTTGCCCGCAGGCCAAATGGCAGATTTAAGCCGGATTGAACAAAAACATCTCGGTATCGACCACTCGCTACTGGGAAAAAGACTCGCGCAAAAATGGCACCTGCCGACAGATGTCCAGTTCGCCGTTTGGCTGAACGAGGCACAAAACCTCGCAGGCGCACAAAACATCCCGCAGATGAAACTCCCGATGATTGTCCGCCTCGCACACATCCTCGCCTGCCGACAGAATATGGGATGGCCGGGCAGCTTCCCGCAGGAACAAGCTGTCGATGAAACCGCTCAATGCCTCGGCCTGAATAGACAACAAATCGAACAAATCAAAACCGATTCTATCGAGGCCGCTAACCGGAAAATAACCTTAGCAGCTATTGAATCTCCGGATGTGTACTTCAACTGCTCCAGAGTAATCAGGCAGACCGCCAATACTATTGCTGATGACAATACACAGATTTCCCGGCTGAACGACCGGCTCCGAACCGCCTCCAGTGATGTCAGGTTTATCACGGACTTTATCGCAAAACTTCATCCGCAGGACTCGCAAATCGAAACCGCCGAAAAACTCGCTCTTACCTGGAAAACATTTTACCAGACCGGCCGTGTCTGCGTATATATCCGAAACACCGATGACCCGGACTATCTCGATGCGTTTGTCACGGAACAGTCAAAAACAAAATCCTATTATCTCAAGGGCCCTGAAGAGCTCCTGCCGGCACAAACCCTGCGAGAAGATATCATACTGGACGCTCAACTGTGCTGCCCGTGGCTATTCGAGCAGCTCGACTTGAAATTCGACCTCGAACGGACAAAAGCTCTCCCGCTGTATTGCAGCGGGGAAGCTATCGGAGCAGTGGTATTCGAGCTGAACCAGCCGGCTTCGCAGCAGGCGCTCCAGCAGGCCTTTAAGGTGACAGGACAGATTGCCGGCTCATTTCTGGCATCGGCTCTCGCCGCAGCTCAGCAGGAACACCTGGCGGAACAATTTGCCGGGCTGATAAACAACCCGCCGAAAAAACAGTTATCTCCACCCGCGCAAAAAACCGACCGTCCATTGCAAAGGCCGGCCGAGCAGCCCGATACAATCGATGCACTTGCCGAAATTGCCGCCGGCGCCGCACACGAACTGAATAATCCACTGTCGGTCATATCAGGCAGGGCACAGCTTCTGGCAGAAGCTGAGACCGACGAACGAAAAAAACAAATCCTGCGGCAGATCAGAGAAAACGCCTCGGGAATCTCAGACATCCTCGGCGACCTTATGAGCTTTGCCAACCCGCCACAGCCGCGACCGGCTCAGACGGATGTAAAACAGGTGCTGGAAGAAGCCGAGCAACTGGCTGTTATAAAAACCAGAATTGAAGAGCCGAACTTCAAAACAGAATTGAAAGAGCCATTGCCCCTGTTGTATATCGACTCGGCACAGGCAGCTTCGGCGCTGGCTAATGTGCTGGCTAACAGCCTGGAAGCTTATGCCGACCAATATGGAAAAGTTGATTTGGTTGTCGAGCTGGACGAGATGAGTAACTTTATTAAGATAACGGTAATCGACAATGGTTACGGTATGGATGCCGAGACACTGAAAAAAGCTCTGCATCCGTTTTTTTCCGCAAAACCGGCTGGCAGAAAAAGGGGTATGGGGCTGGCACATGCGTCAAGGCTGATAGAATTAAACGGCGGCAGAATGAAGATACAAAGCAGCCGAAGCGGCGGAACAGTGGTGGAAATTCTGCTGCCCATAGCTTCATAGCAGGAGGGTTTTTTCGACAGTCGCAGCCGTTTATATAACGAGAAAACAGAGTGATTTTTTCAATCAAATGTGCAGGTTCGGTGAAAAAGGGGTGCGAAAATTAGCGCAAAATGCAATTTTTTGCAAAAAATGGATCGGTTTTGCATGCAAATGGGTGGTAAATGATGCGTTTTTGACAGGGTTTTAAAAAGGGGGCTGCGTGAAAATGACGAGTCTTTTATGAAGGTTTTCTGGTTCGATTGGCCACGAACTATACCGGATTTTCGCTAAAGAAGGGACGGCAAATTACGCAATTGCGAAAGATTTTCAGGCTGGGTGGGTAAGATTAAAAGATTTAGAGGTGCAGGCCGGGCTTTAACAGAATAGTGGTATTTCTGGATAGACAATTTCATAACATTGTTTTAGCAGATGGATTGCAGGGAATAAGGGTAAAAAGACAGTGGGGGTTCTGGTTCTGCTGCTTTTTCTTCTTAAAACTACAATACCAAAGCAACATACTTGTAATCGCTTATTCGCTTTTGAGCTTCTTATTTTTTCTGTTTGTTATAGCTTTAATAACTTGTTCGGCTCTCTTGGGATATAACTGCATAAAAGCATCAATGCAAAATCTTTTTCCATGGTGATTAACAAAGTGATATTCGCCAATTTGAATGAGCCTTCTTGTTTTGGAACATTCATATTTTTTTTTAGCTTGTGACAATGAGTATGACAAAGCCGCATTTGTTTTCCTATTACCATTATCTTTACGAATGTTTGGACTTCGGACTGATATATTAGGAGGTATAGTTGCCTTTTTCCACTCATAAGCACAAGTTAACCTTGTTAGTCTGTTATTCTTGCCGGATGTTTGTTTAGATTCTTTGTAAATTTCTGAATATTTACACTCGTGCCTAACAGAGCATTGGGAGCAAGCGGAGCTTATTGCGGGAGAAAAATTACTGTCATCTATAATTGTATTGACAATGTTAAGTATATTCTTCCTGCTTTTGATAATTCCTTCTTTGTCAAGAGACCAAATGTAGTGGGACATACGGTCAACGCAAATAATCCTGAAACAGATTGATGAAAGACCTTTACTTTTTGTAAAAGGAATCGCGTATATTTCCAATTGTTCTTTGATAGGACGAATTAGGCCAGTTTTATAGTCAATGATTTCTACATGTCCATCCGGGTATCTAACAACCAAATCTACAATGCCGTAAAATTTAATCTCGTTGACCCTAAATTTTAGGTCCTTTTCGACAGCAATAATTTCTGTATTTTTGGGTAACGTTTTGCAAAGGAATTTACAGTTTTCTCTAAATATTTTTCTTTTCCTTTTTTCCCTATCTTTTCTTTCGTGGCTCCAATAATTTTTACTATTGCTCAGATAGTTTAGATGAAAAGCATTTTTGACTATTTCTTTATAATCCAGTTCACCGATTCTCCTTGATGTCAAGCTATTTAGATAAGCTTCTACTGATTTGTGGAAAATGCTACCTTTACCTTTATTTAACCAACGATTGCCAACCCCTTTTTTCTTATCTAGATAAATAAGTTTGAATCGCTGAGGACAGGAACAATAGGTTCCAATTCTTGAGTAAGAGGCATATTGCTTTTGAATGCATTCTAATGATGATGGAAACGGTTTTTCTCTCTCTTTTCTTTGTTTTTCGAGAGCTTCTCTCTCTTTCCTTGCCTGTTCTCTCAACACAGCGAGTCGAAATTGTTTTTTTATGTATGCTTCTCTCTCGGCTGCTTCGCGTGCAGCTTTTTCTTCTGGCTTTTCTTCGAACATTGAATATACAATTAACACAACAATTACAATTCCGGCAAAAAGATCCATATCTATAAAGCCTCAATACAAATTCTCATATCAGTTAAGGGTTTTAAGATATTCATCTTTTGTAATAAGTTTTTCCAATATACTGATTCTAACATCCTCATCATTGAAAGCCTTAATTAGTTTACATGCTATTTTGTATACATCAGGATTATCTATCACAACTGTATTCCCTCTGGAAGGTTTTTCATTTTTATAAGTCCGGGGATCTGGAAGAAAAATAAGCATCTTATTTCCTCTGTTATCTGCCATGCTTTGCCTCCTTATTCGTTATGTCCAAAGCAGCTTTCCAAAAAGCATAATATTGCCAGCGAAATCTAAGCAGATATTAAGCTGTCTGAGAGTCTGCTACCAAAAGTTGATGTCTTATATTCGGTTGGCGAACCGATATTATATTGTTTGACAAAATAACTTGTTATTATATGAGCCTTCTTGAGGCAAACTTGAGCGTTATGCTCATTTTTCAAGCCGTCGTGATTTGCTTTGTTTCTATTTCGTACTATGTAGCGGAAAGCATCTTCGGTTTGCTCGTCCAGAATGTCTTGCCTTGCAAGGTTAGAAATATACCCACCTAAACCATATCCTCTAAGTAGCGTGATATTTTCCATTAGCGCAATAACCCGATATATCAGATATTCCATTGTTGCCCCAACTTTTAGGATGCAACCCTGTGGATCGTGCAAGCAATACAAAATCTCGTCAGCACTGTTCAGATCCTTGGCTATCACTGTATCTAAGCTCTTCACAAAATCGAAATTTCTAAACATGGTTATGCCCTTTCAAAAACTATTTTCATATTTTTTATCATTTTGTCTCAGTAATTTTTATACATCTTCGTTACTACACCTTCATACTCCCTCCTTGTCTACGTCACCTCCATGTGCCTCTCGGTCCTGCCCAGTGTCAGTGCTTTGCCACCTACTACTACTACCAGGTACCCCCCCCCGCAGTACCTAGTAGCCCCAGCTATCCCTATCCCCATCATCACTTCTTGTCTCCTCTGCTACCCGTATCCTCTTTCATAATCAGGTTTTACATTCGAAGAAGCTTAACGAATTTCTCTTGTTTGTCAAGATAAAAAATGGTTTTTCTTTTCATTGTAAAGAATTGTAAGAATATTATTGAATAAACAATGATGATTAATGTATAATTTTATATATTATTGAACTATGCATATAATCCTTTTTAGACTTTTGGAGGCGTAACTATGAAGCAAAAGAGGAGAGAGACAAGGGAAGAACGGTTCAAACGCGTGGCTGAGAGACGAACGAGTAACATACTAAAGCAGCTACAATACCTTGGAAATTGTTCAAATAAGAGTATGTATTCTTACAATGAAAGGGAAGCTAAGAGAATTATCAATACAATCCGGGAGGCTCTGCGGCGTACAGAAGCAAAGTTTTTCAAAATTAAGGTGGATTTTAAGCTTGACCGATAAAAGCACCCCTCCTCCCCTTGTTAAAATAATTTTATTATTTTTTGGATTGCTCTGGCCCAATTTTGCATACCACGTTTAATTATAGGAATATCCGTAATTTTTGTCCTTAAATCTAACAAGCGGAGAAGTATTATGGTTTAGTTAAGGACAAACTGAAACAGGGGAACAGACGATTTTGGTGGAATTTTCGGCGGTAAATGCTTGTGAAGCCGACCACAGGTGCCGAGGCTAATCGTTTTAGCAACCACAATGTAAATTTGCGGTTTGTGGTGAATAGAGTGATTGTCGAGTAGAGTTGATGCGTGTGGCAAAAGTGTGAAATGCTGAATGAAATTCCTGGTTTTATCCACTCACTTGTGTTTGGGGCTTGGAGATTGGAGTTTTGACGCCGACGTCAAACTTCAGGTTTTTTCTGTCGGTCAAATGGAAATTTGCTTTGGGGGTTTATAGTTTGCAGGGCAGCATTATTTGCTGTAATGTAATGAAACAGGCAGGTATAAAGGTTGTTGGTTATGGATGATATTAGTACGACAGATTCGAGGCGAGGTATGTTTGCGGCGAAGGTGGTTAGTAATGAGGCGATTAGGGGTGATTTTCGGCGTCTCAGTCTGGAATTTTCCGGTGCAGGTGCCGAGGCGTTCGGGTCTGTCCGGCCCGGCCAGTTTGCCCAGTTAGAGCTGGCGGACGTCGGGCTGCCGGCGATGGAGCAGATACCTGAAGAGCTTCGGGATGTGAGCAGGCGTAAGATTCTGCTGCGGAGGCCGTTCAGTTTCTATGATGTGAATGTCAAAGATAACAAGGCGGTTGTTCGGATACTTTACCGTGTGGTCGGGCCTGCCACTGTGCGGATGATGGCGATTAAGCACGAGGATTTTTTAAATGTGCTCGGGCCGTTAGGTAATGGTTTTAAGATTGCGGGCGATAAGCACAAAGCCGTTCTGGTGGCCGGCGGTATGGGAGTGCCTCCTTTGATTCACCTGGCAAAAATATTGACTGCAGAAGCAAACGATATAGAGGTGGTTGCGCTTGCTGGTGCAAAAAGTGCTGATGCTCTTCCGTTTGGTCGGCCACTTGATGAGATATCACAAAACCTCGGCTACAGTATAGGTGAGTTTGCGAAATTCGGTATTGTCTCGCAGGTATCTACCGATGATGGATCGGCGGGTTATAAAGGGTTGGTTACGGATTGTCTGGCTGAATGGCTGGATGGGGTTAAGGAGCGGCCTGATGAGGTTGTGGTTTATGGATGCGGGCCGGAGCAGATGCTTGCGAAGACAGTTGAATTGGCGAAAAAATATAACGTTGACTGCCAGGTGAGTATGGAGCGTCGGATGGCGTGCGGTTTCGGGGTCTGTCAGAGCTGTGCGGTAAAGTGCAGAGATAACAACGGCGGAGAGGATTATTATAAGATGTGCTGTCAGGACGGGCCTGTCTTTGACGGCAGGGAAGTGGTGTTTGACGATGGCGAAAGAGGTTGAGTTGAAAGTTGATTTTGCAGGTGTCGAGCTTTCGAGCCCGGTGTTTACGGTATCTGGTACGTGCGGTTACGCCGATGAGCTGGCGGAGTTTATGGGCGTCGGGGCATTGGGCGGTTTTATTACCAAGACTA
>Ga0180437_10009170_pt1 | contig 12319 bp, 18 predicted proteins | sample SS_ome_4_FD_132410 | JGI IMG/M metagenome (GOLD analysis project Ga0180437, IMG submission 132410) | Hypersaline lake sediment archaeal communities from the Salton Sea, California, USA - SS_3_D_1 metaG | ecosystem: Environmental > Aquatic > Non-marine Saline and Alkaline > Hypersaline >...
ATTTTTTAGCCTCCTGTTAAAACGCCCGCTTCCGCTTCGTCCGCGGTTGCGCTATCTGTTTGGTAAACTTCTATTTCGGTATCGAACGCGGGCGCAACCGCCGAAACCGGAGTTTCGCCCGAAACTTGTTCGTCGATTTTGCAAGTTAGTTGCATTGTACCGGTCAAAACAACCAACTTCCCGCGCGGAAGCGGATCGTCTTTGTTGATGTTTCCGATCCAACGCGATGCAACCGGCCGCGCCAACCCTAGATCGATATTTCGCGCGTCCATAATTTCTTGATAAATATTATCGGCCAATTCGTCGATCGAATCATCCGCCAGGTTTGCGGCCTCCTGAAGCGCCGCAAGCGCGCTTTGAATTTGCGCGGGAGTTGACGCCGGGTTTTGAATAACCGAAAGATCAACCCGCGCCGGCGCCGAAACTGTTAGATCAAAGTTGATCGTTATTTCATGGGTTGTCGGGCCTGAAGGGTTGCCGGCCGATTTCGGAAAATCGCCGGAACTGTAATAAACCTGAACCGATCGGTTGTTGTCCTTCACTTCGGCCGCGCCTTGACCGGGTTTTTGAAATCCGATCGTTCGGTATCGGCCGGCGGCCGCGGTTCCTAGCAGGTTTACAACGGACGCCTTTATCAATCGAAAATTCATTGTCATGATTGCGCCGCTTCCACTAAATAAAGGCGAATGAAACCGATTGCGGCGCCTTCCTCCGTTGGCCGTTCAACAATGAACGGAAACTTCGGCGCGTCGATCTTCGGTTCGATCGGAATTTCACAAAACCACGGTTCGCCGTCTTCCGGAATTCTAACAAGCGAATTCCGGCGGAGGGTTACGACTGGCTTGTGAACGACAATTTCCTGTCCGGTTTCGGGATTATCGACCAAGGTATCATAAATAATCTGCCCGACAAGGTTCATTGAACCGTTAACAATTGAAACCAGCGGGCCGGCGGCCTCCGCGACAATCGATTCGTTTACTGTTACTTTGTTTTTTGTGATTGTGTTCACAGTATAGGATCCGTCATTCAAGGCGGTTCCGCTGATCGATATTGTGTCGCCGGAGGAAATCCGAACATAACGGAAGTCCGTTGTTGCCGAATTTATGCTTTTATCGCCGGCCGCAAAAGTTAGATCTTCCGCGCGAAGGACGATCGGGTTCGTTTGCTTCAACCCGTCCGGCCCGGTTAATTCAACAGGAAGTCCCCATTCGCCTTCAAGGGTAAAATCTAGATCCTGTTCGACCTGTTCGCGAAGATTGATCATTTTTTCGGTTTACTTTTTCACCTTGATCCCTTTGGGCAACTTGCCCGCGGGAACTTCGCCTTTGAACTTACTTCCGCCGATATAGATCGTTTTTTTCGGCGGCGCTTTTGCCGTTTCCTCCGCCGGCTTTTCGGCGGGAGTTTCGGCCGGTTTATTTTTTTCTTTTGGCATCCTTCGACCCTTTTTTCTTTTTCGGCGCTTCCTTCGCGGCCGGTTTTTCGGCCGGTTTTTTCGCCGCGGGTTTTGCCTTTTTCGGTTTTGCCTCCGGCGCTTCAACTTTGCCGGAGGCCTTCAGGGTTTCAAGCACATCGTCGGGAACAACGCCGTCCGGAATCGGATCGCCGGGTTTCAAGACAACGCCGTTTCCCTTCAATATGCCAGGCCCGATCCAGATAGCCACGATTAAACCGCGTTCAGAATAACGACATAGGCGTCGGTCTGGGTTGTCGCGTAAATCGGCGCGGCCTGCATTCGCGCGGTAACGCGTTGCCAGGATTCCGGCGCATAGGCGTCGAAAAAGAACATTCCAGGCGTAACCGCGGCGCCTTCGTTGGCGATGTTCGGCGGCATGTTCGGCATTGAAACGTCAAAGCCGAAAAGCTGTTGATAAAAGGTCCGCCGGGCCGGGATATCCGGAAGCAACTCGGGCGGTCCAAAATACCGATCAGCGCGCGCGCCGGAGTAACAAACCAAAACTTTTTCGTTCGGCATGTACTTTGTCGCGGTTCCGGCGGAATCCGTGTAAACATCCGAATAGGTAAACATCCAGATTTCGTGTCCGCGCGGAGTTAACAAACGCCCGCGGGCGGTCATGCCGGCCGAAATGAAGCGCGAAAAGCGCGCCGGAACCGGCATTTCCTGTGAAACCAGAATCATTTCAAAACGCCGGTTGTCCGCCTTCGCCAGAAGGTCGGTATTTTGCAAAAACGCTTCAAAAGCGCCCTCACCGAAAACCGCCATATCGGCGGAAACATGCGCGTTTTCGCGAATCAGATCCCAAGCGTCGTCGATATCGCCCAAAGCGTCGGCCGCGGCGTTACTCCACTGAGTAATCAGTGTAACGAAATGCGCGCTGTTCCGGAGGAAATCATACTGTTGATCGGGATCGGCAGTTCCGAGGATCGCGTCCATCTTTCCTTCAAGGATCGATTGCGCCGCGAGAACCTCAAAAAGCCGAACCGTTCGCCGGACCTGTTCCTGGTGTTCGCGGAGTGAAAGCGCGCGAAGGCGTTCGCGCCGTTCGCGGCGTTCATAGGGGTTTTCGCCCGCGAGGCGGTTCAGAAGTTGCGAAGCTTCAATGTCGCCTTCCTCGACAACCAGCGGAAAAACGCGGTTGATGTTTGTGAACCGTTGCGACAAGGTGTTTTCCTGCGGTTCCTTAATCATCCGGCCGTTTGTTCCGCGCGGGACCAGCGCGGCGATCCGTTCGTTCGCGCGGATAATATCGATATCAACCGCGTTCGCGTTCGGCGAATAGATCGTTTGTGAATTGGTTTCGGGCCGGCCGAAAAACATTTGAAACGCGGTTGGAACGCCGATAACTGTTTTTTCATCAAAGGCGCTCGCCATAACACGCGAGTAAAGATCGACCGAAAGCGGGTTGGTTTGGTAATCAACCATTTTAGAACCTCCTTCTAGTTCTCGTATTCGTCGATCGCGCGAGTGGCTTCAACGAAGATTCCATGTCGTTCAAGTTCATCGCCAACGGTTAAACCGCTGGACGAAATAACCGTCGCGAGTGTTTTTGAATTTTCGATAACGAGTTGATTTACATCAACCGTTATGTCGCTTCCAACGATGATCGGGATATCGTCAACATCGCCGGCGACCAGTTCGGCCGCGGAAATTTCGGCCTTCACGATCCCGGCCGGGATCTCCGAACCATCGGTCGCGGTTTCATCCGTAAACGGAACCCATTTGCCGGAGGCGGAAACCTTCGACATAAGGGTATGCTTTACCAGCGCCGCCGAACGGCCGGCGTCTTGTAAAAGGATCTCCGCCGGCTTGACAAGCGGTTCGCCCGAAAGCACAAACGGAAAATTTTCATAGTCGGTCCTGGTTTGAACTCCCATTTTACTTCACTCCTTTCAGACTTTCGATCGCGGCCTGAACTTCCGCTTCGTTTGAAACGGTTCCGTCTTCGGAAATGGTTTCGGTCTCGAGTTGCGCGGGCGTTTCCTCCGGCTGTTCGTCGCTGGCGGCCTTCGCGTTTTTGTCTTCCTTCAAGGCATCAAACGCGATAACCGCGCCGCGAAGCGCGGCCGGATCTTCGTCGCCCGAGAGAACCGAACAGGCGATCGTTTTGATCGATTCGGGATAATCCGAACCGGACAAATATGGGATCGCCGCTTTGATTTTCGCGTCCGCCGATTTCGCGCCTTCGGCAAACGCCGCCTTTTTCATTTCATCAACTTCGCCGGCGATTGTCGGCGAATCATTGATCGCTTCCTGCAAATTCATTTTTTCCTCCGTCGTTGTTTCGCCCGCGCCAGCGGGTTTGTTTATTGGATTTTTTATATTTTCGTCTTTTGCTTCCGGCGCTTCGCTTTCGGCGCCGGCCTCCGCGCTGTTGATGCTTTCGATTAAATCGCGAAGCGTTGAAATCGCGTCAATCATGCCGGCCTTTTTCGCGCGCGCGGCGACAACCATGGCGCCTTTCCCGTAACTGTTCAAAATCTTCGCCGGTTTTACTCCGCGGAATTCGGCAACGGAACCAATGAAAACGTCCGCCAGATCATCAACGATCGTTTTCGCCCGTTCGCGGCCGGCCTTCGTTTTTACGTTGTCGCGCTTAAACGGCGATTGGCTTGAAACAATTTCAACAATTCGATCGTTATCGGTAACAACAACCGTCATAACAACGCCGATCGATCCGACAAGGCCGGTGTCGCTTGAAACGATTGTTTTGAAGGCGCTCGCGATCCAATAACCCGCCGAAGCGGCGTTTCCGAAAACGAAAGCGATCGTGTTTTTTTCGCTTGCCTGGACCAGTTTTGCGAAATCCGAAACGCCGGCAACCGCGCCGCCGGGAGTATCGAACACGCCGACGATCGTTTCAATGCTTTCGTTCGATTCAAGCGCGATCCATTCCTTTGTCAATTGGCTGATCGAAGTTAGGCCGGAAATATCGCTTATTCCGCTTGAACGCGGGATGATTGGCCCGTCGATGAAAAGGAAACCGTTTTTTCCGTCGATCCTGGTAAACCGGGTTCCTTCAGGCCGGGATCCCGCTTCGCTTGCAAACGCTTCTTTTTGTTCCTGCGAAACCGCATGAAAGAGCCGATAGTCTTCGGCGCTCAATTCGCCATTTAGCGCCGAAAGTATTCCGTTCAGCGCCTCCGGAGTTATCGCCCATTGATTGCTTGAAATTTCCGCCAGAATTTTCGGGTATTTCATCGTCCGACCTTTTTCTCAACTTTAGCAACCAGGGTTTTTAAATCTTCAACGGCGTCCGCTAGTTCGGCGACCGCTTCGCGCAACTGAGGAACATTAGTCGCGCTTTGCGCCTTCGTTTTTGCGGCCTCCGCCTTGTTTTCAACTTGCGGTTTTATATTTGCCATTATTCAACCTTTACCAATGTGTCGCCGTTCGCCACGACATACCATTCGCTGATATCCTGTTGAACTAGATATTCATCCGAATCCAGCGGATCATATTCGCCGTCTGTTTTTTCATAGGCGTTGATCCCGAATGAATCAGTTGTTTTGTTGTATACAAGTGAAATCAAAACATATTTTGTCAAGCTGGCGTCGGCGGTAACGGTTGTTTCATCATTAATATCAAGTTCGCTGATCGTGGTTGTGATAACCAGGCCGGCCGCCGTGCTGCTAATTGTTAGATCGGCTGCATAATTGGGCGGTAAAATTTCCGCCTTCAAAATTTCGCCCGTTTTGATTTTCGTTATTAATGCGCTTGTATGATCGGCAACCAACCCGTCCAGGATCGTATCATCCGCGCCGGTTGGTTCAGTTTCAAATATCAATTCACAATCGTTCGCCGGTTCATTAACGTTGATCCCGGTTAGCTCGACAGAAATCGCGGACTTTTCGATCTGGATTTTCAAAACATCCGCGGCGACTATATCGTTTGGAAAATCGGTTATTGCGTAATTTCTTGAAACCGTCATTAGCTAACCCTCCAAACTTCGATCCAGGCATCTTTGATTGATTGGGTATTTCCTCCGGCGCCGTCTTTGTATTGAACAATGAAAGTTTTCGCGCTTCCGGTAAAAGTTATTTCATGAACAGCGCCAACGGTCGGATAATCGTCGGTCGCCAATTTGGGCCGAAACGGTATTTCAAAACCAACAACGGCGGCGTCGCTTGAATTGTAAAGTTGAACCTGACCAACTTTGTCCGTATTCGTTACCATTGCACCCCAGGCGACACGATATGTTCCGGTTAACGCCGGCGTCGTGAGTGAAACTTTGTCCTGATAGGTTGCAAGCGTTGTTTGCGATTCCGCCAGCGATTCCGCGCGTTGATAATCCTGTCCGAATACGTTCAACCGCGGATCGTTTCCTTCGCAAATCGTATCCGCCGCGGTTCCATATGTCGGCGTTAAAATCGCGTCGGTATTATCGCCCGTATTCGTAATTCCGTTCGATCCCGAAACGGTATTAGTTTGTCCGCCTCCGCCTCCGCCAGGCGCAACGCCAGGCCCGATCGTTTGCTCGCAACATTTTTCCAATGTCATAGATCCACCCTAACCGATCCCGCCTTTTTTTTCGGATAGATATAAACATCGATCGCGGAAGGCGCCGAAATTTTCGCCGATTGCCCGACCCATGCCTGAGCATCCGTAAGATCCGAAGGCGCGGCGCCGCCGGTTGCGCGGTATGTTTGCCAGTATTCAAGGTCTGTTCGTTGTTTCCAGATCTGGCCTATCGTAACCGCGGTTGCAACTTTCGTCCATTGATCCGCGGGACATGGCACTAAAACAGGATCCGCCATTTATTGACCTCCTTCGGGTTTCGGTTGCCAGGTAGGAACCGGCAATTCATCAAATTCGCGCGCCAGCTTTGCCCGGTTTGCTTTGCCGGACGAGCCGTTCAGGTTGCGCGCAACGCGATCCAAGGTTTGCGCGCCTAACGTTACATACGTTTGATCCGCCTTCGCTGTTTTTTGCGGATCGATGTTCGGCATAGGCGCGGAGATCCAACCATGCGCCAACCAGGCCGCGCGGAGGCGCGGATCAGACCAACCCGGCGCGCTTATCCGGCCGGCCGCAATTTCGCCGGCGATCCACATCGCATAAATAGGCGACAAGGCATCCGAATCAAGTTCGTTTTCCCATATCAACCGAATTCGATCCCAAAGTATCAGCGCCGCGCGCGAAGCGCTGTAATTTTGCCCGAATTGCATTTTTACGCGTTCAAGCGGCATCGACATTGAGGCGGATAAATAGGAAGCAACCGCGTCCATATATTCGGGATATTGCGGAAGCGGCGATGTATCTTGAAACGGTTTTAAATCTTCGCCTTCTTGAAGGTTAAAAACGCCAACCGAACCGGGAACGCTTAAATTCACTTGCGGAACTGGAAAAAACCGAACCGGTTCGGTACATACCGCGGCCGCCTCCGCGGGAACGGTATTTTCATCAATGGTAGGAACAGGCCCGGCGCCGCCTTCGACAATATCTTCAAACGGGTTTGAAGCGGCATTATCGGCCGAAGGTTTGTTGAACATCGTTATATTTGATTGATTAATACACTTCTTTAGGGTTGCCAGCGCATAGTCTTCCATATTTTCCAAATTTTGCAAAATATGAGCTATCCGCGAAAACCCGCGGCCTTGACCGGGTAACTCGGGCATAAATCCATGAAGCATAAAAACGCGTCCGGACTTTTTACCAACGCGCGGAACCCTGATTTCCTTGTATTTCCATTTTTTGTCGCGAACCCAAATTTTGTAGGCAATTTCGCGGCCGGCCGAATCGCGTTCAATCCCGTCTCCGCCGGTTGGAAATCCATATGTTGAAGTATATTCCGCGCCGCGGCATTGATTCGGATCCACAAATTGAACTTGAAGCGGGTTCAGGAGGTCCGCGCGCTTTGAATAATAAAGCCGAATGAAATATTCGCCGTCGCGTTGTTGCCAATTCACCGCGAGGCGTTGCGCCTGGTACAAATTCAGAGTTTCGTCCCGATAGGAAGTTTTAGAACGCGCCCAAATATCAAACCGTTCGTTTACATTTTCGGCCCATTGTTCAGCCTGTTCGGCGCTGATTCCTAAAATATCGGCCTTCGGTTCGGCCTGTAATTTCAGGCCGCAATCAACAACAGAATTTCCATAAGTTTCTACAACCGCTTTTCCCAAAGGATTTTCAAAATAGGCGGAACGCGCGTTTTGCCGAAGCGCCCAATGATCCAAAATTGGCGAATCGCCGGACGATGATAAACCATAGGGCCATTTTGAACCGTCTGAACCCGCGCCGCCATAATAACCCGCGCCGCCATAACCGGCGCCGAATCCGTAAACCGCGCCGATCTGCCCGATTCCGTTCAAGGCGGCGTCGCTTGAAAACCACTTTTTGAAAAACGAACCTATTTTTTCAAGTGTTCCCATTATCCATAATACCGGGAGAATGGACCGCGTTTTCTGCGAAGATTCATGTTCACAATTCCGGCGCCTTCAAGGCGCCTATAGAGTGAATCGATCTCCGATTCCAGGGAATCAATAACCGATTTCATGTCGTCCAGTTTTCGCCGCCAAGTTTGTTGTGATCCCTCGTTTGAATCGAACTTGTAACGTTCGGCGTCCGTTTCCAGCGCGCGTTCAAAAGTTGCGTATAATTTCGCAAGTTGAATTTGTTTGATTTGAATCGTCGCAATGATACGGGCGCGCCGCGCGATGTTCCGGCATGACATATTAATTTATAAGTTCATTTTTTTCAGCCTGTCAAGCAATATATTGCCATATATGAAAGGTGCCATATGTTACCATGTATTATTTTTGCGACACTACTCGAGATCCGCGCCTGCATAAAAAAAGACACGATATGCGTTTTTTTGTGTTTTTTTTTGATTTAGGGGTTGCATTTTTGTATTACCGTGATACATTATAGATATGGAAGGCAACAACAACAACAAAGGAGAAAACGAAATGACCAGGAACGAAGCATTAAAAGAAGAGAGAAAAACGGGCAAGGCCGCCGATAACGCCGGCGCCGTTTTTTACCGGGCCGAAATCGCCTTGACCAGCGCCGCCAAGAAAAACGGAAACTATTCTAAAGCGGCGAAGGCCGCAAAAAAAGAAGTTGCCGCGGCGCGCAAAAGTTACCGCGCGGCTTATGCCGCATGGCAAAAAGCAAAGCGCAACTACGACGCGATCGTCGAGCGCGAAGATTGGAGTTAAACAAAATAGAAAAATTTTTATTTACTCTGATTTGTAGGCAAACCGGCGAAGATCAAAACATCGTCTGTTGTGAAAAATGCGCCGAAAACATGCCGGCCGCGGAGGCCGGTCGGGTTGAAATCCGCGACGCCGATCCTGAAATCGCTTGCGAGTTTTGCCACCAGAAAACCGCGAAGCGTTACGATCACAAGTTGCCGAACGGGCGCGTTGTTGGCGTAACCGTTCCGGCGCCGGAACTCGGGCAGGAACTTTGCGAAAACTGCGATTTCATATCGATCCCGAAATGGAACGTTGAACACGCGATGGTCGTCGGTTGGCGGCCTCCGGTTAGCGGCAACGCCGGCGCGATCGAAGTTCAGGTTCAGGCCGAACCGGAAGGCCCGGTTTCGGAGTGGATCAGCCTTGAACCCGCCGAATTTTCGATCCTTTAAGGAGGAACAAATGAACCGCGAAATTAAATCGATAATAACGGAAATTGAAAAGGCCGACAACTCCGATCTTCTGGTAAAAAAGGTGAACGAATTCGCCGCAAATGTTCATGCGGCGTTAGGACTTGATCTTTTGGTTTCATTCGACGAAGCGGCCCGCATCGCCTACGATTTCGGGCGCAAGGACATAGGCGACGTTTTTGCCATGGCGTGTAACAAATGGGCAGATCTTGAGCGCGGGCCGGTTTTTTTCTAATATCCAATGAAAATACTTATTGCATGTGAATTCAGCGGAACGGTCAGGGACGCGTTTATCAGGCGCGGACATGACGCGATCAGTTGTGATTTGCTACCAACAGAAAAACCCGGCCCTCACCTTCAGGACAATGTTTTGAACATACTGGATCTTAATTGGGAAATGATGATTGCCTTCCCCCCATGTACACATTTGGCGCGAAGCGGCGCGCGATGGTTCAAGGAAAAGAAAAAAAGCGGTGAACAAAAACAGGCAATTGATTTTTTCATGTCATTAGTGAACGCACCGATTGGAAAAATAGCCATCGAAAACCCAGTTGGCATAATGAACACACAATACAGGAAACCAGATCAGATAATACATCCCTATTATTTTGGAGACCCCCACACTAAACAAACTTGTTTATGGCTGAAAAACCTTGTTCCGTTGCAACACTTCAAAACCGACGAATTGTTTGGAAGACAAACCCATGTCGAAAGAGGGGAATTCTACGAGTGGATCAACAACAAGGGTAAAAAGAAAAAAATGGCTAAATGGTTCGCCGAAATCAACCCAGGCGCCGAACGCGGAAAAAAACGAAGTGTCATGTTTCCTGGAATAGCGTCGGCCATGGCTGAACAGTGGGGAAATAATGAATAAAAAATCAACTTTTCAGGTTTTCGATCCATCGCGCGGGCCGTTCGACGGTCATGTTTTTTTTGCGGCGCTTGAAATCATCCGCGAAACAATCGCCGCTTGCGAACGGCCAACGCTTGAAAATATCGCGAAGGATCTCGGAATAACCCGCCTCCGCTTGACGCGTCTCCTGAAGGCGACCGGCCTTTGGGCCGATTATCAGGAGGCGCGGAAGCGCGCCTTCAAGAAATATCAATAAAAACAAATTGGCCCGATCGCATGGCAACAAACGATCGGGCCGGAGATCCGCGCCAAAGGAGAGCAGCGAATGACGATCCAAGTCTCGCAAATTTCGCCGCGCCTGTCAAACCACAAAAAAAGGCGCGCTTCGCGTGGGGGTAACACGAAGCGCGCCAACAAGGAGAAGACCTCAATGCTGAATATCATTTTGAACAATTTCGGCGAACCTGTCAAGCAACCGAGCGCCGCGCCGTTTTCCGTTCTAAATAATCCAATATGTAAGGAGTCCGGATCAGCTTTTCAACCGCTTCCGGCGCCGCGCCGTCTTTGATCTTCGCCCGTTGCGCCTTTTTTACTTGCGCCGCCAACCAAATTTCCTGAAGACAAAGGTTGTAAACTTTCAAATCTAGCGTTTCGTTCCTTCTGCTTGAAGGTTTCCAAAACGTCCCGTCTTCGCGCTGTTCCTCCGCTGTTAACATCTTGTAATAATCGTCCGGATAATCGCGCGGATGGTCCATGAAATTCGCTTTTTGTGGATAACTGGCCCGGCGGTTGATCTTCAGGTTTCGATAAACCTGTTTTTTGTACCAGTTTGTCGAAACTTGATAGGTAATAGTTCCCGCCTTTTTATGCTCGCGGAATCGATCAGAATCGGAATACATTTCAACGTCGTGAATTTCATCCGCGTTTCCGGTTGTTTTTTTCAAACTCCGAAACCCTTTAATCGGAAACGTGTTAGTCCAGCGCTGGCAAAACTGAAAAACAATACTTTGTGTTTTTCCGTCCGCGGAATCGATCCCGATTATGCGCGGAGAAAACGCCAGGCCGTCCGATCGCCTGAAGATTAACCCGCCGGCCTCCGCCCATTTGTTCAAGTCTTCCCAGGCGCCGCCGAAGGGATCGGTTATCGGGCCTCTAAAAACTTTGTACAAAATCGACCATGAACGATATCCGCGTCCATGCGCGCAAACTTCAAGTTCAAGGCGCGGGCCGAATTGCGTTGAACGCTTCCGGCCGACCTGAACATCGACGGCCATGGTTAAAAACAGCGGGCCGGGCATATGGTCCGGAATGGTTCCGGCCTTATAGTCTCCGGCCTGTTCCTGAACTTTTCGCGGGTTCGGTTTGCTTCCAAGTTCCCGATAGGGCAACCCGAGATCGGTATTTACGAACGCGCGCCGCTTCAACGGTTGATCTTCGCTGTTGATATGGGTTTGAATGATTGTCGCCCAATCTTCCATAAGGCTATAAACCGCGCTTATATGGTAGGACCGGCGATATGGCGATCCGCTTCGCGCCGTTGGTTCCCATTTGCCGCGCTGGACCATTTCATATTTTTTCGCCTCCGGAATCGGTTCGGAACATTCCGCGCATTCGTAATAAATCGATCTTTCATCTAGCAACCCGTCGATCGTTTCCCATTTCAACCCGAGACCGGGATCTTCGCCTTCCTCCTGGTCTTCGTTGTAACCGAATTCCAACGGTTGATATTTTCCGCAACTAGGGCAAGGAACGAAATATTTCCGCCGGTCTCCTGATTCATACAGCGGCCATATATGCGAATTTTCAGCGGTTGTTGGCGTTGATATGTAAAGGATCTTTTTTCTCTTTTTCCAGGCCTTTGTCCGCGCCTCCGCGATGCTAACCGGATCGCCTTCTTTATCAACGTTCCACGCGTAACCGTCAACTTCGTCAAGGATCAGATTTCGGATCGAATCCATACGCATCCCGGCGGCGCTTCCGGCGGTTGTCATATCAAGCGAACCGCCGGGAAACTCCTTTGAAAACATCGTATTTCCGGTCCGGCGCTGTCCTTTCATGATATGTTGTGGGACCAGTTTGCCGTCCAGGCCGCATGATACCAACAACGCCGAAAGGCGTTTGTTGACCCATTTTTTCAAAAGCTTTTCGTTTGCAGTGCAATATAGGATCGGGCCTGGTACGCATTGAATGATATAGGCGATCAGATTTTCAACCATGGCGGTCGCGCCAACTTGCGCGGATTTCGCTAGAATTATTTCCCGAATTGGCGAACTTGCCGAAAGCGCGATCATTATTTCGATCAAATATGGCGTTCTTTCGTTTTTCCATGGGCCGGGATAGGGCGTCCCGCGCGGCATGATTCTATTTTTTGCGGCGAACTCCGCAACGGTTAGCGCCG
>Ga0180437_10009172_pt1 | contig 12317 bp, 11 predicted proteins | sample SS_ome_4_FD_132410 | JGI IMG/M metagenome (GOLD analysis project Ga0180437, IMG submission 132410) | Hypersaline lake sediment archaeal communities from the Salton Sea, California, USA - SS_3_D_1 metaG | ecosystem: Environmental > Aquatic > Non-marine Saline and Alkaline > Hypersaline >...
GATCACACATGTCCGTCTCGAACACCACCCCTGGTATCCCCGTTCTGCGTGACACTCCTTCCATGAGGTCATAAACCCCGACGTTGAGTCCCTTACAGGTTCGGCTGATCTGCATCGCCAGCCCATTCAGGTGATATTTTTCTACGTGTTCTACCAAGATATCGATCCTTTGTCGTGTCCCTCGGTTAGCGTGTGGCGTGAGCAAACACTCTGCTGTGCTGTCCAGGGGTTTGGAAGGGTCCAGGCCGGATAACGTGCCGAAGCTCATCGTGTACACATGGCTGAGTGGAGCGGCACCATGGGAGGCAAATTTGTTGGCCATGTTTTTCAGGTCAAACCAGACGGGGACGCCATCCAGGTGAAGCCTGAATCTCTCGCCAGGTATGGCACTCACTTTGTTAGCTACCCTCTCTGCCAACTCTTCTTTAAATTCCTGATAGTAATCTGCACCCTCGGCTGTCCCTCTCAGACCCAGGATAGGAAAAAGGTGGGTGAAGATATCGAAAACAGTTACAGGGGAGGGGATGTTCTGCCGCATCTCCAGCGCCTCCTGCCATAGCTGAAACATCCTGCGGCTATTGGCAATATCCTCTCGGAGTCTGTCGTAATCGAAACGGCGACCGGTAAACTCTTCCAGGAAGGAGATTAGCTCCTGTAACTGTTCCTTTACGTAGGCGTGAGCTCGAGAATAAGTCTCCTTGTCCATATCATCGTGTAGGAAAGGCACGTCAATGAGGATTACAGGCACATCGTAGATCCATCCCAGACTCTCAAACCATTTAGGAATGGTGTGGCACTGCCCGTTGCCGACGAGGAGCAAGTCGGGCTTGGGTTGCTTGAGGGGACTCTTCGACTCTTCACCGGCCAGCGCGGAGCCGATGTCAGTACGGGCATAGGAACAAATATCAGGGGAATAGCCCTCGGCCTCAGATATCTGGCAAAGCTCCAGACTCACCCCCCGAACACCACAAGTTGCCGAATGGTTCATGCAGTAGATGGTGAAAAAGTCCATGGCAGTGAGAAACTCAGCGGGCACCATTCCTGAACACCAGACTACGCGTTTCCCCGTTTCCCGTACCTGGCTAGCCTTCTCCCAATATTCGGCTGTTATTCTCCGCAGTTGCTCATGGCACTTGAGTTTGGCAGGCTGATATTTCGTTTCCATGTTACTATCCTAAAGTTTCAATAAAAGCCTCGAGCCGAGTCCGGGTGTTTCCCAGAGCAATAGGCGGGTCAACCTCGACGAGCAGATGGGGGATACCGCGTCGTGCTAGCTCGGATTTCACCACGGGGTAGGCGAAGGAATATGGCTCGCAGTACTTAACCATTAAGATGATGACTCCCTGGGCTCTGGATTTCTCTACCAGGTCAGAAAGATACTCGGCATAGTTTTTGTCCTGATTGTGCTTGGTAGGACAAGGCACATCGTTTATGTAGTGTTCAGCCAGAGCCTCTATGGGAAGAATGCTTTCGCTAACGTTGTTGGCAAAATATCTTCTACCCACATATAAGTCGTCGTCTACCACCGTAGCCCCCAACTCTTCGATTAGGTCAAGTATCTCCCATTGTGGCTGGTCACAGGGGCCACCCGAGACCAATAGTCTTACGTTGCCGTCCTGCTGCCTTTCTTTTTCCTCTGCCTTCTCTAAGAATTCTCGCAGGAGGGCAGTGTGCTCTTCTTTAGGTATAAGCATACTTGTCATGATTAATGTCGCTACATCTCTGGCCTTAAAAATCCCAGGCCTTTCCACTCTTGTCCTATATACTTTGTGCATCAAATCTCTATTCTGATTATATGTAACGATACTCCGCCTTAAGTCGTCACCTGAGATGTCTCTACGGGTGAATTCTTCAAGCGCCCCCTTTAGTCTATTGAATTCGCTGATCAGATAGCGCTGGCTGGAGACGGAGTTAAGTTTCCCTGCCACCAAGATGGTGTGCTGGAAGGGCATAGGGTGATGAATATTCCATATATCTGGCAAAAAAAGGAGCACGTCACATATATCGGGAAATACAACGCCGTCTAGGAAATTCAGCCTGCCTTTTAGGGCCAGGTCAAGGTTGCTACGCGGCACATGGCACAGGTAAGGCTGCATGTACCTGTCTGCCAAGGTAACAGTCTCGTTAGTTCCAAGAAGCGTGATGGGCAAGATACCGCTGGCATGGATGATTTCCTCGGGTACATACATGGGAAAACAACCTATCACTCTCTTACCCGTCTCTTTCCATTTCCTGGCCCTCTGCAGGGGATTCTGAGCGATGGTAGCAAGCTCACCGATAATGTCATTCATGTCAAGCCCACCTTAATCTATGCAGCTAATTTCACGTATAGCATCTCGGACGATCGTTCCCTAAGGAACGAATAGATAAGACTTAAACTTATTCCTAATTTGTCTCTTACGTTGTACTTAGCTTATTTTTTCTTACAAACCTATCCATTCTTCCCAGAGCTTCTTCTATGTCAGATACCGAAGTAGCATAGCAGCAGCGGATAAAACCTTCACCGCACGGTCCGAAGGCAGTGCCCGGGACTACGGCAACTTTTTCTTCTATCAACAGCTTTTCGGCAAAGTCTTCTGAATTCATTCCGGTGGCTTTTATTGAGGGGAAGGCATAGAAAGCGCCTTTGGGTTCGAAACAGGGCAAGTCAATCTCATTCAATCTTTTGACCATGAGGCGACGGCGTCTATTATATTCTTGAACCATCTTTTCGACCTCACTATCACCGTTTCTCAGGGCCTCGATGGCTGCCATTTGTGCCATTGTCGGAGCACAGAGCATGGTATATTGATGGATTTTTGTCAGGGCTTGGATGAGGCGGTGGTCGGCTGCCATATAGCCAATACGCCAACCGGTCATGGCATGAGATTTGGAAAACCCGCTGATCAAAATGCTGCGCTCCTTCATCCCCGGAAGGCTGGGAAAGCAAATATGCTCTGCTCCGTAGACTAAACGGGCATATATCTCATCGGATATTACGAGTAAGTTATAATTTTTAGCCAGCTCGGCAATAGCACTGGATTCTGATTTAGACATGACTGCGCCAGTGGGATTTGCCGGGTAGCCTATCAAAATAGCCTTTGTCTGTTTCGTGATTCGGGCTTCAATATCGGTTGCCTTGATGGCGAAGTTGTTTTCTGCACTTGTGGGAGTGGAAATTGGCACGCCACCAGCCAGAATGATATTGGCGGGGTAAGCAACATAACATGGATCGGGGATTATGACCTCGTCACCCGGGTTGATAATTGCTCTCATGGCAAGGTCTAATCCTTCGCTACTCCCTACAGTAATAAGAATTTCATGCTCAGGATGATAGCTAACCCCATAACGAAGCTCCAGGTAGTTGGCCAATTCTTGGCGTAGTTCGAGCATACCGGAATTTGAGGTATACATGGTATAGCCCTTTTCCAGAGAGTATGTACCTGCCTCTCTGATGTGCCAGGGAGTAACGAAATCAGGCTCACCTATACCAAGCGAGATAACATCTTCCATGGAGGAAAGTAGGTCGAAGAACTTCCTGATGCCTGATGGCGAAAGACTATCCACCTTTTGCGAAATCAAGCTATCCTGGGCTTCAGTTGTATTGGACTTTGTGTTCAACATACTACGGCGTTATTGGTAAACGCTTATCTGTTTCCTTGGGTAGGTGAAAGGTCTCTCCGCTCTCCTTATATCGTTTTAAAAGAAAATGGGTGACAGTGCTCTGCACCCTCTCCAAAGGAGCTAGTTTCTCAGTGACAAAACTGGAAATCTCCTGCATATTTTTACCTTTCACTAATATAGCCAGATCATAGGTGCCGGAAACCAGATAAGCAGAATATACTTCAGGGAACTGGTAAATGCGCTCGGCAATGGCATCAAACCCGACATCACGTTGTGGGGTTATCCTGACTTCAATCAGGGCCCATATATCTCCCTCACCTAATTTAGGCCAGTTTATTATAGTTTTATACTTCAGGATGCTCCCATCCTTCTCAGCCTGCCTGATTATTTTTTCTACTTCACTAACAGGTTTATCCACCATATTGGAAATCTGCTCTGGAGTTGCTCGGGCATTCTGTTCCAGAATTTCAAAAATCTCTTTCATGGTTTCTCCTCAAGGCGTCAATTCAATAGCAGACCATTGGTCGTCTGGTTCATTGTAACACAGTTCAAATAGTTTACCATCCTCAGTGACAGCTTTAAATAGTCTCTTGCCTGGCTCCTGCCAAGCTTTTTCTATAGACTCTATCCTATTTTCCTTCTCCTGCCAGATAAAAGACTGGGGCTCCTGAGCATAGATATAGCCCGAATAGCATTTCACTTGCACTATTCTCACGATAGTGGAGGCTTCCTCTTATGCCAATCGGTTGCTTGCTCGTAGGCGAAGGCGATGCGCAGCAGTGTTTCCTCGCTGAAGGGCTTGCCCATAATTTGCATGCCTATCGGTAGATTATCGGCAAAACCGGCGGGTATGGAGATAGCTGGGATTCCAGCTATGTTTATAGGTAAAGTGCAGACATCGCTGAGATACATCTCCATCGGGTCTTCTAATTTCTCGCCCAGCTTAAAGGGCACTGTCGGCGAAGTTGGACTAACCAGGGCATCATATTTTTCAAAGGCTTGCTCAAATTCTTGTTTTATCAGTGTGCGCACCTTTTGCGCTTTGAGATAGTAAGCGTCATAATAACCTGCGGATAAAGCATAAGTGCCGAGCATTATGCGCCTTTTGACCTCAGGGCCGAAACCAAATTGTCGCGTTTTCTCTGTTGCGTCTATTACATTACTAGCATTTCGCTCAGAAAAGCCGTATTTCACGCCGTCATAGCGAGCCAAGTTCGCCGAAGCCTCGGATGGAGCAAGTATATAGTAAGCGGCCAGAGCGTATTTAGTGTGAGGTAAAGAAGCTCCCCAATCTATTTCTGCACCCAGCTCCAGCAGTTTACTTATAGCGGCTTCCAGAGCTGCCCTAACTTCATCCTGCATGCCCTCGACAAAATATTCTCCGGGAATGCCAATCTTTAGTCCTCTGATGTCAGGAACCAGTTGCTGGGTGTAGTCTGGTACCGGAAGCGGTACTGAGGTTGAATCTCCGGAGTCATATCCGGCAATGGCATTCATCACCAGGGCACAGTCCTTGACATCCTTGGTTATTGGCCCAATTTGGTCGAGGGAGCTGGCGAAAGCAACTAGGCCGAAGCGGCTCACCCGACCGTAGGTTGGTTTGAGTCCCACCACATTGCAAAATCCTGCCGGTTGACGGATGCTGCCCCCAGTATCAGAGCCCAGAGTATAGACAGCTTCATCAGCAGCCACTGCAACTGCTGAGCCACCGCTGCTCCCTCCCGGGACTCGACTTAAATCCCAGGGATTGTGGGTGGGGAAGAAGGCGGAGTGCTCCGTAGAAGAGCCCATAGCGAACTCGTCCATATTCGTTTTCCCCACTATTACCGCCTTTTGTGCCAGCAATTTCTCCGTCACCTTAGCATTATAGGGAGGGACGAAGTTTTCCAGCATCTTTGAACTACAGGTCGTTCTTATCCCCTTAGTACAAATGACGTCTTTGATTAAGGTGGGGATGCCAGCTAAGGGGGGAATCTCATTGGCAGTTTTGATGTAATTATCGACCTTCTCTGCCGCTTCCAAAGCGAGGGCTTCAGTAATAGTGACGCAGGCGTGAACTTTGCCTTCTATCTCAGCGATACGCTTCAGTGCAGATTGTGTGAGCTCCACTGAGGAAATTTCCCTTTGTTTAAGAAGCTTTTGTGCTTCATGGATAGTTAGCTGGTGTAGTTCTTTTGCCTGCATGCTTAGAACCTTTCTTTGAGGCTGCTACGCTTGATAATCCTGCGCCAGTTACCAGCCCCTCTCGTATGCATCTCTTTAAGCCTGGGGGCATATTGTATGCCTACGAATACTGGCAGCCCTATGGAAAAGAATATTAAAGGTTTAAGGTCGTAGATTAGCCAGGCAACAAATGGGATGACAACGAAGCCTATGGCATAACAAAAAGTGAGATTGCGAGTAACAAACAAAGCTATTACAGCAGCAATGATGAAAAACGGAATTGCTTTGGTCATCAGAAAGAGGAGAATTCCCAGGGTGGTAGCTCCTCCTTTACCACCACGGAATTTGAGGAAGACGGGAAAGGCATGGCCCACTACGGCTGCCAGTCCAGTAAGAAGTTGGAAGGTCAGAGAAAGGTCCAGCCAACGAGCAAGAAGAATTGCCACTATGCCTTTGCCTACGTCAGCCAGGAGCACTAGGGCTGCCTCCAATAGTCCAACTTGATAGTAGACATTCATAGCGCCCATGTTTTTGCTACCTACCTTGCGGATGTCTATTCCCTTTTTGAAACGAGCAACGAGATATGCTGAAGGAATAGAACCCAGGATATAGGCACTTATGATGGCGATAACGATGTTAATCATTTGTCATACGTGATTACTCCAGTATTGCCTGAACCTCAAAACAGTTTTCCGCTTGTTTTGGTGCGTTTGATAAAATCTCTGCTTGTAAATATGATTCAGCCACTTCGTCTTTCCTGAGGACATTCTGTAGTGGGACGGTGTGAGTCGCTGGTAGCACGTTGGCTGTATCTACTTGTTTAAGTATTTCGAAGTTCTCCAGAATATTGGATAGTTGAAGGCTAAACTTTTCCACCTCCTCCTCGCTTAAGCCTAAGCGAGCTAGCCAAGCGATATGCCTCACCTGTTCGTGACCTAATTTCATCGTCAGTCTGTCTTTGCATTATATCATCGCGCTTCGTGATGTAACAATGCTTGCTTATCTCAAGGGACAAGACTATAATGGAGAGTCATGCAGATTCGAAATGTTGTCTTACTATCTCATCAGGGAGCGGGGAAAACTTCGCTTACTGAGTCTATGCTCTTTACATCGGGCGCTATTCAGCGTTTAGGCAGTGTTGATGATGGGACTGCTACCTCGGATTATGACCCGCTCGAGGCAGAACGTCATATGGGCATCAACCTGTCCTTGCTTCCATTTGAGTGGCAGGGGACGAAGCTAAATCTCATTGATACCCCTGGATATGCTGATTTTATTGGTGAGGTAAGATCGGGCCTGAGGGTAACCGAGGGTGCAATAATTGTAGTATGCGCTGCTTCGGGTGTGGAGGTAGGCACAGAACAGATTTGGGGTGATGCTGAAAAAGCAAATTTGCCTCGGTTTATATTTGTCAATAAGATGGACCGTGACAATGCCGATTTCTTCTCTACTTTGGAGGGAATACAGGCTAAGTTATCACCAAGATGTTTGCCACTTCAATTACCAATAGGTTCACAAAGTGATTTTCAAGGCATTGTTGATTTGGTAACTATGAAAGCTTACATTGGCACTGCCTTGAACGAAGCAGAAATACCTTCAACACTTCAGGAACAAGCAGCGGCCAGTCGTGAGAAATTGGTAGAGGCTGCTGTGGAAATAGATGATGAGCTTATTAACAAGTATTTAGAGGGCGAGGCCATAAACAACGAGGAAATTTCTGCTGCGATAAAAAAGTCTACCATTGCTGGTAAGCTGGTGCCCGTTTTTGTTGGCTCTGCCTTGCAGGCCATCGGCATCCAGCGACTTCTCGACGGTGTTTGTCACTACTTGCCTTCGCCAGAAGAAAGGGATGCTCTTGTAGCTAAGAACGTGTCCACTGGTGATCAAGAGGAGATCAGATCTAGTTCGGAGTCGCCTTTTACTAGCATAGTTTTTAAAACCAGCGCAGACCCCTATGTTGGCAAGCTCAGCTATTTCCGGGTTTATTCAGGCGTTATTTCCAGTAATTCTCAAGTTTGGAACGCCAACAAGAATAGTATGGAACGGATTGGCCAACTATTTACCATGCTGGGCAAAAATCAACAGCCGGTGCCACAGGTCGCTGCCGGAGATATCGGGGTAGTGGCGAGGTTAACTCTGACTACCACTGGGGATACACTCTGCGCTCGTGAGCATTCTGTGATATTTGAAGGTATTGAGTTCCCCCAAGCGAATTTTAGTATGGCAATCCAGCCTCAGACGAAAACCGACTTAGACAAGATGAGCACCGTGCTGCCCAGGATTTGTGAGGAGGACCCTTCTCTCCAAACACGCCGCGAACCTGATACTAAGGAGTTTATTATTTCCGGAGTTGGTGATAGCCACCTGGAGATAGTCAGGGAGAAAATGCGTCGCAAGTTTGGAGTAGAGGTGAAACTGGACCTGCCAAAGATCCCTTACAAAGAAACTGTCACTGTGTCAACCAAGGCAGAGTATAAACACAAAAAGCAGACTGGAGGACATGGTCAGTATGGACATGTCTTTCTGGATGTGGAACCTTTGCCTCGGGGTGCGGGATTTGAATTTGCTGAAAAAATCTTTGGGGGAGCGATACCCCAGAACTATATTCCCTCCGTGGGGAAGGGAGTCAACGAGGCAAAACAGGAGGGAGTTTTGGCTGGTTATCCCGTAGTGGACATGAAGGTGACCCTTTATGATGGCAGCTTCCATTCAGTAGATTCCTCAGACATTGCTTTTAAGATTGCTGCAGCACAGGCCTTGAAAAAGGGCTTATCTCAGGGACAGCCGGTATTGCTTGAGCCTATAATGAATCTTACTATAACCGTGCCCGAGACATGTACCGGGGATATTGCCAGCGATCTTAATACCAAGAGGGGACGCTTGCTTGGGATGAGTCCGAGGGATGGTATCAATATCATCCAGGCCCAGGCACCTTACGCAGAGTTGCTTAGATATGCCATAGATTTAAGGTCAATCACGCAAGGGCGTGGTGACTTTGTGATGGAATTTGACCATTACGAAGAGGTGCCAGCTCATCTCACCCAGAAAGTCACCGAAGAGAAGAAGACAAGCAAGGTCGGCTGAGATCGCCTGGAAGCTTAATTTCCAACTTTGAATTAAAGGCCCGCTTTGTACCACGAAGCGGGCCTTTCAACTTCTTGACTGTCTCGCTACCTTATTTCAGCCAGCTAATAACTCCTTTAGCTTGCTGGTCAAGGCGGGCACCACTTCTTCATATTTACCAACCACTCCGAATTCTGCTTCCCTGAATATGTTCGCCTCGGGGTCTTTATTGACGGCTATGATGTGCTTAGAACCTGAACATCCAGCTACGTGTTGGCTAGCACCTGAAACGGCTATAGCAAAGTAGATATCAGGGGCAACAATTTTTCCAGTAAGGCCGATATGCAGAGCCTCTGGCACCCAACCATTATCAGCAGGAGGGCGCGAGGCGCCTACCGCACCATGCAGCAAATCAGCTAGCTCCTTGAGTGTAGTCTGGAAGGGATCAGGACCACCCAAGCCCCTGCCTCCACAGACAATCGCAGGGGCGTCCTCAAGCTTAAGGCCGACCGCCTCTTCCTTAACAGTTTCCAATATCTTCGTCCTTACTTTCGAAGTATCTACGTCAATCTTGGTAGGTATGACCTCGCCTTTCCTTGAGTCATCACGCTCCAACGGTGACATCGCCTTGGACCTAACGGTAACCACCTGAGGCGTAAGCTCGCTTGTGAATACAGCTTGAGCATTGCCGCCATAAACAGGCCGCGTTTGCACTAGCAACTTTGTCCCTGGGTCTATGCTTAAGTCGAGACAATCTGTTGCCAGGCTCGTGCCCAGTCTGAAGGCAAGGCGCGGAGCTAAGTCTCTACCCATGGATGTTTGCCCTATAAGTATCGCCCGCGGCGAAATGTCTTTGACCACTTTTTCCGCGACTTGCATATAGGCATCTGCTTGATATTCTTTGAGGGAGGGGTTTTCTACAGCGTAAACTTTATCTGCTCCGAAGGCAATTGTCTCTTTAGAAGCTCCGCCAACTGCATCGCTGGCCAGCAGGCAAGATAAGTCTTCCTTTAGGTCATCAGCAAGCTTCCTACCACATCCTAGCAACTCAGTGGTAATGGAGGCTAACTTCCCATCTGCTAGCTCACCACAAACTAATATACCTTTGTATTCAGCCATTATTTCCTCCTTAAATTTAAAGCAATTTGGCTTCCCTGAGCCTTACGGCTAGATTAGCTCCAGCCTCTGCGGGAGTCTCTCCTTCGATTACTTCACATTTGGCTTCCTTGACTGGCTGGAAGAGTTTATCTAACTTGCTACGCCTTCCAGCAGCGCCAACTTGTGAAGGCTCAAGCCCAATATCGGCTGGTTTCCAAATGATGGGTTGTTTTTTAGCTGCTGCCATGATTCCTTTCAAGGCGGCATAGCGAAGCGCTCCTAACTCGCTGGTTACCGTAATTAGAGCAGGAAGCGTCAGCTCAACAGCCCGATAGCCATCAGGAATAACTTGCTCAACCTTCGCTTTTCCATCGGTGACCTCCACCTTCCGAGCCAAAGTCACAGCAGGGATTCCCAAAATCTCAGCAATACCCAGGCCAACTTGCCCGGCGTCCCAGTCGGATGATTGCCTTCCGCAGAAAATAAGGTCATATTCTCCTATTTTCTTTATTGCCATAGCCAAGGCGTTGGCAGTTGACCAGCTATCACCCTCCTCAAAAGCTTCATCTTCCAGAAGGATAAGTTCATCACCTCCTACAGCTAACGCTTTCTTAATAACGTCCCTAACAAATTTATTACCTAGGCTAAGCGCAGTAATTTTACCCCCCACCGTGTCCTTGATTTTAAGTGCAGCTTCCAAGGCGAATTCCTCGTATTGACCGATTACAGGTTTCACGTCTGGTGGCAAGGTCATTTTGTTGTTTACTACCTTAAAAACCGTCGGTGGCGCTTCAGGATCAGGCACCTGCTTGCAGCAGACAATCATATTGACCGGCATTCCATAACCTCCTTAAAGACAAATTTTACAGCTAAAAGATATAGGAAAATCTCCTTTCTGTCAATAATCCAAACCACGCACATTTGATATGACAGTTTTAAGATATTAAATGATAATAGCTACTTTAATCATGGAATTAATGCTAAAATAAATGAAATTGTCATTGTGAGAGTAATATGTCATCAATCGGGCAAAAAGAAGAGCATATCCAAGCAATTACCCAAGGCAAGCTGACCTGGTTCTATATCGAAAATCCTACTTCTAAAGAAGTGGAATTTCTGGATCAGCGTTTTCATTTCCATCCTCTGGACCTGGATGATGTCCTCAGCCGCATACAGCGCCCCAAAATTGATGAGTACGAAGATTACTTATTTATAGTCCTCCATTTTCCGGTATTTGATAAACAGAATCGTATAACGAGGTCCAGCGAGGTGGATATATTCATTGGTGAAAATTATATTGTGACCGTTCATTGTTCTGCTAACTTAAAGCCACTGGCTAAATTTTTTCACGAATGCGAGCTCCACGAGGAAAGTCGTGAGACTTACTTAGGGCGGAGCTCAGGATTTCTTCTCTATCACATCCTTGATAGACTGGTCACCTACTGCTTCCCCATACTCAATAAAATTACCCAAAACATTGATGATATAGAGGACATTATCTTCGAAAAGACTGTTCCGCAGACTGTCCACCAGATTTCCCTGCTTCGGCGGGACCTCATATCCTTTCGCCGAGTAATTCATCCCCAGATCGCTGTAATTGAGACACTGGAGAATGAAGAACATCCCTTCTTAAAGGAGGAACAGGAGATTTATTTTGGTGACATTGCCGACCACATCCGCAAAATCTGGGATGGGCTTGAAGATTGTAAGGAGGTTGTAGATGGGCTTGCTGAAACCAGTAACTGGTTAACCTCAAATCGAATCCAGGAGATAATGCGGGTGCTGACTATCGTTATGGCAGTCATAACTCCAGCTACTCTGGTAACTAGCTTTTTTGGTATGAACATCCCCCTGCCCGGAGGGATAGAACCTGGCAATCTCCTTCCTTTTGGCATTTTGTTTGGCATCGTAGCCCTGGTAGGCCTTGGAATGCTTATTTTTCTGCGCCATCGGCGGTGGATTTAAGCTGGCTAGCAGGCTAATTCATTACTCTCATATCACCCCAAATCAGCTATGGAAATTAAGTTCATTGTAGATAACAACGTTGGTAAGCTAGCCAGATGGTTAAGGCTGATTGGCTATGATACTGTGCTGTTTAAGCAAAAAGACGATGCCACAATGATTAAGACTGCTCTTGGCGATGACAGGGTGGTTTTGACTAAAGATACTCAATTCACGAAAAGACGATTAGTCACAAATGGCCAACTCAAAGCCATGCTCATTAAACAGGATAACCCTAAAACCCAAATACAGGAGGTGGTGAAAGCTTTAAATCTAAATTATCATTTCAAACCTTTTTCGCTTTGCCTTGAATGTAATCAAACATTAATAGCTCGAGGTAAAGAAGAGGTTCAAAGCCTGGTTCCTCCTCACGTTTTTGAGAGTCAAAC
>Ga0180437_10009174_pt1 | contig 12316 bp, 8 predicted proteins | sample SS_ome_4_FD_132410 | JGI IMG/M metagenome (GOLD analysis project Ga0180437, IMG submission 132410) | Hypersaline lake sediment archaeal communities from the Salton Sea, California, USA - SS_3_D_1 metaG | ecosystem: Environmental > Aquatic > Non-marine Saline and Alkaline > Hypersaline > Sediment...
GTGCACTACCGCGTCAGGAAGATCCTGGCAAGGACAGGGGCTGCCGGTTCAGCCGTTGAAGCCGACCCCAACTCCACGAACGATTCCGTCCTTCACCTCGACCGGATCGTGGGGATCAACCTGGACTACTTCTTCTACTACTCCAGCGAGGAAGGGGTCGGCCGTCACGACCACGATGTGGAATCCGCAGAATTCAGCCTGGAGGTGATCCGTAACGAGGGCTGCGCCGGGTGCGAGTATGCGATCTCGGTCCATCAGGTTGTCGCAAAGTCCCATGGGCTCCTCTGGTACGACAACACCCTGGTCATCGACCAGTGGGCTTCCTTTCCTTTGACCCTCCTGGTGGAGGAAGGCAAGCACGCGAGCTGTACGGACCGAAACGGCGACGGCTACTATTCGCCGGGCTACGACGTGAACATGCGCACCAACGACGCCTGGGGGGTCCGCGACGTCATCCGCACAGGGGCGCTGTTTACAGCATCCTACCAGGCGTGGATGACCAAGGTCAGGGGGCCGGACGACATCGTCGTGCCTCCTCTGCCTGAGGACAGCCCACTGTACGAAGACTTCGTGCGTGACGACCGGGATCTCTTGAACAAGGCGGCCTACGTGCTACGGCCCTTCCCGGACTCGAAGCACGCTGAGGGCGACGCCAAGCTCTTCTCCCTCATCGATGACAAAGGCCCTCCGGATTGGCCCGAGGTGAAACCCGATACAGAAATCGAAAAGGTTGCGGGCGAGCTGATCAGCGAGCGCTTCACCAAGTCCCTAGGTGTGGCGTACCGGTACGATGGCAGGCACGGCGTCTCCTTTGTGTTCCCCCTGCTGATTTTCAAGAACGTAGAAGAGCCCTTGACCGGCGGCTGGCTGGTCAACCGCCTGTATTTGAGGAGCAAGCCGGAACGGGACGATATCGGCTGGAACATGCTCTACACCCCTTCCGCCTCTAGGTGGTTCGATCCCTACTTCTCTCTCGGGTTTCAAATCAACAACGAACAGATCGCAGGACACACGGACTCGACCGCTCTCTTCGCCTTTGAAACGGGCGCAAAATTCCGGGGCAACCTTGCACACACTCCCCTCAAGTTCATTACCTTTCTCACCGATTTCTGGGGGCTCCGCGTAGGCCTCCAATACCTGGGGTTCGCAGAGGTTGACGAATTGAATTTCGTTGTCGAGATAGGGGCCGGGGTCTGGTAAGGGTTCGTGCAGGCTCTTCGTAAGGGTCGTTAATCGCCAAAGAGGCCTGCGATCGCGGCAAAGGGAGACATCACAATATCCAAGGGGATGGCGGGAACGAACAGGAAGACCTTGCCCGCCGGCGGGACGGTCGAATCCCGGACCGCCCGGGAGATGGCGAAGAGGTAGTCAGAATTATAGCGCCAGCCAGGCTCTGCCTCCGTTTCCGAGAGGGGTGGAGGCGAGTCGACGGTTCGAACGTAGCCCTTCTTGCCCTCGTCTGCGGAAGACCTGCCGATCAGGCCTGTACCAGACAGCATCGAGAGAACCACAAGGGCCACGACACACGATTTCTCGACGCGACTTCCCATCCTGTGCGGACTGTTCATCGCCTGCCTCCTTCAGGGGTTTCCCCACCTAACCTAATACCCGCCCCAGAAGCCGCCTCCACGGATGTAATCTCCGAGACGGGCTCTCTTCCTTTTGATGAGCTTGACCTTCCAGGAGGTTCCCTGTCCGCCCTCGACGTACAACGTCTTCCTCCTTGCCACATACCCCTGTCTTTCGACGGACAGCAGATAGATGCCCGGGGCCAGCCTGAGCGTGAAGGGGCTCAATCCCAGCGGGATCCCGAAGAGGGAGACCTCCGCTTCGGGCGGATCCGTCTCGATCACGAGCCAGCCCTTCTTCTCTTCTTCTCCAGCGAGCTCGAAGGCAACCTCGTTGAACATGGCGGACAGGAAGTCGATCTTTGCCTCACACCTTCGCAGGGCGATCTTCTCCACCCTGCCCGTCTCGACGCTGATCAGCCGGGCCGTTATCTGGTAGATCCCCTCCAAGGCCTTCACGCTGCAGGTGACAAAGAGGTCTATCCCCACCAACTCCCCGAGCCCCACAACCTCCTCTTCATCGACGAGATCCGTGGCCTGGAACTTCAGCTCCTCCAGGATGGCCTCCATGTCCTGCCGGTCCACGATCTCGAACCTTCCGGTGCGATGGAGTGCACTCAGAAGCTCGTTCGCCAGGGCCACTCGCTCATCTGAATAGAAGCCCCGCGGCAACTCCATCCGGAGGAGGGCTATGTTCCGCGTCCCCTTCTCCCCCTCTTCCGTCTCCGACCAGGCGATGCCGGACAGTGCAACAAGAACGCACACGGCAGCCGAAACAGGGGCGACAAGAAATCTCCTCATGAATCTACCACTCCTCTCCTCGTTTTCTCTTGGGCAAATCTAACACACCCCAAATCTCCAAAACAAGATTCAGGCCCTGTGAACGACAACACGGTCTGTCCTTTACTTTTTTTTCGGGGAGAAGATATAGTGAGGTTCCTCTCCCACAAGCGCGGGGGGCTTCTCGTGCCAACCCTTTACACGAAAAGGAGGGCAGCAAGATGAAGGCGTGGCGAAAATACGTGGTCTGGTCAGTTCCCCTCATCCTCTCTGTCCTGTTGGCTGGATGCGGAGGAAAGGCAAAGGACGTCCCTCAAGGCGATGCGACGACGCCCCAGAAGCCCGGCTGGGTCGAAAAGGGAAGCGGCGCTTTCGGGGGTGAAATGGGGAAGGCCTTCTACGGCGTGGGTTCCGCGTGGGGGATCCAGAACCCCTCCCTGCTCCGAAGCGCTGCGGACAATCGGGCCCGTGCCGAGGTGGGAAGGATCTTCGAGACCTACACGGCAGCACTGATGAAGGACTATGCCGCCTCTACGATGGCCGGGAATCCGGAAGAGACGAGCGAAGAGCAACACGTCGAACAAACGATCAAGACATTCACCAAGGCTGAGCTGGCCGGTGTGCAGATCGTGGATCACTGGAAGGACCCGGAGAGCGAGGAACTCTTTTCCCTTGCGCGCATGGACCTCAGCATCTTCGAGGAGCAACTCAAACGGGGAGCCCAGCTGAGCGAGGCTGTACGCGAGCGTATCGTGGAGCGTGCGGAGAAGGCCTTCGAGGATCTGGCGAAGGAAGAGGCACTGCACGACTAGCGGTACTCCGGCACTTCCTTCTCGCACCCGCACCCGCGCCCGCCCTCGCACCCGAAGAGAAGGGCCCAGGAGCGGGCATGACAGAACACGGGGGATTGCCACGCTTCGCTCGCAATATCCGCGACTGTGGCGGAGGCCCGAAGTTGAAGCCAGTGAATTCTCGAGGACTCGCCATTTTCCTGCTACTTTGCCTCTTCACGCCCGGGGAGACCCTTGCCCAGGGGGACCTGGAACGGGAGTTCTTCTCCGGCGTGGAGGCCATGGAAAAGGAGTACAGGGACTTCGAGCAGGACGCATCCGCGGCCTTCCGCCGCGAGGTCCAGGCCATGTGGCAGGACTTCTTAGTGTCCACGAAGAAGGACTGGGTGGAGTACTCCGGGGACAAGACGGGCAGGACCCGAGTGGACTTCGAGGCCGGCGAAGTTGAGGTAGAGGTCCTCGTGCCGAAGGCAGAGGCGGAACGGGACCCCAAGGCCGTGACGGAAAGGCTCTCCCAGGAGATCGAACGGCTCGTCGAGGACCGAGGGAAGACCCTGGATTACCCTTTGCCTGCGCCACCGGCCACGGAAGAGCCTCCTCCTGTCACCGCCCCTCCGAAGGAGATTCCTCCCGAACCCCTCCTGCCGAGGCCCGTGCTCGAGGGACAGCTTGAGACCAAAGCGGGCAAGCCTGTCACCAAAAACAACAAGGAGGAATTCGCCGAGGAAATCGTCGAGACCAAGCCTGTAGAAGAGGTGCCTCTGGCTACGGAAAAAGGGGAAATGGTCAAGGCACGGGTCAAGTTTTCCCTGGTCCCGGACCATCTTCGGATCCGGGGGGAGAAGTATCTCGAATCGGTCCGAAGGCAGTCGAGCCGATTCCACGTCTCGGTACCCCTGGCCTTTGCCGTGATCCACACCGAGTCGTACTTCAACCCGAAAGCCACCAGCCCGGCTCCGGCCTATGGGCTCATGCAGCTCGTGCCGCGATCCGGCGCCCGGGATGCCTATCGGTTCGTGTACGGAGAAGACCGGATTCTGCCCCCGGAGTATCTCTACGTGCCCGGCAACAACGTTGAGTTAGGGTGTGCCTACCTGGGTCTCCTGAAGAATCGTTATTTCCGGAGTGTGAAGGATCCTGAGAGTGCCCTGTACTGTGCGGTGGCATCTTACAATACCGGGCCGGGCAACTTGAGCAGGGCCATGATCGGGAAACCCCGCATGCAACCCGCCATCGACCGGATCAACACCATGGGCCCGGAAGAACTCTACACGTATCTGAGGGAAAACCTGCCTTACCCAGAGACCCGTGACTACATCAAGAAGGTAAGAGACCGGATGAGCCTCTACAGGGAGTGGGAATAGAAGCGGTCTCCTATTCGTGGAGATCTTCCTTGCTCAGGAGGCGTTTGAGGACCCGCATGCGTACCAGGACCTTCTCGTCCGGCCCGAAGGCGCGGGCCTCTGATTTCTGACCGGTCCGGTAACGCACCTCGACCAGCCAACCCACCCAGATGCTCCCAGGGCGGAGCCTGCGGCCCTTCTCATCCACGATCGAGGTCTGGTGGGTGAGGACGAAGGGCTCCTCGTTCAAGTACAGTCTGTCCTCCGAGGTCCTGAGGGACTTGACGATTACTTGGTCTTCCGCAAACCTCTCCCCCAGATACGTGGGCCAGCGGGCCTCGCGCTCGCTCGGCATGGCATCTTTCTCGCGGGCCTCCACTGTAAAGCCGATCGTCGCCGTCAAGAAGAGAAGGAACGACGCGAAGAGCCTGTTCCTCTGTCTAGCAAAAACTCCACTCCCTTTTTGCCGCATCATCCTTCCCCCCTTTCCATCGGCCAGGTCCGGTTCGGAGCTTCTGTCCCTCTCGACTGCGATCCTCAATCCGGAGAGGTCCCTCTTCCTGTTGGCCCTCCCCTTGCAACCGGGCCGTTTTCTCGAACGGGGCTTAGGCTTAGTCTTCATACCACATTACACTCCCACTCTTCTGATTGAAAGGCGTCTTCATGAGCATCTCTTCGATCGTCCCGGTGCTCTGCTGCACGTACGTCTTGCCACCCTTTTCCTGGCCAATGTGCATGGCAAGGCCAGAAGGCCTTCCCTGACCGAGATCGAGAGAACGTGCCAGCTTGGTGCCGAGCGCGGGGTCACCCAGGCTGAAGACGTCTCGTTTGTAAGCCGATCCGGTTTCGTAGTAGAGGCCGTAGAGCCTGCCGTCACCACCGTATTGGCAGATATCCGCATTCGGCTTGAAGGAGCTGAACATGACCAGGCCTCCCAGGACACTCGGCTTCTCGAGGACCCTTTCGCCGGAGTTCGCGCCTGCGATGTCGATCAGGTCCAGAACCCATCCGTAGGTCGGGCTGATTTCGTCACCCCGCATGGCAGCCAGCATGTCGTCCCACGTGCTTCCTGCTACCACGGCTGTAGAGCCCGTAACGGTACTCGGTTCCCCGTAAGTCACCTCCACGTCGGTCACGTCCACGAGATCTGCCGCGATCTTCCCCTCTGCCGGATTTCCCGCGATCAAGGTTCGGTCCTTGACCCCGTAGAAGCTCTGGGTCACGAGACTCGCCTTGTCTACATCGTTGAAGAACCGGCCCGTGCCCCAGTAGATCCACGGGGTGTTCGTGTGGTCCGAAGCGATCGCCGGCGACGCCACGATGGCTTGTTCAGGCTTCAAGTGTGACAGAACCGAGACCTCCCACTGCGCAGGTGGCGGGTATACGCCCATGTCCGGGGTGCCGATGAAGATCCGGTACATCTTCCCGAAGGTGACGATCCCTGCCACCTCGTAGCTCGCCCCCGCATAGATGGCATTGGTCTGGTAGTCCAGGTTCATGTCCATCGATGCGGCTCCCCCTACCCAGCCACGGATTTCCAGTGCAGGGTCTGCCGGGAAGCCGTCGCCCCCTGGATTCGAGCCGAAGCGTCTCTCCAGGTTGCCGGTCAGGAGGTCGAGCACATAGGCGGAGGCCATCTGGTCGCTCGTCCCATCGTAGTCGGTCGGTCCGGACCCGAAGATCACGTACCAGTCGCCCGGCTGATCGGCAGGGCCCACACGGGCCACTGCAGGATAGGCGGAGGTGAGGCCCAGGTGATCCTCATCGTTGAACTCCCAGAGGAGTTCGGGCGCGCCCGGGTTGGTGATGTCCAGGGCAAAGTAAGAAGATGAAAAAACGGCGAAATCGCAGGCACCAGGGTCAATGTTGCAGTCCGCACCGCCGTTTCCGTCCATGTCGAAATCGTCCGTCCCGTAAGTCTTTCCTCCGTACCGCATACCTCCGATCAGCACGGTTCCCCAGCCGCCGGGGTGGATGCTGTCATCCGGAAAGATGCGGGCATCGACGATCTTCGGCTTCAGGTCCACGTAGTAAACGTGCGTGTAATTCGGATCACCCAACCACTGCAGGTGGGGCAGCAGGTTGTGGGGGATGTAGGTCCAGAGCTCTTCGCCCCGTTCAGGGGCATGCCCAAGGGCACCCGTGAAGTAGCCAGGGTAGTCTGTTGTGTAACGACCGTGTTCCCTTCGTCCGCCTGTCGCCGCTTCGTCCCCTGTTTTGTAAGAGCCCGCGTTGATCGCGTGGAGCATTCCGTCGTTGGCCCCTATGTAGATGACCGTTGGCCTGGGTTGGAGGAAGGGCCCATCGCCTCGAGCGTACTTCTTCTCAAAGGCCTCGTAGGTCGGGTCACTGTAGATATCGTCATAGTTCTCCATCGGCCGGGAGACCACCGCAGGGGTCGAGTAGATGATGTCACCCAAGCGCCAGGTCCCTTTCTCGTCGGCCGTGGTATCACCGTTCGTGTCGACGAACACACTCCTCGACCGCATGCCCGGCACGTCCTCTCCGATGATGTATCGCATCAGGTCCTCTGCATCCGCGACACTCGGGGAACGGAGGTAGTTCTTGAACGTGGCCGCATCACTCGGATCGAAGGGAACGAGACTCGTTTCATCCAGGCTCGTGAAGACCTTGCGCGGGTTGGCGGCGAGATCGCGGACGGCCAGTCCTTTACCTGCCTCCCACATCGACCGCAGGTCGTTCATGGAGATGTTGGTCTCATCCCATGTGCCGTCGCCGTATGGGTTGCCCGGTGATACGTAATCCCGCTGAATTCGTGTTCCGTTCGTTTCGTCGAAATAGAACTGAATGATGTCGTCCTCTTCATAGACCAGCTCGAAATCGCCGTTGTCCTCCCGCAGGTTCCCGTGATCGTCGACCCACAGGCCATGGAGGAAGCCGAGCCAGTTGGCCTCAACGGTCTGGCCGCTCATGGAGGTGATCTCCTGGGGCTTGAAATACGCCTGGAACAGGGAGCCTTCGCCGTGGGCACTCGTCGACAGGATGGAGACCGCTGTCCCTGAAGCGCTCCGCCGCAGGATGTCGGTGAGGGCCAGGAGCATGGTGTACTCGATCTCGTCCCCGTTCTGAGCCCAGAAGAAGGTGTCGGGATCTCCGTCGCAGTTCCGGTCCCACTCATTGCAGAGTGCATGGGCCGTGCAGTGCCCCCCGCCGTCCCTCGAGCCGCAGGAACCTCGGTAGAAGGACGTGCCCCAATCCCCGCAGTTGCTCTCACAGAACGGTTCGCCGTCCCCGTCCATATCGGAAAAGGCCCCGGCCCTGGAGGCACGCTTTAAGTAGTTCGTGGCCGTAGCGGTCTGGTTGGGTGCCTCGAAGGTGAAGATCGTGTACAGGGAAATGTTCTGCATGCCCGGAAGATCCGGACGCTGATCGGTGGTGTTCATCAGGAACCCGAGATCGTCCAGCAGTCCGGCGCCGTCGCCGCTGAACGTGTCATCGAAGCCTCCGCAGGCCTGTGCCCCGCTGTTATTGTTGGGTTCCCCGTCCGTGAGCAGGATGACGAAGGACTTCGCGCACGGGACCCACTCCCCGAGACCGGGCCCGTAGTAGTCGTTGAAGTAGTAGGGATCCCACTCCGGGCTCACCTCGAAGTCCACGGCGTTGTTCGGGGGCACGTCCGGGTAGTCGGGCGTGTAGCACGGCGCCTCCTGCCTGTAGTAACGGGCAGCCTCGTTCACGACCTCTTCCAAGGGGGTCCAGTTCTTGGGCATCTGATTGTTGATGTTTTTCACCATCTCGAGAACCATGTCCCCTTGCGGCGTCATCACACTTGTCGTATCCCCGATGTAGTTCCGGACACGGCCGCCATCCGCGTATCCCCGGTCCAAGTCCGTCACGCCGTCCCCATCGATATCCCATGAATCCCAGTGGCCGGAGACTCCCTCTGCGGGCCCGTTGCCCAGGTTGAACTGCATGTACCCGAAGCGGACCCTGTCCGCCATCTGCTGCACGATCCCTTCGGGGGCACGGTCGACGCCGACCGACCCGACCTTCAGGGCCGCGAAATAGGCTGCATACGGATGCGGCGGGGCAGGCTCGCCCACGTTCTGGTAAACGGGATCGTTCGTAAGGACGTTCTCGATCAGGTCCAGATCCGGGTCGGTGTTTGCGCAGCCGCCGCTGCCCAGATCCGAGGGATCGTCGAACACGGCTTCCACGATGTTGAACATGACGACGAACTCACCGTTCCGTTGACCGTTAAAGAAGTAGGAATAGATCCCCTGACGAAAAGGGGTGTAGTAGACGTTCTTGGTCGCAACGCCGTAAGGATCGGTACCGGCCGTGTAGTCGTTGAAGATCCTCCGTTCGTCCCTGTCCGTGACCATGCCGAGCAGCACGTAGTTGTTCGGGTCCGAGGCTAGGCGACCGCCGGTCAAGACCTTCTTGGCCACGTCGAAACGGCGCTTGGTCCACCAGTTGAGCCAGTTGCCGGAGAAGCGCAGGGGGTCGACATCGAACCCCGCGGACCGCTCCTGAACATTCGGGGTAGCCGGGTCGTCCACCACAGCCCCGACCGGATAGAAGTACTGGCCCACATTGTCGTAGTTGTAGCACCGATCCGAGTCAAAGTAGCCGTAGTACTTGATGCCCTCCTGGTACCCTGTGTATGCGGCGGCCCCCGATGAACAGATCTTGCCTGTCACTTCCTTGTAGGCGAACTCGAGCATGCTCGTGGAGTTGTCGAGGATCACGAGAACGTTCGGCTCAACGGTGGCAGACATGAAGGGGGGAAAGGCGGCATAGTCCGCCATCGTCTGCGTATCGCCGTGGGCACTCCGTGGAACGAATGTCAAGGCCAGGACAGTGATGACACCGATCACGAGTATGGCAATCGCTGTCCTCGTATCCGCATTGCTGTGAGCGTGTTTCGATTTCATGAATCGTATCTCTCCCGTTGCTTCCAATCTCTTTATTTGAATCCCGACCCTGTCCTTTCTCATGCTTCCGTTCCCCTCTGTTCCCCTCTTTCTCTTTATCTTAAATCCTCACGTTGGACACGGTCCTTTGCAAGATCACTACCAACGCAAGAATTTCGGCCAATAATTCCTGTAATAGGCTAATATTGAATGTTTTTTTTGACGCAACCCAGAGAAGGCGTCCCCCTTTCCCACTTCTCATTTTCTCAGTATGCATGGGTCGGACTGAGAAACCTTATCAATTTGAGAACGGCTGTCAGGCGTCAGATATTGGGTGGCAGATATCAGGTTTCAGCTGTCAGGTATCAGCGCTTGCGCCCACACCCGGGTCCGGGGGGCACGATTTCGAGGACGAGGACCAGGACGAACGAGAGAGCGCACGGGTGGGTGAAGGGTTGGAACCTGAGAGCTAGTCGCTGAAGGCTAGAGACTTAGAGTTCGCCCAGAAAAAAATTCACATGAGGCGCGCTAATTGTCTCATTTAATCGAGGGACTTCTCGAGGGCAGACCCGATTTCCTGTTCGAGCTTCCCTGCCAGGTTGCTCAGGGCCTTTCGCACGGCGCGGTCATCATCCAGGCCTCCCCCTTTCGCCTCCACATCCAGCGTGACGATCGTCGTGCCCGTGGCCAGCGCGACGCCCTCGACGATTCCCCTCGCCCGGTAAAAGGTGAAGCCAGAAGTCTCGCTCGAGTACCGCAGGGACACATCACCGATCAGGAGGATATCGACCTCGCCTTCGAGGAGCTTCCGGGCCTCGACCGCATCGGGCCTCGTTTGGAAGGAAGAGTCGGAAAGGAGGTCCTTGGTTCTGAACCCCACTTGTTGCAGACCTTCGAGGAGGGAACTCTGAATCGGGGAAGCCCTCATGGGCCTTCCGGTACCGGACTCGAAGACCGCCACGCCGACTCGGTACTCCCCCGGCGCGGGCATCCGGTAGGTAAAGACCACCTCCCGCGGATCCCAGCGATCCCACGGGGGCGGCTCCCCTGCGTCTTGTCTCTCTGCGGCCAGGAGCCGCTCCCAGTCGAGCCCAATCGCTACTTCCTCCAGGGCGATCCTGTTGGAAACGACCCGGTAGACCCACCATTCGGCTTCTCCCCCTGTACCTGTCCGGGCCTCGGCCTGCATCTCGCAGCCTTCGGGGATGCGCAGCACCTTGAGGGGTAGATTCTTAACGGGCTCCCCGAACCTGTCCAGGGCCACCACCCTGAGGGGTTCCGGAAGGGGGCCGCGGGGCCTGGCCCTCTGGGCCTCCCCTGCGACTCGAACCAGGCGAATCCCCTCGAGCACCTCTGCCCATTCTCGTCGAATCCCTTCCCGGGAGGGGGTCTCCGGAGGCCTGTAGCCAAGCCTCAACAGCATCTTTTCGTTCACGGCTACACGGTCCACGGAAAGCATGGCCAGGGAATAGGCACGCAGGGCCTCGGCCTGGTTCCCAGCGCCTCGGGCTGATTGGGCGCTCGTGAGGTTGGACCTTATCTCTTGAAGATCCCGTTGGATTTCCTCCCGAAGCTGGAAGGCCATGGCCGTCTTGTCCAGGACGGCAAGGGAACACTGGAGTCCCTGCTCGTCGTCCTTTCGACGCTCCTTGATTCGGACCCCCTTCAGGGTCTTGTCCACGAACTCCCGGGTCTGGATGGAGACCGCGTAAGAGACTGATCTCTCGCCATCCTTCTGCTCTTCCCGCTGAATGTCTTCCACGACCTGAATCACCTTGACCTCCAGCTGCTTGGCCACCTCTGCCCTTGCTCGCTGGTCGGCTTCGCGTCGGTCCTCCCCGGCCTGCTCGGTCAGGGGGACACAGGCCCGGCCGACGATGTATCGATCGGACCCGAACCGCTCCCCTGACGGCTTCTTCGTGCCTTGAGGGACCTGTGCGGACCGGGATGCACAAGCACCCAGCACGAGGCAAACACAGGCATATACAAGGATGCGCATAACAGCTTTCACAGGTCCTCCTCCGCTCAGAGGCTGTGTTCTTCTACACCCTCCTCAGGGGGTGAACAGGTGACTCACGTCCTCCTCGGATCGCCCCTGCCGGCAAGCCACCAATCCGTGGAATCCGTCTTCATGGCAAGCCGGGCAAGTTGCCGGGCGGGATCGGAGGATAACCTCTCGTAGGCGTATTCTACCCAAGGCCCGGTTTGCGGATTGCCGGCATCCGCTTGTTCTTTGACGTGAAGAAGCAGGTCCAGCTGGTCGGCATCGTTGGCGAGGATCGCCTCGGGGGTCCTCTTGTCGTTGAATTCTCGAACCAGGGCTGCAATCTCCTCCCCGAAGGGCAACCGGTCCGAGAGCTCTGCCAGCACCTTCTCTTCCTTCGGCTCCACGTACTGCTTGTTGACATAATTGAGGTCCCCGATCCGTGCCTCGGGAAGATCATGGAACAGGCACATCTTCAACAACCTGCCCATGTCGATCCCATCCGAGAGCTGGCCCAGCACGTAGGCAATGTAGAGCGTACGGCACGTATGGTCAGCTACGGATTCGGCCCCTGAACCCAGATACGAATAACCGCTTCGAGCGAGTCTTTTCAGGAAACCCGCCTCATAGAGAAAATCTACGAGGGCCTTCATCGGTCTTTTTCCTCCTTCTTCCTACGAAACCCCTTCGAACGCTCCCCGCATCCAACAATTTGGAGCAGGAAATCGACCTGTGATAGACTACGTTCTATTTTCAGCTGATATCTAACCATTCCGCAGGTGGGAATACAAGGAGTCCTCACGCATGAAACACCCGCATCCTTCACGGAGCAGAGGTACGTTCAAGCTTCTCGGAATCCTCTCCGTCCTTGGCCTCGTGTTCTTGTTTGCCTTTCTCGCCGACAACCCAACCGGAGCATTGGACTCCGTTGTGCCCGGGTCCGTGCGCGTTGCAGAGGCAGATCCGTCAGCAA
>Ga0180437_10009175_pt1 | contig 12314 bp, 8 predicted proteins | sample SS_ome_4_FD_132410 | JGI IMG/M metagenome (GOLD analysis project Ga0180437, IMG submission 132410) | Hypersaline lake sediment archaeal communities from the Salton Sea, California, USA - SS_3_D_1 metaG | ecosystem: Environmental > Aquatic > Non-marine Saline and Alkaline > Hypersaline > Sediment...
CCGCAGCAAACTGTGGGACGACAACATCAACAGCATGGAACAAGGCTCACGAAACCGCCGAGTAGGAAAGAAACTAAAGGAACTCATCCTGCTCGACACGTGATAGCGTTTTCAGTTTGAGTTACCTACGTCGCCGACAGAACAAGCCAAGGGCTGCGAAGAGGGACCAGATCAGGAAGGTGGAGGGTTCGGGAATTAGCGTGAAGGCCGCGGAGAAAGCCGGATTTCCTATCTGGATTTCCTCCTCATTTCCATCAGCAAAGCCGCCGACATAAACGAGGCGTGCTTGAAAGTTGGTCGATCCCGTCAGGCCCGTAACACTAAGCGTTTCCAAGGTGTCGCCGACTGTAAAGCCGCTATCATCAGCTAGCGTCAGTGAATCAAGCACCACACTGTTGTCAACGTCGAAGATTTCAAAGCGGAGCGAATCATTCGCTTCCAGGGTTCCTTCCCTGTCTTGAGTGAACGACAGGAGGAGATCGATATCCGTGGCTAGAGACGGTAGCGCAAGGTCCATCGTCGCCAGGACAGTTTCCGAGATAGGCCAGCTTACGCTGCTAGCGTTGCCTTCGAGCACAAAGTCGCCCACGGCCCAGGCGATCGAGTCGTCGCCAGAGTTGTTGGTATGGTCCCCGTCACCGTTGAAGTTATTCCCGTTGATAGTTCCGGCGTCGCCGGCACCGACCGCATCCAGGACGCCATAGAAGTCGCCGCCGCTTGCGGCTTCCGTTACCCCCGTCCAACCGGAGGTAAGCAGCGTTTCGCCGGCAAAGTCATCGGCCGAAAGGAGTTGATTGGAGATCTGGATTTCCTCGCCATCTTGGCCGCCCGTGTCAAACCCCGAATCGTACACGATGCGAGCCTGGAGTGAAGTCGCACCACTGGCATCGACGCTGAGGCTGTCCGGTTTGTCTGGAGGACTGTTGTTTTGATCGTCCCCGATGATTTTGCTTCCCAAGACCGCCCCGCTCCCCACGTCGACGATTTCCATAATCAGGTCGTCATTCCCTTCGTGGTCGCCCTCCTCATCATAATCCCAGCTAAACGTCGCTAGGCCCTTGAACTTGTCGGGCGTGGCGACGTTCAGCGTCGTCATCACCGTCCCGCTAGATAACGTATTGCCGATGTCGCTCTGCAACAGCCAATCACCAATGCCAGGGGAAGTGTCGACGGCTGCGATAGTTGTGCCCCCGATGGTGAAGGGCCCCGTTCCGTCGATCACGCCGTAGAAGTCGTCGGAATCGCCCGGCCGAACATAGTCACCCGCCCCCCCTGAAAAGGTGGTGTCTGATTGCACGGCGGCAAACAGATTACTGCCCGCGAGACACACAACTGCGATGAGAATCGCTCGTGGAAAAGTGCCGGTCATCTTCCATCTCCTTGATTCTAGGGGTCGTGTTGCATTGGGCGGCCCGCTGAAGCCGACCCGGCCGGACGGCCATGACGGTCTTGGTTCTCCCTCTTGCCCCCCGGCTCTCCGCCTACACTTGCCCGGACACACCCCATTCCTGACACTGAATTCCAAAAAATCCAAAATTACCTCTGAAGTGGGGAGTTAAGTGCGAGATTATGACACAAATGGGGGGTAGCAGGGCGGCGAACCCACACAGGAGGCGGGACAGTGGCGGCGTTCCCGGCCGCCAGAACGAAAAAAGGGACCAGGTTTATTCTGTCGGAACGGCCCGAAGGGTGCTCCGCACGAAAGAGACCTGGTCCCTTTTTCGTTGCCGAGGCTACTGCCCGTCTTCCTCGGCCTTCTCCGGCAAGTCCGCGTTGTGGGACGCCGGAACGACGCCGTCGTCTGTGGCGGCGGGCTCCTTCTTCTTCGGCTGCTCTTTGGCCACTTCGGGCTTGGGCTCGGCCTTCTTGGGCGCGCTCTTGGGCACCGGCTTGGCGGTCCGCTTGGCCAACTGGGCCGCGGTAAGCGGCTCCGGCCCCGGCGCCTCGTCCGGCTCGACCGGCTCGGCGAAGTAGGCCTCGTCGGAAACGGCCAGTTCGGCGCGGTCCTCGTCGTCGTCCCTTCCCGGAGCGATCAGGGGTATCTCGATTTCCCGGCCGACGAACTCGGTTCCCTCGTAGATCGTGCCCCGCTGAAACGGCCCGGCGCCGAGCAGCCAGAGGTTCTTGGCCGTGCTCTCGATCGGCACGGTGCCCGACTGCCACACCGGCCTGCCCGTTTTGCGGTTGTACGCGAACAGGGCGATTTTCACCACGGCCCGCTGTTCGGTCTTGTTGGCCAGCGGCATCTCGGGGATGGCGGGCACCACGGTCGACATGGGCAGGGAGCTGATCGCCTGGGTGGCGGGCACGCCGAACGTCACCTCGCGGCGGTCGGTGCCCACCGCCCCGGCTCGAACCTCGACCACGTAGTCGGCCTCGTCGCGCTTCTCCATCAAGCGGCAGCCGTTGGCGAGCATGTGCTGGCGGAGCAAGCTGACGAGGTACTCGGCATCGGTCACGTTGATGAGCGGCCCGTCTTCGAGGTAGACCTTCTTCCCGGCCACGGCCCGGAAGTCGAAACGGCTGACGGCGCGGTCCATGGCGTCGGAGATCAGCAGTTGCTCGGTGGCGGTGCGCTTGGTGTCGGACCACTTCGTGGTGCCGCACCCCAGCGGCAGCGTCGAACTGAGCAGGACCGCCAGCAGGGCCCAACGGGTTCGTGGAACCATGGAATCGGCGCGTGCGCGGGGAACGTGGTGGGAGTCGCGCAAGGGAGGAGAGGTCGGAAAGGGGGGCGGGAGTATAGCGAAACCCGGCCCACGGCGGAAGCTCCGTTTTTTCGTCCTCAGCGCGGCGGGCGGCCGAAGTTTCCTTCCCGCTTGACGCAGTTCGCCCATTTCGGGCAAACTGTGGCGTGTATTTCTCATGAACCCCGTGGCGCCGGGGCGAGGAAGGAGGGGACGGGGCTGGTGCGTGTGAAGCACGATCGGGCCGTTGACGGTAGATTTGTCCCGTCCGCTTTTCCCAGGCCCCCCCAATGGTCACGGGTAGGTGCACCAGAAGGGTGGCAAAACCGATGCATCGCAGCCTGCTGATAGCCTTGGCCGTGGTCGTGGGCGTGGCACTGGTGGTGGTCGCGTGGTGGTTCTTTACCCGCCCGAGTCTGCTCAGTCCCGAAGAGCTGGCCGAGATCGCGCTCAACGACGAATCCCCCCAGGAGAGGGAGCGAGCGGCGGCCCAGTTGCTCCGTCACGGCGACGAGTCACTCGACGAGCTGCGCGAGGTTTTCGCCAAAACCGACACGCCCGAAGTCCGCGCGATCTGCGTGCAGGCCTTGGCAGCGTTGCGGGATTACGATAGTATGGAGGAGATGCTGGAGGCGATGGAGGACCCCGCTGCGGTGGTGCGCTCCCGCGCCGGTCGGGCGGTGATGCAATTGCTCGGGGCGAAGTACGAATTCGACGCCGAGGCGGAGCCCGAAATACGCCAAGAGACCATCGATTACTTTCGGGGCATGTGGGAGAAGTACAAGGGCTCCGAGGGATTCAGAGAGTACGTCGAGCGGATGCAGCGGCGAGGGGACCGGTCAGAGGCCCCGTGAGTTGCTTCCGTCGTGATCCACGTGGCGACGTTGGGCGAACACAGTTCTGTGTCGCATTCCCAGGATAAAGGAGGCACGGCATGACACCTCGCACACCCAAGGGCTTTACCCTGGTCGAGCTGCTGGTGGTCGTCACGATCATCGGCATTCTGATTGCGCTGTTGATGCCGGCGGTCCAGACGGCTCGGGAATCGGCCCGGAAGGCGCAGTGCGGCAACAACCTGCACCAGCTCGGCGTCGCGTACAACAACTTCCTCTCGAAGAATCCGGACGCGGTGATCGGCACTTCGGGGGGCACTTGGGTGCGGACGCTCAAGCCGTACGTGGAGCGGATCGGCTCGATCTACATCTGCCCGAACGATGACGAGGACCACGGCAGGAATTCGCTTTCCGAGTATATCTTCTGGGTCAGAAACTACACGTTTCCCGAGTACAACAACGGCCACGGCATCCCGTTCGAGGAAGGACCACGTTGCCGCGTTTGCAGCGCGTCGAACACGACCGGCCGCAGTGCCGGTCAGGGTGCCGCTTTCTGGGAAAACGCCGTGGGCGCGCACCTCATGTTTCCCGAAAGCTACATCTTGGAGTTCGAGGACTGGACCGACTTCGACTGGACCGACTGCGTCGTGGTCGTCGATCCCTACCCCGACGGACGCGTCCACTGCCAGTGCGTCGCGACCTGGGCCGGCTTCACCTTCGACCTGATCGGTCCCGACGGGAACATCATCCACAGCAATTTCCAGGAACCCGACGAGTGGTGGGTCGAGTCGACTGAGAGAACCAGCTACGGAATCAACAACCGGGCCAGCCGCTTCACCCAGGACGGAAACAAGATCCTCCTGGTTGAGTACTTCCAGAACACCGCCCGCGTGGTCGCGCCGGATCAGGACGACTTCACCAGCGTGGTGCCGGCCGAGCAGCCGCCCGAGTGGACCGGTTGGGGATTCGGCCGCGCGCGGCACCTGGGCACGCTCAACGTCCTGTTCGCCGACGGCCGGGTCGAGTCGTTCATGCCCACCGACATCGACCCCCAGGTCTCCGACCTGCACGACTTCTACTGGCTGCCGGTTAGCGAGCAGCCGTAGGATGGGTGCTTGCAGCCACGCGACCTTCCGGGTGCGCTCGCATCTGGACGAAAGGTGCTTTCACACCTGTGCGGGGACCCCGGCTCCTCCCCGTGCGTGCGAGCACGCACCCTGCGGGGCTACTCCCGGCCGCCGCGGGCGACGCCCTGGGTGTATGCCTTGAAGAACTCGGCCCAGCCGCGGGGCGGGTCGACGCGGGTCGACTCCCGTTCGCTCTGGGCGTCGGCGCCCCGTTCGGTGGAGCGGACGCCGGCACGCCGCGGCCTCAGGCCCAGGCTCTTGAACGCCTCGCGTGCGGGCTGCCCCTCGCGCCCCGGGCGCTGGGCCTGCCGGCCGAGCTTCTCCCAGTCCTCGAGGAACCGCCGGGCCTGGTCCTCGGTCCAGCCCAGGCGGTTGAGCAGCTCGTCGTCGCCCCGGTCGAGCTGGTCGCGGAGGTGCTCCAGCGACAGGCCCACGGCCTTGCGCGCGTACTCGAGGTTGGGGTCATCGCCCCCGGGCTCCGTGGTGTCAACAGCTCCGTCGGGCGGCGGGATGGGACGGGGACGCCCGCCGGCCGTGGGGTCGCCGTAGCCGTGGGCACCAGGACCTTCCGAGACCCGCTCGCCCGGCTGGCCGCCGTCGGTCGGGTTTTCCATCGGCGTGCCCTGCGGCGAGTCGGAATCGCCCGGCCGCTCCCGGGGCGCTAATCCCTGGCCCTCTCCGCCCGGGCGCTGCTCCGTGCGGCCCGAGCCGCCCTGGCCCGGCCGGCGCTCGGAATGGCCCGTGGGACGATCGGATTCGACCCGGTCGCCGGGCCGCGTGCCGGTCTCGCCGTCGCCCGGCTGCTGCGAAGTTTCCCCCCCGCGCTCGGCTTCGGTCTGGGAGCCGGCCCTTCCGGTGCCCTGCTGATTGGCGCCCTGCCCACCGCCTTCGCTGCCCGGGCCGCTGCGATCGCCTTCCTCTTCGCCGGGGGGCCGGTTCGACTGTTTCGGGCTGGTCGATGGTGACTGGGGGGAGTCCTCTTGACCCGTGGGGCTCTCACCCCCGCTGCCCGGCTGCTTGGGGCGTTCCTGAGTGCTCTCCTGCGGGGCAGGCGAGCCGCTGCTGCCCGGCTGCGGCCGGCTGCCGCCACCGGGTGATTGCTGGGCTTCGTCGCCCTGCTGAGTGCTCTGGCTGGGCTCCCCGCCGGGCTGTTGCTGACCGCCGGGTTGCTGCTGGCCACCGGGCTGCTGCTGACCGCCGGGTTGCTGTTGGCCACCGGGCTGCTGCTGACCGCCGGGTTGCTGCTGGCCGCCGGGCTGCTGCTGACCGCCGGGTTGCTGCTGACCGCCGGGTTGCTGCTGACCGCCGGGTTGCTGCTGGCCGCCGGGTTGCTGCTGGCCGCCGGGTTGCTGCTGGCCGCCGGGCTGCTGCTGGCCGCCGGGCTGCTGCTGACCGCCGGGTTGCTGCTGGCCACCGGGTTGCTGCTGGCCACCCGGTTGCTGCTCGCCGCCGGGTTGCTGTTGACCACCGGGTTGCTGTTGACCACCGGGCTGCTGTTGACCACCGGGCTGTTGCTGACCGCCAGGCTGTTGCTGACCGCCAGGTTGCTGCTGACTACCCGGTTGCTGCTGACTACCCGGTTGCTGCTGACCACCCGGTTGCTCCTGGCCACCGGGTTGCTGCTGACCGCCGGGCTGCTGCTGACCGCCGGGCTGCTGCTGACCGCCGGGCTGCTGCTCGCCCGCGGGTTGCTGCTCGCCCGGCTGTTGCGGATCGCTCTGCTGCTCCTGAGCGTGCTCCTGGATCTTCTCGAAAGCGTCGCCGGGGTTGCTCTCGCCGTCGATGGGCTGGTTCGGCTGGTCGGCCGGCTGCTCTTGGGCACCTTCGGCGCCGCCGGGCTCGCCCTCGGGTGCGCCCTCGGCGCCGGGGGTGCCGCCGCCGTTCTGCTGCGGCTGATCCTCGGGCGGCTCCTGGTCGGCGGGGGGCTCGGTGTCCGACTGCGGGGCGGCCGGCGGCTCGGACGGCTCGGTCCCGGGCGGGGGCTCGGGTGTCGGCTCCTCGGGCGGCAGCGGCTCCTCGGGCGGCAACTCCTCGGGATTGTGCAGGCCGGGGAAAGGCGCCTGCCCGGCGCCGCGCTGCTGCAACTCGGCCGGTCCGCCGGGGGCCGGCTGGATTACCTCGGGTCCGACGATGGTGATCCACCGCGGCTCGGTTTCGGCCCGGCCAGGGGCGGGCTGGCCGAGCTCGTCTTCCTTGTTGTCCTGGGCCTCGGCGAAGTAGCGGACCCGATCGCCCGCCTTCAGCCCCCACTCCTCGTGCGCCTGCGGCTCGAAGAGATATTCGCCGATGAACTCGCCCTGATGGGCCCCGTCCAACAGCGGCGGTATCTCCAGCTCGCGGCCGTTCCGCTCGGCCCGCAGCACCACGGTCGATAGCGCGAAATCGGGGTCCTCGGCCCGCACCCGGATCAGCAGCTTCCCGTCCTCGGCAAGCTGCACCTCCTCCTTCTCCGGCTCGATGAGCTCGATCGTCGGCGGCACGTCGGGGATCACCTCGATGCGGTGGCGGACGGGCCGCGGGTTGATGGGCCTGCCCTGGTCGGTCAGGCGCAACTGGTAGCAGTCGTGCTCGGGCAGGAGCGGATCGTCCGGATTGAGCCGCAGCGTGAACCGCCCGCTGGCCCGGGTCCCCTCGGACTGCATCCTCAGATAGCGCCGGTCGTCGCAGTCCAGGTCGATCTCGGCCCGGTCGATGGGCCGGTTGGCCGTGGCGCGGACGATCACGCGCGTGCCCTCGATGCCCCGCACGTCGCCCTGCTTCTCGACCCGTCGGTCGCTGAGCCCCGTGTAGGCCGGGTAGTCGTATTCGATGCTGTCGATCACGATGGCCGGCGCGGTCTCGACGCGCACGTGGAACCGCTCGGTCGTGCAGTCGCCGGCGGACAGGTAATAGACCACGTCCTGCTGGAACCCGTCGGGGTCGGCCGGGATCGTACACGCATGGCGACGGAAGCCCTCCTCGGGCGCCGTCATGGTCACCGCCCGGTCGATGACCTGGCCGTCGGTCGTGGAATAGTAGAGGGTCGGTATCTCGTCGTCGGCCTGCCCGTGGACCTCGGCCGAAACGGTGAGCGTCTCGCCGTGGTACTTGGTCGTGTCGCCCGGAGGATCGACGCGGTCGATCGTCACGCGCGTGGGCGGGGCGATCTGGGCCCAGGGCCAGATCACCCGGGCGGCCGACACGAACGGGTTCTTCGGCGAAAGGACCAGGTAGAAGGCGCAAATCGCCATCAGCCCGGCCAGCACGTAGCCCAGGCGGAAGACCCGGGTGCGGTCGACCGCCACTTCGAGCTCGACCTGGCTCAGGTCGCTGGCAGCCCGCTGCTCGAGCGCGCGAAAGATCGCCCGGTGGACCTCGCGGCGGTGCCCTCGCAAGAGCAGAAAGTTGATCAGGCTGTTTTTGAGCGACGGCCGGCTTTTTTCCAGCGTCTCGGCGGCGAACAGCGGGTTGATCCGGTACCGCAGCGGCGGCAGGACCACGCGGGCGAAGTACCATCCCGCCGCGGCGAGCAATCCCAGCAGCAACAGCAGCCTCCCCCCGAACCCCAGCCCGCCGGGCACGAGCCACTGGTCGACCACCGCGGCGGCCAGCAGGTACGCCAGAGAGCCGATCGAGAGGACCAGCAGCCCCGAGGCCAGATCGACCCCCTTGACGTGGCGACGGGTGTCGCGGATCCGCTCCTCGATAAACGTTCCGTAGGGGTCGGCCCGGCTGACCGGCGGCGGGGCCGGCGGCAATGGGGGGGTCTGCGTTCCGCTCGACATGGGGGGTCTCCCGCGCGTTGCCTCTTCCACTTCCATTATAGACGCAACCGCGGGCCGGGGGATTCCCCAAAACGTCCTTTCGCGGAGCGAAAGGCGACTATTCAGTCGGTCGGGACCGCCTCCCACTTCAGCCGCGCGATCTGGATGCCCGCCAGCGACGGCAGCAGGGCGGCGATGTAGTCCCGGCCCTCGTGCCGGACGATCTCCGGGGCGGCTACCGGCAGCCGGCCGAGGAAGTGGCGGTCGTGGTCGATGCCGAAATCGAGGGGGTCCTTCGAGCGGTAGACGCTCGTCTGGGCGTCTTGCCCGTAGCGCTGCGTGCGGAACAGGTAGTACCACTCGTGGCGAAAGACCACGTGCGGACACTCGGCCGAGTAGGGGTTCGTGCCGGCCTGGCCGCCGAAGGCCACCGTGATCGGCTCGCTCCACTTGCGCAGGTCCTTCGACGTGCGGCAGTAGACGGCCCCCTTTCGCTCGGGGAAGGCCGTGTAGTAGCAGTGGAACGTCTCGCCCACGCTGAGGACCATGGGGTCGCGGGCATTGACCCATTCGTCGGGCCTATCGTCGCCGAAGAGCTGCGGCCGGCCGTCCTTGCCCGCGAACCGCTCGAACTGCTTCCCGTCGCGGCTGGTGGCCAGGCAGATGTTGCGCCAGTCGCCGTAGAACATGTGGTAGACGTCGTCGATGACAATCACGTGCGGTGCCTGCAACCCCCCGGGCGATTCCCCCAGCTTCTCATCGGCCGTCATGGCCACGCCCATCGGCTTCCAGCCCGTCTCCGTCAGGCGCCGGCCTTCCCAGCGATGGAAGAGCCGCGTGTTGCCGCCCACCTTCGTCTTGCGGATGCACGACCAGAGTTGCCACGTGCCGTCGGCGGCCTGCCACACGCCGAAGTCGACCGGCTGCTGGGCGTCGCTCGTCCACTCGCCGAGGTCCGGATTGCCGGTCACTTGCCACCACGGGCCGTCGATCGCCGGGCGGAGCACCGGCTCCTCGGCCCGCGCGGTGCCGGGCGCAACCGCGGCGAGCCCTGCCGTGAGCATGAGTCCGAAACACGCTGCCGTTGTTCTCATGGGCTGTCCTCCGAAGCGGGTGGAACGGGGGCGGCGCCACATTGTACCCGTCGCGTTCCACGTGGCGAAGGCGCGTCACGCGAAGCGAGGCGGCTGCTTGCCGCCCGTTGACGGCCACCGCCGACTCTGGTAGCTTGGGCGGTTCGCAATCGAGCCGGAACCAGTAAACAGGGAGATTTCGAGGTGGCACACGAGGTAACGTTGATCACCGGCGACGGCGTGGGACCCGAGCTGGCCGAGGCCGCGCGGCGGTGTGTGGACGCGACGGGGGTGGAGATCGACTGGGACGTGCAGGAGGCGGGCGTCGACGTGATGGAGCGCGTCGGCACGCCGCTGCCCGACGCGGTGATGGAGAGCATCGGCCGGACCCGATGTGCCCTGAAGGCCCCGATCACCACGCCGGTGGGCACGGGCTTCCGCTCGATCAACGTCCACTTGCGCCAGGAGCTGGGCCTGTTCGCCTGCATCCGGCCGTGCAAGTTCTACCCGGGCGTGCGCACGTTCTTCACCGACCACGACGTCGACTTGGTCATCGTGCGCGAGAACACCGAGGACCTCTACGCCGGCATCGAGTTCGAGGCGGGCAAGCCGGCCACCGCCGAGCTGGTCGACCACATCAACCGCGTGGCGACCGACAAGCGGATCAAGTCGGGGCGCGAGGAGACCGGCGTGTCGATCAAGCCGATCAGCGTCTCGGGCACCCGGCGGATCGTGCGTTGCGCGTTCGACTACGCCATCGAGAACAACCGCAGCAAGGTGACCGCGGTCCACAAGGCCAACATCATGAAGTACAGCGACGGCCTGTTCCTGCACACCGCGCGCGAGGTCGCCGCCGAATACGCCGACAGCGGCGTCGAGTTCGAGGACCGGATCGTCGACAACATGTGCATGCAACTGGTGCAAAAGCCCGAGCTGTACGACGTGCTGGTGCTGACGAACCTCTACGGCGACATCGTCAGCGACTTAGCGGCGGGGCTGGTCGGCGGGCTGGGGGTGGCCCCGGGCATGAACGTCGGCCCCAGCGGCGCCGTGTTCGAGGCCACCCACGGCTCGGCGCCGAAGTACAAAGGCCAGAACAAGGTGAACCCCACGGCGCTGATCCTCTCCGGGATGCTCATGCTCCGGTATCTCAAAGAGCGGGAAGCCGCCGACCGGCTCGAGGCCGCCGTGGCCGCGGTCATCCAGGAAGGCAAGGACGTGACCTACGACATGAAGCCCTCGCGCGACGACCCCACCGCCGTGGGCACCCGGGAGATGGCCGAGGCGATTTGCCGGAAGATGGGCGGGTAAGACCGCCGGCGTGTTTCTCCACCGCCCCTTTGGGGCTCGTCTACGACAGCGATGACACCCGCCACACGGCAGGCCGACACGCGGCTTTCCGGGAACGTGAGCGGGATCATCCGTCCGTCGGCGTCGAAGGCGACGAGCGAACCGGGAACGCCGAAGTGCCGGTTTCGGCCGACGGCCTGTTCGACGCGCGAACGCATTCGATCGCCTGCTCCACGGGCGTGCGCCCGGCGCTGGTCAGCCGTGATAGGAGCTGCGCGGCCCGATAGAGCCGGTGGCGCCCGACCCGCTCGTACGGCAGCCGGGCAAGGTCCACGTGCCGGGACGCCCGATCTACGCGGCGCTCGGGCAGCACGACCGTGGCCCCGGGATCCACCTCATCGAGCTCGAAAACACGCACCGCCGCGAGGCGCCCGGGGCCCAGTCGCCGCCGGAGCCGTTCGTCAAGGTAGAACACCAACGAGCCGACCCGCTCCTCGGCGAACACGAGCTTCGGCGGCACCCGGCCCGCGTGGTTGAAATGGGCGGCCAGCTCCCGGGCGGAGTTCTGCTCGGCCACCGGGGGCAAGACGGCGGTCATCACCACGGCGAACTGCACGGCGGTGGAGAGCGTGGCCGCTGCCAACGTCGCCCGGTACCGCCGGCCAAGCCAGAAGAAGAGCGGCACCAACGAGCAGGCTGCCGCCGCGCACGTCAAAAGCCAAACGGGCCATGAAAACGCCAGGGCGAACTCGGCTTGGGCCACCAGCAGGGCGATCGGCAACACGGCCGGCCCGGCGATGCACGAGGGGATGAGCGTCCGGGCCGCCAGCTTCCGTGCCGCGGGGCTCAGCACGCCCTCGATCAGCCGCCCCCACGCCACCGCCGCCAGCACGGCCACGGCCGGCAACAGCGGCCAGACGTACGTGACCAGCTTCGAGCTGGCCGCCGAGAAAAGGAGCAGCCCGCCGAGCAGCCAGCACCAGAGCAGCACGCCGGCACCGGGTGCCATGGGCGGGTCATCCGCCCTTGGAGCGGGTGGCATGGGCGGCTCGTCCGCCCTTGCCGGCTCGGCACTTGCAGCGGCAGGCAAGCTGCCGCTGGCACCCGGCGTGGAATGTGCCCGCCCCCAGGCGTCGCAGACGGTCACCGGCAGGTACGCGATCCACGGCAGGCCACCGCCTGCGAGGATCGGCAGGTAGTACCACCAGGGCTCCGCGCCGTGGCTCTGCGTGCCGGTCGCGAAGCCCAAGAGGTGGCGCTCGACGAAGTAGTAGTGGAGGAACCCGGGCTGCCGGGCCTCGACCGCCAGGTACCAGACCGAGGCGACGCCCGCGCCTACGACGAGCGCCGCCGCCCCGCGCAGGCAAGCCGCGCCGGTGAGCCGCCGCGTCACCAGCAGATACCCCCCATACGCCACCCCCACCACGGCCACGCCGGCCAGCCCTTTGGAGAGCATGGCCAGCCCCAGCAGTAGCCCGACGGCGAGCGTCCAGCGGGCCGCGGCCCGGCGCGTTTTTGCCCGCTCGGCCTCCCAGAACCCGAGCACGGCGAGGCAGACCCA
>Ga0180437_10009178_pt1 | contig 12312 bp, 8 predicted proteins | sample SS_ome_4_FD_132410 | JGI IMG/M metagenome (GOLD analysis project Ga0180437, IMG submission 132410) | Hypersaline lake sediment archaeal communities from the Salton Sea, California, USA - SS_3_D_1 metaG | ecosystem: Environmental > Aquatic > Non-marine Saline and Alkaline > Hypersaline > Sediment...
CACCTGGCGCTGTATCGCGTCGTCCAGGTGCGCTTCAACCCACTCGGGTTCAAGACCCATGGCACGACCGGCGATGCGGAGTATGTTATGCTGGGTGTTGCCCTGGTGCACGTGAGGGGCAAGATCCCGTTCAAGCTCGGCTCCGAACACGTCTTTGACGGCGCTGAACACCGCTTCGCGGTGCACGTGACCGATATCAACCAGAGTCCCGTCCATGTCAAAAAGGACTAGCTTCAACGCACGGCCTCTGTTGCTCACAGTCATCCCTTCATCATGGGGTGTCAATTCTGCTCGGCTAAGTGGCCAGAATATTCTACCGACAATCGAGCCAATGTGAAACTGGCGGCCGCGTTCCTTGGCTGTGCTTCGGCATATTGCACTGCATGTTCAGATGCGATACAATCACGGCGTTGTCAAGCCTGGCACTGAGCCAATGCGTAGCAGCACGCCGCTATGGGAGACAAGATGTCTGAGCTACCCAAAGCCAGCGCTCCGAGTGTCCCTCTTCTAACCACGAAACTCGCGGTCCCGCCGTTGCACGCCGGTATGGTGTCCCGCCCCCGCTTGATCGAGCGCCTCGATGAAGGACTGCGCGAGGGTTGCCAGATAACGCTCGTCTCGGCTCCAGCTGGCTTCGGCAAGACGACGCTCGTCAGGGCTTGGCTGTGCAACATAGACCGGCCCAGCGCCTGGCTGTCGCTTGACGAGAGTGACAACGATGCTGTGCGCTTCCTGAGTTACTTCATCGCCGCCCTGCAGAAGGTTGATCCGCAGATTGGGACAAGCGTTGAAGCACTACAGCAATCGCCCGAACCGATCCGGCCAGAGACGATATGGATTGCACTGGTCAACGACATAGCGGTCACGCCGCGCCCACTACTGATGGTCATTGACGATTACCACTCGATCCACTCCATGCAGATTCATCAGCAGCTGGTCTCTCTGCTGGACCATATGCCGCAGCAGATGCACCTGGTGATCTCGACTCGCGAAGATCCGCCGCTGCCGCTCTCACGCTTGCGCGCTCGCGGACAGGTATCGGAGGTACGCCAAGCGGATTTGCGTTTCTCGCTGGACGAGGCGGCGGTATTCCTCAACACCACCATGAGCTTGGGCCTGACCGCGGACGACATTGCCGCGCTGGAGACCCGAACCGAAGGCTGGATTGCCGGACTGCAGCTCGCTGCGCTATCCATGCGCCAGACAGATGACGTACGTGGCTTTGTGCAGTCGTTCACGGGCAGCAATCGCTATATCCTGGACTACCTGACCGACGAAGTGATCGAGCGGCAACCTCCTGACATGCGGGACTTTCTGCTGCAATCCTCGATACTCGAGCGTCTAAGCGCCCCTCTGTGTGACGCCGTAACAGGAAGGGAAAACAGCCAGGGCATGCTGCTGGCATTGGAGCAGGGCAACCTGTTCCTTGTGCCGTTGGATGAGTCGAGGCAGTGGTATCGCTACCACGGTCTGTTTGCCGAACTGCTGCGCCACCGCCTGCGCACGGAAATGGGCTGGGAGGTGCTGAAGGTCCTACACGGGCGGGCCAGGCAGTGGTACACGGAGCACGGTCCTGCGGAGGAGGCAATCCGCCACGCGCTTGCAGCGGAGGAATGGGAACAGGCATGCGCGCTCATCCAGGCAGAGTCCTCAACTATGCTGAGCCGTGGTGAGATAGCTACTCTGCTCAGATGGATGGGGAGCCTCCCGGAGCAAGTCATCCGTGCCAGCCCGCAGCTTTGTTGCAGCTATGCCTGGCCGCTTGTCATCTCCGGCCAGATCGAGGCAGGCAAGTCCTACCTGCAGATTGCGGAGGAGGCTGCGCCACACGACCCCACCTTGCAGCCCCACATCGCCGCAACCAGGGTACACATCGCACGTGCACAAGGGGACATGCCGGGAGTTGTCGAATGGTCCGAACGAGCGTTGTCACTGCTGCCGGGCGACGACCTGACTGTGCGCGCGGTGGTGGCCGTCGGCTTGGGCATGGGGCGCTGGTACCTGGGCCATGTAGACAAAGCCGAGGAGGCTTTCAGCGAAGCTGCTCTGGCGGGTCAACAGTCTGGTAACCTCCACGCCGCTACGTTTGCGCAGACATTCTTGGGAAGAATCGAAGCTTGCCGGGGCAGACTCCACCGCGCGGTCCTGCACTATCAGCAAGGCATAGAGTGCGGCGCAGAGCAGCCGGCCGCGGGGATGTGCTACATGGATCGCGGCACGATTCGCTATGAGTGGAACGACCTCGATGGCGCTGTGGACGACCTGAAGCGCGGGATTCACCTGAGCCAGCGGGGTGGATCTCCGGACATCACGGTGTACGGGCAGGCGCAACTGGCCCTCACGCGGCTAGCCCAACGGGACATGGCGGACGCCCTTGCGGCTCTTGAGGAGGCGCGTCGCGGAGCTGACACTGTTGACCCTGGTGCGGTGATCCATGCTCAACTGGCTGCCTACCAGATTCAGGTGGCCCTGGCACTGCAAGACCTGGATACGGCGGCGCGGTGGGCGCAGCGCCTGGGTGACAGACCCGACTTTCTTCCCTTCTACCCATGGCTGCGGCTCACCCCGGTCCGTCTGTTGCTCGCCCAAGGGGAGCGGGCGGAGGCCGCCGAGCGGGCAGAAGCCGCACATGCTCTGGCCTCCCGAGCTGGCTGGAACTATGGTGCGATCGAGGCGCGCGTGCTGCAGGCGCTCGCTGCGCCGGGCCTTGATCAGGCTCTGGCCTACCTCGAGGATGCGCTTTGTCAGGCCGAGCCTGGGGGCTACGTGAGAATCTTCCTCGACCGGGGCGAGCCGATGATCACTCTGCTACGCGAGGCCGCTGTACGAGGCATTTCGCCCTCGTACGTGGGCAGGCTGCTGGCAGACTCGAGTGCGGCTGCGCATGCACGACCTTCGCCCGACGCCGGGCCGGGCATTCAAGAGCAGCCGCTTCCTGAGCCCCTCAGCGAGCGCGAGCTGGAGACCCTGCGCTTGCTCGTCCAGGGGCTGAGCAACCAGGAAATCGCCGCGGCTATGTTCCTCTCACTCAGCACGATCAAGACACACCTCAAGAATGTCTATGCCAAACTGGGCGTGCACAGTCGGCAAGACGCCGTCGCTAGGGCAAGGGAACTCCGGCTCCTGCCCTGAGCTTGGCACCAGCCCGCGCTCGAAAGAGCCCGAGGGGCAGCCTCGGTCCGTCACCCATGAATCACCCGCCAATCACCCGCAAGGGGTGAAGACACTGTGGCAACTACCCGCTATAGTGTGGACAGGCGTTGCGGGGGGCGCTTCGCCGTTCGGGCCTCGGCGTATCGGTCGTGCATTGGGCATCATGGACTGCGAGGATTGTGGCGGGAACGCCCTGCCGCACTGGGGGCACGAATGCGCCAGCCACGGGACACGTCGAATGTAACTTGGCCTAGAAAGGAGCATTTGTTATGGTGGCGATTCTAGAAGTAGACAATCTGGTGAAAAAGTACGGAAACTTTGAAGCGGTCAAGGGGGTCAGCTTCTCAGTCCAAGAGGGGGAAGTATTCGGCCTTCTGGGGCCCAACGGAGCGGGCAAAACGCAGACCATCTCCATGCTGACGGGAGTGGTAACGCCGACCTCCGGAACAGCACGCATCGGCGGGCATGACATCCATGAGGAGATGAATCAGGTCAAGGAAATCAACGGCCTCGTGCCACAGGACCTGGCCCTCTATCCCACGCTCAGCGCCCGAGCCAACCTGAACTTCTTCGGGCGCATCTATGGCCTGAGGGGTAGGGAACTGAAAGAGCGCGTGGGGGACGTGCTGCGCATCGTCGCCCTGACCGAACGCGCCGACCAGCCTATCGAGACATACTCGGGCGGGATGAAGCGCCGCATCAACATCGCCGCCGGGCTGCTCCACCAGCCCAGATTGCTGTTCCTGGACGAGCCGACCGTCGGCGTGGACCCGCAGAGCCGCAACCACATCTTTGAGAGCGTCATGCGCCTCAACCGCGAGCGGGGCATGAGTATCGTCTATACCAGCCACTACATGGAGGAAGTGGAGTTGCTCTGCAATCGTGTGGCCATCATCGACGAGGGCAAGATCATCGCCTTGGATACGATCAAGAACCTCATTGCCATGCTGGGGGGTGGCGTGATCCATGTCGGTGTGGAGCGGTTGAACGAAGCACTGCTGGCTGAGATGTCCGCGCTCCCGGGCGTCGAGGAAGCGACGCTGATCCCAGCCCCAGCCGCCCCGCCACCAGCCGAGGGGATTGGGCCGGAGACGAGGGAGAGTGAGGCCATCGCTGCAGGCAACCTGGTGAAGATTGTCGCCAAGAACAGCCAGCAGGCTGTGGTCAGCCTCATTGGCTTCCTCAATGAGCGCGATATTCCCCTCACCTCGCTGGAAATCCTGGAGCCCAACCTGGAGAGCGTGTTCTTGCACCTGACCGGGAAGAAGCTCAGGGAGTGAGGAGCCGACCATGAAAGCACTGAGTGTAGCTTGGAAAGACCTACAGATCTTGCTCAAAGATCGAGGCATGGTGATTCAGCTCTTCCTGTTGCCCTTGCTCTTCATCGTCGTGACCAGCGGAGCGTTGTCTGCGATGGCTGCCGGGCAGGATCAGGGGGACACGCGCATCCCATTGCCCATCGTTGACCTGGACCGCGGTGAGGCCGCCCGCACGCTGCTCGAGGGACTGGACGCGGCAGGTGGCTTAAAAGTGCAGCAGTACGACCGGTCCGAGGCCACGGCCCTTCTCAACGAGAACACGCTGGACTATGTGTTGACGATACCGGCAGGCTTCACGGAGGATCTTGCACAGAACCGGACTGTCACGCTGCGCTTGGTCAGCCACCCCAACGCCAATGCGGCGCGAACTGAGAGCGTGCGGCTGGTTGTGGAGGGCGTGGCCCGCGACATGGCGCTGGAGAGGCAAATCCTCACCAGCCTGCAGCAGATGGGCGAGATGCTGGCTGACGCGCCCCCGGAGTACCAGGCAGCCTTTGCGGTGGAGCGGGCCCAGGCACAGGCGCGCAGTCAATTCGAACGCGCGTCGAGCCAACCGCTGGTGGCGGTGAGAGAACGAATCCCGAGTCCAGAGGAGGGAGAGCAGCAGGAGGAGATGCCCAGTGCGAACCTGCTCGCCGTCCCTGGTTATGCAGTGCTCTTTGTCTTCCTGACAGCACAGGCGACAGCGCACTCCATCTACGAAGAGAAGAAGGTGGGCTCGTTCCGCCGCCTGTTGGCTGCGCCCATCAGCAAAGCGTCCCTGCTGGCAGGCAAGATGCTGCCCAATTTCCTCACCGCGTTGGTACAAACGGCAGTCATCTTCGCCTTTGGCGCCTTCGGCCTGCCGCTGCTGGGCCTGACCTCTGTTTCGCTGGGCAGAGACCCAATCGCCCTCGTCCTGGTCGTGGTGCTGATGGCGCTGTGCTCCAGCGCGCTCGGCCTGGTCATTGCCGCGATCGCCCGCACCGAGAACCAAATCGGTGGGCTTAGCCAGGTCATGCTGTGGGTTATGGCCATTGTCGGTGGCTCCATCGTCCCTGCGCTCATCCTGGAGATGTTCCTGGGGCCACTGCCCAGTGTCGTGCCCCACTACTGGGCCAACCGCGCTTTGGACAACGTGATGATCCGCGGGCTGACCCTCAGCGGCGTGACGACAGAAATAGCCGCCCTGCTCGGGTTCAGCGTGCTGTTCTTTGCCATCGGGCTGTGGCGCTTTGAGTTCGAATAGCCGGGGAGGATGATATGGACATGCTTCGCTTTATCCTATCTGTGGCCTGGAAAGAGATCCAACTCATCGTCAAGGATCGCGGTGCGTTGGCTGTGATGTTCTTGCTACCCATCCTGCTGGCTTCACTGATAGCCGCCCCGAACGTGATGTTCGCCGAGGAACAAAGCGAGTCGGCCATCCTGCTGAATGTTGGTCTTGTCAACCAGGACGCTGGCAGTTTCGGGACGGAGGTGGCCAAGGCGATCCAAGAGATCAAACAGCTGAATGTCGAGACCTTTGGCAGCATCGCCGAGGCTGAGGATCGGGTGGCACGGGGGCAGGCCACAGCGGCGATCGTGATACCCGCCAACTTTAGCCCATCGATTGATGCCTATAGGCCCACAGCCATCGAGGTCATCGTCGACCCGGCCGAGCCAGAAAGCAGCGGCATCGTCAGTGGCATCATGAACCAGGTGGTGGCTGAGGTCACCATCTGGGGCGAGGTCCAGTATGGCATACGGTCCGTCCTGGAACAGTCCGGCGCGCTGGCCGACGCCACCACGCAGGAACGTCGTGCCATCGAGGCGCAGAACCTGGGCGTGATCATGACCCGCCTGAACGAGCTGCGTCGCAGCCCGCTCATCGCCGTGGTGAGCGAGGATCTGGCTGGAGCCGAGAGCGATCCTAATTGGGTGCTCAAGTACCTGGCCTACGTGTTCCCGGCGTTCACCGTGATGTTCATCTTCTTCATCGTCCAGATCTCCGCGACATCGCTCCTTCAGGAACGCGAGACCGGCGTACTGCGCCGCCTGGCGGCAGCACCGATCCCACACGCCGCGGTCATCGTCGGCAAGATGTTGGCCTACATGGTCGTGGCCTGTTTGCAGGTGGTGGTGCTCCTAGGCCTGGCCAGAGCCGCCTTCGGCGTACCCCTTGGCCAGTCGCCACTGGCTCTGGTGGTACTCACACTGGTGACAGCGCTGGTTGCGACCGCGCTGGGCATGCTGCTGGGCACCGTCGCCAAGACCTCGAAACAGGCAGAGACCCTCGGCTACCTACTGAGCTTTGTCATGGCTGGGGTCGGAGGCTCTATCCCCATCGGACCCACGACCATGTTCTTCCGCGCAGGCGGACTAATGGGCATTCTGGCCAGGCTGACGCCCCACGGCCATGCGGTTGACGCCTTCAACCGTATCATGGCAGAGGGAGCTTCACTCACACAGGTGCTGCCTCAAGTCGGCATCCTACTGGCGATGGGCATAGTGTTCTTCGGGATCGCCGTGTCGCGCTTCAAGTTCCAGTCCTAAGGTTTCAGCGGTGCCCAGAGGCTTGGCGCACCGCGGGCATTGGGCAGCGCAGCCTTCTCCAACAAAGAGGTCATCGATGCAACAGAAGGTCGAAATCCGAGTCAAGGGTCAGATCGACAAGGCCTGGTCCGAGTGGTTCAATGAGTTGGCTATCAAGCATTGTGAGCAGCAGAACGAAACGATTCTGACCGGCTTTGTTGCTGACCAGGCAGCACTGTATGGCTTGCTTGCCAAGCTGCGCGACATCGGCTTGGAGTTGGTGTCTTTTGAGAGCGAAAGAGTAGCAGAGGACTAAGGAGACGAGAAATGAGCACGAGGTTGTCGGTTGTGGCGATTTCGCTTTGCCTGCTCGTTGTCGTCATCGGCTGCACTGCCGTGCGCATCACTGGCTCAGGACAGGTCGTGACCCGGGATGAGCCCATCAGCGACTTTGACAGGTTGGACATCAGCCATGGCTTCCGGGTGAGCATCGAGCAAGCGGAGACCTTTGCCGTGGTCATTCGCATTGACGATAACTTGGTCTCCCACCTCCAAGTGGCCAAGGAAGGCCGCACCTTGAGGATCGGATTCAAGCCGCGAAGTACGTACTACATCGGAAAGTCTACCCTGGAGGCCACGGTGAGCATGCCGGAATTGACAGGAGTGGAGCTGAGCGGCGGCAGCGAGGCCACCATCACTGGCTTTGCCTCGAGCAAGGCCTTTGCGGCCGAACTGTCCGGAGACAGCATCCTGCGTGGCGATATCCAGGTCGGCGATGCGCGATTCACCCTCTCTGGCGAGAGCCAGTGCATTCTGAGCGGCTCTGCCGGCGACCTGACCCTCGAGGCGTCCGGAGACAGCCAGGCTGATCTATCAGGCTTTGCCGTGGCCGATGCCAACCTGGAGATTAGCGGCGAGAGCGAGGCGACCGTCAACGCCAGTGGCCGGCTGAACGTCGAAGCGAGCGGTGAGTCGAAGGTCTACTATGTCGGCAACCCCACCTTGGGCACGATCGATGCCACCGGCGGCTCAGAGGTGAACGCCAGGCAATAGCGGCTAACATTGATGCGCTGGCTTTGCCAGCACGCTGGGTGGTGGCCCAAGCGCGTGATCCAGCGCCCATACGCTCTATTCGCGGACGCCCTGTCCGCGCGTTCCCCGGGCAGCCGAATGGCTGCCCGGGATTTGCGTTCCCGTGCGGTGATGAAGGCGGTCCCGCTGCGCCCGCCCAAGTGCAAGAGCCTCAGGGAACTGGGCTGGCCTCCGAGTCTGCCGCTGTCGGCCAGACCGTTCACAGAAACGGCAGGGAAATTGCAGTTAGCGGCCATGGGTTATCGTCAGCTGCTGTGCCGATCGCTGTGGCCTGAAGTAGCAGGGCCATCTGCCCGGTTAGCGCTTCTTCGAAGGCGTCAGCGCAATACGTGGCCGCACTTGAGGACGCCATAGGCAACATCTGGAAAGCAGCGATTGGGCGGTTCGAAGCCAAGGGTATGCAGGCCGTCAATGAGTTGTTGGTAGCCCGTATCATTGTGTACCAAGCTTTCACCGCCTGCGGGACTTGGCACTAGCTGCCAGACAAGCTCAACCCTCACTGGTGTTATCAAGGAGCATCGCCGCCTTGACCAATCTCCAAGACAGCTATAGACTTGGGACTTCTTGTGAGAGACGTGGAGTACGCACTATGCTGATCCGCCATTCTGGCTGCTCTGCGAGGGGAAAAGGGCTTCCCATGCCGCAGCTGGTCGTCCTGTTCCATGATCAACCTGACCGACACGCCCTATCACGCTGGGCAACCTATCGACCAGATAGGCAGTCTGTACCTTGTGGAGGAACATCGCCTACATGCTACGACTAGTCAGATACCTAAGACCTTATCTCTTGTCGATTCTCATAGCTATCGCACTACTGTTTGTACAGGCTAATGCTGATCTGGCGCTGCCCGACTATCTGTCCAAGATCGTCAACAACGGCATCCAGCAGGGCGGTGTGGACAACGCTGTGCCCGTAGCGATCCGCGAGAGCCAGATGGGCAGACTCCTGATCTTTATGACTGCGGTAGATCGAGCGCAGGTGCTGGATAGCTACCTGTTGGTGGAGCCAACATCTCCCGAGGCGGAACAGTACATCAAGCATTACCCTGCCCTGACCGAAGTGCCGATCTACGTACTTCAGGAGGTGGATCAGGCCGAAATCGACCCGTTGAACTCGATCATGGGTACAGCCTGGTTCGTGGTTTCCAGCATCGAGCAAATAACCGCCGATCCATCGCAAGCAGCGTCGATAGGTCAGGGTTTGGGCTTCGACCGTTCTAGGATCCCAGCGGGGACGGATGTTTTTGCCCTGTTGGCACAAATGCCCGCCGAACAGCTTTCGCAGATTGGCGCTGCAATCAACGACCGGCTCGCCGCTCTGGGGGACACTATGGTCGCCCAGATGGCGTTCCGCGCGGTCAAAGCCGAATATGAGGCGCTTGGTATGGATACCGCGAAGCTCCAGAGAGACTACATCCTGCGCATCGGCGGCACGATGTTGCTGATTTCGCTGCTCGGCGGAGCCTGCACAGTTAGCGTTGGCTTCCTGGCGTCAAGAACGGCTGCCGGGGCGGCGCGCGACATCCGCGAGGCCGTCTTCAAGAAGGTCGAAAGCTTCTCAAGCACAGAATTTGACAAGTTTTCAACAGCTTCCCTGATCACCCGCTCGACCAACGACGTCACTCAGGTGCAGATGGTGATCTTCATGATCATGCGCATGGTCTTCTACGCGCCCATCATCGGCGTTGGCGGCGTCATCCGAGCCCTCGACAAGGGCGCCAACATGTGGTGGATCATTGCCGTGGCTGTGGTCGCCCTACTTGGCCTGATCCTGCTCGCCTTCTCGATAACCCTGCCCAAGTTCAAGCTCATGCAGAGCCTGATCGATCGACTCAACCTGGTGACGCGCGAAAACCTGTCCGGTATGATGGTGGTTCGGGCCTTTAGCAAGCAGGATGATGAGGCACGGCGTTTTGATAAGGCCAATCGCAACTTGACAAACACCAGCCTCTTTGTTGCCCGCGTGATGCTGACCATGATGCCGGTGATGATGCTACTAATGAACGGCCTATCCTTGGGCATCATCTGGGTGGGTGCCCACCAGGTTGCCGAGTCGACCATGCAGGTGGGCGATATGATGGCGTTCATGCAATACGCCATGCAGATCGTCTTTGCCTTCTTGATGATGTCGATGATGTTCATCTTCTTGCCCAGGGCCGCAGTGTCCGGCGACCGCATTGCCGATGTGCTCGATACCGAGCTTGTCATCACCGATCCAGAAGAGCCCAGGCAATTCAAGCAGCCCGTCACTGGCGAGATCGAGTTTCGCAATGTCTCCTTCCGCTATCCCGGGGCCCTCGATGATGTGCTGCACCACATCAGTTTCACCGCCCGGTCCGGGCAGACCACGGCCTTTATCGGTTCCACAGGCTGCGGCAAATCCACAGTCGTCAACCTGATCCCGCGCTTCTATGACGTAAGCGAGGGTGCCATCTTCCTGGACGGCATCGACATTCGCCAAGTGAAACAAAGCGATCTGCGTGACATGATCGGCTATGTTCCGCAAGAAGGGATGCTCTTCTCGGGCACGATCGAAAGCAATCTGCGGTACGCCGACCAAGGCGCCAGCCCTGAAATGCTCAAAGAGGCGGCAGACATCTCCCAAGCGAGTGAGTTCATCTTTGCCAAGCCGGAAGCTTTCTCGGCAGAGATTGCGCAGGGTGGCTCGAATGTCTCGGGAGGACAGAAGCAGCGCCTGGCCATTGCGCGTGCGCTGGTCAAGAAACCACCCATCTACATCTTTGACGACAGCTTCTCGGCACTCGATTTCAAGACGGAATCAGGCCTGCGCCGAGCCCTGAAGCAGATCACCAGAAATGCTACGGTGCTCATTGTCACCCAGCGGGTGGCAACCGTTAAGAGCGCCGATCAGATCATCGTGCTCGAGGAAGGCCGCGTGGTTGGCGAAGGCAAGCATCATGAGCTGATGGAAAGCTGCGAAACCTATCAGCAAATTGCCTACTCGCAGTTGAGCAAGGGGGAACTGGCATGAGCTCTCGAGGTAGCACAGTATCATCCAACGGCAGACCCGCCGGTGGCCCCAGGAGGGGCCGTGGCCCGATCGGCCACCGCGGGCCCATGGCCATGATGCGCGGCGAAAAAGCCCGAGATCTCAAGGGCACCATGCGCAAGCTGATCCAGTATCTAGGCTCCTACAGAATTGCCATCGTGATTGTGATGATCTTCGCGGCAGCCTCGACTATCTTCAGCATTATCGGCCCCAAGATTCTGGGCAGGGCAACCACCACGCTTTTCGAGGGTGTCATAGGCGCGATGACTGGCACCGGCCCCGGGATCGACTTTGGCTATATTGGCCAGATCCTCCTTGTCACCCTGGCATTGTACCTCGCCTCCTCACTGTTTGGCTTTGTCCAAGGCTGGATCATGTCACGCGTGTCGATGGATATCACCTATCGGTTCCGCAAGGATATCGCCGACAAGATCAACCGCATGCCCTTCAGGTACTTTGACGGCACCAGCCAGGGCGAGGTGCTGTCGCGCATCACCAATGATGTCGATACCGTCAGCCAGTCCCTCAACCAGAGCCTTTCACAGATCATCACCTCCGTGGTCACTGTAGTCGGTGTGCTGATCATGATGTTGACCATCAGCTGGAGGATGACCGTGGTGGCGCTGTTGATCGTGCCGCTTTCGATGGGCATCATTGCTCTGGTGGTAGGCCAATCGCAGAAGTACTTCAGACAGCAACAGGATTACCTTGGTCATGTCAATGGGCACGTCGAGGAGATGTTCGGCGGGCACGTGGTGATGAAGGCCTTCAACGGCGAGGCCGCGAGTGTTGAGCGCTTCAGAGCGTTGAACGACACGCTCTATGACTCGGCCTGGAAATCCCAGTTCTTGTCTGGTTTGATGTTCCCGATCATGGGTTTCGTTGGCAACCTGGGCTTTGTGGCGATCTGCGTTCTGGGCGGTTACTTGGCGAGCCAGAACGCCATCACCGTTGGCGATATCCAAGCCTTTATCCAATACATGCGTTCGTTCACGCAGCCGCTCACCCAGATCGCTAATATCTCTAACATCCTCCAACAGACTGCGGCAGCAGCCGAGCGTGTCTTCGAGTTCCTTATTGAAGAGGAAGAAGTCCCCGATGTGGCCGATCCTATCCGGCCGGAGAGGATCGAGGGACGCGTTGTCTTCCAGAATGTCCAATTTGGCTACAACCCCGACAAGGTGGTCATCCACGACTTCACTGCCGATGTGAAGCCAGGTCAGAAGATCGCGATCGTTGGCCCCAC
>Ga0180437_10009179_pt1 | contig 12311 bp, 19 predicted proteins | sample SS_ome_4_FD_132410 | JGI IMG/M metagenome (GOLD analysis project Ga0180437, IMG submission 132410) | Hypersaline lake sediment archaeal communities from the Salton Sea, California, USA - SS_3_D_1 metaG | ecosystem: Environmental > Aquatic > Non-marine Saline and Alkaline > Hypersaline >...
ACGGCCACCGTCTGGCGCGTCGCTCACTATCCGAAGTTGACCTGTCGGCCTCGCCCCCGCTTCGGCGTCTTGTATACGCCGGGCTTGCTCGCCGACAGATATTTGCCGTTCGCTTCCGCTCGCAGCGCCGTGATCGCCTCGGCCTCGATGATCCCTTGTGGAATCACCAGCGGTGCCACCTCTTGCAGCGACCGATCAAACCGCCACGCCTTGTCTACGCACCGCTGGATATTCCGACCTACCCAGCCATCATCCATGCCGTCCGCTACACTCCCCTTCACGCCCTCATATTTGCCCATCCAGACATCCCAGATCGCGGAGCGCTCCTTCTTGTCGGGGAGGTCGAAGAAAAACGTGTCGGTGAATCGCGACCGAAGCGCGGTATCGAGCCCGCTGACGCTGTTGCTCGTCGCGACCCACAGGGCGTTGTCGCTGCCGACGGCACTCACGACCTTGAGTGCCGTGCGAAGATACGAACCGGAGCGGCCGACCAGCTCGTGTTTCATGGCCCCCATATTGATGCGGATGACCAAGCGGTTGAACTCCGCACCGAGGGCCTTGGCGAAAGCGGACTTGCCGCTGCCCGCAACCCCGAGCAACATGAGGCCGTAGACCCCGTGATCTTCCATGTAACTCAGGCACTCGCCGAGCTGCTCGGCGTTCACCCCGCTGCTATCCCCGGTGTGGCCGAGGCCCGACTTCTCGATCTCGTCAAGCCATACAACGACCTCGGGCGGCCGCCTCCCACCGAACAGGTTGCTCGCGTACTCCTTGACGCTCGCCAGCCCACCGAGGTCCTCGAAGTTCTCCCCGCCACGATAGACCGACAGGCCGCGAGTCTGCTCGATCAAGGCCATCTTGGTCCTCCAGAGGTGCGGTACGTCCCACCCGTCTTTGCGGAGCGCCATCGCTGCCGCTTGCTCGGCCGAGAACGCCGGAAGACCTCGCACCGCCTCAACGGCCCGAGTCCGAGTGTCCTTGTCAAGCGTCGGGCGTTTCGATCTTCCAGCCCCCTTGCACTTCTTGCACTCCAGCCCGACGTTTACTCCTGTCCCGCCGCACGTCGCACAGACGCTCGCCGCTTCGTCGAGCTTCGTGACAATTTCGACGAGCTGCTCGGTGTCCGGCAATGGCTCGTCGAATACCACCACGTCATCCTTGAGTTGTGCGGGGAGGTCGATGGTGCCCTGCACGATAATCAGGGTGCGCCGATCCAGCTTGAATTGGTCGCGAAGGTTCCAGATCGCTTGCGTCACTTGCGGATTGCGCTCCGTGAACTCGCAGCCGTTCGCCATAAATACGATTGCCTTCGCTGGCAGCTCCGAACTGGCCCAAACCAGGAAGTCGACGGGATCGACCAACTCCCTGGCGTTCTCCCCAGCGACGTTCTCCCCACCGTCGTTCACGGCGTAAACGCCCCGCACACAATCCCAAGCGACGATAGGGCCGTTCTTAATGCCCTTCGCTATTAGTGTCGTGCACGCTGCAATGTCCGGCGTCTGGATTGCCACCAGCGGCACAGCCGCCACTCTCGCGCGCTTCACATCGTCGATCAAAGTCATCGCTAATCTCCTTAAAAAAAGCGTTCTGTTACAATAATTAAATCCTACGCTTCTCGTTCGGCTCCAAGCGGAAGTGAACGCGCCGCGTCACCCGCATCGCGATCACGCCCCAGTCGGGCGGAACTCCGTCGCTGTTGACTCGCGCCACCCCGACAATCCCGCTGTCAGTTTGCCGATAGTGAACGAGTCGATAATAGCCGTGGTCATCTACGCCGAGCACGATCGCTGAGAATTGGCGAGCATGTACGACGGGCTCCGAAACAACCTCGGTGATTTGCACCTCGTCCTCGGGGCCGACACCCGGCTGGTAACTGTCGATGGGCAACAGGCCCATCTCGCGGCATTGTCGATTCACGACCTGCCGCCTTGTGATAAGAGGGTACACGCTGGACTCCTTTCCTAGACTTGGTTGTATTGGCCCATCTTTTCAAGAACTCGCCTCCGCTCCGCTTTGGTGAGGTCGCGGAGGGGATACAACGCTTCGAGCGCGTAGCTCCGAATCTCGTCTTCGGATAATCGCGGAGGCCGCTCCTTGATCCCCCGCTTGCCGAGCTGCCGTTGAACGCTTGGCGGCAGATCGGCTACCCTAACACCCTTTGCCATGATTGACTCCTTCGCTTGTAAAGGTTTCTGGTCTGTCGATGTCACGGAAGAACCGCGTCATCCCAACTCGGTCGCTTTCGGCTTCGGCCCTGGTTTTGTACGGGCCACAATCCGCCTCGTTGTCAGGTAGGCCGGTCACCCACCACGCATCGCCCCGATAGATCGTTTCGAGTTCGACCTTCATCTTGCCTCCCTTCCCCGGCATCGTCCTCGGCCCGCAAGACCCCGACAGGACAATCGCTGTCGGCACTTCTCGGCCAGCTCCAACACGAGCGGCTCGCTCGTCGTGGGCCTTCGCCAGTCGGAGCTCCTTTCCCAGTCCACCTCCGGCCGGTTCTGCATCCAATAGAACACCCTGCCGTCACCGGCCTGCAATGTGAATGGTAAGTGTCGCACTGGCAGCACCCAATTCGACAGCGGCATGTCTTTCTCTGGTCGCGAGGCCGCGTCAAGCGATAGATCGGCGAGGTAGTAGGCGGTTTGTAGGATCAGATGTCCGTTATATTTAGACCCGCTCCGCTCGTCGATCTGTACGATATACGCTCCAGCGTCGATCCACCTCGCGGCATCGGCTTCGCTCTTTGGCAGCTCCGCCTCGCGGTCGATCAATCGACACGCTGCGCCGTTGCAAGCGGCGTAAGCGCAGGGCACCGGCTCCGACCGGATGCCGAACAGGTCGAGAACGTGCATCGCTATCCTGGTTGAGGCGATGCACGTCTCCCGCACCTTTGCATTCATCCCAACCAGCGTAACCTCCCGCAAGTCAAAGGCCAGGGCCTCTAGGATGATTCGGTGTTTTTGCTTTTCATGTCGAAGGACACTCATTGGTTTCTCCGTGTTTGTTGTTTGTTGTTTGTTGTGACTTGATACGAAGAACTCACTCGCTCAATAACCGAATCGCTGCTCGGGCGGGAATGCCTCGGCAACAATCGCGTCTTGCTCGTCGAAGGGCAACCCCTCCAACCACTCGACCGCTTCTGGATCATCCCCATAGTACGCAGGGAAGCCGGTGGCGAACCCGCAACTCGCAACGCTGTCTGCCACCTCGTCGCCACTCAGGGTCACCCGCATCGTCGCCTCGACGCTCGGCTCCGTCGTGGGATACCCGGCTCGGGCCGCTGCGATTCCCTGCAAGGTATCGTATGCAATCGCGCCCCACGTCGCCACCAGGGCAGCTATCGCCCGCTCCCGCAAAGACCCAGAGTGTCTCCGCCCCCTAAACTGCTTCGCCGCTCGCTTCGCTTTCATCGCGTTCTCCTTTGTGAAATCGGTTCGACAACTCCCTCTCCGTCGCGACGTTCGCGACGGGTGAGGAGTGGTCGCTACCACTCGGTCTTGATCCGCTCGGAAACCGCCTTCCATTGCGCCAGGACCGCCAGCGGGTCATTGTAATTGGAGTGCGACAGCAGCCCGGCGAGCGCCCGAGTATCGCACTCTTTTTCGTAGTTGCTCATGATCGACGAGCTTGAGTGGCGGTAGGGCCGATCTTGCAAGTCCCTCGCCATCCTCTGTCGGCAAATCTCCGTCGCCGCTGCCGCTTCCGCCACCGAGCATTCTCCCCGCAAGACCGCCCGCACGATTTTCGTCACGCCGTAGTACTGATAGGCCCGTCGCCTTCCGGCGTTCATCAGAATCTTTTCCATGTTCCAGACCAGGTAGTTCACCACGTCTTCCGTCGGAATCTGGGGCTCTTGCTCTTTGTCGAAATTCTCCAGCCACTTCGCCAAACGCTGCCGGGTGAATTCGTTGAGGTCCTCCATGTCCTCGGTCCGCTTCTGCTCCCGCGCGCCGAGGCCCATCGCAGGCCGCACTTCGCAGGCCGCGACTTTATACCGCGCCGGTCCATCGGTCACCCTGACCTCGTGGCAGTTCGCGTAGATGTGGTCGATATGCAGGACGGCCTGCGCCTCCATGCCGGGGTTGGCCTTGATCTCGTCTGGGGAAACATCCACCAGCATCCCGACCTCGAGGTCCGTCCCTTTCCAACCGTTAATCTTCTGAATTGTGGTCGTCATCGCTAATCTCCTTTGGTTGTAACTGTGGCTGCTCGTCAGACCCGGCCCGCCACGGCCGGATGACGGGGCAAGCGTTGCCCCGTTTCGCACTACTAGAACATTCCGAACCGCTCGACAATTCGGCTGACCCTCAAGCCCTCATCGTACTCCGCCGCAAGAATGACCTTCGCGATGTTCCGCACCGCTGCTCGCGAGCGGCGACGCGACACGTAGTTGCGGCCGAGAATAATGTCGATTTCTTCGGCGTATTCACCGCGACCGCAATGCTCGTCCTTCGTAAAGACGGTGAACAGCGGGCCATCGTTGAGCAAGTTGACGCCCTGCGGCTTGCCCTGCTCGTCGAAGAACAAGAGCGCCAAGCAATGACCTCGCGGCGTATCGTGAATCTCAAGCCGCCGCGAAACCCCTCGCCGAAACGTCTTCGGTCTGCCGTAGTCTGCCACCTTGCGGGACTTCCGGTTAGTCCGGCGATTGCGCCGCTTCCGCTTCGGCACCGCGACCTTGCCGACCGTGACGCACCGCTCGTCGAACTCCAGAACGAACCCCTTGCCTCGGTAGAGGTCGCGATCACCGTCTTCGGTCAGGCCGAGGACACGCAGCGCGTCCACCCGCGCCTGCCTCGTGTGGCCGAGATCGTCAAACGGATACGTGAGCCACCACGTCTTCGCCGCCATGTCGCGACGCTCGACCTTGTAACCGATCCGCTTCAATCTTGTAATGATGTCCATTGCTTTGTCTCCTTGTCGCGGTTGAAGTGTTGTTCCCGTTGTCGCTACTCGGCCCTGTGCTTCCGGCAGACCCGCCGCTCCGTCCCTCGAATCACGGGGCCGTCGATCCCCGCCTCCTTGCAGACGCCGCAGACCATCCCGCTCGCGAACCACCCGCAATACGAGCAATCGCGGTGGGTCTTTGGTTCCCGGCAGAGGCACTTGTCGTTCTTTTTCCGCGTCTTCGCTCGCCGCTTGTTGCGATTGACCTCGGCGACCAGGGCGACCACCGCCTCTTTGCGCGTCAGAGCGCCGCCTCTCCACACCTTACCATTGCGCAATCGCCACTCGTATGTCTCGCCGCCACCGCGCGAGGTACGAACCGAACCGAGGGTAGCCGTTCGCCACGCTCCGACCATCGGGGTCTTGCGGGTCCGCACCATGTATGTGGTGGTCCCCTTCCGGCTGTACCGATCCAGGTAGAGCGTCTTGCCGTTTGCTTTGATTGTCGTCATCGCTAATCTCCTTGTTTGTTGTGGTTGGTCGTGGTTGATTGTGGTTGCCACGCTCGCCGTTAATCCTCGATCTCCTTCCGCAGCATCTTGTAGGCGACTCCGTCCTCCCGGCACGTCGCGATCACGCACTCGACCGCTTGCTCCAGCGCCATGAAGTCCGCTCGGCCGCAGTAGACGCCGATCCGATGGGACAGCTCGGCCGGGATGTTGTGGCTCGATCCACCGAAGTTCTCGAACCCCTCGGTGGCGACCACGTCATCCACCAACTCTTCCTCGACCATATACGCCACGTCTGGGTCGTCATTGTCTTTCTTGAGTTGGACCAGATCGCAGACCGCTTCGTCGATTGCTTTCAGCGTCGACTGGAACCGTTGCAATTCCTCGTCGCTCCAGTTTTGGACCTCGACAAGTTGCGCCAGAATCGAATCGAAAAACTTTCGCATCGCTAATCTCCTTCTGTGATTGGTTGGCTGCTCGTCAGACCCGGCCCGCCACGGCCGGATGACGGGGCGACGCTCGCCCCGTTTCGCGATTAGAGCATCGAGGAGGATTGCGCCTCGACGGTCGCCTTTTCCTTCTTGTCCTTGATCCGCTTGAGCAACTTCGCCCGCTTCTCCCAGAATCCCTCCGAGAGGTCGTTGTAAACGTCTCCGTCTGTGTCGCGGAAGAACGGATTGTCGAGCTCCCCCTCCTCGTATTCCTGCTGCGCGAAGTCGGCCGCCATCTCGAACTCTGCGAAATACTCGGCCATCTTCTCCAGCTCGTCGACAGCTCCGGCCTCACTGAAGGTCGCGAGGATACCGCGAGTGATGACATTAACAAAACCTTTTGTTGAGAGGCAAGACATTGGAAATCTCCTTGTGATTGTGTGAACTCGAAACGAAACAAAACGAAACGAAGCGGCGTTACATTGCAGCCCAACCGAAGAACAGGAAAACCTTTTCCCCCCGACGGCGCTGAACCGACTTTGCCTCTTTGCCCGTCACCTCGATGCACCCAGCGGGGCCGAACTTGTCGATCTTTGTGCAGAACCGAACCGCCAGCTCGCGGTGCTGTTCGGGAACCTTCTTCCATGCGGCCTTGACGTTGCTCCGGGCCTCCTTCAACTCGCGGCGCTCCCAAGGGGTAAGGTCGTTTTCGTTCGACGAGAAGTATTCGATGTCCCGGTCGTATTGATGCGCGTCTTGTGCTGCGAAGACCCAGCTCGCCAGCTTGGTGGCGGGGCAGCGGGGCGGCTTCGGAATCGAAACGAACCCCGACGTGGTTGAGATCGTGCCGTTGTACGGGTCGTGCCCGTACTCGAACTCCGCCTGCTCGCAGGCCCGATTGTAGGCGTCTTCCGCTGTTCGGCCGGTCGCGATGGTTCGGAATGTGGTGGCTCCCATGATGAACTCCTGTGCTTGAGTTGAATTGATCGAAACGAAACGAACGCAAGCAGGGCTGGCGGGATTCGGACCCGCCTCGGACGGTCGAGCGTCGCCGCTCGTCGCCTAGCGCCAGCACCCCACGACGGACAAACCAAGGACAACGCCTCCCGGCGTGGTCGCGGAGCTTTTCCCGTAGCTCCGACAATTCTGGTCCCTGACTCGTCCTGTGAATCAAGCCCGGCTCTGTGCCGACGGATTCCCAATTCCAAGCCCGTTAATGACGGCTACCATTACCTTCACCGCCCGGACTGGCAGGTCCACCTTCGCCTCGCAGGACTCAGCGTAGGCCGAATTAACGGCCCCTACTGCGGGTCGATTCCCGTTCGTTCGCCGCTCCCTCGCGGCTACTTCTTGCCCTGCGGGGCTCTTGATCAAAACCAGAATTTGTATTTGGTTGTTCGTCATATATAATAGATTACAATAAACTCTTGATCTCGTCAATCGAAAAACCGCCCATCCACCGATTTTCTGGAAAATTTTAAGTCGTTACAGGCACTTGAGTTACGAGCATCCGGGCAATCTTTTTGGAAAATAATTCCCCCGGAAAAGCGGTATGGGAGCGGCCCCCCTCAATCGGGCCGAATCCCCAGGCCCGGCCGGAGGGGCGGGATCGGTCCCCCGGAAAGCGGGACGGGCGCGCTACGATCCAGCGGCGGGAGTCTGGCGGGAAACAGGGATCAGCTTCGCCAGCGATTGCAAGGCCGCCCACCGTTTCGTGCTCGCCGGAAGTTCAGCGAAATCATACTCTCGGCCGCTCTTGATTGCGGTAGCGTCGATGCAGCAACCCACGCCGACACCAAAGATCGGCGCGAGCGTGGGGCAAACATCCACGGCCACGCAGACCGCCTCGCCGCCCTCGTATGCCAAAAGACGACAGGGGTGGTCCGTCGCCGGGACTCCCAACTCGATCCCAAGCGGGCAGACCTCCACGATACAGCAGAAGCCGCAGCGGCAGCACTCTTGCTTGTACTCCATGACTTGCCTCCGGTTCGGTTTGCACTCCATTGTTCCATTATATCCTAACCCCTTGCGACCAAAGGGGATGCGCCGCTCGCGCCGCGAATTACCAAAAAGAATCCCCATCTTTTCCAAAAAGAATTTTCGCTGGTTGCCTATTCTTTAGGCAACGGTCACCGTCGATTCCTACGTCGCCCTTGGGGGCAACCCTGCCCCGAGTGGTACGTCGACCCCCAGCTACCGCGCTCCCCTCTTGGGCAGAGCGAGCTGGCCCCGACGCTTGCTCTCCGAACCCGGAGCCGGTCGAGTTGCAACCCGCCAAGCAACCCCCGCGCATAACAAGAAGCCCCCCGGCTGTTGGGCTTACCGTCCACCGCCATGCCTCGCGGTCGAAGCGACCGAGAACCTCGGCTGACCAATTAACTTAATTGGTGGCCTGATCCTTCGTGGACGTGGAGGGGTGCTCCCCCCGGTGGTTTTTGGGCTGTACTTTCGCCTTGGCCGCTTTCGGCACCACAATACCTATTCCCAATAAGAGGGGTATAATGGCGCGCCGCAGCACCGCAGCGCGCAAGAGAAACCCCCGCTCCGGCGAACCGAGGCGGGGGAATTGTGGACGATCCAGATATTTTTGCCCGGAAGGGCTTGCTGTTCGGTTTGTTTCTGGTACACTTAACATCTGGCAGGTTTGTCGCATCCAAGCTGGCCTTCGCCTGGGAAACTCAACCGCTTCCCAGGCTTTTTTCGTACGTCGCGGCAGGACAATCTATCGGCGACTCAGCCGACCGTCAACCCCGATTCGAGCGAGGTCTTGGATGAAGTATATTATAACGGGTGGCGCGGGTTTCATCGGTTCGCACTTGGTAGACCGCTTGAACACGGAAGCGTGTGACATCACGGTCATCGACGATCTTTCCAGTGGCAAGAACCGCGCAGCCATCCAGCGGCTCTACGCCCATGACGTGAGCCTGCCGATCTCGCCGGTATTGCTGGAGGGCAGCGAGGTCTTGATTCACCTCGCAGCCAAAGCGCGAGTACAGCCGAGCATCGCCGATCCGGTGTTCTTCAATCAGACGAACGTCACGGGCACACTTCGGATGCTTTGGCTTGCCAAGCAGTTGGGGGTTCGCCGGTTCGTCTTCGCGTCAAGCTCGTCCGTCTACGGCGAGCAATCGCAGATGCCGCTTTCGGTCGAGCAGACCGAACCTCGGCCGGTGTCGCCCTACGGTTTGCAGAAGTGGATCGGCGAGCAGTACTGCCGCCTGTTCTCGAAGCTGTACGGGCTCGATACCGTCTGCTTGCGATTCTTCAACGTCTACGGCTCCGGCATGTCGCACGGCCAATATGCAATGGTGATTCAGAAATTCCTCGATCAGCGGAAGCGCGGGGAGCCGCTGACGATCTACGGCGACGGCAGTCACCGCCGCGACTTCACCTGGGTGGGCGATGTCGTGGACGCGATTCTGATTGCCGCAACGCGCGAAGAACTGTTTGGCGGCATGGCCCTGAACGTAGGCCGAGGCTCGAACGTGTCGGTGGCCGAGTGGGCAGAGATAGTCGGGGGCGAGGTCACTCATCTCCCGGCCGTGCCGGAACCGTCGGAGACGCTTGCTTCGATTTCTCGGACGAAGCAAGAGCTGGCGGGTTGGCATCCGACTCAGACTCTTCAAAGCTGGCTTGCGTCCACGCGATGATTCGGTGGCAAAGCGGGCACTCGTAGGGAGCGGGCCGCTCGCGCCGCTTGGTTGCAACCGTTCCTGTGTGCTTGGGGCACTCTGCGTACCACACCCTTGTCATTATCGCCCTGCCAGATATTCGGCCGCGAGAAATTCGACGCACCGCCCCTGGCTGATCGGAGGGCCGCTGTCGCCCTCCCGCTCGGCCATCCGCTCCCAGGCGAGATCGAATACCTCCCGCTGCTCTTTCGTTACACTGATCGGCCTGCCCATCACCGGCCGCTCCGAATCGTCCGAGGTTTGGCGCCTGTCGCCCTGCTGTCGCTGGGGCCCTGCGGGTCGCGAGGCGGCCGTCGGGGGCGTAGGCGGGGGCGAGGCAAACCCAGAGGGCAATTCTGGGGCCGTCATCGCCGAGAGGTCTGCCAGCTCCTGGCCTGTCCACCCCAGGCCGTCGAGGGTTATCCCCTCCGAAGCGAGGTCTTGGGTAAGCTGGGCAAGCTCGGCGAAGTCCCAGCCTGCCATCTCGCCGGTTCGATTGAGCGTAACGGCGAGGGCCAGGGCCTCGGCCTCCGTCACTTCGAGGAAAACCACCCGGCATGACGGCCAGCGGAGTTCTCGCATTGCTCGATACCGCCCGCACCCGTGGATGATCGTCTTGTCGGCCTTTCGGACAAGCAGCGGCTCCGGTTGCCCAAAGGTGCGAAGGCTCTCCTTGATCGCCTCAATGTTCTCGGGCGTATGGGCGCGAGGGTTTTGCTCGGGAAGCGACAATTCGCGCAGAGTCACTTGCTCGATCTTGAGGTTCTGACCGCGAGCCATGTCATCCCTTCGATCCGTTCGACTTCCACGCGCTGATTGATCCGAACATTCTCACGGCCATCCACATGCACCAACGACGCCACAACGGCACGCCGAGGCGGTGCATCGCATCGCGAAAGATCGCATCAGCCAGCCAGCGGGAGCACCAAGGGACCGCAATGGAGTAGAGGTAATCGTGCAGCACGGCCGCTCGGTTCCATTCACCGGAGGGCGGGAAGATCGACCACAGCGGGATTCCAATATAGTGCGTCCAGCGCGGGATGCGACGGAGAATCCAATTCGGCAAAGACCCTACGCCGATCCAACGAGGGACGCTGGCAAAGTCTGTGATGAATCCGGCAGGCACGATCAGCGTATGGCCGGGGAAGACTTCGTATTCGAGGGGCTCCAGCAATTTCCAGCGCTGCCGCCCATCGACAACATCGTATTCTTCAAGACGCAGCTTTCCGCTGAACTTCACGTTGCAACCTCCGCTTATGCAAAGCCTTCCGCGAAAGGTTCTTCTTGCGGCCGGATTGTCGGTGTCCCTTCATGCGACGCTTGCGTTTCATCGCCGCCATCGCCTCCAGCGGAAAGAAACCCGGCGACGGGCAGGGGGAGAAGAACCACGTCGCCGGGTGTCAAGGGATGCGTCTTGCCTCCGCAGGGAAGCGTTTTCTTTGGTATTGCCGCTGGCTGCTTGGGGGTTGCGGTAACAACGGCCACCCGCGCATTGCGCCGCTGACCATCGCGGAGACAAGAGGGCCAGAAGCCCGACAATCAAGAATAGAATCGTCCGCATCATCCTCTCCTTACAACACGGTCCTCCGGTTCGGCATGAACGCCATCCAGCTTGAAGATGAACACGTCCTTGCCTTGTTCTGGTGCGCGCTCGACCCGCAAGCCGTCGCTGCGCAACGCGCCGCGAAGTTCCGCCAATAATCGGCGAGCATCGCGAGCTGCCGCCTTTGCTTCGTTTGCCGCTTCAATCACAGCGGCTCTTGCTGAACCTATTCGCATTATCCCACCGTAACAAGACTTGTTGGGGGTAGATGGAACCCTTCGATGTTCGGATGCCGGATCGCAGTGGAGGCGTACAATCCGTAGCCGAGCAGTCGAGTGGACAGCGTATCGTAACCGTAGCCTTCGTCTCCCCAATCGCCCCACGAATTCTGGTACATCACATACCACCGGCCATTTCGCCAGACGAGGGCAACGGCGCAGATTGCGTGGCCGTTCCGGCCGTAGCTGACCGGAATATCGAGCAACAGGCATGTAACAAACTCCTCGACGGTTTTCAGTTTCACATACTCGGCGATTCGGAATTCTTTGGCGATCTCCTGCCAGCCGTTCGGTCGCGGATTGCTCCGCTGCGAAAACCCTACGTCTTTCAGGACGAGCGAGCCGAACCTCGCGCGGTTCGCCGGGGTATCGCTGGGGATGAACCCCACGTCGCGAGCCTTGGTGAGGTTGCAGGACAAGCTCGATCCGCTTCCGCTCGATGACCCGCAGAGCTGGTAGAGGGACATTGGCGAGAAGCTGACCCAGAAGGCGCGGCCGAATGTCTTGACGAGAACGTACTCGTAGCATCGCGTCTGATCGTTGCTCGTACAGGACCCCTCGCCGTTTTGGTCCTTTGTCGGCAGCTCAAGACTGCGCAGGCTGTACCCCTGCTTGGCCTCGACAACTTCCTTCCAATCGTCCTCGCCAATGATTTTGATGCCCGAGGCGCTGAACGAAGTAGCGGCGATAATCTCATCCCTCGCCGCCTCGGTTTCTTCGATGCAGCCGAGCATCCGGCCGCACTCTTTGGCCGACTTGACAAAGTCAACGTCTATCCACTCCGGCTTCAACTCTTGGGGGATCGCTCCTGCTACCATCGTATCAGCCTCCGAACTCTGCGACCTTTGCCTTGAGGTTTTGGATTGTCGACGGACTCGGGCCGTGCCACAGAATCCGGTGGGGCGGCTCGTTCTCGATTAGAAACAAGGTTGGGGTAGGGTCGTCGTTTGTCCGCTTCGCTTGATAGGGCGCATACGCCGTCTGCGTCG
>Ga0180437_10009180_pt1 | contig 12311 bp, 8 predicted proteins | sample SS_ome_4_FD_132410 | JGI IMG/M metagenome (GOLD analysis project Ga0180437, IMG submission 132410) | Hypersaline lake sediment archaeal communities from the Salton Sea, California, USA - SS_3_D_1 metaG | ecosystem: Environmental > Aquatic > Non-marine Saline and Alkaline > Hypersaline > Sediment...
GACCTGATCGTGCGCGTGGCGGGCTATAGCGACTATTTCTGCGACCTGGGGCAGGCGCTCCAGGACGAGATCATCGCCCGGACGGAGCACCAGTCGTTCTGAGGGAGGTAGGCCAATGAAGATCGACCGCAGAAGGTTCCTGAAGACCTCCGCCGTGGCTGTGGGCGCGCTGGCCGTTGGGGGAGGCGCGTGCTACGTGGCGTCGCGGCAGCTCGCGCCGGGCCTCGACGACGTGGTCGAGGCGGCTGGAACCGTCTACACCGCGCGCTTTGGTGGTGACCTGGCGGCGACCCTGCTCCAGGACACCTGGCAGGCGTACGAGGCGTTGGAGATCCCCGACATCGGCGGCGAGGCGAACCTCAACACGCAGAACCTCGCCTACGCGGCCTACACGCTGGCTATGTACCGGGCGCTCGAGCCCCGCGGCCAGACGGTCGAGGACGTGGGCCGGATGATCTATGAGCTGTACGAAGCGATGACCGATTACCCCGGGTGGCTCCTGCGCCTGATCGGACGGCTGAAATACGGCCAGAGCTATCAGGAGCAATGGAAAGAACAGGCGGCCAGATCGCAGCAGCGCCAGTATCCCGGCGACTGGGTGTTCACCTACGTCGAGGGGGATGGCGTCGAGTTCGACTATGGGTTCGACTTTACCGAATGTGGCATCTGCAAGCTCTATCACGCCCACGGCGCGGACGAGCTGACACCCTACATGTGCCTGAGCGACGAGGTCGTCAGCCGGGCTTTCGATCGGGGATTGGTCCGGTTCAAGACGATCGCCGAAGGGGACGGGACGTGCGACTTTCGGTACAAGCGCGGGCGGGAGACGTTTGTGTATCCGTTGCGAGATGGATGGCCGCCCCAGTTTGCGGGTGATGGGGTGGGATAGGATTCGAATGTGACGTGGTAACGAGCGCGGCTACACGATCCTGAGCAGCAACGGGTACGGCGATGGGCCAGTGGCCACCTTCAGCAGCGATCTACGAGGCACGTGCGCACATCAACGAGATCCTGGCAGACGTGTACCAGGTGCTCTATTCCGGTGTATCCGCGCGCCGGGTTGCTTCGCGGTCTGTTGCGACCGGGGCTCTTGTGTGGTAGGGAGACAACTAAGGGTGAATGGATATGCATAGAGCAGTTGCAGAATCAGGTCGGGCACGTAAGCCAACGTCAGGTCTTGAATCTGAGATGCGCGTTTTTCCAGGACCGATGGTCGGGGTGCTGGCCCTTGCCGGCGCGACGCTCGTGTTTTTGAGTCACGTCACCGAGTCCCCCGTTGAGGAGCTGAAGGTCCAGATCTTTGCCTTGCTGCTCTACGTAGCGTCAGCCGGAATCTGGCTGCTTACCGGTTGGAGACCGCGCGTTGGACGGTGGGCGACTGTCGTCGTGTTGATTGCTATTGTTTGCCTGGGTAATGGGTGGCTGAGCATACCGGGCTTCCTGGTCCTGCTCCCGGTGCCGATTGTGCTGGCCTTGCCGCTCATCGACCTTGCCGCAGCGGCAGTAACTGCGTGCTGCGAGGCCGCACTGCTGCTGCTACTCCCACCGGCGGTCGTGCCAGAGATGACGACGGCGACCACGGTCACTGCATTGGCTGCAATCTCGGCTACTTTCGCCGTTGTTTACTTGATATACCGCAGGGAACATCAACTTGTCACCTGGCTCAACGAGTACCTGGAGAGCGCACAGGGTTCACTCGAGGAAGCCAGGGACCGCAGGGCCGAGTTGATGCAGGCTCTGGAGGATTTGGAGCACGCAAACGTGCAATTGACGAGGCTCAATATCTTGGCTCAGGGACTGCGGCAAGCTGCCGACGATGCACGGACAGCCAAGGAGCAATTCGTGGCCAACGTAAGCCACGAACTCCGAACGCCACTGAATATGGTCACTGGCTTTAGCGAGATGATCCTCCAAGCGCCGGACATGTATGGGGGCAAACTCCCGCCGGCTCTTCTTGCAGATCTGGCTGTCATTCACCGGAACGCGACACACCTGGCCGAACTGATCGATGATGTGCTCGACCTCAGCCAGATCGAGGCAGATCAGATGGGCCTCGTCAAGGAGCACGTGTGCTTTCTGGACATCGTCGAAGCGGCCACCGAAGCCGTCCGCCCGCTCTTTGACTCGAAGGGGCTGTATCTGGAGGCAGAGATGCCAGGGGATATGCCGCCGGTGTTCTGTGATCCGACGCGCATTCGCGAGGTACTGCTCAACCTGTTGAGCAATGCCGGCCGGTTTACGGATCGCGGCGGCGTTCACGTGCGAGTATGGCAGGAGGGGAACGACATCGTGACCGCTGTCGCCGACACAGGGCCTGGAATCGCTGCAGAGGACATCGACAGGATCTTTCGACCGTTTCACCAGGTAGACGGCTCGACTCGCAGGCGCTATGGCGGAACCGGTTTGGGTCTGGCCATCAGCAAGCGTTTTGTTGAGCTACATGGGGGAGAAATCTGGGTCGAGAGTCGGGAAGGCGTCGGGACCGAGTTCTTCTTCAGGCTTCCCTCGATGCCACTGGCACCAATGAACGGGAGTTCCTGGCGGCGAATCCAACCAGACTGGGAGTACTTGGAGCGACCTCAGCCTCCGACGGCTCGCGAGCCCTCCATTCGCCCGCGGTACATCGTCCTTGAGCCAGAGGGCTCCCTTGGGAGAATACTGACCCGGTATCTGGACGAGGTGGAAATCGTCCAGGTTGAGACCATACAGGAAGCACTGGAGGAGCTTGAGCGGACTCCGGCTTGGGCCCTCTTGATAAACACCTCTTCCATCGGGAAGGCCGTTGGTGATATGCAGCAACGTCCACCCTTGCCGGCCGGGACGCCGGCGATTATCTGTTCCATGCCCGGGGTGCACGAAACTTCGACAGAACTTGGCGCCTCCGATCGACTGATCAAGCCGGTTTCTCAAGAGGCTCTACTGAGAGCCTTGGATCGTCTCGATCTGAAAAGCGGAACGGTCCTGATCATCGACGACGAGCCTGACGCCCTGCACTTGTTCGGGCGAATGCTGGCCCTATCTGGCCGCAACTACCGGGTTCTTCTAGCAAGGGACGGGCGGGAAGCGCTGGATGTCCTCCGCGAGGAGTCGCCGGATGTACTGCTTCTCGACCTGATCATGCCGAACATGGACGGATTCCAGTTGCTGGAGATCAGGAATCAGGATCCTGTTCTCCGGAACATCCCCGTGGTGGTCATCTCGGCGCGCGACCCTATAGGTCAGCCCATTGTGAGCAACGCGCTGTCCATCACCCGGGCGGGTGGCCTGTCTGTGCGCCAAGTGCTTGACACGATCCAGTTCGTCAGTAGAACCCTCTCGGTGGCCGGGCAATCTGGCGGTTCAACACCGAGAGGAGCTCGGATCGACTGATGGGCTTGCGCACGAACTCTGCTGCACCGAGCGTGAGGGCCAACTGCTCCTGAGGCAGTATCGTGCAGACGATGATAGGTATGGACTGGATCTTGGGATGCTCCCGCAGTTGTCCCAGGAGCGTCCATCCATCCTTACCCGGCATCATCACGTCCAGCAGGATGACATGGGGGAGCAGTTCCTCAGCCAGCACCAACGCCTCCTCCGCTTCCTGCACGCCCACGAATCGGTACCCAGTCCCGGAGAGATAACGTTGGACCAACTGCAGAGCATCGGCGTTGTCGTCAATGACCAATACTGTCAATTGGTCCGCGTTGGGAAGTACCACCCGGATGGTGAATCCCTCGCACTGAGCTTGCCTGGAGTCTGAGCTTTGTCTCACATCGTCGGTGCGTTCGAGGGATCCCTGGCACAACTCGATCAGTTCTCGGGCCATATCCAGGCTCTCGGCGTACTCCTTCCACGGAAGCAGGCCAGACTGAGACCCTGCCGTGGCATAGATGCAGACAGAGACTGCCTTTTCGATCTCCTTGACTTCAACCCGTATGTGGCCGTCGGGAACACATCGGGCTGCAGCGTCGATGAGGCCCACGAAGGCCTGTTTCACTACCGGTGCCTTCAGGAACACGGTCAGTGTGCCATGCGGGATCGTACAGTCCACCGATACGCCCAATGACTCGAGCAGTGGCGTGGTGGTATCCAGGGCCTCTCCGATCATCTCCTCCACCCTGACCAACTGGGATGGGACAGAGCTGGTCAGTGATTCCATCTCCTCTCTGGGCGTGAGGCCCTGCGTGGCCTGGACAGGCTCGGGCTCGTCACCCTGGAGTAGCTGAGCAAGAAGAGGCCGCTTCGCATCCAGATGGTACGCGGTCCATAGGTAGTCTGCTAGTACTTCCAGAGCCCGTTTTTCCTCGCGCTGGAGCTGCCTCCGGCTCAGACCGAGGTCGGCGGCAACCTCTTGCTGGGTCAGTTGCTCGGTGAAACGGTGGCGGAGGATCTGGTAGATGCGCCAGGTCCCCGAGTCCTGCGGTACGCCCTGGCCTGGCCTATGGGATTCAATGGCTTCAGCCAGAGCAGATCGCAAAGCGAACGCTACGCCCTGTCGCCGGTCAATGTCCAGTAGGCTCACAAGCGGACTCTTTCGAAGTACGTCTGGGTCGTAGAGGTGCTTCAGGGCTCTTCGCAGATGCTGCTCGAGCCAGTCTCTTTTCGAATTGGTAGGCATTCCCGGCACCGTGATGTCGCCTAGATGTCGCCTTCTTGGCGGAAATTCAACCACACAACAAGGATTATCTGCTATACTTATGGCGGCTGACGCGATCCGAACTGTACGTGGTGGCTTCGACTATACCATCCGGCATATCATCCCACTAACCGATGCCTTCAGCGAGCTGGGAGATGTGTACCGGATTTGCGTAAGGAGGTGATGCCCCATAAAAAGATCTGTGTACTGTTACAAGTACAGGCCACCCTTCCTGGCCGAAGCAGGTGGCCTGTAGGCACAACTTGTGTGAGATTCCTCTCACATGCATATTAGTGTATCATATTCTAGGGCAAAGTCAATAGGAGGACAGAGATGAGTCCAGAGAGTTGGAGTCGGCGCCAGTTTCTGCGCATAAGCGCTCTGACCGCGGCAAGTGCCGCCCTGAGCGCCTGCGCGCGTCCGACCGAGGAATTACCGGCAACGACAGAGTCGGAAGAGCCAACGGAGCCTGAGGCCACCGAAGAGACAGTACCATCCCCTGAACCTGAAGAGAACACGCTCAAGGTCATGCATTGGAACGGCAAGATGACGCGGGAGGCAGCCTTCTGGGATGAGAACCTGCAAGAGTTCGAGAACAGGCACCCTGCCCTGACCGTCGACAACAATGTGGTCCCGTTCGGCGAGTATACACTGAACCTGGAAGCAATGATCGCGGCAGGCACACCCCCGGATGTCTTTTGGGGATTGACCAAGATCTTGGAGCTTGGGCGAGGGAAGGCGGTCATCGACTGGTACAACTATGTCGATGAAGACTTCCTCGATGGCTTCTACTGGGGGCCGGTGGAGCACTTTATTTGGGATGGCGAATTGTACGCCATTCCCAGCACAGCCCAGACCTTTGGCTTTTTCGTCCACGACACGTTGATGCAAGAGTTGGGACTAGAGCCGCCAGAGACCTGGGATGACCTGATCGCCATGGCGCCCGATATCCGCGACGCCGGTCTGGCACCCGTGGTGTTTGGCAACCAGGACAAGGGCACCGCCTGGGATTTCTGGCTACCCCTGGTCGCTCAGTATGGCGGCAACGCCAGCGAGTATGACACGCAGGAGAAGAGCTGGGTCGATGAGCCGGTCATCCAGGCTTTTGAATTGCTCCAGCGCCTGGTAGCGGCCGGTGTGTTCATCGACGGCATCAACGGCATCAGCCGCGATCAGGCATACCAGCTCGCCTTCCAGGGCCGGTCTCCCATGTTCTATCAAGGATCGTGGTTCCCGGGGGTCGCCAACAGCCAGGCCCCGGAGGAATACCTCGGCACCTACTATGTATGGCCCAACCCGGCACTCAAGCCAGGGGACCCGCACCTGACCGCCGATAGCTCCGGACGGGCGTGGGCTGTGAGTAAGGATCGGCCCAACACGGATCTGGGCGTCGAGTTCGTCAAGTACCAGTGCGAACTGGACGTGTACAAGAAGTACATCGCGGGTGTCGCGGAAGTGCCCGCTATGCCCGAGGCCATCGACGCTGTTGAGGACGAGAAGGTGCAAGTTATGACGACTTTCCTCGAAGATGGCGTCCGTCACATTCTCTTTGACAAGGGCAGCAGCCAGGCTGTGGGTGATGTGTGCGCGGAGATAATGGCCGGCGTGGAGATGACACCCGAGGAGGCTGCTCAGAAGATGCAGGATATAGTCGAGGCTGCTCGGGCAGGCTAGGGCGGCCGAGATACCACCTACCAGATGCAAGTCGCGAGTCGTCGATGACAGGCCTGGGAGTGTGTGGCGGGTCGACTTACTTCTCTGTCTTCCCCCCACACTCCCAGATCATCTGGTGATGGGCTTTGCTCGGCCTGGCGGCGAGGCCTGGTTTTCAGATGCGCATTTCGTACATCGACGTGAGTGAGATGAAACTATAATGATGCGTGGAATCCGAGAATCGCTGACGGGATATCTGTTCGTGTTGCCTGCTGTGTTCGTGCTGCTCGCATCTATCGCCTTGCCAGCCGTCGACGCCTTCGTACTCAGCCTCCAAAGCTGGGATGGCATCAACCCAGTCCAATGGGTTGGGCTCAGGAACTATCACAAGCTGCTGCGCGATCCGGTCTTTGCCATAGCACTTCGCAACACTGCCTACTTTGTGGGCGCCACCATCGTCTTCCACACCACCGTTCCCCTGTTAATCGCCCTCCTGTTGAACAGCGGTGTCCGGGGAAGCAGGCTTTTCCGTACCATCTACTTTATGCCCAACATCATCTCCCTGACCATCAGTGGCATGCTCTGGATGATGATCTATGAGCCCAACTTTGGCGTACTCAACGAGGTCCTGCGCGCGATCGGGCTCGGCACTCTGACGCAACTTTGGTTGGCCAGTCCCAAGACGGTCATGACCAGCGTGATCATCACCGCGATCTGGCAGGCACTGGGTTTCTACATGGTCATCTTTTTCGCCAGCCTGCAGAATCTCCCCCAGGAGCTATACGAGGCGGCTGCCATTGACGGTGCCAATCGCCTGCAGCGTCTGTTCCGCATAACGATCCCCCTGCTATCTCCGATCTTTACCGTGGTCGTCGTGCTCAACATCATATTCGGTGTGAGGACCTTTGACCTGATGTGGGTCATGACCAAGGGCGGGCCCCTGCACGCCAGCGAGACGCTGGCGACCCATCTATACATCAAGGCTTTTGGCCCGCTGATGGAGGCAGACACGGACCTAGGATACGGATCAGCGATCGCCATGGTCATACTCGTCATAAGCTTCGTGCTCAGCGTGATGCGAATCCGCCTGGGTCGGGGCAGGGAGATTGAGTACTAGAGGTCATAAGACAATGAACTTGCTAACCCGTCATAGGCTGCCAGCCGCACAAAGTAGGAGAGTTCCTGGTCTAGGGCCTGGGAGCCGCGTGGTAGAGCTCTTGAAACGAGTCGGTGTCTATGTCATCTTGAGTTCCTTGGCTCTGCTGACGATTTTCCCATTGGTTTGGATGATAATGACCTCATTCAAGAGACAACAGGAGGTTTTCACCTCCTTGTTCCCGAGGGAGATCACCTTTTCCAGCTATCAACATGTCTGGACCACCTTCAAGTTCCCGCGTCACCTGCTCAGCTCCGTGCTGGTCACGACTACGACGGTTCTGATCATCGTGTCCATCGCCACTCTGGCAGCGTACGCCTTCGCTCGCATCAAGTTTCGGGGAAGCGGACAGTTGTTCTACGTGTTTGTCGGTTCTATGATGATTCCACGGGCAGCCATCGTGATCCCACTGTTCCTGTTTCTGAAACGTCTCCATCTCCTGAACACTTTGGGAGGGTTGTGTTTTGCCTACCTGGGCACGAGTCTGGGCTTCCCGATATTCCTGCTGCGCGCTTTCTTCGCCACCCTGCCCGGCGAGTTGGGTGACGCGGCGAAGATGGATGGCTGCTCCGAGTTCGGCCTGTTCTCGCGTATCTACCTACCGTTGGCCCGGCCTGGGATCGCCAGCGTGGTCATCTTCCAGTTCATGTGGACCTGGAACGAGTTCATGTATGCCACGACCTTTGTGTCGGATGCGAATCTAAGGACGATCCAGCCGGCGCTCCTCCAGGCCGTGGGGCAGTACGGGACAGACTGGACTTCTCTGACGGCGGGAATGACCCTGGCGATTCTTCCCATTGTGATCGTCTATATCTTGCTGCAGCGGCAGTTCATCGCGGGTCTCACAGCGGGTGCGCTCGCGGGACGGTAGATCGGCTCTCCCGGCGAGGGTCATTCCTCACACACCTGCGCCGCAATGCTGCCAATCGACAACACGCAGCAACCCACCTCACACTGATGCGCATTTTCCGCCTTGAGGCAAGTGCGACCCTGTGAAAATGAAGAAAGGAATGGAGCTATGAGGATTCTCATGATCGGAGGTACTGGAAACATTAGTGCGTCGATTTCGCACCGGCTGCTGAAGGAAGGCCACGACTTGACCTTGTTCACGCTTCCTGAACCTGGCAAGAGAGAGTCCCCGATTCCTCCGGGAGCCAAGTCCATCCGGGGGGATCGCAAGGATTTTGAGGCCTTCGAGTCAAGAATGGCTAAAGCCGGTCGCTTCGACTGTGTGATCGACATGTTCTGCTATGATCCCGCAGACGCAGAGAGTGACGTGCGGGCTTTCCGTGGTAGGATCGGTCAGTTGATCTTTACCAGCACGGTAGACGTCTACACCAAGCCGGCGAAGCGGTATCCGGTTACTGAGGATGCAGAGCGAAAGCCCTCTCCTTCTTTTCGGTACGCCTACGGGAAAGCCGCGTGCGAACGCGTTTTCGAAAAAGCGCACCAGCGCGGCGACTTCCCGGTAACGGTCATTCGGCCAGCCCATACCTACAGCAGATTCATAATCCATACGCTGGGGTTCGGAACATATTTCATCGACCGTATGCGCAAAGGTCTGCCTATCATTGTCCACGGGGATGGGAGCTCTTTCTGGGTCGCCAGTCACAGCGATGACGTGGCTGGAGCCTACGCCGGCGCGGTCGGCAACGAGGAGACCTTTGGCAGGGCCTATCACGTAACTGGTGAGGAGTGGATGACGTGGGATCGGTATCATGAGGGGCTCGCCAGGGCTATGGGTGCGCCGGAGCCGAGGTTGGTTCACATTCCCACTGACCTGCTGTCCAGGGTTGTGCCCGAGCAGGCCGAGTGGTGCGTGGAGAACTTTCAGTACAACAACTTGTTTGACAATACCGCCGCCAGAACTGTTCTGGGTTTTCGGTACACGATTCCCTGGGAGGAAGGTGCCCGGCGCGCCGTGGACTGGCTGGACGAGCACGGGCTGATCGAGAACAGCGACGACTATCCCTTCTACGATCAGTTGATCGCAGCATGGGAGCGATCGGGAACGAACCTGGTCCAGGATTTCTCGGCGCACGCAGACTGAGGCCCCAGCTAAACAGGGAGGGCCGCGTACGAAAGCAAGTAACGAAGGAGTTGGTCCGTGACCGAAATACCCGGAAAGATACCTCGTCGTACAGCGGGAGAGTGGAACCTGCGAAGCAGCATGCCCTATGAGAATCCGTTCGTGGATGTGATGGTGGAGGGTAAATTCGTCAGCCCATCCGGCGCGACCTTCACAGTCCCCGGCTTCTACGATGGGGAGGCCACGTGGCGCCTGCGTTTCAACCCCGGTGAGGCTGGAGAGTGGAGGTACGAGGTATCTTCCTGTCCGCCGGACCACGACCTCACGCTTCAAGGAAGCTTCACCGTGACGAGACACGAGGGGCGTGGCTTCTTGCAAGCCACGCCCGACCGAGGATGGGGTTTCCAGTACGAGTCCGGCGAGCCGGTGTTCTTGCTGGGCGACACAGTCTACAACCTGTTCGGCATGGCCCACTGCGGTGCAGACGTCAGCGCGTTCCTAAAGCGCCGAGCCAGGCAGGGTTTCAATATCATCCGCGTCCGGCTGCCTGTCAGTTCCTTCCACTTCCCTGGTGCCTATAGCGTGTGGCAGACGCGGTCGACCTGGCCGTGGGGTGGCTGTGAGCAGTACCCCCTCTTCGATCGCTTCAACCTGGACTATTTCGGCACGGTAGATCGGATTGTGCGTGTGATCGAAGGCCTGGGTCTCGGGTTGGAGATGATCATGGAGGCATGGGGATTCGAGTTCCCCTTCAACAGTCGCACCCTCTTTGTTCCGGAGTGGGAGGAACTCTGGCTTCGGTATCTGATTGCACGGTACGATGCCTTCAACTGCGTCCACTTCTGGACCTTGATGAATGAGTATGAATGCTACCCCGATGGTAGCTGGAATCGGAGCCGCCATCAGGTCGAGGATCGATGGGCCATGCGGATGGCACGTTGGGTGAAGCGCGTGGCCCAGCACGGCCACAACGTGGCCGTTCACAACGGACCCCGACTGCCTCCCTTCGCTGAGCGCTTCGCCGCCGATCCAGAGGCCATCGACGCAATCATGTACCAGGAATGGGGCAGCCGAGATGCGGAGGATGGATGGCTGGCGGCGGGCATTGAGGACATCGTTCAACAGGCCCTGGATAGCTGGCAGGGCTCTGCGGTTTTCGCAGAGTACGGATATGAGAGGAACCCCGATCTTGCAATCTCCTTTCCTTATTTCGAGTACTGCGACGCCGGCCACACCAGGCGGGGTGCCTGGCGGGGTGCTTTCTGTGCGCTGGGGGTGATCAATGGTTTCGAGAACACCTGGGCGCCGTACATGATACTCGATCAAGACCAGCCCGGCCTTGAGTACCTCCTGCATATGCATCGCTTCTTCACGGAGGTGGTCCCTTTCCACCAGCTACGGTGCGCGCCTAAAGTGCTCGGTGGCGATGGCTATGCCTTCGGCTGTCGCCCCTTGGTGCTGGCAACACCGGAGCGTGATGTCGTGGCTGTCTACCTCCCGGCTGGTGGCGCTGCAGACCTCGTTCTACCCCAGGACGTCACATACTGCGCCCGGTGGTATGATCCCCGGACGGGTGAACTCTGCCCTGCAGAGCCGGCGACCATGGGCGAGAATCGGCTGTACTTTGTCGCGCCAGGTGGTCAGGATCAGGAGGGCCATCCGTGGGATTGGGTGTTACTTCTGTCTGCCAAGGGTGAAGCTGGGTCGCCGGCGGCGCCGGACGGCGGGGGCCTTGGCAGTAAGGATAGGAGAACTGCTGCCCCTGGGTGATGGACATCTCGGGTGCAAATGCGGTGAGTGTCCAAATACTGGCGCAACGACCGCCCTGGCCATAGGAGCCGGGGCGGTTCTGTTTTGACTTCTGCGCAAGTCAGACGTATACTATGGACGCCTTTTCACAATACCGCAACGAAGCCACGTGGTTATGTCCTGCCCGCAGCAGCGACCAGGGCGGTGGGCTGCCTTGCGACATTTCGACAGCCCACATTAGTTACCCCCGCTCGGCTTGGCGGGAGGTTTTCGTCAGCAATTGCGCGAACGGTTTGAGATGTCCGATTTGTCCGAGATCCTCACCCACAGCTACCACGCTGGAGAGCGCGCCCTGGCCAGTCAGAACCAGGAACGGCGCAAGGACCTGGGTCAATTTCTCACGCCGCTGGCGGTTGCCCGGTACATGGCGCGCCAGCTCGGCCCCCTCGAGAATGGCGATCGAATCCTGGATCCGGCGATCGGCTCCGGGGTCCTGACGTGCGCAGTTATTGAACGGGCTGTATCGTGTGGGGACCCCCTGGAACTCTACGTCGATGGCTACGAGGTCGATCCTGATTTGGCCCAGGTGGCCCGCGACGTGCTGGCAGATGCGTCCGAGGCAGCGGCCCGGCACGGCGTGACGCTGCACACGCGCGTGGTTGAACGGGATTTCGTCCTGGCACGTGCCCCGCTGGGCCCCCTGTTCGACGTCCCGGACCTGTCCACTTTCTACGATCACGTCATCGCCAACCCCCCGTATTTCAAGCTCAACAGGGATGATCCCCGCGTCCAGGCCGTCGAGGGCCGGGTGAACGGTTCCACCAACATCTATACCCTGTTTATGGCTCTATCCCTCAAGCTTCTCTATCCTGCGAAGCGTGCCTGTTTCATCGTTCCCCGCAGCTTTTGCTCTGGAGCGTACTTTGCGGCGTTTCGGCGCGACTTTATGCACCAGGCAATCCCGATTGCCGTCCATCTATTCGAATCCCGCGAGGAGGTCTTTAAGCGCGGCGACGTGCTCCAGGAGAACGTCGTCCTGACCTTCCGCGCGCGCCAGCTCCCTGAAGAAAACCACGATAGGCCCACGCACGTGTACGTCTCCACGTCCC
>Ga0180437_10009181_pt1 | contig 12310 bp, 9 predicted proteins | sample SS_ome_4_FD_132410 | JGI IMG/M metagenome (GOLD analysis project Ga0180437, IMG submission 132410) | Hypersaline lake sediment archaeal communities from the Salton Sea, California, USA - SS_3_D_1 metaG | ecosystem: Environmental > Aquatic > Non-marine Saline and Alkaline > Hypersaline > Sediment...
GCAGATAAAATGGCGGTCTACTCACGGGATGTACGGGATGCTATCAAAGTTGCCCGCCTTCATAAAGCAGACCAATCAATGATGGTAGACGAGATAGTTGAGTTGGCGTTTAACTACGAAGGAAGTCCGCTTGGGAAGGCGTAACACGATAAAGTGGGGTAGAAAGAGAAGTTTGTTTGGCAATGGATTCGTTGGTTCAAATCCAGCAGGGTGGAGCTGAGGGGATCCCATGAAATATTTAGGATAGGGGAGAAGATTCACTCGTTTTCATGAGAATATACTACGAAATGACTCCTCTGGATGTAGGGTCTTTATCGATTCATCTCTTAATAACCTCTCGCAGACTGCAATGTAATTAGACTCTTTAAGAGATAACTTTCTAACAGGGCGATCCGTTCCGGGAAATGCACAAAGAGCATGATTCACCCTATTGAACTGTCGTATACCAGCAGGGAATCTTTCTGCCATAAACGCAGGCACGATATTAAAAAGGCGGGCCTCCAGGCCACTGCCACATCCCACACAAATGAAATGTGTAGCCGATATCTGTTTCTTCTTGTTTGAATGAACAAGTGCCCACCCCCAGTGATCACACCCCCAAGAATACTCATCCTTCAGAAGGGAGGCTTTGACGTCTATTTTGAACCTTCCATCTTGGCCTATTGAAAGATCATAACCTGTCTGGTTTCCATGGTGTTTGACGTCAAAGCCAGCTTCTTCAAGTTGTCGCCGCACAATCAGTTCCCCAAGGAAACCTTTGACCGTTGATTTATTCATGCGGTCACAGTTCTTATCTAAGATGACCTTTCGTAGCAAATCGATTGTTTCGTTTATCCGTACTTCCATTGGGTTTTTCCACAGCGGCACTGCATAATTTCTCGACCGGTCTGTTCTGCAAACCATATGTATGCTCCGCATTCACTACATTTAAACTTATTCAAGGCAATTTCGCAGCATTGGATTAGATTCTCGACTTCAGTTGGCACCAGACTACCTGTGTGAGAAGCTCTGTTTGCCAAAGATACAATCATATTATGTGCGTTTCGCCAGTCCTCAATGGGTTCCGGGCATTTCTTCCACGAACCTGCTTCCTCTTTCCTAAGTCTGCCCTGGGCCTCAGATATGACGCTCTCAAGAAACTCGATGCAAGTACGGTGATCATTACGATCCCCCCTCGCATATGGCATCTTTATTCTCAGTTTCTCGGTAGCAATCGCAAGACTCGAATCCATTATCTGTCTTACACAGTTACCAGCCGACTCACAGTTCTCGGCTATCAGGCCCCTAGCGTCGTCAAACGTATTTTCAGACGTTGACCACTGTAGGCCTACACTTGGACTGGTCCAGGGTTTCAATGTCAAGAACTTCCAAGTAGTAGGCGGTAGCAGAAACCGTAGCTCTTGAAACCATTCCCGGTCATGTGTAAATAGGAGTACTTGACGACCGGTCATTTCTTCGAGAAGTAAATTAGTAATGTTCCCTCTATGCCACCTATCGAGACTAGATACAATGTCATCCAGAAAGATCGGACGCTGTTTGCTGTCTTGAAGACGAGCAAGAGCCAAAAAGATACACAATCCAAGACTATTCCGGTGTCCCTCCGAAAGAGTGAGACGCGGTGAGGGTTGCTCCAATCCGTGAAAAGTCAAGCCTATGTCTATAGATTTATCTTCGTCTTCGGGAATATATAGTTTGACGTTTTGGATAGGCTCGTTAGGATGTATCTTTGCCCAGAGGTATTGGATATCACTGGAAATTGACTTAATGATACTGTCTGTTTTCGATCTGATGGATTCCCTGATTTGAGTCTCGCTTGAATCCAATGCCTGAACGATATTGTTTATTTTGACTGTCTCGTTTTCCAGGCGATTAATAGAGGGAATACTAGTGGCCGCTTCAACAATTTTGCCATCGTTGATAAGCTTTTGGTTCGACGGTGGGATCACAGCAACCGCAGCCTCGACACGACCTGCCAAGACCGGAATGAATTTACCAAGTTTAGCCCGAACCTCCGGAGACTGAATATCTTTTTCTCTAATTTGCGTGAGCTCGTCAACTGCTTCTTTCAGTTCCTTATGTTCGGGAAGACCCAGCCAAGTTGTGATACTATTGTCTCCCATTAAGCTCAACACTTTTTCAATTGAGCTTTTCAGCACTCGCCGAGCCTCTATCGCGATATCACGATCGGCACATAAGTCCTTCAGCACTTCGAGTTCGCTTCGGACATGGTTGATGAATTCGTCCTTTCTCAATATCCTACCGCAGGCTGGACATTCGATTTCATCCTTCTCAATATCCAATTTGTCAATGTATTTCGAGGCCTGTTGCAGGATTTCGACTTGACTGTCAACCAATGTATTGACTCTACCCAGTATTTTTTCTTCTGCCTGAGCCACCTTCTGTAATTTTTCAGATAAGTTCTCCTCATTCACTTTTAATAGTAACGTGTGACGAGTAATCTCTGGTGTCAATGATGCGATCCTGGAATTGATTGCATCTGAGAGCTTCTTCGTGAGTGGGTCGATACCTGCCGGTATTTCACCTTTGATGTAATCTTTCGCTATGTTCTGCAGAGCTTTAGTAGCTGTAGCTTCGGAAAGGTCAGCAAAGTATTTTGCTGCTTCTTGTTTGAGAAAAGCTAAATTGGCTTTCTTGGAATACAAGTCACCTTCTTCCACGACACTCTGACGTAGCTTAGTAATATTATCGGCTGCTTGCTCTAGATGCTCCAGTCCAAGTAAGGGAAGTAAAACCGAATATTTCCCTCCTTTGGTCTTTTCGACAAAAGCTGCCACTTCGTCTTGCCTAAGAATAAGCCTTTCCAATTCCCATGTTTGTACAGTATTTACAAGAGCTTCCGGATTGCCAGAGAAGATAGGAGTTCCGTCGGGTGTTATCTTGACGTCAACCGAACAATTACCTTCGAATTTGACACATGCTGTCGCGTTTGTGTCCATAGGAGCATGCGTATTGATCACTCCTTTTTCCTGTCTGCTTCCGCTATACTCATGCATGAGATGCCTAATCTTCCCTTTCGCCACAATATACTCAATTGCGTCCGAGAAGCTAGATTTACCTGAGCCGTTAGAACCATAAATGACAACATTCATCAGTTCAGTGTTAAGCGTCGTCTGCTGACTCGCCCCTCTGAACCAGGACATTCCAATTGATCTGATCTTCATGTTAATTCTCACTCAATTCTTTTGTATCGATTAATTGGGCAGCCAGCTTCTTTATTGTTCCTTTGGTTTGATGTTGCTCAAAGAATCCTTCGTCGGCTTTTTGGAGCAGTAAATCATATGCCTGCTTGTTTTGCTGGGCCAGTTTCGTAAGTGCTAAAGAAAAAATATCTCGCACACTTTCACCCTTATTCTCATCAACTGACATCTTGCACCTCCGCCTAAAGGCTTTCAGGTAAACTCAATCTAGCACCCCTAATTAGACAAGTCAATTATGGTTTCTCCCAGAGACGAATTGCGACCAAGGCACACCATCGTGGATAAAAGGTAAAACTTTTTCAATGTCCTTTCCGCTAGTGTTTTAATGCCTGTTGGGTAGGCTGTAATAGTTAGGCATTGACTTGCGCTCCGATTAGTCTGTCGAGACTCCTCTCAATTTGTAGGTTCGCACTAATGCTTTCCGCATTTCGCCCTGCACGGGCAGAGGAATGATTGGCCTAGAATGATCATAGGCAAGGCAGACAGTATCAAATTCGTCCGTTTGATTATCATAGACAAGCATATATAGGTCTTTCAGGTGAGTGCCAGGTCCACCAAGTACTAAACAGATGGGTGGGAATCCGGATAAAGAGACGCTGGAGCACACCCATCCATCTATTTCGTACAGTATAATTCCGTGCATCCCTGGACTGACAAAAGGTAAAAGCGCAAAGAAATCTTGTGGGCAATTTTGCCCTCGTGTCATATCAATACATCCTCCGGTGTATGGGGTGTCTTGAGAACGCCGAGGCCCATGTTCATCGAATATTATTTCACGGCAATGACTAGAAACACTTTCGAGTACAAATTTGCGAACTCTCTCGAAATCAGGTTTAAGGCAACACTCTGAACCCTCAAAGAGGCAAAGGGTCTCATATGAAATTTTTGCGCATAGCTGTATCCAATTTTCTCTTGACCACTTAAAGTGTTGCCTAATGGGCCCGCCGCTCTTAGGTCGTAATCTATTTTTAGATTTCTCTTCCCAGGTATCACTGCGGATTGAATCAACTATTAAATCAATCTCCTCTGTAGTACGTGCGATGACAATAACTTGCCCTCGGTTAACAATCGCACGTGGAGAAAAATCCTCGGGCAGAGAAGGCCTAGGATCCGGAATGAATTTCCCGATTCTTATATAGCTAAGAATCATGTCCACTTGTGACTCGGGTCGCTCGGTGAAGAACATTACTTGCCCGTCTTTCTTAAATATGAGTTGGCTGTCAATGGTTTTAGTTGCCCTTCCGCCTTCCAGTCTATAGACCAGCCATTCATGCTGATCCTCCGCGTAAAAATAACTCGGAATAGAATCAGAATCAGATTCTCTGTTACTGTTTAAGTAGAGAAGGAATCGTGTCCATCCTAAAGGCGAATGACGCAGTGCCCAATTTTCTATCTGTCCACACCTGGAATTACAGCTTTGACATACGCTATATTTCAGAATGGCAGATTGATGTGATGTCAGGGTGAGTTTCCGGGAGACGATATGTGACTTGTTGTGTGGCGTTTCCTTCCCGCACCAAATGCATCTTTTTTCATTTTTATGCTCTTTTGGCGTGAATTGCTGAAAAGCTATGTGTTCTGTCATCTGAACACCTTAAAAATTTATGAGTCACTGCTATGCCAATCACCAAACCGGCTGTAAATAGGTGAATGACTGCGGTGGCCATTGTACCATTAGGTTTCTTAAGGCTATAGGAGCATCATACCTTCTTGCTTTCTTGACCTTAATCGCGTAGCCTTTTTCTTTGTTCTCGAAATATTTCAAGAAATTGTCCTCCGTAATTCCTGATTGATCTCCCGTCTTCATCCAAAGTTCACGCGGCTCGCTATGAATGATTTCTCCGATATCAAACTCTCCTATAACGCTCTTAATTGGATGAGAAGCATAGACTACTACTGTTGTGATCTCAGCTCGCTTAAAGATGGTACGGCGGTATTCGTATCGCTTTGAACCGTCAAATATCTTGAACGCAAATTCGGGTTTAATCGATAACAATACTCTCATTTGCTTGACACTCCCTCATTATATCTCTTAGGTTATTAATGCTAATTCGGGTGAAACCTCGCGGTGCATCATTGACGCTGGGAATGACGCCAATCTCGATTAACCTTTGTAGATTGATACGCTTTGGGAAGGAATAAACATATAGGAAATTGACTATAAATGGACAAATTGTCGAATAGAGATTCCATTGACTTGATAGCTGCTCGTCAGTAAAAACACTTCTTTTTCTACAAAGTCGAATAAAATCCGCTTCAGTCGGTATGCCATCAATAATGTTCTCGGCTACGCCGATTGTCGTCACGACACTCCTGTAATAACCACCGGTACGATAGAAGACGAGTACATCTCCCGAACTGATATCTCTTTCTATTGACCGTGAAACATAGACTTTGCTTATAGCATTTCTATGTGGTTCATTTTCCACAAAATCCATTGGTGACTCTGTTCGCAGAATCGAATCGGGAAAGAGTTCTGTATGGTACTCTGGGCGGATCGGTACCAAGAAAATGTGTCCGGCTGTGGAGAAGAAAGGATAGGTCACCTTGGGATGCGAGCGGTCAGCGGCTTTTTCACAAGACCGAATATAGACGAGCTCATTTCCTCCTGGTCCCTTCTTCAAACCATGATAGTGAAAGCCATATTCTTCAAGCAGGTTTATGAGTCGTTGTTGCTCAATTCGCTTATTGAAAATCGTCACATATATCTCGTCGACCTTTAGGCGGAGAGCATTGTCAAATACGATTTTCAGGAACCTTTCTCCCAAGCGAAACCCGTTTAGTGTCACTTTGAAACTTCCGATTTTCAACCGCTTCTTCGGAGGAAGAGGCGGGTTTATATCAGAGTAATCTTCGGTTTTACCTTCGATTTTCAAATATAGAAAAGCGATTGGCTCGCCTTCTGTAAGACAGACATAGACCGTTTCGTCAGCCTTGCTGTTGAACCATCTCTCGTAACCAGGATAGTCTTCTTTGAAAGATGTGAAAAAATCACCTGACAGATCTAGATTGCCGAAGATGGACTTTTTGACTGAAAGCACCTTATAATCTGCTAGTTCGGGATTTTCAGCGGTAACTTTTTCCAGGAAAGCATCGATCGTAAAAACCCGATCCGAGATTCCCAGCAACGATGCTTTGTTGAGAAGTAGCTTATCCTCTGTGATAAGCGAATCAACTCTTCCGCAATATAGTTCATTGATGAGAAGCGTATCGTTAAGATCATTCTGATTCTTGTCAAGAGGCTCTAGCAGCCGGCGAACTTCGCCTGACATGGGAGCAGTCGTTTTAAGGACGTTGTAGCTTGCTAACTTTACTTTGAACGATTTGAGAACCCGTGAGTCCCCATGCTTCTCTATTTCCTCAATAGTGACCGGATGAATGCACTTTACGTGATGCAGATTGTCCAGCCACTTGAACAATATCCCGATGTCCTCATCAACAACGGTAGCTGCTTCTCTGTGGATTACAATATTCGTGTCCAGCAAAATTCGCATGCTCTTACCTGTCAGCGAGTCACTCTCGTGGATATTCCCAAACTCTCGATGCTAATCCCGCCAATTGAGTTCCACGTTCCAGTATCTTATTTTCATCCCATATGTCGCTATCAGTGAACCTCTGAAAATACGAATTCAGGATGAGAAGGCTTTGTTTCGTGATTTCCGGGCGTTTAATCCGGAATGGGCCGTTACTTACCTCTGAATTTAATGGCTGTGTTAATAGTGTCAAATTGCCAAGACTATGCAATAGGGTCAAACGTCTTGATTCTTTCTCCTTTTCGTCGAGGTTATCCCCACTTGGATATGGCCATTCCTCAGGTTTGAACCCTTGAGGCATTACATGCTCAATGGTGAGAGAATTATTAATCGGTAAAGGTAACGCTTCTTGACGAGGTGTCCGGCTAGTCAGTTCCAGCGCGGTGAGAACCAGGCGAACTCTTCTCGGACCGATAGTGTCATACAAGGGCTCGTAAATTAGGTGTCTCTTGAATATATTGTCATTTGGCCAGACGGCGCTGTCTCCTTCAAGTGAAAGCAGTTCACGCCGCAGCGATGTTCTGTTCGGTGTTCCCTCCTCCTTGAGTTTGGTTAAGAGTGTAACAAATATGCGGTTATAGTTTTTAGGCGTGAGTCGGCAGACTGCCCGTCGGACAACATAGGATTCTATATCAGCCAATATACCATCGAACTCATCTGCCGTAGTCTTATGCCGATTTTCGCACAGCCAGAGTATGAATGGGTAGACTGTAGTTGTGTCCAATATTCGCAGTCTTTGGGCAAGTACACCCAGCCGTTGGCTGTCATCCGAATCCAGAAGTGAACGGAAGACCACGCTCGAACGCTGTGCCGATTCCAGTTCTGTTTCCACCGAACGCTCTCCGGAGTCGCCCCACCAGTCCTTGAACTCCTGGTAAATGTGGCCCATCTTTATCTCGCGGCCAACGCGGTATGTCAGATAATGGAAAAAGAATAAGTCCAACCGGCTGCGGAAAAAACGGCCCTGGCGCTCTTTCTCTTTCCAGAACTTACCAGTCGTCCCGCTTGCTTCGTCGTAGTCTTTCCACCACTGATTATAAAGAGCGTTTACATCCTTATCTTGCCTATTGGCATAGAGAAAAATGAAGTTGCGTATCAGGTCGGATGGTTCGAGGGGGACGCCTCCATAGTTGAGAGTTTCAAATATGACCTGAGGGTCATCCTCTGAATCAAGTTGAATCTCTACAAGCTGCACATAGCGCATCAATGCTTCAAAGAGCACATTAGCCCGCTCTTTTATTGAGTCTGGGCTAACTGATTGACCAGGCGAACCGTCGCCATTTTCATCAACCTCATTGAGAAATTTGCTAATCTCGCCGTAGAAGTAGAAGTAAGCCTCCACCAAAGCCGGAAGTGGTGGGACGAGTTTTCTGCGGTACATCCTCTGTGGGTACATCGCCGAAAGGGCTTGTGCAGAGCCCGCATTCATCACGTTTCTGACGTCTTGCTGGTAAGCATTTGTAGGCCATACTTTGAACTGCTCGTTATCGTCACGAAAGGGACCAACATTGGCCGTCAAATGAGAGAGTTGGGTGTTTAAGTATTCGTCACCGAGGTCCGCGATGGCATCTCGAAACGCTATTAGAAAAACCTGGAGGGTTAGCAACCGCTGTTGTCCGTCTATGATTTCTGAAGCCGGTGTTTGTCTTATAACGGTAGGGACATGGCTCAAGACAATAGTGCCGAGGAAATGCTTGCGAATGATATTCTTAGAAGAGCCATCGTGCTCGCTTACCAATGTGGCTTGCTCTGAAATATCTTCCCAGAGCGGTGCCCACTGTCGTTCTTTGTTCCACACGTAGCCGCGCTGGAAGATGGGCACCAAGTAGCGTCTCTGCTTTTCAAACAGGTCAAATACCGTGATTTTGTCGGTTTTCATAAGCCACCTGCCTATTCGAGTCACTAGGCCAAAATCCCTTATTTGGGTTTGGAGATATGATGATTTCGTTAAGCTGCATCCTCTCACTCGAAATTTATGTCTGACGCTGGCCCCGGTGGGGCCACCTCATTGCATTCAGGACTGTAATGGTCGTACAAAGCGCGTTCAGCCCCATCCCTATCCGCTTGTCTTTCGACTTTTGCAAACCGAAAGTAACATGTATGTCTTCTAAGCTTGCGCACAATGCAACCATTACTCTCTTCGTTTGATAAATGATACCGGAGGCGCTCATCAAGGTTATCGCTTTGTCCAACGTAGAATACAGGGCGTTTGTCATCCATCTGGCAGGAGAGCCGGTAAACCCCGGCAGAAAGAGGGGCATGCACATTCACGTTGCTTCCGTTGTACTCATACACGGCAGACCATACTAATTTCATAAGACCACCCCCAGCGAATCTTTTCTTTCTATTTCCATCCTTTGTTACGCATAGCCTTATTTACCGACTTGTTACCTACCTTAACTTGGGCAACTATCCTACCATACTTGTCCCTGGCAACTGTTTCGACATTCACTTGCTTTCGTGAGATCAACTCTCTCAGGTCCTTACGCGCTTGGGGCGTACCCCGCTGGCCCTTTTCAGGTGCGTTAACATTTGCCAGACGTATTTTCTTCTCATCTTGGGTGACGAATGTATCCCCATCTATTACCTTCCTCACTTTCATCTTGGTCATGGCTTCCTCCTTATTAGCAGCTACTGCTCAGTCTGTTTGTAATCCTAATCAATCTTCCTCTTCTTCGTTATCCCTGCCCATGCGGTACTTAATATCGTAATTAATGATGAAGTCTAACTCTTCTTCTGTGAAACCATAGTGCTTGGCGACCGCGCGGTCGATTTGGTCTATGATTGATTTAGACTTTTGAATCTTAAATAACTGCGTCTCCGTTCGCCCAGTCTGCCTTTGCTCACGAACAAGCGTGGTACTATTTCTTTGTAAATCTTCTAAGTAAAGTCTGCCTAGGTCTGTGAGTTTAGTATCGTAAAGTGCTTTTTCCGGGATAGGGAAATTCTGAAGGTCATAAGGGTTGAGATCACGGCAATTTGTCGTTATGGTGTACCACCACCAAAAAACATCGCTGCTCAATGCCGCAATCGCCGATTTAACAAGTTCTGGTTCTGCCATAGTAAACCAAGTTTCTCTGGAAGAATGCCCCTTTTCCCCATTGACCTTAAAGGCCGGAGGGAAGTCGGTAAAAACTTTCCAGTATAGCCCGCCAGTGGTACGGTAGTATACCCTGTACTGACCCTTCAACATGAACTTACCTAGAACAGTTTTGATGGTGAGTAACTTATCCAATAGCATGTTCTCAATATCATCGCCAAGTTTCGGTACCCAAAACGACGGCCTTATTCGAGGCACTTCAACATATCTTAGTCTCTGCATTAGTAAGCTTCTATCATTTGAAATCCACTTTTGATAATTGGTTGAAAAGGTCCGTCCCTTTTTAGGAAGAAGAGATGGGGTTACGACTAAGATAGATATGGCTCTGTTCACAGCGTCAAACAATTTACCAGGACGCCAAGAATAATTGCTATACCAAACATTTCGGCTCTCCTCCGCTATTTCTTGAATGGTCTTCATACGCTGAGTCGAAACCAAAGCCATGGGCATTATCAAACTCATGCTACCTTGATTTTTTAATAATTGTAATCCCCGTTCAATAAACATGGCATGTATTGCACCGCTATCTCTGCACCTGAAATTCGCTGGTATATTGTATTCAACTTGTCTTTGTTCGAGAAAAGGCGGATTACCTATGATTGCATCAAAGCCGCCATTTTTTATAATGCTGTAGAACTCTACAAACCAATGAAAGGGTTGGTATGTAGCCAGCCACCTTTCATAGGTAGTGTTTCTAACATCAATACCATGCTCTCCTGCCAGATAGCTATTAAGCTTGTCCTGTAACTTGCCCAGGTCCTGCTTTAACCCCGCCTTGGCTCTGCTTAACTCTCGGGAATCAACGTCAATCCGAGTCTGCAGAGCACGGAAGGACTGGAAGGCGCGGTCAACCGCTCCAGCGCTTCGGTCTATCCTTTCTATTTCCCCTCCCAAGTCCATTTTGCCCTGGGCACCCCCCACTTTAGTTATCGCCCGAATTTGTTCCAGATTAGTGTATCCCACCAGCGTGTTTCCAGCGCGGATATTAAAGTCAATATCCGGCAGAGGTTCAATCTTATTCACGTCATCAACCTGAGCCACTAGCTTAAGGAAAAGTCGGAGCTTGCAGATTTCCACCGCTTCTTCCATGATGTCCACACCAAACAGGTTGTTGACGATGATACTTTTCAGGATAAAATACTGGCGGTTAGGGTGCTGGCTGATTCTCTTTAGCTCATCGGCAAAGTCCGGATACTTGGGCCCACCCAGTTCCTCCATCTTGTCCAGGCAGATTTCATAGAGCGGCTCAAGCATATTCAGGGCGGCAAAGAGAAAGGCGCCGCTGCCCACTGCCGGGTCCAGGACGGTTACTTTAGTTAGGCAGTGAAAATAGAAGGCGCGCAGGGTGACCGGGTCATGGATACTGGCGACCCAGTCTTCGGCGAACTTGCGAATATCCAGATTGTAGGTAATCAAGTCATTGATACTGGTGATTTTCCCGGCGGCGAAGTCGTCCTTTATCTGCTGGTAACGCTTCTGCCTTGCCTGGTATTCACGTTCCGTCTCGGTAGGCAGGTATTCTGTTGTTTTTACCGCGTCATAGATGTACGGCTCCACATCCTTCAAAGGGAAGGGATGGAGTTCATCGTAGCGCATGTTTTCCAGCTTATCGAAGAGATAGGGGATGATGGTGTTCTTGCAAATATAGTCGGTAATATCCTCTTTGGTGTAGTAAGCCCCCATCTGCTTCTGATTGATGTACTTCTCAAAGATATAGCCCAGTACATCAGGGTTAATCTCATTGTCAGCCTTAAGAGGTCGGTAATCCAGGTGCCAGCTGTAGCGGTCGAAGAACGTAATAATCTTCTCGAAAGCGGCGTCCGGGATGGCGATATCGGGATTTTCCTCCTCCAGTTTGTGTTTCTGAAAAATACCTCCATTAAGATACGGCACGTCACCCAGCAATTGCTTGGTTTCTGGGGTGCGTTCTTTTTCTTCTTTAGCGAAACCCTCGAAGAAAAGCCTGATGAGAAACTTCTTATAGAACTGGTCTACCGCCTGACGTTTTGATTCTCTGAGCTTGTTCGCCAGGTAGTTCGTGTCCTTGTCTAAGAATCCCTTTTTCTGGATAAAATAGATGAACATCAGCCGGTTGAGCATTATCGAGATATACCAAGCTTGTTCTTCCTGCTCCTCGATTCCTTTGAGGAACTTGCGGAAAGTATCATGCTCTTTCTTGAATTCATCATAAAAGCGCTTGGTTACTTTCTCGACATCGAACGCCTTCCTTAACCGTTCAACCACTTTGATGACTTTGACATTGCCATCATCATCGATATCCAATTCCGATATATCAAAGGCAATCCCATCCAGTTTAGCCATAAGAGAATCGCCGGGCTGGTTCTTGTAGTACGTATGCTCACGTGTCGCTGTCTGAAATCCACTGCCGCGCCTGACCCACTGCCACACCGACTTTGACTTACCGGAATCAATAAAAATAATGATGTGTTCGTGAGTAA
>Ga0180437_10009183_pt1 | contig 12309 bp, 5 predicted proteins | sample SS_ome_4_FD_132410 | JGI IMG/M metagenome (GOLD analysis project Ga0180437, IMG submission 132410) | Hypersaline lake sediment archaeal communities from the Salton Sea, California, USA - SS_3_D_1 metaG | ecosystem: Environmental > Aquatic > Non-marine Saline and Alkaline > Hypersaline > Sediment...
ATGATACCCTAATTTTACTTTATCAGTAAAATTATCCCAATCCTTTTGATATCTGTTAACTTCACCGCCTACCCAAGCTGCTCCTTTTTTTGCTTTATCTTCCCAGAAAGGAATAATTGTATTCTGTATAGGAGCGGTAATATTTTGATGATACCCTAATTTTACTTTATCAGTAAAATTATCCCAATCCTTTTGATATCTGTTAACTTCACCGCCTACCCAAGCTGCTCCTTTTTTCGCTTTATCTTCCCAGAAAGGAAGAATAGTTTTTTGCATAGGCTCAGTAACATTTTTATGATATCCCAGTTTTACTTTATCAGTAAAATTATCCCAATCTTTTTGCGTTCTTTTTACTTGGTCTCTTACTTCTTCTCCTACAGTTTCATCGAGAAATTTTCCTGTAGTTTCCAGAGATTTTTTTACATCTTGTGGTGCAAAAGATAATCCTCTTTCTGGTTGCGGTCTAGTTTTATCCCTACTTAAAATATCTTTTAATGTTCTTTGTGGTTTCTGTTTATCTGTATCTATAGCTGTTCTTGATATTTCTTTTGTAGCCTGAGTTACTTCTTTTGCAGCCTTAGCAGTTTCTTGAATAGCTTTTGTAGTCTTAACTGCTTCTCTAGGCTGCCCTAAACCTCTGACTGGTCTTCCAGTAAGCTGCTCATCACCTCTGACAGTAAATATATTCTCTTCGGTGGTTCTTACTGGTTTACGTTTTGTGGGTTCTGGTATTATTCGGGCTTGTTTTCTTACACCGACTTCCACTGCTTTTGCGGCCACTGGGCCTAATGTTTGAGCAGCAGTAACAGCTGCCTTACCAGCTGTAGCAGCTATTTTTCTCTCAGCTTGAGGGGTTGTTTCAAGAGGTTCTGCACCTCTTGCTGGAGCTGTTGTAGGAACTATTCCAGCAGGTACACCAGGGCGTGTTTTTAACAACTCTTTTTTGGCGGTATCATCTATTGTCTCTAAAAGCCCTTTACTGGCGTTGGCTGCTGCTTTTTTAAGATCTCTAACAGTGTCTTTACCTTCGGCTTTATTCTCTTCATCTTTTTCTTTTACACCAAATACACTTAATAATTTAGAAAGTAAATCAATAATTCTAAGCTGATTTCCTGCTGTTGCCAATTTAGCGTTTAATCTAATTGCTTTTGCTTGTTCTTCTGGGGTAGATTTCTTAATATCTACACCTAAATCTTCCAGCTTTCCGCCTTGAGCTTTAAACTCTGCTACTATATCTTTAGCTTCTTTCTCAGAAGTAGCAGCAATACCAAACATGGATTTTTTAGTTTCAATAGCATTTTTTAAACTTTGGGCTTGCATCTCTGTAGAATCACCTAACGGCAAACCTAAATCTTCTGCTAACTTACCTAATCTATCTATTGTTTTAAAACCAGTTACTTTGTTACCGGTAATGAGGGTTTTAGAGCTTTGTCTAGTATCTTTTTCAAGATCTGCTAATATATCCTTTACATCACCTATCTTTTCCTGAGGAACTAAACCTTGTTTTAATAATTTCCTAACTTGAACAATAGCTGCTACAGTTTGTTGACCTCGAACTTGTAATTCTCTTTCCGCAGGTTTCCTGGCCTCTGCTCTTTTAGCGGCTATTTCTTGTTGTTTAACTACGGCTAATTGAAAAGCTCTCTGCTGCCTAGTTAGAGGTTTCAGCTCGTTACCCATCTTATCAAAAAATCTCATTGAACCAGATCTAGCCTGCGGGCTACCTAACAATTGAATTTTTTTCCTCTCAGCCTCAAACTTATTCAGTTCAGAGAAATCTAATAATCTACCCGCCGCTGCTCCTCGCCTAGCTTGAATCATATTCGCAGCGCCCTGGCCACCTCTACCAAAAGGACCCTGACCTAGAGCTTCTGCTACATTAGTTAAAACTGGTACATCTTTTATCTCTTCTATTTGTTGTGCGGTTTTTTGAGCTATAGCTCCTAATGAAACTGTACTCATTATAAACCTTTCAAGAGATGATCGTGCTTCATCTGTAGAACTAGCTTGCTTCATTAACTGTTCTATCATGGGAGCAAAAATTGTTTCTCTAATAATCCTAGTTATTTCATCTTTTCCTTTACCTACTCCCTCGGCACCAAATAGCACACCAGTAAGTGCCTCATCCCCTAGCTTGCCTTTCATTCTTTCTTTTACATCTTCTGGTACCTCTAGCCCAGTTAGAAGGGATGTAAAAATCTCTGGATCTAATCTATCACCTACATCTTCCGATACAACATTGTCTACAAACTCACCGATGCCATCAGAAGCAATCTTAAGCTCTGTAATAAAACCTTTTCTGATTTTAAACTCATTCTGTAGTCTATTTAATTGATCAAGAGCGTCCTTAAACCCCTCACCGCCTCTACCTCTAGCGGCTCTTTCTATGGGAGATAAATCTTCTTCAAATTTAGGTAATTCTACTTGTGGTAATGCTCCCATTCCACCCAACGCACCAGTCCTAACAGCACCACCTAACTCTCTCTCCACTCTCTTAGCTACCTGATCTGCCCTTAACTTCCTAAAAGCCTTATCTGCATTCTGTACTGCTGTTCCTAATTTAGCAAAAGTCGTCCTAAGAACAGATATTACCTGTATAAGCCTTTGAGCTTCTTTAATAGTTCCTACTACCTCTGTTCCCTCTGCCTCCCCTTGTCTACCAGCTCTCTCTTTTTCTATGGTATTTTCTAATTTAGCTACAGTCCTTACCATCGAAGATAGTCTATCGGCCATTCCTTTATCGCCTTTTCTACCTCCAGCTAAAGTAATAATACCAGCTAATTCAGATCCTACTTCACTTATGTTCCCGGCACCTATTTTTATATCCGTTATGCTTTTAAACGGATCAACAAACCCTGCAGCAAACCCTGATAATATTTCGTCATCTTTTAAAGAATCTTGTATTTTAGCAGATAGTCTGCTGACATCTGTTGCCTTAGCATCAGCAACATCTCCTAAGCTATTTATAGCTCCTTCTAAAGTTGCAAATGCTGTAGTTGTTCCATCAGCATTATGTACAATAGCTCTAAATGTGTCCTCATCATCTAAATTCTTAACAACAGAAACAAGAGCATTCCTTCCATCCTTTGCAGTAGTAACAATAGCATGCCCTGTACGAGCTTGTTCTTTTTGAAATAGTTGTAACCCTTTACGTAAATCTCCTCCTCCTAATGTTTCTAAATCTATGGTTTGAAAACCTTCTTTAGCCGCGTTCTGAATTTGACTTACTGTTTCTTGTAAAAAATCTGCTTTAGGAGTTAAAGCTGTTGTTGGAAAAGCTGTAGCTCTTAAAAATGCAGCAGTCATTTCTTTTTTTATTTCTTTAGAGGACATAGAATCAGTAATCTGAACACCTAAAGCTCTTGCCATATTTTTAAAATCTGCAGTGCCTAGTTCATCTTCCATTTCATCAGCTAAATCACCAATTCTGCCTTCTAATTTGTTAAAATCTTGATTTGTTATTTTAGATAGAATTTCTCTAGTTCGTCCACCAAAAAATTGCTGAATCTCTTTAATTCCTTGTCTTCCGGGAGTACCTTCAATTTGCTGTTCTCTTTCTTCCCTTGTTAAGGCTAATGGTTTTTTCTTAAATGTGCGTTTAGGGAATATAAATGGAGGAAATGGTACCAAACCCGCTGTAAAACTCTTCTCAACTTTTGTCGTAATACCCTTACGTAGTTTATCATTTTTTCTAAAACCCCTTAAAGCAGCTTTAACAGGGTCTGTAAGAAATTGTTCTATTCTTTCTGGGGCATCTACTAATAAAGCTTCTGACAAATCATCAAACTCTTTACTACGTACTTTAGTTACTTCTTTTCGTAGAAATTTTTCTAAATCTTTCCTAGTATCAGGTAATTTTCCTTTGAAGACAGCTTTACCTGTAGGTGTCATCTCGACGGCTTCACTTCCTAATCTAGCAAGATCAGTAGCCATCGCATCTATAAATTTGCCCCGCTGTACTTCTAGATTACCTACAGCCTCTGTATCCCCTTTCAGTCTAGCTTCTTCTAACTTACCAGTTAAACCAAAAGTTTCTTTACCTTTTTCAACAGTTCCTGGCCTTGGACCAAATAAAGCTTTTATAGTCTTGTCCATATTACGGACAACTTGTATATCTCGATTAGCTTCTCCTAATCTTCCTGTTATGCCTCTTCTTTGTTTTTCTTCTGAGGCGCTCTCTGTTAATCTATTAATAGCCCAACTAGCTGCTTTTAGTGCAAGCCCTACTGCAACAACAACTAACAATAGCTTACCAAATGCTAAAGCCAAAGGTTTTACAAACCCTCCAAGGGCCTTAAAGCCAGTCACAATCTGAGCGCCTGCTCCTCCAGCAAACAAAGAACCTATTCCACTAACTCCTGCACGTTGGCTTAATAAACCAGTTGTTGCCCCAGGTCTTGTAAATCCACCTACTATATCTGGTGGTGGAGCCGCTCTAGCCAATAGTTGCTGAAGACCTCCTGCCTTAGCAAATTTAGGCGACTTTAATAAATTAGAAAGCATTGCACCTGATAACAAACCACTTAATAATCCACCTCCACCACCACCAGCGCCTGCAGCAAGAACAGTTCTACCAATTCCCCCGGCAGCAACCCCTGCACCAGCTCCCAGAGCTTTTGGAAGCATAAACCTACCAACACCACCTAGTATCTTACCGGCCCCTAGACCAACAGCACCAGTGGTAAGAAGTCCCCCTATACCTCCCCCCTCTTCACCAAACAGTTTCAAACCAGCTATTTTTGATCCAACATCTAAGACAGCCTGCATTACCTTTAACAAAGCTTTAAAAGGACCTACTAAACCCTCACCAACAGATAAACTAAAAGCTTCAAACGAAGCTACTGTCTTATCTATTTGTTTATTAACACTACTCATAATTCTAGATTGCTTCTCCATAGCAACCCCTTGAGAGTTAGTAGATTGTTCAACCACGGTACCTACTTTAGGAAAACCTTCCATTAAGGCTAGGAAGGAGTTAAATCTCCTAGTACCAGCAATAGTAGTTGCAACCTGTAATTTTTGTTGTCTGGATAGATTTGGAAATACTCCAGCAACATCTTGAATAATATCAAATGCTCTCCTTAGCTCACCAGTTGAATCTCTAGTTTTGATTCCTAACTGATCTAAAACATTTAAACTACTTTTACTAAATATTTTTCTAAAAATAAATCTTAAACTAGTTCCTACTTCTGCTCCACCCCTTCTTGTTCTTTCTTGAATAGTAGTTACAATAGCATTTAATTCATGAAAATTTACACCCACAGCTTCAGCCGTAGATCCTACCCTTCTTAATGCTTGAGCCATATCGCCTGCTGTAACCGCATTCTTAGATTCTACATTTGCAAAAGCGTCTAACATTCTAATTGGAGTTTTTATATCTCTACCAAAAACTTTCAAACCAGCGGTCAGCGTCTCTGCAGCTTCTTGTTGCGATAAAGTAGTTACGTTAGCTGCAATAGCAACAGCTTTTGCTCTAGATTCAATCTGATCTACATTTAAACCTTGCTGGGCAAATATCTTAAAAGCACCTAACACTTCTGGTATGGATTGACCGAAAGCCTTACCAATTCCTATAGCACTCTGTTTCAGCCTCTCAGTAGTAGCTACAGTATTGTCCATTACTTTATTTAATTCGGCTAATTCTTTATCAGTATTTTTAATCGTAGCTAATGATTTAGCTATAGACGAAAAAGCAGCCCCTATTACCCTGGCTGCTATAGTAAATTGAAATACAGATCTGAAACGCTCTGCTACACCTTTTCCTCCGCCAAAATGTGCAACCCCAGGACCGCCTGCTCCTCGTCCCCGCCCACCAGCTGGGGGAGGAGCCGCTGCTCGTTGTTGTTGCATTAATTCACGTGTTGTAGGGGGTTTTGGCCCACGTCTTATAAAACCCATTCGTCGTTCCAATTCACCAAATATCATAGATGGTCTCATTCCATGAGGGCCACGACCTGCTACTCCAGCTACAGGACGAAATCCTTTTTCATCAGCAGCACCAACAGCAACCCCTCTTCCTGTTCTCGCTTGACGTGTTTTTGTTTCCCCTGCTATAGCAGATGTAGATTCTTTAGTTTTTTTCTGATTATCTCGAAGACCGGCTCTAAACTTCTCTAATGCTCTAGAAGTAGCACGCAAGCTGGGGTTTAATTGTTTTATAGCATCATTAGTTTTAGAAAGGTTATCCACTAATCTGGATGGAAATCTCTTATCAGTACCTGTGGTTCTAGTAGTTCCACCACGTCTAGATCTTGGTCCAGGAACACCTCCTTTTCCAAATAACTGACCCTGACCGCTCCTCATCCCATTTCTAACAGCATTATGTACAGCCGCTTGCAATTTAGTTTCAAACCTTTTTATGCCAGCAGACGCACCTTGACCTATAGCCTTCTGAACGGAATTTCGTAATGTTTGTGGATTTGCAAGTGTTAAGCTAACGGCAATATTTATTGACCCGCCAGCCGTTCCTCTAGTTGCCATAGATAGCTCCTATTTAATACTCTTTGGAAAAGCTACTTTTGCTGTTTATGCTTTTTCAATTTCCGTTTAGCTTCCCTAGCAGCCGCTGCCTCATTATATGCTTTGCTGCTATCTTCAACACGTCCAGTAATCTCTCTAGGATCACTATAAACGTCCTGTTTATGTAAAGAAACATATTCGTTACTGCCAGCAGTAACTATAACGTTTTGATGGTTACTAGCTGATTTATTATTTTTTTGCCCAAACTGCTTCTTTTTATTCAACCTCTCAGCTTTTAAATGGCGTGAGAGATGATCTATATATTCATCCAGTTTTACATCATCATTAATAACATCTTCATCAGGCTTATATTCTTCTGCCATTTGTGAAATATCATAATAAAAGATAGACCACGATAGTACAGCCTGTTGATCTACAGATAGATCTTCTGCTTTCTTAGAAAATAAGCTCTGTCCTGTATGTACAGATGAATAAAAACGATTACCCCATTCTCCACTCCTGGCTATAAACCGTAAAGTTGATGTTCCGTATCCTGTCAAAAATGGTAAAAACTGCTCATATAACAGCTTTTCGAGATAATCTATATCCGGCTCCGATTCCAACTCTTCCAAAGAAACCCAAATAGGCTCTCTCTTTATATTTAGTACACATTTTACCATTAATGCATAATATTTATCTTCAGAGGCTTTAAAATCAGCAGAGAGTTGTTTTGCTAAACCTCTCTTATTTTTTAGTTCTTTTGCCTGATCTTTTAGTTTTGTCAATTTTTGTATATTTTGGTCATGTATAACAGAACCACGGATGCCTTTTTTAACCATGGTTTCATAGGCTTTTATTTTATTATTTACAGTGTCTAGGTTTTCTTGATCATCTGGAGTGAAAAACTTATCTATCATCTCCTGTGGTAATTCGTCATCTCGTAAAAGTCCCATTTCCACAGCTTGATCTAAAGATTGTTTTTCTATACTGTTGGCCCACAGTCGTTCAAATCCCGTAGGTTGCCTGAAAAGAAAAATATTTGGATAATCTAGATTGGATGAACTAGAATTGTCAAAATGTACAATTTTTTCCCCTGATACTATTTCCAGTATAACCTGGCTAACCTCAGCAGGGGTTAGTAAACTAACCTTTTTAGACATATTTCACATTAGGCTGAAACTGTCTGTGGTGTTTCAGAAGTGTCTTCTTTAGAAGTACTAGCTTTCTTTTTAGTTTTTCTCTTTTTAGTGGTTCGTTTTTTTGTTGGCTTTTCTTTTGTAGTAGAGGTTGTTTCTATCACAGGTTCAGTCTGTTCCTCAACTTCCTCTGCTTCCGTAACCATTTTTTGTAAAACTTCATCTAACACTACATTCTCTGGAAGCTGTTTTTCCCAATCAAAATCTAAATTATGAATCCAATACATAAGATGCATCTTAGCTGTATCCATTAATTCCATATCTGATTCAACTTCATACTCTTCTTTAGTAGTCCATACAAAAGAACAATCCTTATCATTATTACAAACCATATACATAAGAAGAAAATCAATTCTAGATTCCTCTGCTCTTTGCTCAGCTGTATTATAATAAGGTGCTCTAATACTAGCCTCTTCATCAAAGATCTGCGCTCTAGTTTCTCTAAGAAGATCTGCCACTTCTTGTTTAGTGGTAAGTTCTTCTGTCTCAGTTAACTCTTTTTCAAGAGTGGCTGCTTTTATATATAAAGCGGCCAGCTTATCAGAGTCTGCTGAACTATTTTTTTCATCTATGTTAAGGATCTGTGACATCTGCCTTTCAGTAAGTAGGCCGTCTTTCAATGCTTGATTAAAAATAATACTGTACGTCCAGCGTGAATCTCTGACCACTTTATTGCTAGGTTGTACTAAAATATATGTTTTTTCTGTTTCTTTGCCTGTTTCGTCTGAATGGACTACGGAGAATTCTTTAATCTTCTTTGGTTTTTTTACCGTCATTTTTTATCTCCTTTTCCTTAACTGGGCGTTCTATCTGAATTACATCTTCTACAATTGTATTAGGTGTAAATTTAACTGTCCAGTTTCGCTGTAATTCTTCTTTCAATTCACGTTTTGCAGTATTCGTAACTCCTAATATACGAGAACGTACTGCCTTCCAGCGATCCTTTCCTTCAATAGCGCACTCTGCAAAATCTAAGATCTTTCGTTGTGTTTCTTTGTAAACATTATCTATGATTTTATTCAGGGCTGCTTGGTGTCGTTTATTTGTCATTCCTTTCCTAACAAAGCCTTTCCTCTGTAAAATTAAAATAATCCCTGCCTCTAAAAAGAGGCAGGAATTACTTTATATAAAACTTAATTTATTCACTCTGAGATTCAATAACCTTAGTAGCTAAATCTACGCTAACAAAGCCTCGAATTGCACTAAGCTGGTTCGTTCCTCTAAAAGCAAATGTTTGTGTTGCATTATCTCCAAGAGCCAAACTGTACTCTTCGTCAGTAATACGTAGATTCTGAACAACTACAGTTTTTAATGGATATTCAGCTAAACTACCATCAGTAGCAGTGTAAACACCACGCACACCATCTACCCAGTAATCATCACCAAACATATCTGGAGATAGTACCTTTCTATCTAAACCATTACCACCGGCTTCTTCGTCTGTTTGCTGATAAATCATAACAATAACAGCTAAGTTATCTTTAGCAAACAAACTAACAATATCTACATCTGTTAGAGTTCCTTCACTATACTTACCTTTAGCTCCTGCGAAAGTAGCAAAAGTTTCCAAATCCCCAGCAGTAGTATCAATAGCTACTGTAAAAGGAATTGGCAGTGTTAAAGTTCTAGCATAGGGGTTTAAATGCCCAAGCTCTTTCAAAGGCTCCCTAGTTAGATCTGCAGTTAGTCTAACATTCTGTAAACGTAGTGCCAATTCATACTCTCCAATCAATACAGTTGAAGAGGTGGCAGGTTCTGCGTCAACCAGCACTTGTGAAGCATTATCTGGCGGTCCAGATAGTGCAGGACTAACAGAGATAAGATTGTTATCCGTATCTACTGCTGTAATAGAAGTAGTTTCAGGACTAGCAGATACGATAGCTGTAATATCATTACCTACATAGTCTGCATCAATACCACAAAGATCGTCTACATAAATTCCACTAGTAGTGGAAGCTGCAGTAGATGACTCTGTTAGCGAGACTGCTGGCCAATCTGAGCCACCAAGATCTAAACTACCATCATTATTTGATCCTTGTAGGTTATTAGTTGCACCTGTAATCTCTCTAGCAATAGATCCTTTACCAGCACCATCAGTAATCTTAAGTTTTAATCCTACATATTTTGTAAGATCAATACTAGAATCTAATGTGCCACTAAAGGCTATAGACGTTGCTCCAATAGTAGCATCTGTAAGATCTGTTTTCAAAATCAAATCTGGATCTACTAAATAAGCTTCTACTTGTCCCTGTCTAATAGCACCAACATCTTCTACATCTTCTGCTGCTATAGGAGAAAAATATCTCGCAGCAACTAGCGTAGCATCAGCGCTTCCTGGTCTACCCGCATCACCAACTTCTTTAGCATATTCGTCAGCCACATAAAGAATAGTGATTTCATCGCCATTCTGATATGCAGATCTTCCTGGTGGAAGAGCCGACACTAAAGTATCAGCCGAACCATTTAGAAAATATTCTAATTCGTTAGCTGAAGAAGAATATAAGAAAAATTCATTAACAGAAGAAGGAATACATTGTCCTGCTTGAAAAATAGGAATAAGTTTACTTTCTCCTTGTGCTAAGCCGCCTAATGCTTTAAAAGTAAACAGGGCCGCAGGAAGACCAGTTGCAGTTTTCTTTAAAAACCCCAAATTAGTATCTTCTAGTGTAGCCACTGTTCCAGTATCCAATGACATAACCAATTTATCCTTGGCTCCCATTGTAGCTGCAGCAACCTGATCGTCTAAAACACCAACTTCCCAAACCTCATGACTTAGGAAACGTGCGTCATTAAGAAACCATTGTTTTTTCTCAGTCTCTCCGCCGTAATTCTCATCTGATTCAGCATCAGAATTATAATTCAATTCAATAGAATTAATAAAAACATCGGCAAGGTATTTAGTCATTTCAATATCATCGTCTGCCGTTCCTAACGAACACTCTGCCTGGACTGGTGACCAAATATCTAAGCCTTTTGAAACACCGCATTCTCTACCAAAATCAATCAACTGAACGCCATGCATATAAGCCAAAGCGTCTGTATCAGTTGGGCTCTCTTTAATCCTAATATTGGCAATACCTGTTCCAGAAGCCGAGGGTACACTACCACTAATAGTACCAGTTGACGTATCAACGCCACCGACATCACCAGTAAAGGTAACACCATCGCTCTGTCTAATATTATGATTAAGATTGCTTGTAGGGATTTTGGCCAGCGTTGCCATAGTATAAATAGATCCATAGTCCCGTGTCTCTAGAGTAACAGCAACTTCTGGATTATCATCTACTATGTCAGTAAGTTCTAATTGGCCGAGTTCAAAAACGTCTGTTGTATTAAACGTTGTAGTGGATCCTAGGGTTTGGACTCGGTATAAAATACGCCCCTCTGCAAATACTGCTTGAGAAGCATAGATGATTCTATTTCTCTTCGCCATTTATAGCCTAAACCTCCAATATTGGAAAAATCTTTTGTACGTACAATTTAAGATGAATATGACTCAGTTCGTAAAGAGTCAAAGCCTCCTAAAGGCTCCGGGCTATCGCCTAAATTACCAACCGCATCTATTCCTCGATCACTATGTGTTTCAGTAGTTAAAACTACTCTGCCCCTAAATCTTTCTATTTCAGCCCGTGAAAGACGTGGAGTTATATTACTAGTGACCTCTAAGTTAATGAAGTACAGAGTGTGGCCGTTGCCAGGATTCAGAGTGAGGTATGTTTCATACGTTTCTCCATTTGCTGACAAAGTTTGTATGAAATCAGGATTAAAAGTACCATTGTGCCTTAATGGACCTCCTGTTCTATTAAAATCTATCACTGGGGCATGTTTTTCATACAACCCTTGATGAATGGTATCTAATAAATCTGTTCTTTGTCCAGAATTCTCAGCAAAAACGTCAATTATATACTTTCTTACAAAAGTTACACCAGGTCCTACCTGTAACGGTTCATTTGCACGTCTATCTGGATAAATTGCAACAAAAGGTAAACTAGGTGGTGGGTTATCATCCGATGGCCAACCATCTACCGTTCCAACAAAATGAAATTTATATTCTACTGTGGTAGGAGTTCCTGAGGTAGCTACCTTACCTGGAGGTGCAAATCCTACATCGTAATGTCTAATACGTCCGTTTCTATAATCAATATCATATTGCTCACGGGGAATAACTAATCCGTTTTCATCTCTTACAATAACTGATGTTTCCTCTTGTTTTTGTGGAATTGTAAAAGACGTATCACCCCTAAGTTGAGGAGGGGGAGTGATGTAGTTACCAGTAGTAGGATCTACAACAGAACAAGCGGAAGCAGTCTTTGGTTCAAAATAAAGCCACCCACGCCCGTTTTCCACTGGAAGACCCATGTAAGAACCATTCTCAGGATCTACAATTCGGTAGTGTGTCTTAACAACCTTATCCACATTTGTTCTTGTATCAAAAACCAACGGCTCATCAACAACATCTACCGACCAATCTCTAGCTAAAATACCATCTTTTATGTAATAAAATAAAGAACTTTGCTCTAAACGAGCCCTTTTCATATTTGCCAAAAATAACCAACCTCCGTGCTAAAAATTAGATAGCGGCTGCGGCTGCTGCTACTTTTATAACAGCAAAAATAATAGCACCTATACCAGCATATCTAAGGTACTTTTCCCG
>Ga0180437_10009184_pt1 | contig 12307 bp, 9 predicted proteins | sample SS_ome_4_FD_132410 | JGI IMG/M metagenome (GOLD analysis project Ga0180437, IMG submission 132410) | Hypersaline lake sediment archaeal communities from the Salton Sea, California, USA - SS_3_D_1 metaG | ecosystem: Environmental > Aquatic > Non-marine Saline and Alkaline > Hypersaline > Sediment...
ATCCGCTTCCGTGACCAGGAGAGCGATGTCCGTCCTTTCGAGAACCTTTTCCGTCTTACGCGTCCGGAGCTCGCCGAGCGCGCCGACATCATCAAAGCCGGCGGTGTCAACAAAGAGAACCGGTCCCAGTGGCAGCATTTCCATCGGTTTCTCCACGGGATCGGTCGTCGTGCCCGCGACGTCCGATACCACGGCGACATCCTGCCCTGTAAGCGCGTTCAATACGGAGGATTTACCCACATTTCGGCGTCCGAAAATGGCTATGTGGAGCCTCAGACTTTTTGGGGTTCTCTGCATAATTGCCTCTCCACAGGGCGCTTGAGCGAATGTCCCTGATCCTCCGCGAGCGGTCTGTTAAGCCGTTCCAAGATCAGCTTCACCCGCTCTATGGAATTTGCCAGCCGATCGCTCGGGTAAATGTCATACAACCGTCTGTAACGTGCCGGCGTCAGGTTTGCCATTATCACGTTTGCGCCGCAGCGCAACGCTCTTTCTCGACCGTCGGGCTCAATTGCGTCGAACGATGTGGTCGCGGGAATATGAACAGGACCGAGTACCAACCGCGCCACTGCGACGACGCGCAGCGACAGCGCAAGGTCGCCAGGGTCAGCCAGACATAGCGGTGTGTCCGGGTGAGGCACGAACGGACCGAACGCCGCCATGTCCACATCCAGGTCACGCGCGAGTAAGATATCTCCCGCCAGATCCCGCAGGGTCTGGCCCGGCAGCCCGATAATGCAGCCGGTACCGACCTGGTAACCAAGCGCGCGCAGTCTTGCGAGTGCGGCCAGCCGCTCTTCAATACGGGAGTCGGGATGAAACTTGTTATACAGCTCGGGTGTGGCAGCCTCGTGTTTCAGGAGGTACCTGTCAGCGCCGGCTTCAGCCCACACGTAATAGTAATCGGTCGGTTTGGCCCCCACGCACAGAGTCACTGCAGCGTCAAACTCCCGCTTGACTGCGAAAACCATCTGAGCAAGCTGCTTAACTTGTTCTCCGTCGTTCTCGCCGCTCTGGAGCACAATTGTGCGGACACCCTCCTTCTCGGCTTCCGCAACCACAGCGAGAACCTCCTCAACGCTCATGGTGTATCTCGGCAGGGCGGCGTTGTCCCGTCTCAGCCCGCAGTAAAGGCAATTGCGGCTGCATACGTTGGAGAATTCCACTATGCCGCGAAGATGGACAGCGTCACCACACCACTGTTGCCTCGCGGCGTCAGCCTCATCGAACAGTTCCTCGTGGGCTCTCTTCAAGAGACGCTCTATTTCTGCATGCTCTGTCGTCATGACCCGTGCCTCGAAGTAACAAACTTCTCCAGAAAAGCGATCAGCTTCGCTCGTTCCGTTTCCGAAATGGCCCCCCACGCGTCTGATACCAGACCGAACTTCCCGTTCAAGCGGATGCAGGTGAGCTCCGATTGAGCAGGTTGATCTCCCATTTCGCCCGCGAGGTACGACCAGCGCCGGCCGAGTACTTCCACAAACCACAGCCGCGCGCCAAAAGCCTCGTCCACAAGTCGCGAAACAGCATCAAGCGCGCTGACGAGGGACAACTCGCGCGTCACACAATCCACGGTTAGCAGCCACCTGTCAAAACCTGAGGTCTCTCGCTCCATTTTCGATAGCCTTGAGCCTCTTTCTGAGAACCGGCCGAACGTTTTCCGGCACATTGACGATCTGTTGCTTGATCAGTTCCCCGCCGACTCTCCTGGTCTCCTCCGACGCATAGTCGAGCAGGTACTCCTTGAACGTCAGGATAGCGTTGGGTATGCAGAACTGGTGTACCTTACCCTTCTTGGCAATACTCATGAAGTAGCTGCCCGTTCGCCCACAGCGGTACCCGGCGGTGCAGAACGATGTCAGATATCCCATCTCCGCAAGTTCTCTGATCACCTCATCGAGGCTCCTTGTATCGCCGAGGAGAAACTGCTGGCGATTAGCGTCCTGGGTGTCATAGCGCTCACTGTACGCGCCGACTCCGATCTTGGTGGAGGCGTCGGTCTGGGTGCACCCGACGTTGATAACGTCGCGCCTTATTTCAGCGCGTTCCCGTGCCGTGATGATCATGCCGGTGTACGGGACGGAGAGTCGGATGACAGCGACCAATCTCTTGAAATCCCTGTCGCTCACTTTGAACGGGCTGTTCACGCTGAGCGGCGTGTTGGCAGCCGGCTCGAGTCTCGGAAACGAGATGGTGTGGGGTCCGACGCCGCCGAACTTCTCCTCCAGGTCGATAGTGTGGTACAGAAGCCCCATTACCTCGAATCTCCAGTCATACAAACCGAACAGCGCGCCAATCGCGACGTCATCAACACCGGCTTCTTGCGCCCGGTGAAGCGCGTACAGCCGCCACTGGTAATTCGCTTTGGGCCCGCGCGGGTGGAGCTTACTATATGTCGCGTGGTGGTACGTTTCCTGAAAGACCTGATAGGTTCCTATCCCGATCTCTTTGAGGACCTTGTAGTTGGTTACCGTTTGTGGAGCGGCATTGATGTTGACGCGCCTGATCTCGCCATTGCCCACCTTCGTGTCGTAAATCGCGCGTATCGTCGCCGCGATGTAGTCGATCCCGGACCAAGGATGTTCCCCGTACACGACAATCAGGCGTTTGTGCCCACCGGATACAAGTGCTTCCGTCTCTCTGCGTACCTCGTCGAGGGTCAACCTGCGCCTTCTCTCCGAAGTGTTCTCCCGCCTGAAAGCACAGTAAAGGCAGGAGTTGACGCATAAATTGCTGCAATAGAGCGGGGCGAAAGTGACGATTCGGGGGCCGTACACTCGGTTCTTTACTTCGCGGGCCGTCTCGAATATCTCATGCCACCGATCCTCGTCTGTCACGTTTAACAGAGCTGCCGTTTCATGCGGCTCGAGCCGCTGGAACGACAGCGACCTGTCCAATATGGCCCTTATCAGTTGCGGTTCGGGCTCGCGGTTCTCCCCCAGGAGCCGTTCTATTTCATCGTCATTGATGAAGTCCCTACCGCCCTCCAGGTACGGTGCGACCTCATCTTCCTTGACCGCAGCCTCTATCCATTCTTGACATGCAACGGTATTCATGGCCTGTCTCCTGTATCGTGCTTAAACTTCAATCACTGGACATTTTGCGTTATCAATGAGGTAGTCAACGGGGGAGCCAAAGAATCTCTTCACCCATTGAGGTCTGTTCGACCTTGTTGTTATGACTAGTTCAGGTTTCTCCTTCTCTATTACCTTGAGACACTCGACTGCGAATCTCCCGGTGTCTATATGCGACGTCACGGACGTCCCATGCTCTTGCGCCGTATTTGCAATGGATTTGACCTCTTGCTCGGCTCCATGCCGGTACTCGCTCAGAAGCTCCTCCTCACAACGGTCTTTCAACGCCGGGCACGACCCTATATCCGTTCCAATGAAGTACCGTGCGAGATTGACATCAACAACATAGACAACTATCAGCTTGTTGGTCTTCTTGGCCTTCTCAATAGCAAGCTCTACGGCTCTTTGAGATTGGCGAAAGGTTGATAATGCCAGCATTATTGCTCTCATATTCGGCCAAGATCCCTTCCGGTACGCCGCTCATGTTCCCCGGGCATAGTCAAGAACCGGCAAGTAGACGGTGAAACTGCTCCCTTTCCCCGGACTGGTCTCTACAGTGACTCTGCCCTGGTGCATGTCCACGAGGTGTTTCACCAGACTGAGCCCAAGACCGGTTCCCGGTACACTGGCGGTGTACTGGTTCTTTGCTCTGAAAAACTCCTCGAATGCCTTGCCTTTCTCTTCTTCTGTCATCCCGATCCCGTCGTCACAAACTGTCACTTTCGCATACAGACTGTCCCGATCAACGCGAACGCCGACATGGCCTTTATCGTGGGTGTATTTGATCGCGTTGTCTATCAAGTTTATGCACACGCTAAGCATAGCTTTTCTGTCAGCAAGGACCTGCTCAATCTCGCCGTTGCATTTGAACGAAAGTTCGATCTCCTTTTTGGTTGCTTCCTCTCTACAGGACTCCACAGCCTCAGCCACTATCTCATCCAGGTCAACGGGCGACCTTTTCATCACGAAGTTGCCTGTTTCCAAAGCCGTAAGGTTCAGTAGCTCTGAGATCATTGTGCGCAACGTCCTGGCGCGCACGAGCGCCCTGCGCATCATTTGCCGGTCCCTGTGCGGATCTTCTCCGGCGAGCCCGCTCAGGATCACGTTCAAGTACCCCTCTATCGCGGCAAGAGGGTTCTTGACCTCGTGAGCAACCATTGAGACGAACATCGATTTTGCTGTTTCCAGTTTCTTCAGGGCGGTGATGTCGCGCAGAACAGTTACTGCTCCCAGAATCTCGCCGTTCGGCTCGACAACACGGCTGGCGTTCACCATGTAGACATACTTGCCTAAAGCGATCTCCTTTGACACGATCGCAGGAGCCGAACCCGCGTCCAACACCTCCTCGAGAAACTCCCTAAGGGGAGCGCACTCCAAAGCCGTAAGTGGGGCGGCCAGTGCCGGGGCGTAGGCACAGTCCGAAACGATCCGCGTAGCTGCGTCGTTACGTAAGACTATCTGCCTATCGCGGTTCACTACCAGGACACCGTCTGTCATGCAGTCGATAATAGTCCTGCTTTTCGACCGTTCGAAGCTCAGCTCCAGCAGCCGTTTCTCTCTTTCCTCACGAAGTGTTCTTGTTTCAATTGAAAGCGCCCGTTTTTCGAGGTTGCTCCTGAGCGGCACAAGCAGCTCATCCGGGGTGAACGGCTTCGGCACGTAACCATCCGCACCGAGCTTTGTCGCTTCAACCGCCGTCTGTATGGTGGCGTATGCGGTAATGACGAGCAGCACTGCATCCTCATCGTATTCCCGGATCCGCTCGATGAGCTCTATACCGCCCATGCGCGGCATCTTCAGGTCAATCAAAGCCCCCGCAAAGTCACCCGGCTTGGTGTAAAACTCCAGGGCGGCGAGCCCATCCTGGGCGGTCTGTACCTCGTAGCCCTCGGATGCCAGAACCTTGCGACAACCTTCCCGCATACCCAGCTCATCATCCACTACGAGGATCCGAGGAGCTTCGTCGCTCATGTCAAACCCTCCTCGACGCGCCTTTCTACAATCTCCTCGACCTTCGCCAGCAACGCCTCAGGCTCGAGAGGCTTCTCGAAATACGCTTCGGCGTGCATGGCCGCGAAGTCCTCGGGAGTGCGCGGGCTTAAGTCGAAGCCTCGGCGACTGCCGATCGCAGTGACAATAACGACGGGAATGTCGCCGAACCGCGAATCATCCTTTATCCGTTGGGAGAGCGAGAATCCCGAGTCAAGCCTGTTCATCATCAAGTCCGTAATAACAAGATCAGGCTTCTCCAGCGCGAGCCCCTCCAGCGCCTTCTCAGGATCTGAGAAGCACAAGATCCTGTATCCCCTCGCTTCGAGGACGTGCCTGTTAATCTCGAGAAAATCGAGATCGTCATCAACCAACATTATCACTGGAGCCTCACGGGTCATCGGTTCCCCCTCCCAGCATGAAGAGAGGTTTTACGCCTTCAACATCGTGCCGACCTTGTCCAGCAGAGCTTGCGGCTCGATCGGTTTCTCGACGAACGAGTCAACCGGGAGCCACGTCTCGTCCGGCTCAAACTTGTACGGCACGGTATCGTTGATAGACGTCACCATCAGAATCGGTATATTCTTGGTCTTCTCAGAGTTGCGCAGGTCACGCGAGACGTTGAATCCCTCGCTCTGCGTCGCCATCATGACGTCGAGAACAATCAGGTCGGGCCTCTCCTGCCGGGTTTTCTTCACGCACTCATCGCCGTTGTATGCAACACTCACGGCATACCCATTTTGCTCGAGCACGGCTTTGTGTATCTCCACAAAGTCTGCATCATCGTCAACCAGCATCACTTTCTTCTTTGTTGCACCCATGATTTGACCTCCTTTCAGGTCGGACAGTTCGCCTAGTCTCATCGGGTTCGATACAGGAGGAGCCAGCATCAACGATTCAAGCAGCTCCTCGCTCGTCCCCTCCCTTCGGACGTCTACGACCCCAAACACCCTGTCCTGCGGTGTAGCCATCATGATCTCGAGGACAGTGGGGAATATCGGAGACGAGACGTCCACTACAACAATGTCGGGTCTGGCGCTAGTAGCCTTTTCTCGACATTCGTCGCCGCCGCAGGCAGCAATAACATCGTACCCGTTTTCCTCGAGTACGCCTCTATGACGCGCCACAAAATCTGCGTCGTCATCGACCAACAGCACCCTCATCGCTACATTCATTGTTTGTCCTCCTTTCTCAGGTTAAGGCCTGAACGTGCCTATCCCCGGGATGGTAAACGCTGTTGCTTTCCTCCTGTGTTAACGGAAGACGGATACAGAAGGTACTCCCTTTGCCCTCCTCGCTTTGGGCTGAGATATCGCCGGAATGCATCTTCACTATCCCGTACGCTATCGCCAGACCCAACCCTGTCCCTTTGCCAACCTCTTTGGTTGTGAAGAACGGCGTGAAGAGCTCCCCCAAGTTCTCCTCAGGTATCCCGCAGCCGTTATCCGAAACCTCTATGTGCGCGGCGTCGCCTCTCTCTGACAGGTGAGCGCTGATCTTCACCTCACCGCCGGGAGCCGTAGCGTCAATCCCGTTCTGCACAAGGTTCACGAACATCTGTTTGATCTGAGTTCTGTCAATGAGCATCGTGGGTAAACCGTCTTCCACCTCGCTTGCCAGATGGATGCCGGCCGCGTCTGCCTTCGGCGACATTATTGACGTCACCTCGTCTATGACTTCCGCCAACTCAGTTGGCGCCTTTGAAACGCGCGATTGTCGAGCAAAATCAAGTAGTCCGCGAATGATCTCTTTGCAGCGAGAGGCTTCACTGACGATCACCTGGACGTCGTCGCGTCCCGGGTCACGGTCTTGCATCTGTTTCAGCAGCATATGCGAATAGAGCAGAACCGTCCCAAGCGGATTATTAACCTCATGTGCAACCGCTGCAGACAGTTGCCCCATTGAGGCGAGCCGTTCCGTCTGCACGAGACGCTGTTGGGCGCAAGCAAGCTCCTCGTGCGATCGCTGCAGTCTCTGGCACGTAGCTTCCAGCTCCTCGACGAGATACGGGAGGCACATCTCCGGTTCCGCCAACCCCTGACACACGGCGACCGCCTTGTCGCGGCAACTGCGGTACCCGCACGCACCGCAGTTGAGCTGATCTTCGGTAGAAACCTTCTTCATCGTACGAAGCGCCTCCGCAATCTCTTCCTCCGACGGCTCGCGAAGCGCGAGATTCTGACACTCGAAACCTCTGCTGAGGTCCAGAGTCTCAAACTCCGCCAGCGCCTCGTCAACTTCCTCTTGGCTGTTACGGCGACTCCGTTCATTCACGAAGTCCGCCACTATTTCTTTGCGGGCAAAGACGCTCAGATCGCTCAGCATCAAGGGTCCGTTTATGCAGCCTTCACAGAACAGGATGTCGAAGAAACGCGCTTGGCTCTTGCCGTCAGACAGCTCCTGTATTGCCGCCAGCACTCGGTCTTTTCCCTCAGTGATCACAATGTCATTGCCGAGGATGTCAGTGCTCAGACCGGACGTCTTCAGCAGACCCCCGGAGATCGGAAACGAGCGCCCGAAAGAACAGTCTGGACTATCGAAGCTGCTATCGGGCAATTCATCTGGGTTGATCGCTGCCTCATCCAGCATCTTCAGCAGTTCCTCGTATGTAAGAACATCATCGACGGTGCCCGCTATACACGGATCGCGGATCTCGTTCTTCTTCGCGATACACGGCCCGATGAACACGATACGCACGCCGGCGCCGTGTCGCTGGCGGATGGCTCTTGCGACTGCGATCATAGGAGACACGATCGGAGCGAGCGCGTCGTGAAGCGATGGCACGTACTTCTCGACAAACGCGACTATTGCGGGACAAGGGGTAGCTACGACGCGGGCTCCCCTGCCCCGTGAATCCCCAAATAGCTTTGCATACTCATTGCTGATCAGTTCCGCACCGAAAGCCACCTCCCACACCTCATCGAAGCCGAGCGTTCGCAGTGCAGCGGCAATCTTGCCCGGACTTACGTGGTCAAAGGCGGCAGGGAAAGAAGGAGCGAGGCAGGCGAAAACGCGATCGCCATTCGCCAGCATCTGTCTCACGTGGACGGTGCTGTCCTCGATCCGCTTTGCCTTCTGGGCGCAGACTTTCACGCAGTTGCCGCAAGCGATACATCGCTCTTCGATAACCATAGCCTGCCCACCTTCGACCTTTATCGCTTTGGCGGGACATTCGCGCACGCACGTGTAACAGCGCTTGCACTTTTCGGGGATTGTGGAGACTATACCCATTTCGTTCTCATCCTAAGCGCGGGCCCTCACCTCGTAATGCGTATGCAGAAGATGGTGCGACCTCTCCCCGAGCGGTTTACCGAGAAATTCCTCATAGATCTGCTTGATCTCCGGATTCTCGTGCGACTTGCGCAGCTTCTTCCCTTCGTCTTCCTTGTAGATCGCAGCCATCCTGGCCCTACGCACGGCGTCGGTTGTCAATCGCGGCTGCCCACCGCCGCCGATGCAGCCCCCGGGGCACGTCATTATTTCGACGAAATGATATTCGGCGTCCCCGGACCTGATCCGCTCTATAAGCTTTCTCGCGTTGCCTAAGCCATGAGCCACCGCAACCTTGAGCTTGACACCCTCGAGGAACGACCAGTCCGGAACCGTTCCGGTGATGTCGATCGAGGCCTCCTTGATCCCGTCAAGTCCGGCAATGGGTGTGACATGCAGGTTCTCAAACGGGAGCGGTTCACCCGTGACGATCTCGTACGCGGTCCTCAGCGCCGCCTCCATCACGCCGCCCGTGTTCGCGAAGATGTCGGCGGCACCTGACGAGAGACCGATAGGTGCGTCCATCTTGTCGTCGGGCAGCGAATCGAAATCTATGCCGGCCTGCTTGATCATCCGGCCGAGCTCACGGGTGGTCAGCACAACGTCGACGTCGCGCACACCGCTGTCGCACATTTCAGCCCGTTGCGCCTCGAACTTTTTCGCCGTGCATGGCATAACGGACACCACAAACACATCCTCGGGACGTTTATCGACCTTATTCGCGTAGTATGTCTTGGCTACAGCGCCAAACATCTGTTGCGGCGACTTGCAGGTCGATACGTTCGCCAACATATCCGGGTAAAAGTACTCGATATACTTGATCCAGCCGGGCGAACAGCTCGTAAACTGCGGCAGGGCAACAGGTTTCTCGTCAACGAGAGCCGCTTTTAGTCGCGTCAACAACTCCGTTCCTTCTTCCATGATCGTCAGGTCCGCTGCAAAGTTGGTGTCGAAGACACCGTCGAACCCGAGCCTACGCAATGCAGAAACCATCTTACCCGTTACCAGCGTCCCGGGCGGGTAATCGAAACACTCTCCGAGCGCCGCCCGTATAGCGGGGGCGGTTTGTACCACCACATGTTTGCCTGGATCATCCAGTGCAGCCCAGACCTCATCGATCTGGTCTTTCTCGCTGATGGCGCCGACCGGACACACCGCGGCACATTGGCCACACTGGACACAGACCACACTGTCCAGGTTGTTACAGAACGCAGGGCCCACCACGGTTTTAAAACCGCGGCTCTGCGGAAACATTGCGGCGACACCCTGGACCTCGCCGCATACCGCGACACAGCGTCGGCACAGTATGCACTTGGAGGTGTCACGGACGAGCGCCGGAGTGCTGGCATCCTCGATCTTCCTGCTCTTCTCGCCGGTATACCTCACATCCCTGATACCCAGCTCACGCGCAACCGCTTGGAGCTCGCAATCATCGTTTCGTTCGCACGTCTGGCACTCACCGTCGTGGTCCGACAGCAGAAGTTCCACCACCGTGCGCCGTGCTTCACGAACGCGCGGCGTGTTCGTGTGGACTTTCATCCCGTCCGTCACGGGGGTCACGCACGAGGACATCAATGTTTTCGCGCCCTCGATCTCGACCAGGCAAACCCGGCAGGCTCCGATCGCTTGAAGACCCTCCAAGTAACAAAGCGTCGGAATCCGAACGCCGACCTGACGCGCGGCTTCGAGAACAGTTGTTCCCTGCGGCACTTCGGTTTCGATATTGTCGATAGTCAGTTTTGGCATCGTCACGTATCTCCTCTCGTGTCAACCGTCATCTCTGTAGTCACAACGGAGACATCTTTCTGCCTCACGCAAGGCAACGGTCTCACGCCACGGCAATTCGATCTCGGAGAAGCCCTTTCTCCGTTTCTTCACGGGCATCAGCCTCATCTCAGCGCGCGGGCGTTCCACGGGATCTGCCTCGGGATCAAAGAAGGTGTCCAGCTTCTTCTCATCCCGCCAGAAGGCGTGGCATTCGCCTGTCAGGTACGTATCGATCCCGACGGCCGCCCTCTCACCTGCGGCCACTGCCTCCGCAACTGACGCAGGACCGCTCACGGCGTCGCCTCCAGCGAATATCCATTCCACCGACGTCTGCCCGGTAACGGGGTTTACCTCGATGAAGTTACGGCCGGTCACTTTCAGCTCGGTTCCGTTTAGGATCTCAGCAGTGTCGAGCGCTTGGCCGATAGCTGCAATAATCTGGTCCGCTTCGACGACAAAGTGCGCGTCGCCGGAGTCCACTGGTCGGCGGCGACCGCTCCGGTCGAATTCGCCCAGCGCCATGCGGCTGCACTTCACGCCGGTGACGGATCCGTTGTCAGCGACGACCTCTACCGGTGCGACCAGGAATTCCATCCGGACTCCCTCTCTCTCCGCCTCCTCAACCTCTTCAGCATATGCGGGCATCTCCGCACGGGTTCTCCGATACAGAATGGTGACCGACTCAGCGCCCAGGCGAACGGCGGTGCGCGCAGCGTCAACGGCAGCGTTCCCGCCCCCAATCACCGCTACATTCTTCCCGACCGTTACGGAAGCGCCGAGGTTGTACGTGCGAAGAAAATCGATCGCTTCCGTTACACCCTCGGTGTCTTCACCTGGGATCCCCAAGCGCATGCCGCGCGGTGCACCGACTCCCAGGAAGACTGCCTCGTAGCCATCATCGCGCAGCTTCTCCAGAGTGAAATCTCGACCAAGCTTGGCCCCTGTCTCGATATTCACGCCCACGCGCTCGACCATTTGCATCTCGCGCGCGAGGACCTGGCGAGGCAACCGGTACGCTGGAATTGCCTGCGCAAGCATCCCGCCCGGACGTTGCTCTGCTTCGAGAACCCTCGGGCGGTAGCCCAAGCGGGCTAGGAAGTATGCGCAGGAAAGCCCCGCGGGACCCGCGCCGACTATCGCAATCTTGCGTTCGGCATTCTCCCCGTTTTCTCGGACTTCGGGAAGCTGGACGGTGACTTCCTGTTCGACCATGAACCGTTTCAGACCCCGGATCGATACCGGGGCGTCCAGCGTTTCCCTGCGGCACTTCCCCTCGCAGGCGTGGAAGCAGACTCGCGCACAAACCGCTGCGAACGGATTCCGCTCGCGGTGGAGCCGCAGCGCTTCGGCATAGCGTTTCTCCTTGATTAGCGAGACGTATCCCGGCACGTCAACTCGGGCGGGACACGCGTTCTGACACGGGGCTCGCACAAGTTCCTGACAGACGCCTGCGGGGCAGTGCCTGTCGCGGATATGGGCCTCATACTCATCTCGAAAGTGCCTGATCGTGGACAGAACCGGGTTAGGACCGGTCTGGCCCAGCCCGCACAGCGCGGTATCCTTGATCGTTTTGCCGAGCTCTTCGAGTTTTTCAATGTCGCCCTCTTCACCCCTGCCCTCGCATATGCGGGTGAGAATCTCCAACATGCGCTTGGTGCCTATCCGGCAAGGCGGACATTTGCCGCACGACTCGTCCTGCACGAAATCCAGGAAGAAACGGGCGATGTCGACCATGCACGTGTCCTCGTCCATAACGATCAGCCCGCCGGAGCCCATGATCGCACCAAGCTCCGTTAGCGTCTCGTAATCGACCGGCACATTGAGGTGCTCTTTCGGGATACACCCACCGGATGGTCCGCCGATCTGAGCCGCTTTGAACTTCTTGGCCCCGGGGATACCACCGCCGATATCGTAGATGATCTCCCCCATAGGGGTACCGATCGGAACCTCGACCAGTCCAGTGTTGTTCACCGTACCGGCAAGGGCGAAAACCTTGGTGCCTTTGCTTTTCTCTGTGCCGAACGACGCGTACCACTCCGCTCCCCTCAAAATGATCATCGGAATGTTGGCGTACGTTTCGACGTTGTTGAGCAGGCTCGGCATCCCCCACAACCCCTCATTGGCGGGGAAAGGAGGACGCGGACGCGGTTCGCCACGTTTTCCCTCGATAGAGATCATGAGCGCTGTCTCTTCGCCGCAAACGAACG
>Ga0180437_10009186_pt1 | contig 12302 bp, 7 predicted proteins | sample SS_ome_4_FD_132410 | JGI IMG/M metagenome (GOLD analysis project Ga0180437, IMG submission 132410) | Hypersaline lake sediment archaeal communities from the Salton Sea, California, USA - SS_3_D_1 metaG | ecosystem: Environmental > Aquatic > Non-marine Saline and Alkaline > Hypersaline > Sediment...
AGTTTGTTTCGAAGAAGGACCAAGGTGTTATCAATGCCCTCATGAACGTCAATGAGTTGTACCGGAGCTTGATCGAGGTAGGCATAGTGTTTGAGGGCTTTGACAATCGATGAAATTTGCTTGGAGCCCTGTTCCACCTCGTAGAGCAGGCTGTAAACGTCAAAATTGGCGGTTATCCAGATGAGGACCATAGGAAGTTGTTCGATTGAGAAGCTTTCTGCAAGTTTGGATAGATGTTCAGTAGTTTGGCCTATGTTCACCAGGGAAGATGCGAACTCCCAGGGGTTTTCGATTCCATTTTTCTGCAAGTACTCCTCGACCTCCATCTCCATGTCGCTGCGGGTCAGCGCATCTAGACCGGAAGGTTGTCTTGCTCGATCCTGAATCTCAGAGAGGAGCGTTTGGAGCAGATCCTTCTGGGATGGTTCAAGGTTGAGTTCAGAGATGGCTTTCTCAGCTTCCTGTAATGAAGAAAGCTCATCCTGTAATTGCTCCGCACCGCGTTGGACGGCAGCAGCAGGATTGTTGAGTTCGTGGGCAACCCCGGCTGTGAGGGTGCCAAGTTGGGCGACTTTCTCGCTTTGCCGGAGCATCACCTCCGTCGATTGCAGCCGTGCAACGATCGTGTTCAACAATGCCCGCGCGGCGGAGGGACTTTTATTGATCGTTTGGTCGAGATTATCATGGCTGATGGATACGAGTATGCTATCCGTGCGGGCTTTTACCGAAGCCGAGCGCGGAGATTCATGTAGGAGCGACATCTCCCCGATCACTTCCCCTGATTTACGCACTGCCAACAGTACATCCCGTCCCTGCGAGTGTTTTAGAATTTCTACCTCACCCTCTCGAACAATGTAAGCTTTATCGCCGGCGCTTCCCTGAGAGAACAAGATATCGCCTTTGGATAATTGGACCTCCTCAACCATCTCACAAACTCGGGCAAGATCTTCCTCGGAAAGGTTAGCGAACAGGGGTATTTTGCATAGAAATTCTTGCATCTCTCAACCTCTATACCGTACTCAAATACCTATGAATGGATTGTAAGCTTGCGGAACCCTCCCCAATAGCGGTGGCAACACGTTTCACAGATCCATGGCGGACATCACCGGCTGCGAAGACGCCGGGGATGTTCGTCTCTAGGAGATACGGATCACGTTTCAACATCCATCCCATAGGCCGGCTTCCATTGGTCATCAGATCAGGTCCTGTAACGATGAAGCCAGAGTGATCACATAGGATCATTTCTGTGATGAAGTCAGTTCTCGGGACAGCGCCGATAAAGATGAACATTGCTGATCCATCCAGGGTTTGGCTCTTTTTGGTGTCCTTGTTATAAACTGTGATCGAGTCCATCTTGTCTTCACCATGAACCTCTGTAACTTCCGTCCGCAGCATCACATCGATGTTATCAATGGAGTCGATCTGGTTGATGAGGTATTGCGACATGCTCACTTCGAGGGATGTACCGCGTACGATCATGGTGACCTGTTTGGCATATTGGGAGAGGAATACGGCACCTTGTCCAGCAGAATTGGCACCTCCGATGACGAAGACACGTTCTCCCTTGTAACTGGCGGCTTCCGTAACCGCCGCACCGTAGTAAACGCTGATGCCCGTGAGTCCCTCTGCTCCTGGGGCTTCCAGTTTCTTAATATCCACGCCCGTTGCAACCAGCAGTGCATGGCAGCTTAGTTCTGTGCCATCCGATAACTGGACAAAGCGGTATGGATCTTCAATCCGGATCCCAGTAACTTCCTGGGCAGTTAGAATTTCTGCGCCAAGACGTTTGGCCTGTGTCGCTGCTCTGCGTGCTAAGTCTGCCCCACTGAGACCTTTTGGGAAACCAAGGTAGTTTTCAATGCGGGCACTGGTACCAGCCTGTCCGCCAACACCTTCTTTCTCTATCATTACTGTCTTTAAACCTTCAGAGGCAGCATAAACTGCGGCAGCCAAGCCGGCTGGACCACCACCGATGATAATGAAGTCGTAAAAGGGTTGTTGAGCATGTGTGGATAAGCCTGCCTTGTTCGCCAGGGTTTGTAGGTCCGGGGTCACGAGTTTTTCCCCATCAGGGAAAACCACAACTGGTAATTTTCGATCCGTATTCGGAATTGCTTCTAATATGGCGCGCGCATCCCCGTTGTTCTCAACATCAAGCCATTGGTACGGGATCTGATTGCGTGCCAGGAAGTCTTTTACATGATGGCTTGAGGCAGACCATTTGGTTCCCACGACTCGGATACCATCGTAAGGTAAAACCGCAGAGGCAGCCCAATCATCCAGTAAGTCATCCAGAACTGGATAAAGATTCTGCTCGGGTGGATGCCATGGTTTCATTAAATAATGATCCAGTCCAATGGTGTTAATGCTCGTGATGGCGGCTTCGGTGTCGGCATAGGCAGTTAGGAGAACCTTGCGTGCATCTGGATAGACTTCACGTGCCTGGGCAAGGAATTCGGTTCCCGTCATATCCGGCATACGTTGATCGGCCAAGAACAAAGCGACAACATCCCCGCGCTGTTTTAATTGTCTAACGGATTCCAAAGCCTCTGATCCAGTTCTGGCTTTCATAATTCGAAAATCTGCCTGGTAATGGCTGCGTAAATCACGTTCAACAGCACTCAGCACCTGGGGTTCATCATCGACGGTCAAAATAATTGCTTTACTCACGTATTTCTCTCCTCTTGCTTGTGTTTCCAATATCATCGTCTATTCTTGGTTGCATGGCTTGATTCATTCATATAAGTTACGTACCTCCTCAAGATTGAGAAAGGTTTGTTTTAGGTCTGGATCATGTATGTGATCGGCAAGGTAAGATGCGACTTCTTCACCTTGAGTTCGCAAACTTTCGATCTCCTCAGAATTTCCCAAATACCTCGCGATATCCAGAAGTGAATGTAGTATGAAAACCAGACTTCGGCGTGCATCCAGTCTCTCTGCCAACTTCTTTGCCTCCAGTAAGGTTTGGCGCCCATCTTCTTCTCTCCCCAATTGCATTAGTACGTTGGCTTTTAAACGAAGGGCATCAGGGAGAAAGAGGGCTCGTCCACCTTCTTCCATGTCCTTTGTGTTTTCTTCTGCGAGGCAAAGGGCTGTCTCTAATTCTCCTCTTTCTAGTTCGATTTCAGTTTGTAAATTGGTGAGAAGGGAGCCAAGGAAGACATCGGGAAATTCTGTAGCATCCTGTGATAACGCCTCTTCCAATAGGTCGAAGGCTTCGGACCTATGACCTTCTCGATATTTGACCCATGCGGTTATGATTTGAACATGCCTCAGGAACATCTCCATATCTTGTACATCAATCCATGCCTGCTCGAGCATTTCGTTCGATTGAGAGAAATCCCCGAGAGAGGCATAAAGCCAACTCAATACGGAGGGGCTTAAGATTTTCATTCCGATGAATTTTGCATCCTGTGCGATTTTTTGGCCTTCTTGTATTCTTTGAATGCCTTCGGAAATTCTTCCTAACTCAATGAGCGCAGGCGCGATCATGGTTAGGCTATAAGCTTGCCCCCAAAGGTTGTTGATGGATTGGCTGATTTCAAGGGATTCCTGGCTCAATGTTAGCGCACGCTCGAAATTGCCTGCTTCCAACTGAACATAGGCTGCCATGGTCAGGCTATCCGCTAGCATGGGTAGATTACCTAGCTCGCGCCAATATCCTTGGGATTCTTGGAGGTGTCCTTTTGCTTCCTCAAATTTGTTTATGGATGCGTAAACTCGCCCGAGATCATGGAGGATGTACGCCAAATCCTCTTTGGAATTATGCTCGCGTGCAATGCTCATAGCCTCGATACCAAATTCCACATTGGCTTCTTCAGGAGTGAAGTAACTGATGAGTAGTAGATTCCAAAGGATTTTGGCTTTGGATTTGAGGTCCTGCAGCTTTTCGGCTAATTCGAGACCGCGTTCGGAAAGGTTTCTCCCTTCATCAATGTCGATCCTGCCTGTGGGGATAGATAAGATTGTGGCGTGGGGGATGATCGCGGCAAGTTCGATCTCAGGAATCTGGTGTTCAATCCCATACGCTTCTAATTCCTGATAGTTATCGATTGCATCGTCCCACTGGCTTATCACTTCAAAGGTACGCCCACGTAGAAGATATATATGGATCCTGTCCGCTGGTGAAATATCAATGAACTCAGTTAGTTCAATTGCTCTCGTGAGAAGGTTAATGGCTTCTTTGTTGGCGTAGAGCTTTGCGGCAATTTCACCGGCTTTGGTGTAATACATTAAGGCTTTCTCGTACTTGCCAGCCTGATCGAAATGATGGGCAAGGCGGGGTGCTAAATCCTCGATCTTGTCAGGAAAAGCATTCTCCAGGGCTTCGGCTACACGGAGATGAAATTTCTTGCGTTCTTTCCTAAGGATGGTTCGATAGGCGGCATCACGAGTCAATTCGTGTCGGAACACATATTCGATTTCAGGGATTCTTGAGGTTTCCTGGATCAATTCCACTCGTTGTAACGTGATCAGGTGTTCGTCGATTTCCTCCTCGAGTTCCGAAACCCATTTCAGGATCCTTTGGTAGAAGGACCGTCCAATCACAGCCGCATATTGCAAGGTACTTCGCACCTCAGAGTTCAGACGGTCAATACGAGCTGTGAGGAGTGCTTGGAGGTTGTCGGGGATGATGACGTGCGTTAAATCTGTGCTCGTGTAACGAAAGTTTCCAGCCTCATCCCGAAGGATGATGCCTTGATCGATCAAGCTGCGGATGACTTCTTCGACAAAGAAGGGAATTCCTTCAGCTTTTTGTAATATTAACGATTGGAGATCCAATGGAAGGTCAGTGATCTGTATCAGTCTGTGGATAAGTTCTTGGCTTTCTTCTAAGCGGAGAGGATTCAGTTTTATTTCTTGGTAGCGATGAGGGTAATTTGTCTCGGCATGTAACTTGACTTGCCATCCTAGGGATTGACGATAGGGTCGGGAGGCACATAGGAATAAAACTGGGATTTCATCCACAAGTTGTAGGAGATGTAGTAGTAGTTCAATCGATGCCGAATCAGCCCAATGTAGGTCATCGAAAACGTAGATGACGGGTTGTGTTCGGGCAGAATCTCGCCAAATGTTCTCTAAAGCGGTGTAAAGTTCTCGCTGGAAGGCCTCCCCTTCTAATTCGGAGATCTCAGTTTCTTTTCCTATCGCAAGGAGCACTTCGAATGCTTGTCTCGTTATTTCGTGTTGTTCGGAAGGGATTTGATCGAGGTAGGATGCTATCTTTTCACGTGCAAGTTCTGGTGTGTCATGCTCATTCACGCCCGTCAATTTTCGAAGGAGTTGTTGGAAAAGCCCATAGGGTTGTGCTGTAGCGAAGGAGATCCCTCGGCAGAAGAACCAAGTCGGTTCTTCGCTTACATCCTGCCTTGTTTCTTTGTGCATCTCTTCAATCAATCGGCTTTTTCCTAACCCTGCTTCACCAAGAACTGAGACAATTCCACCACGCCCCTGTCGTAGGTCAGTAAGAGCATGCAATAAAACTTCCATTTCTTGAGAGCGGCCGACGAGAGGTGTATCTAATCCTTCAATGCCACGTACCTTACCGGGATCTGCTTTGACATCGACCACACGATAGGTCTTGATTGGCTCATCTTTTCCTTTTAATTCGACGTCACCCAATGCTTCGATCTGGAAAAGAGGTGCCACCAGCTTATAGGTTGATTCTGATATCTGGATCGTGCCAGGTTCAGCCGTTTCTTCCATCCGCGCTGCCACGTTCGCTGCATCCCCCATGGCGGTGTATTCCATGGCTAAGTTGGAACCAATCTCACCCACAACGACAGGACCGGTATGGACCCCGACTCGAACCCCAAAATCCAATCCGTACTCATGTTTGATCTCATCACAGAATGGTTGGATGTCTTTTAAGATGTCAAGACCTGCCAAAACGGCTCTTTGAGGATCGTCTTCGTGGGCGATGGGAGCACCAAAGAAGGCTAGAATAGCATCCCCCATGAGACGCGCAACTGTCCCTTCATAGCGGTAGATTGGGCTGATCAGGTACTCAAAGGCTTCGTTCATCACCTCAGCCCAATCCTCGGGGTCGAGTTTTCCGGCCATGCTGGTGGAACCTTTGACATCACAAAAAAGGATGGTTACAACCCTTCGCTCGCCGTGCATGGAACGGTTGGCGCGCGCAGTTTGTAGTTTATCAACGTATTCGCGGGACATGTGTTCCGAAAGATTAGTGATTGCCATTTCCTTACCGCTTTGTATTCGTTGGTCCAAGGTGAATGCGAAATTGGTGTGGGACCCCTAAGATTCCTTTATTTCATTTCAACAATAAGCAGATCTGGTTCGGTCGAGGCGATTCAGTTGAATAGCACCTCATCGACATAGCACCACAGCCACTCTTCATTTGGTTGGAAGGACATGATGATGGGGTGCCCGGATGCATGATGGTGTTTACTGGCGTGTTGATTCTTCGAATCATCACAGCATCCAACTTGTCCACAAATCATGCAGAGCCTGAGGTTTACCCATGTATCACCCATTTGGATGCATTGCTCACACACATCTGAGTCTGGTGTAACCAACTGGATGTGATCCAAATGGGTACAGTCTTTTTTCTCGGGGGCTTTGGTATCCGTCAACTGCCGGACCTTCCGCTCGATGATCTTGGCTCGATTTGATTTCATCCTCACCTTCCTTTGGCTTTGTGCATCGGATCGAAAATTCCTTTCTTTGGTGTTTTCCTTGTAAATGATCTTGCCCCATCGAAAGACTTGGTTACCAATGCCACAGAGAATTCCCCTTACCAAGTCTCCTTTCGGCTTAGATATTCCACCATTAAGGTAAAAATTACCCAATAACGGAAAATTATAAGGTAAATCACAACTTCTGTCCAATGATTTAATGATTTTGTGGGTAGAGGAAGATCAAGATTGGAAGAATACTCGTTTTCTAAGGGAAAAATTTAAGTTACGCGTCCATGGAAAATTTGAAATCCAGTATATGATGGGTGGAGTGGGGGACTTACCGTCCTAATAAGTTCTCCTCAACAGCCGGATTGAGGAATGTTTGAAACGATGCTTCCTTATCAGTAGATTTAATAATTGAACCTTACTCCGAATATGAATTTCCTAAGAGTAGATAAGCTAATCCATGATTATATTTGGGGGAAGCATTCGCGTTATTCTGAAAGGAGGGCGATATGACAAATAAGAAAGGTAGACAAGAAGGAAAAACCAGAGGAATAAGTCGCTTTAGAGTAGGAGTTCTCTTCGGTATCCTGATACAAAGTCTATTGATTGTATCGGTAGCCCTCGCACAGGAGCTCGATTGGGCTCGACAGGATGGTGGTCCGGGATCTGACACCGTGGCAGGGATTGCTATTGACAAACACGGGAACAGCTATGTAACCGGAGACTTCTACAATTCGATTACCTTTGGAGCCGGTGAAGAAAATAAGACTACCTTAACCCCTGAGGGTCAACAGGATCTTTATGTCGCAAGCTACCGCAGTGATGGTGTTTTCCGTTGGGCTCGAAAGGATGGGGTCTCAGGGATATTAAATGCCTGTGATATCGCAGTAGAAAAGGACGGGAATTCCTATGTGACCGGTACTTTCTCCGGAGAAATTACCTTTGGAGTTGGAGAAGATACGGAGACTACATTCGGCTCCATTGGTTCCCGGGGGATCTTTGTGGCCAGTTATGATAAAGATGGTGGGTTTCTCTGGGCAGCGCACGCAGATGGATCGAGTAACAGCCAGTACTATGGGATTGCAGTTGATAGTAGCGGGAATAGCTACATAACGGGTCCTTTCAAGAATACACTCACTTTTGGAACTGGAGACCACGAGATTATCCTGAATAGTTATGGAAGTACAGACATTTACAGGGCTGCCTTCAACCAGGATGGTGATCTGCTATGGGCATACCAAGATAGTGGAGAAAGTTGGGAGGAAGGTGTGGACATCGCCGTGGATCGGGATGGAAACAGCTATATTATTGGTGTGTTCGATAGTACGGTAACTTTCGGTATCAATGGGCCGAAGCAGGAAATACGTACCAGCTCGATAAACGGCGAAATTTTTATTGCAAAATATGATACGGATGGTGGCCTTCTTTGGGTCGAACAAGCAGGAGGTTCGAGTTCCATTCTTGGTGTGGCGATTGATTTGGATTCCGAGAACAATGTGTATGTAACAGGGGATTATGAGTATAAAGCCATCTTTGATGCAGGTGGACCCAATGAGTTTTCCCTTCCCTTTGCCTCTCTGCATCAAGCTTTTGTTGCCAGTTATACGTCCAATGGTAATTTTCGATGGGCTACCAGGGTAGGGGGTTTCACAAGTACAGGCACAGGCATCACCATTAGCGAAGTGGGGGATAATTACGTGGCTGGTATTTTCCAAGAAGTTGCGATCTTCGGAGAAGGGGAAGATCGTGAGAAAACGATTGAAAGTTTTGGATACCTCGATATTTTTATCGCTGTCTATGATAAACACGGTCTCTTCCTGGGTGTCCAACAAGATGGGGGTTTGAGTGAAGATTTCGTAGCAGGGATTACCGTCGACAAATTCGAGAATAGTTATGCAACAGGGACTTTCAGAGGTGAAGCCACTTTTGGGCAAGGAACTGCAAATGAATTCACTTTCACCGCATCGGGTTGGAATGATATCTTTTTAACAAAGTATCAATGGCGTCTTCATCAAGAAAGGATAGAAGCTATAATCGATGATCTTTTGCTGCTTATTGAAGATGGTGAGTTGACTCCTGGACAAGGTCATGCTTTGATCGCACAACTCGAAGCAGCAGTGCAATCCTTGGATCAACAAAATTATGAGGCGGCAGTCGGCCAGTTAAGTGCTTTCATCAATGCCATCGAAGCTGCGGTCCAATCTGGTAAACTCGATCCAGTCCTGGGCCAATCATTGATCAGTGATGTACAGAGCATCATCAATTCTCTCGAGGTTTGATCTGAACCAGGTGTAAGTTTCGCCTGGAATTATTTCTTGAAGTGAGTGAATATTAGAAATTTGAATTGTTTTACTCGTCCCGATACTCCGGCGTCGGAACGAAGAAGCTAAATCCCACCAGGTTTCAACAATCACTACCAGCGGTGGGATTTGTTTTGTGTTTTATTAGATCCGAGATTCGGATTTCATTGAAATACTAAATCTTGTCCTGTTTCCAGATTTGTAATCACGAATTCCTCAGGCATGATCCTTTCTTTTTTACATAAATCGGATATAATAGATAATAATAGTAATAAATATTCCTTCAAAAATCATCTCAACGATCTCATAAGGGGTTATCCAGTAATCCGGATTGCGGAGCAACCTCAATAGGGAGAGAAAAACATGAGCGAAAATACTTATCAGGGCTATCTGGTCATCGGCGATATTTCCGGTTACACCTCCTACGTAGCTTCCACGGAATTAGCCCACTCACAAGCTGTCTTAACTGAGCTGCTGGATCTTCTTGTCGCGCGAATTAAACCCATGTTGACATTGGTCAAGTTGGAAGGGGATGCTATCTTCGCCCAAGCTCCTGAAACACAAATTCAGCGTGGAGAGAGCTTGCTTGAGTTAATAGAAACGACCTATGTGGCCTTTCGAGATCGGGTGGAAGGGATCATGCGCCACACGACCTGCGATTGCAACGCTTGCCGTGCCATTCCCACCCTAGATCTCAAATTCATGGTCCACTTCGGAGAATATGTCATACAAAATGTCTCCGGGATCAATGAACTGGTGGGTTCGGATGTAAACCTCCTTCATCGACTCACGAAGAATCAAGTGAGTGATTCAACAGGTTGGCATGCATACGCTTGTTTTACTCGCGCCTCATTGGACCATTTAGGTATTCAACCAGGAGATATGCACCAACAGCTAGAGCACTATGAGCATCTTGGAGAGGTCACAACCTACAACTTGGATTTGCGGCAGCGTTATAAAGAAATTGCGGAGAGCAGGCACATCTTCATCCCGGCGGAGGAATCCGATGTGGTGTTCACCATGGATGTTGCTGTACCTCAACCTGTCGTATGGGACTGGATGACAGATCCTGATAAACGGAATTTCTACATGACGAATGTGAATTGGAGCGCAGCGGTGCGCAACGGCGGACGAACTGGTGTGGGTTCAAAAAACCACTGTTCTCATGGCAAGGATGCAGTGACGGTGGAAACAGTCTTGGACTGGAAACCTTTTGATTATTACACCGTAGAGAGTGATAACAAAATGGATGAAGAGACAATGATGGATACCATCCAAACGATCCATTTAGAGCCAAGAAATGGTAACGCTGAGACTCGTCTTCATATCCATCTTAAGTTAAAGAAAAGGAATTTAATATCGCGTTTGATGATTAAAATGTTTGCCAAACAGATGAAGGCTGTATATTTAGAGGCTGCGAACATCATCCAACAAGAAACAGCCAAGCAGAAGGAAATTCCCTTGGAATCTGCCTTTGTTAGAACGCCGATTTCTTAGAGCTCGTAGTTGGATTAATGTCGATGACAAAAAAGATTCAAAGAGGGTTGATCCTGCTGGCTGATATTTCTGGCTATGATGCGTATATTACAAAGGTCGAATTAGACCATGCGAAGGGCGTTGTAAAAGAGTTATTAGAGCTCATTGTGGAAGGGCTAACACCAACGCTGACGCTAGCGAGTTTGGAGGGGGATGCTGTACTAGCGTTCGCTGACGAGAAGAAAATTCCCGGTAGTAAATTGTTAATTGGACTCATTAAGGCTACCTATGTTGAGTTTAGAGATCGAGTGGCTAGCATTCAGCGGAATAACTCCTGCGATTGTCATGCTTGCGCGGATGCCCCGTCTTTAGATTTAAAATTCTTTGTCCACTATGGTGAATATTCGATTCAATCCGTCAATGGGGGATCATTGGAACTAGGAGGGTTGGACGTAAAATTGGTAAGGGAACGTTTGCTGAAAGATCAGGTAAACAACACAAATGGCAACGAGGCTTTTGTCCTTTATACCGAACAATTCCTAGATCGAATGGGGCTCGTTTCTGACGGGATGAAACGGAATCGAAGAAGTTATCCATATCTCGGGGAGATTAAAACAGCTCGGCAAAATTTGCAGGGTACGTATGATGAGATGCAGAAGGCCCGATTGACATCGATTTCAGAGGGGGAAGCGTCCTTTTCTGTGACACATGAATTTAATGCACCGCCCTCCATTGTATGGGATTGGTTGAACGATCCAAAGAAGCGATCACTCTGGATGAAATGGAGAACCTGGAACGAAAGCAAGCGGCCATGGGGTAAGAATGGGATTGGGGCAGAAAATCATTGTGCGCATGGCTTTGGAACATTAATTGAAACAATCCTTGAATGGAATCCTGATGAGAACTTTACCGTGCAATCTCGCCAAGATTCGATCGATTTTCTAATGATTCAAACGTTCTGTCTAGAATCTTTCTCAGGAGGCAGTCGCACTCGACTTCATGTGTATACAGATCTTAAGGATTTAGGGCTTTTCAAGTTGTTCCAACCATTACTTCACAAGGTGCTGCAACGATTGTGGAAACAGGATTACGAAGTCCTTGAAAATTTAATTACAGAGGAAGCGTTACAGCTTAAAGAACGAGCCAATCACTTGTGAAATCTACTACCCTTGTTTTGTCCTAGAATAAAACCCAAATGCTGCAATGACAAAGGCGACAATACAGACAAAATATATTCCGATCCCGACCCAGTCCCCGGGTAATCGCTCCACATGGCGGATCAATCCAAAAATTTGAAGTAATCCAGCACCAAGCATAAAAATCGCTGTTGCACGGAAGGCCTTTGAATCTGATTTTTCCATGCTAGGCTTCCCTTCTTTAAGTTGTTATTGGATCATGAACAATAGACTTCAGTTGTCCGTTTTATTTGGACTTAGATGCTCAGGCATAAGAACTGCCACAACTTCCCCTCGGGCGCAGATTTCCCCCTCCGCTGAGACTGTAGCCGTGACCACAACTTTTCTTCCTTTTAACTCTTTTACGGACCCACGCACTTCAAGTTCTACACCCATGGGGGTTGGTCGCAGGTAATCAATATGTATGGAAGCGGTAACATATCGAAGGGCAGGCTCGGTACCCATCTCACGTCCCTCAGCACGATAGGCAGCTGCGGAAGCTGTCCCCGTCCCATGACAATCGATGAGAGATGCGATCAATCCACCGTAAACATAACCCGGGATTGCAGTGTGATAGGGTCGCGGGGTGAAGCTTGCAACCGTTTCTTCACCATCCCAGTAACTCTTGATCTGTAAACCATGCTCATTGAGCCGCCCACAACCATAGCAGTGGCTGAGATCATCTGGATAGGTATCTTGAAAGG
>Ga0180437_10009187_pt1 | contig 12302 bp, 6 predicted proteins | sample SS_ome_4_FD_132410 | JGI IMG/M metagenome (GOLD analysis project Ga0180437, IMG submission 132410) | Hypersaline lake sediment archaeal communities from the Salton Sea, California, USA - SS_3_D_1 metaG | ecosystem: Environmental > Aquatic > Non-marine Saline and Alkaline > Hypersaline > Sediment...
AGCGCGCCTCACCTCGCGCCTGCCGTCCACTGGCCCTCATGCCCCGCTCCTCGGCCACGAGACGCACCTGGCAGGCGGTCTCCGATTCAAGGTAGGTCCAGGTGGCGGCTGATACCCGCCCCGCCACTACGACCACCGCCTCCCGTTTAGTAAAAAACCGGAACGCTTCTTCCAGGTGGGAAATGTCAGGGTCGCGACCCTCTAGATACCGCCGCACGTGTCGGCCTGCCGCTGGATGCAACTTGAGGGTCATCAGATCCATCGGGGTATCCACGTCCAACTGGGTAGCCGCTGTGCGGGGCAACTCGTGGATGGGCAGACCCAGGGTCTCACCCAACAGCCACCCCAGGTCGTTGTCAAAGGCTGGTGGGTCGGCCTCCTTCAGGATAGAAGCCGGGGTAAAGGCGGCGAAGTCGGTGGAGTAAAAGTTGTTGGCGATGAGCAACCGCTCAGCGGAGAGGAGGTCCTTGGCGATGTGGCTCATCTCTTCGGCAGAGAGGAGGGGCCCGCTCCCCCCTCCTATGTAGAACAGCTTCTCGATCTCGTATTTGTCAATCAGGGCCAACAACTGCCGTCCAAAGTGGAACGCTTCGCCGGGGGCATCCAACTCGACGTAGACCGGCTTGTCTCGCAACGCTTCGGCCAGAGGGCGAGAGTTGGTGGAGACGATGACGCGGTCAATGGCCTCGACCGTCAGGGCTTTGTCAACGATGTCGAGGGTGATGGCCTGGCGGGCCTGGGCTACCATGCGCTCCACTTCGCTGCCTTCGCCAGAGCCCGTCATGATGAGCACAGCAACCCTGGAATCAGAAGTGAGCATAGCCCATTATACCCTATATATAGTCCTCAGAGCAAACTTGTCGTCTTGTCGAGAGCCGGAAGCCACCAGGCCGACGGCTCTCGTCTTTTGTTGACACCTTCTCTAAGCCAAGTTATAATACCGTCCGTCATGTTGACCGCTATGGATAGAGCATGGAACGGCTAAAGAAACTGCGTGAACTGAAGAACATCATCAGGCTGGCTGCGGCGGCCCTCCTCCTTTGGCTTGTGGGGATGCCTCCCAAGCCTATTGTCGTCCTGGGGCCACAGCAACACGTGGAAACCATCAACCCCAAGATGGGTGTCCACACCCGCCTGACAGACGAGGTCGAGGAGTGGAAGATCAAGCGCACTTTGGAAATGGTGCGGGAGATGGGCGCGCCCTGGATCGTGGAGTACTTCCCCTGGGCTTACTACGAGCCGCAGAAGGGCCGTTTTAACTGGGAGCACGCCGACATGGTCGTTGACCACGCCCGCAGGCAAGGGCTGACAGTCATTGCCCGGCTGGGCTTTGTGCCCGAGTGGGCTCGCCCCAGGGGCTCGACCGTCGCTTATCTTCACAGGGCCTCTTTCGATGACTTTGGTGAATTCGTCTACGCTTTCGTGTCTCACTTCCGGGGTCGTATCCAACACGTCATCATCTGGAACGAACCCAATCTCAGCCTGGAGTGGGGCTACCAACCTGCCAGCCCGGAACGCTACACTGAGCTTTTGCGCTTTGCCTATGCCCAGGCCAAACAGGCCGATCCCGAGGTGCAAATCCTGGCCGGAGCGTTGGCCCCCACTCTGGCCCCGGAAGGCAGTGAGTGGGGCATGGATGACCTGGTCTTTTTGCAGGGTATGTATGACGCGGGGGCCAAAGACTACTTTGATATGTTAGCCGTCCATGCCTATGGCTGGAAGTTTCCCCCCGACGACCCGGCAGCCGCAGACCAGGTGAACTTTGCCCGGGCGGAGCTTTTGCGCCAGGTGATGGTGCGCAACGGAGACGGCGGCAAAAAGTGCATCATCACCGAGGGGGGGTGGAACGACCATCCTCGCTGGACCAAGGCCGTGCGCCCCGGCCAGCGCATTGAGTATACCATCCGCGCCTACGAGAAGGCCCTTGAGGAGTGGGCTTGGTGTGAGGGCGTTGTCTTGTGGGCCTTTCGCTATCCCCGCCCAGCCCGTACCTATCAGGACTATTATACCTTTGTGGCCGTTGATTTCACGCCCAAGCCAATTTATTGGCAAGTGCGAAAGTATGCACAGGGGGAAAGGTAGCGGGATGGGAGGAAAGGTTCGCGCCAGACACATCCTGGTGTTTCTGGTGATCGGTCTGGGTGTCGTCGGTTTGGGGGTTTGGTACTGGTTGGGGCGGGGGGAGGAGAAGGACCATACCTGGGCTGTCATCCAACAGACCGGGGTGCTGCGAGTGGGGATGGACGCCAGCTATCCACCCTTTGAGGAAATTGATGAGGCCACGGGAGAATTGCGTGGCTACGACGTGGAACTGGCGCGGGAAATCGGGCGGCGACTGGGCCTGGAAGTGCAATTCGTCAACATCGGCTTCGATGGTCTGTATGATGCCCTTATAGCTAAGAAAGTAGATGCTGTCATCTCTGCCTTGCCCTACGATCCCCTCAGGACCCAGGATGTGTTCTACACCATGTCTTACTTCAACGCTGGGTTGGTGCTGGTGGTGAAGGAAGGCGAGACCGAGGATGCCCTGAGCAAGGTCGAAGGGATCGAGTCAGTGGATGATTTGAGCGGCAGGACGCTGGGAGTCGAATGGGGTTCAGACAGCGACGCCCAGGGAAGACGCCTGGTCAAGCGACTGACCGGTTTGACTTTGCATCCCTACTCCACGCCCCTGGATACGTTGTGGGGGTTAAAGAACGGCGAGGTAGAAGCTGTCCTGGTTGACGCGTTCTCGGCTCATCACTTCATCAAGCACGAAGGGGCAGTCAAAATCGTGGGCGAACCGGTGACCGACGAGTCCTATGTCATCGCCGTGGGGCCCACCAGCACCGAACTGCTATCGGCCCTCAACGCGGTCTTGCTGGCCTTACGAGACGATGGGACCCTCATCCGCTTGCGCGATGAATGGTTCTGATTCAGCGGGTCGTGTCTAACGATACGACCCCCCAATCAGAAGTCACGGACGCATCTATGAGCTTTCGCTGGCCGCTGCCTTCGGCGTTCATGACCCAAATCTCCCATATACCATGACGTGCGGAGAGGAAAACGATGCCACTGGAGTCAGGCAGCCAGGCAGGGTTGACATCGTTCTCGGGGTTATCGGTCGTCAGGCTCTTGCGGTCTGATCCATCTATGTTGACTGTACAGATGTCCCAGGTATCCCCGGCCTTGCAGGCAAAAGCCACCTTGTTTCCATCTGGGGACCAGGCTGGTACGGCATCATCGGCCGTAGTCGTCAGTCGAGCCTTGTCACTGCCGTCAATGTTCATGATGTATAGTCCACAGGCAGGCCCATCACAGCCTTTGAAGACCAGGCGCTGGCTGTCCGGGGACCAGCTAGGCTGTATACTGCCGTCGGCCAGCTTATTAGGGCTCCCTCCGTTGACGGATATGACGTGTACGCCGTTCCGTGCGGCGTAGGAGATGAATTTGCCGTCGGGAGACCAGTGAGGGTACCTGGCCTCTCCATCGTTGATCACCAGCCGCGGATCGGTGCCGTCCACTTTCAGGGTCCACAGTCCACTGCCCTGAGGCCACCCTTCCCAGGCGTAGACGACGATGCGCTCACCATCCGGGGATAAAGAGGGTGAGCTGATGTACGGGGAAGACAATACCGTCTGGCCACTGCCATCGGCATTCATGATCCCTATTCGGTAACTTTTTTGCTCCTCCAGGCCGATAGTATAGGCTATCCTCCCCATCGTCGCGGCCGTAGGGGGTGGTTTGGGAGCGGGCTGCGTGGGAGTATCAGTGAGCGTAGGCGTGTCTGTAAGAGATATAGAGGTCTCTGTAGAGGTAGGCGTAGACGGCAGCTCAACGGCCACGGCGGGCGTTGGTGTGACTGCAGGGGACACAACTTTCGAGGGAGTTGATGTGGCCGGGAGAAGCAGAGTGGTTGGTGATGCCGTCGGTAAAGATATGGCTGGGACGGTGGGCGTCTCTTCCTGGAGGAGTCCAAAGATAGTGACGCCGGCCGCGATGCAAGCAGCGGCAACCAATATCACACTCGCTATTCCCAGGACGATGGGCAACCGACGGCGTTCTCTTCTGGGGTAGCTCAGTGGAGAAACTGGGGTTTCTGCAAGGTCCTCTCGAAAAGCTGATGGGGGTACTGCCTTAGGCATAGGGAGAGGCTTAGCAGTCATCTCCGCTACCTCGCCTTTCAGCGCTTGGTCAATGGCAGCTATCAGGTCGGCAGGAGTGGCATAGCGGTCCCTGATGTCTTTTGCTAGGCACGTGCGCACGATCTCCTCCACAGAGAGGGGTACGTCTGGCCGCTTGTCTCTCACCGAAGGGATAGGAGCCTCAACGTGCTGGATGACCAGTGCTATTGGGGAATCACCTGTGTAAGGTAGTTCGCCGGTCAGCATCTGATAGAGGCATACACCCAGGGAATACATGTCGGTGCGAGAGTCCAGGTCCGTTCTTCCCTCTGCCTGCTCTGGAGCTATGTAGTAAGGGGTGCCTAGCACCCCTGTTGAGGTCAGGCCGGTGTACATCAAGCCGCGGGCGATGCCGAAATCCATGACTTTCACCGTACCTTCGGGGGTAATCATCAGGTTGGCAGGTTTGAGGTCCCGGTGAATGATGTTCTTTCGACTGGTTACCTCCAGACATTCGGCTATCTGGCGGGCAACGACCAGGGCTTCGTCAACCTCTAGGGGGCCTCTAGCGGCCAGGATTTCAGCCAGGGTCCGGCCCTCCACAAATTCTGTGACGATGTAGACTAGGTCGTCTTCCTCGCCAAACTCGTAAATCCTGGCTATGTGGGGGGACTCGAATTCTTTTAAAGCGGCCAGGATGTTCGCCTCTCGCTGGAAACGTTCGATGAACTGGCCATCTTTGATCAGGTGTGGGTGGACGACCTTGACAGCGACTATTCTGGCCTCCTTTTGATCTCGAGCCAGGTAAACGCTGCCGGCTGCTCCCTCTCCTACCTCGTCATAGATTTTGTATCTGCCTTTGATGGTTTTTCCTATCATTTGCAGGCTTTTTCCCTCCTTGGAGATACTTAACGCTGGACCGGGGTGAAAGCACTTATGGCCCGGATGACCCGCCCGTCGGCCTGGAAGCAGGTGTGAGCGGTACAGCCAGGGTCCCTTTGGCGGCCCAGACTTTTAGATTGTCAAAGGTGATGTGGACGTTGGGCTCTGCAAAGCTGGCGGCAAAGAGTCCTATGTCGCCATGATCGTAGGAATCGTCGGTGACGGCAGCCAGATGCTGGTCGTTCACATGGAGGGTGATTTGTGACCCGGCACAGGTTACCTTCAGACGGTTGCTGGCCTGACCACGGTTGATGTAGGGTGACTCTGTCCAATCAATGACGGGTACCCACTCGCTGCCCACTGATTTGTCCAGGAAATAGAACCCATCTCCGGAAATGCCAAAGCGGTAGAAATGCTCGGCATCCTCGCTGCGGAACAATAGGCCGTAGCTGTTATTGCTGGGGCCCTCGTCCTGAGTCGCATCTACCTCCAACACAAAATCAGCAAAGTCTCGGCCTAACTTGCTCCAGGTAAAGACATCGTTTCCTTTGGCTATGATGTGATACCGACTGCCCCCGTACTGCCTGACAGTATCTGGTTCAAAGATCTCACCCCAACCTGTTTCCGAGTCATTGAAGTCATCGGAATAAATGAGGGTCAGCTTGGCAAGAGCCGCAGGTGTGTCCTGCCAGGCGACAGTCCTTCCCTCCAACAGGGCCGATCCCCTCAGGAAAGCGATTACACCGACTGCTATCAGGCAAGTGATCAGTACAGCGGCGCCGACTATCCAGGCCCAGGTTGGGACCTTTCCCATGAACTTGGGCACCGGTTGGGCGGAGGGTTCGGTAAGCGCAGTCTTTGATGGCGGAACTTCGTAAAAGGTCATCTCTGTGTCGCCAAGAGAGATGACGTCCTCCGCTCTCAAGGGATGATGGGGCTCTCGTACCCTGATTCCGTTAACAAAGGTCCCGTTGGCGCTTTCCAGATCGGTGATGCTATAGCGTTCCTCAGTGAAGGCGATGACGGCGTGGTGCCGGGAGATCTTGGGATCCTCCAGGATGATGTCATTATCTGGTGCCCGACCCAGAGTGGCTTTGGCCCTCAATTTGAACTCCCTCCCTTCTCCCGTGCCTGCGGTGATGACCAGGCGAGGAAGGCGGGGGATTTGGATCAGGGTGCTGCCCAGGGAGTCGTTAAGGGGAAGCAGTCCTTTCTTATTATCGGTCAAGGTGTCCTGTTTCGACACTTCCTTCGAGTCTATTTCATCTTCTGCCAGGGCGACTGAAACAGATAAAGCTACTATCGTCCCGCATTGGACACAGCGGTCGTCCTCTGACATCAACTCAACGCCACATTGTGGACATTTCATAACTTCTCTTCTCCTAACATCTTTCAGAATTCATCAATAGGCTGGGCGTCCTGCCACCAAGGCGAGACTACCCGGCCTATCTGTTCTCTCTTGCCAATGTCGCTACAATTGAGGTAGTACTATGGTGCCCACCAGGAGATGCGCTCCTCGGGCCAATCTGGTCCCATAGGCCCCGGCAAGTTGAAGAGCTTTCTCTGGTTGCTGCCGTCGGCGTTCATGACCCACATGGCCCATTGGCCGTCCCGGGTTGACAGGAAGGCGATGTGTTTCCCATCGGGAGACCAGGTGGGCAGGCCGTCAATGGCCGGGTCGTTCGTCAGGCGGGTGATGCCCTGGCCGACGTTGTTGGCTTTATAGACCTCCCAGTTGCCATCCCGCTGATCACACATGAAGACAATTTCGCTGCCATAGCCGTCCACGGCCAGGTCGTTGCCAGCGGTCGTGAGCTGCACCACATCCTTTCCATCCTCCCAACCAGCGAAGAGTCCGCAGGCACTGGGCTTGCCAGCCCAGCCCATACAGCCGTTCCAGGCAATGCGACCATCGGGCAGCCAGGTTGGGTATCGGCCCATCACCCCCTGGCCGCCAATCTGGAACGCTCGCGCGTGCGTCTGACGTGAGGTGTCGTCCTGAATATAAAGATTCCAATCGGGCTCATCATGCCCCTCGCGGATGAACCCCGACTGTTGGGAAGAGTGGACGACCTTCATTCCATTGGGTGACCAACTGGGCTGTGCGTCTTCACTGAAGAAGGTGATAGGGTGTCGGTTGCTCCCGTCGGCGCTCATCACGACCAGGCTGTCCCAACCACCACCGGCGCCATTGGCCACAACGATTCCATCGCCGCGAAAATCGGGTTGGCGCGTCTGTTTGTAGAGAAGCCGTTGGCCGCTGCCGTCAATGTTGGCAATGTAAAGGTTGTAGGTGTGCGGCGTATGCAGCTCGCTATAAACGGTAAAGAGGATTTTGCCTCTGAGTCCGGACGGAGGAGCAGGCACTGGCGTGGGCGTGTCCTCTGTCGCTATTACTGCTGGCGTAGGTGTGACTGGCAGCGGCGTTGGCGTGACGACGATGACCACGGGCGTTGGTGTGGGCGCCAGCGTAGGTGTGTCCGTCGGCAGTGGTGTGGGCGTGACGATGATGACCACAGGCGTCGGTGTAGGCGCTGGTATAGGCGTATCCGTATCCGTCGGCGTCGGTATGGGTGTATTGGTAGGCACAGGCGTGGCTGTGGGTTCCGCCGTGCTGATCACGGGGGGCAGAGCTATCTTGGTCGGTGTAGGAGGCGTGGGTGTAGCGCCAAGTGGTCCAAAAGCGAGGAAGCCTCCTATGGCCGCTAACGCGAGGAGGAGTCCGCCGCCCACGAGAAGCGGCACCAGGGGAAGACGACGCTTTTCAGCGGCGGGGACAGGTGCCACAGGAACGGCGGCCCTGGCTTCCTGAGGCCTGACAACCGGTCGAACCGCTGTCTCCGCTGGGATGGTGGGAACTGCCGGGGAAGTGAGAGCCTGCTGTAAAGCCTTGGCCATTTCACCAGCCGTCTGATAGCGGTCATCAGGGCTCTTGCTCAGGGTCTTGAGGATCACCCGCTCGACAGATTCCGGCACCTGAGGATACACCTGACGGGGCAAAGGCAGCGGGTCTTTGATGTGCTTCATGATGATAGCAAAGGGGGTGTCCGCATCGAAGGGAACACGGCCTGTGACCATCTCGTAGAGGATGACACCAAGGGAGTAAATATCGCTTCGTTCATCCCCTCTCTCCCCCTGACCTTGCTCGGGTGACATGTAGGCCGGCGTTCCTGACACGGCTCCGGTCACGGTGAAGCGCTTGGCTCCTACAATCTTGGCGATGCCAAAGTCGGTCAGGACGGGTTGTCCCTCGCTGGTAAACATGATGTTGGCTGGCTTGAGGTCGCGGTGAACCATGCCTCGACGATGGGCATAGTCCACAGCATTGGCTATGGCTGTCAGGATGCGGGCGGTTTCTTTGGGGTCAAAGGGCTGCCCCATGCGGCTGCGTTCACTCAGCTCAGCCTTGAGGGTGGGGCCGTCAATGAATTCCATGACCATGTAATACAAATCGCCCTCGTGGTCAAAATCTATGACCTGCACGATGTTGGAATGCCGGAGTTTCGCCACGGCTGTGGCTTCTCGCTCAAAGCGCCCGATGAAATCTTCTTCCTCTGCCAGGAAAGAGTGCAGGACCTTGATGGCCACGTAGCGGTCCAGGCCAGGCTGGTACGCTTTGTAGACCTCGGCCATTCCGCCTCGCCCCAGGCGTTCTATGATGCGGTATTTACCAATCGTTTTGCCAACTAGTTCTGTCATTTGTTCCTCTAAGTATTGTATTTTTAGGGGGCCCAGGATATGCGCTCGGTGGTCCAGTCATATTCTTTGCCGCTGCCGTAGCCCCCATTGAGGTCGAAGAGCTTGTGCCGGTCGCTACCATCGGCATTCATGACACAGATGGCCCACTGGCCTCCTTCATCGGATACAAAGGCGATGAATTGCCCATTGGGCGAAAAGGTGGGCAGGCCATCGTTGACGCTGTTATCGGTCAGACGTTTCAGGTCGCTGCCATCGGTGTTGATGGAGTAGATTTCCCAGTTGCTGCCATCACGGATGGACATAAAGGCCACCTTGTTGCCATGAGCGGCCGGAGCCATATCGCTGCTGTCGGTGGTCAACCGCGTAGGGAGAGCGCCGCTATCAAGAGAAATGATGTAGAGGCCACAGTTGGCGTTGCCAGCCCAGTAATCGCAGCCCCTGTAGACGATACGACCGTCAGGCAGCCAAAATGGATCTTGGCCAAAGGTGTCGCCGCCCGCACTGCGCAGGACATTCCCTTCTGTCTGTTTGGAGACATCGTCCAGGATATAGATGCGCGACCTCCTGTCGCCGTGCCTGGTAGAGTCAAAAACGATGCGGTAACCATCGGGCGACCAGCTAGGCCGTGCATCCTCCAGATTGGGAGTCACCTCTATCAAGTTGCTGCCGTTCGCGTTGGCCACGTGCAGATTCATGTGATAGTGGGCCTCGCCATTGACAGCGATCTTTGAGCCATCGGGGCTGAAGGCTGGCTGGCGCATTTCTCCAATGATTCCAGTCTGGCCGCTGCCGTCCACGTTGGCCACCCAGACATCATATTTGGCCCCATTCCAAAGAGTGAAAGCGATTTTGCCTGTCAAGGCCGCTGTGGGCGTGGGAGTCGGTGTAGGCGTCTCGGCAGGGGTCGGGGTGACCGGCTGAGGAGTGGCAGTGACAAAGATAACGACGGGCGTGGGACTTGCCCCGAGTCCTGTCGAAGGAGTGGCCGCAGCTACCTGGCACTTTGAGAGGCCCTCCTGTGCTTCCTCAAGATCAGGATTGAGAGCCAGAGCCTGCTGGAACATGGGCACCGCCCGGTCACATTCGTTGAGCCGGACGTAGACCCAGCCCATCGTGGTATGGGCATCACCAAGCTCTGGATCTAACTCGATGGCCTTTTGCAAATTGGGGAGGGCCTGTTCATATTGGCCTAGCTCATAGTAACAGGTCCCCAGGCCGGCGTAACTTTGGGCATGAGGCCGCAGCTCGAGGGCTTTCTGGTAGGCGATGATGGCTTCCACATAGGCTTCAGACCGACGGCGCATTGAAGCCAATTCGTGTTGCCTGAGCCACAGGTTGGGCTCCAACTGGGCTGCTTCTTCGAACTCGGACAGAGCCTGGGGCAACTGCTCCTCAAAGAAGTACACCCGGCCCAGACTGCGGTGGGCCTCGGCGCTCTGCTCATCCAGCTGCACGGCCTTACGGGCCTCAGGGGCAGCCTCGTCTGGCCTGTCTAGATTCAAGTAGACCTCGGCCAGGAAGGCCCGCGCATCGGCGTGGCTGGGATCGAACTCTACCGCTTTAAGGGCTGCTTCCAGGGCCTGGTCGGATTGGCCGTTCCAGTCGTAGGAACGGGCCAACTGGGCCAAAGCTTCTGCGCTGGTGGGATCGAGCTCGGAGGCCACCTGGGCCTTGGCCACAGCCTTGTCGGACTGATCGTTCAGGTAAAGGGCCCGGGCCCAGTGAGCGTAGGCCAGGGCATTGGTGGGATCGGCCTGGGTTGCCTGTTCGTAGGCTCCTATGGCCCCCTCGAATTTGCTTTCCAAGACTAGCTCGTCACCTTGGGCGATAAACTGGCTCGGGTCCACAGTGGAGGGGGGCGCTGTCGGGGTCACCTCCAGCACAGATGGGCTCGGAATGGTAGCTGCTTCTCCCCCCGGGGCCCACACTTTCAGGTTGTCAAAGCTGATGTGAACGCCGCCCTGGCTCAATGTCCCGGCAAAGAGGCCGATGTCGCCGTGATTGTAAGAGATATCGCTAAAGTCGGTCAGATGACGGCCGTTAACGTAGAGGCTGATTTGGGAGCCCTGGCAGATCACCTTGAGGCGGTTTGTAGCCTGCCCCTTGTGGATGAAAGGCGAGGCGGTCCAGTCTACCAGGGTTACCCATTGATCCTCTAAACGCTTGCTAAGAAGGTAAAAGCCGTCACCGGAAATGTCAAAGCGGTAGAAGTGCTGGTCGTCCTGAAAGCGAAACAGAAGGCCATAGCCGTTATCGTTGGGGCCGCTTACCTGGGTAGCTTCAACTTCAACCATGAAATCTGCAAAGTCCCGCCCTGTGATGCTCCAGATGAAAAGCTCGCGGGCATTCACCCTGATGTAATACTGGCCGTTTTCGTACTTCTTGACACTTTGGAGGTCAGAGGTCTCGCCCCAGCCTCCTTCGGGTGTGCTGAAATCGTCCTGCCAGACCACAGGAAAAGCCGGTGTGGGCAAGATGGCAGGTTCGGGCGTTGGCTGCCGCAGAAACGCCAGACCGTCTCTGCCGACTAGCAAGACCACCGCGATTCCTGCGAGGATCCCTATGATGACTATGGCTGCACAGCCGATCAGAACCCAGCTGGGTATTCCGCCTTTAGCCTGAGGGGGGACACCTCTGGGCGGCATCGGTGCAACGGGTGTTGTTGGGTTGGTGGGTGGGCTGGCCTCCATACGTTGACCGCAATTGTTGCATAAAATGGCACCTGGCTCCATAGGCTGGCCACACTTTGGACACAGACCTCCCGGCCGCCAGTGGCTGCCATCGTAGATGTTCATCAGAGTCCTCCGGCCCTGCGATTCTAGAAATCGTGTTTCAGGCCGTGTCATTATAGCACATAATTGACTTCCTTTCAATTTTTCCGGTCCCTGGAACTATAGTCTGCCGAGGCTGGTCGGTCTGTTTACAGGGCCATTCAGGCTTCCCTGTAAGTGCTGGAATGTCATTTCGCTTTCCTGGCCTTTTCGTGGTAAAATAGGCCTGCAAGGAAGGATTTGCGTTTTGAAGGCTGTTGATTTCATCTACCATCTCAAGGGCCAACGTTTCTATAAAGGCCAGATCGCTCACATGGAGCGCATCCCGGCCCGCAAGGCTCGCTACGGGCGGCTTAAGAAACCTCTGCCCCTTCTGCTTCGGGATGCCCTCAAAAGGGTAGGGGTGGAGAAGCTCTACATCCATCAGACCCAGGCCATCAACGCCGTGCGCGAGAGACACAGTGTGGTGGTGACTACCTCCACGGCCAGCGGCAAAACCCTTTGCTACAATCTGCCGGTGCTGGAGGCCATCATCACCGACTGGCGGGCCAAGGCCCTCTACCTCTTCCCCACCAAGGCCCTGACCCAAGATCAGCTCCGCTCCCTGCGGGAACTGACCAGTCGCGAGTTGCGTGATGTCCGCTTCGGCACCTACGATGGCGATACGCCCCAGGCGGCCCGTGCCCGCCTGCGCAAATCGGCCTCTATCATTCTGACCAACCCCGACATGTTGAGCCTGGGTATCCTGCCCAACCACACCCTGTGGGCCAGTTTCTTCAAGAATCTCCAGTTTGTGGTCATTGATGAGGCCCATGTCTACCGGGGGATCTTTGGCTCCCATGTGGCC
>Ga0180437_10009189_pt1 | contig 12301 bp, 21 predicted proteins | sample SS_ome_4_FD_132410 | JGI IMG/M metagenome (GOLD analysis project Ga0180437, IMG submission 132410) | Hypersaline lake sediment archaeal communities from the Salton Sea, California, USA - SS_3_D_1 metaG | ecosystem: Environmental > Aquatic > Non-marine Saline and Alkaline > Hypersaline >...
AGAGTACAGAGTAAGGGTAGGGGATAGGTCACATAACCTACGCAGTAGGTCGGCAAGGGCTTGTTAACCTGAAACGCTCAGCTTAACCGTTGTTAACCCATTATCAACGTATAACCAGTTCTTTGAAATGCTGGCAGGGACAAGCATTTGGCATGATGCCGGACGAAAGCTATATCGATAGCCGCGCCTGCCAGCACCCAAATGGACCGAGTGGCGGAAAGCTAATAAACCCTGGCTCACTTTGAGGCGCGTACAGACGTCGCACGCTGAAACCAGTTTAACGTTACGTCCAGGGTGAAACTGGTCGCAGGTTCAAGTCCTGCCTCGGTCCACCCAAAAGTGTGGTACTGCGTAGAGGCAGTACAGGGGCTATCGTTAGACTTGGGCTAAAGGTAGCCCCACCCCAGGGCAATTAGCCTGGAGAGGTTCGGCTGTTTGCATAGAAACGGCAGTTTTCGCTAACTCCCTCTATGGGACCCAACGGGGGCAGGGTATGCCCCCACAGGGGAAATATACCCCATCGGGTGTAAAGGGGGCAAAAAGGGGACAAATGGTAGGCCTAATTGCACTGTTTTTAAGGGAAATATACCTTATCGGGGATAGGAGAACATTATGACCGTAATCTACTGCCCTTTACGCCGGAAAGAAGGCACACCAGAAGAACGGGCAACGTACCCTAATGGTTGGCCCATATTACCTACCCTTTGTATCGCCGAACAAAGCAAGGCAGGCAGTGAATGTTCTGCTGCGGGTTGCCCTAACTATGGAGTAGCACTATGTCAATCAGACACACAATCAGAAATAACAAGGGCGGAACCCAAAACATAAGCCTTACGCCTCGAACAGCAATACTCGCCTTTTGCCATGAATGTATGGGGTGGAATTACAACGAGGTTGAGAAGTGTACGTCCCATTTATGTCCCCTTTATCCTTTCCGTAACCGTGGGGCCACAAAAGGCACTCGCCCAGTATCACAGAAAGCGATTGAAGCCCTGCAAAAAGCGGGGAGAAAAAGACGAGAATCGAAAAAGAGGTAAACTATGGCATATTGGGATTCTGAAAATCAAAAAATAGTTCGATTTCCCGATAGGCTTGCGGAGAATTATCCCGGGTGGGAAGAAATTGATTGTGGATGTTGTGCTGGTATCCAATGGGGTGGTGAATATCCAAGAGAATGTATTAATTGTGAGGGCAACGGTATGCTTTTTCGCCACATAAAATCGGGGGCATTAGCTCTGTATCCCGGTGGACCATTTAAAGGGAAAGATCCAAAGGAGTAAACCATGTCTAACTTCTGCTGTGCTGACATAGAAACCGTGCCAAACTGGGATTTACCCAAAGAATGTATCCCACAATTTGACCCCGATAGTGTCAAGCTGGGCAACCTGAAGGACAAAGATAAAATCGAGGCCAAAATTGAGGATGCACAACAGGAATTTGATAAGGGGCTTGTCAAGAAGATGAGCTTAGACCCTGATTTGTGTCGGGTGGTGTGTGGATCGACAAGTATAAATGGTGAAGTGCCAATATCAAGTGCTGCACTAGAAAAAGAGTTCGATAATGTTGCAGCCCTATGGACTTTCATTGATTATTACTATTATCGCCACATCCCCCTCGTCACCTTCAACGGCATCTCCTTCGACTTACCCGTATTGTGGCATTCTGCAATTCGCCTTGGTATCCCTGTTGACCCACAAATGTACAAAGACCTCACCAAGAAATACGATAATCGTTGGCATTATGATTTGTTTCCCATTCTTTGTGGCTGGGATAAGCAACGATATAAGGGCAGGGGGTTGGAATATTGGGCTGCCCTGTATAGCTTAGGAGAAAAAATAGGAGATGGGTCAGAAATCTATGGTTGGTGGCAAGCCAAAGAATACGAGAAAATAAGGCAACACTGTGAAGCCGATGTGAATGTAACGGTTAAACTTTGGGAACGATTGCAACCTTATGTGAGAAAAAAGGAGGACTAAAATGGAATTTGTCGTCAACGCATATGAATTAAGACTTGCCCTGAAAGACATTGAAAGAGCAGAAAAAAACGGATTTGATTATTGTTTAGCCGTTTTTAAACTTGTCAGTACTGGGCCTTGTCTCGATGATTGTCGGGCAGAATATAGTGACCTTTGTGAAAAAGCACATCCGACAGATGGAAATCTCGATTGGGGTCGTTTTCAGGGAGTCACAAAACGACATAGATTTATTAATGGAGAATTAAAACCATTAGGGGAGGACTAAATGGAAAACGCACTTATCAAGGTAGAAGAATATGCCATGACCGTAGCCGAGATGGTCGGGCAAGTCACCAAGATTCAAGAGTACATGGGCCAAGTGATGAAGGAAAACGAACACTATGGCAAAATCCCTGGCACGGATAAGCCGACACTCCTGAAACCAGGGGCAGAAAAACTCTGCCTTGCTTTCCGGCTTGACCCCAATTACGAAATCATCCGTGAAGTACGGGAAAAAGATTTTATCGCCTATACCGTGAAATGCACCTTGAGCCACATCCCCACGGCTCAAGAAGTGGCAAGCGGTATTGGCTCCTGTAATAGTAGAGAAACCAAGTATCGCTATCGGTCACAAAATACAGGCCGACCAGTACCCAAAGAATATTGGGATGGGCGTGACCCCGCTAAACTCGGTGGACCTCAGTTTTCACCACGTAAGAAGGATAAGCAGTGGGTTATCTTTGAACAGATCGAGAATGAAAACCCTTGGGATTTGGACAATACCCTTATCAAGATGGCATGTAAACGGGCACTTATAGCTGCAACCCTTAACGGCACTGCTGCCTCAGATATATTCACTCAAGATATTGAGGATATGCCAGCGGAGATAATTACAGGGGAGAAACCCAAAAAAGGGCCAAGCGAAGAAGCCATTGACCAAGTAACAGAAGATTCAATTGACGACAATATCCCCGACCACGAACCAGCCTCACAAGACGAGGCCATACAACGTCAGCGCAGGGGGGAACTCAAAACCTATGCCAAGAAAAACAATGATGCTTACTTCACCACCATAGGTCAGCACGGGGCAAGTAATGCTGAGGAAATCGTTACGACCTTTAATGATGAGCAGTATGCCAGTTTAATTAAGGATTTGAAAAAGGCATGTAAATGACCGAGTTTCCACAAGACGATACCGCTAACTGCGATAAGTGTATGCGGGCAATATTTGTAGATGAGGGCACCGTTTATTACTCCAATGGCATCCCCTTACTGCTTTGCCCGGAATGTGCGGAGAAAAAGGATAGGGAGGATTTTGCCTAACCCCGCTCAAATAAAGAACAGAATCAAATGGTTTTTCAGGCTGGTTTGGCGGTCTGCTTGGGGTGAAGGCAGGATTCAACCAAGCACAGCTTGGGAAGTCGGGAAGATATTGGAAGATTTATAGGAAAGGAGGGAGAAGATGGACGAAATCGAATATCATGAAATTGAACGGTGGGGCTGGGAATGTCCCTTGTGTAAATGGTGGAATGAAGAGGAGGATGATCCAGCCTATCAAGAAACTGTTCTTTGTCAAGGCCCCAACTGTAATGGGGAATTTGTACCCATACCAGGTTGAAAAATAGATGAACCTCCCCGCCCAAAATGTTATGCTTTCCCCTGAACATCAAGGGGGGCTAACGATGGAAGGCTCAATACATCACGATGAATGGGGTTGGAAAGTTCATTTTAAGCGTAAATGGCACCGGGGATGCCATTTTGAAGGCCGTTGGATACCATTCAGAGACAACAAGAAACTGGCAGAAGATTTCTTAGTAATCCTTAACGCGGAGGTTTTGAATAAACAGTATGATCCTAGAGATTACAGGAAGGATAAACCCCTGGCCTTCAATCGCTTGGGGGAAGATTGGTTGGAAAAAAGGAAGCCTGAAGTACGTTGTTACCGCAATCTATGTAATCATATTAATTTGGCCTCTATGTTTTTTGGCGATCTTAACTATAAATTGCTTAATTACGCTTGGCTACAGGAATTTTTCAATCAACTCCCAGAATCAATTGGTGTTAAAACCAAGCGAAACATCAAAGCCACCCTCACAACCTTTTGCCGATGGGTAGTCGATGCCTACAGCACTCAAGATATTAAACTGGAAGTCCCGAAGTTTCCACCCCTGGGCAAGTACAAGAAGAAACTCCGCAAGATCGTCACCCCGCAGGACCAAGCCATGATACTTGACAAGATGAAAGAAATTACACCGGCACCCAAAGGACACCTTGCCGCCCTATGGATGATTACCTATGGACTCCGGTGGATTGAACTGAGGCCCGTAAAGCGAAAAGACTTTCAGGATGGCCGCATGACAGTTTGGGATTGGAAGCAAGACTCGTACAAAGAAAAGAAGCTCTTGCCTGATGATTGGGCCTTGGTTGAGCAAGACAACACATTCGGGGATATGTATTTTTTCAGGCATCCTGATGGTGCACAATTAGGCAGGGATTACCCTTATACATGGCTCAAGCGGGCATCAGTCTTGCTTGGTTTTGATGTGCACCCTTATGCTATTGTGAGGCACAGTACCATAACTGCCCTGTCTGATGTTTATACACCAGAGGACATTCAACATAACTTTAGCCTACACCTGGCTGGCCTGTATGATTACTTGCATACGAAAGAGGACAAGAAGCAAGAGATGTATGCGAGGGCGAGGCCGGGGGTGGTGGAGATAAAAGGAAAAGAAAATGAGAATAACAGAAGTTCAAATTCTTAGGGCTGGCAAGCCCACATATTGGTATGCTGGTTTAAAAGGAAGCATCTTTACTGTCTATGATAATCGACGAGATTACATTTTGAAAGAGGATTATGATAGAGGTTATCATGCTGCTTGGAGACACATAGATAAAGATGAGTGTAGAGAAGCCGTCAACTCTCCGTCAATCGAAAATAAGGAGGAAATAGGGGATGGATGAGAAGGAAAGGGAAGAGAAACGGAGAATAATTGCAGAAATTGATGAAATACGAGAAGATTTGCGAAAGGTAGACATAAAACTGGTGAAATTGAGGCAGAACTTTCTATTACCGATTGTCGAAGAACAATTGGGCGATGCCTGGGGCGGGAATCGAACCCGCACATGATTTTCTGTAACCCTTTAATACCAAGGGATACAGACAAATTGAAAAATACTTGCGGCAATCCTGCGGCAATCAAGGAGAGAAAGAGGAAATGAAACTCAAGTATAAATTCATACATTTCATTCATGTAGGTCAAACAGTTAGTCAAATAGAAGGACATGATTTGTGGAGCTGTCGCAATAATCGTAGCGGTGAAGAACTAGGAGAAATCAAATGGTATAGACCGTGGAAACAATACTGTTATTTTCCAACCGTGCAAGCTGTTTATTCGGTTAGTTGTTTTGAAGATATTAACGATTTCATTCGACAAATCTCTGGAAAGTCGCCCTGAATCCCTTGAGGAGTAAGGGCATTTGCGAAAATTGGAGGTAATAGCAAATGGGAGTCTATAACGATCTAGCTTGTGATGCTGGTTATGCTTACGGCACCCCTGAGAATGAACAGGTAGCGCAAATGATAGAAGCTGATGAGAGAAGGCGTTTGTGGGAACAAACGAAATTTGACGATTTTTGGCCCACTGTCTATAAGGAATACATTGCCGATTGGATTGAAGAACATTTCACAACAGCATAAGGCATCTAAGGAAACTTGAAGCATGGGAGGGAGAGGGTGAATGAAAGCCCAAGATGTGCTTTGCTATAAATGCGGCGGTAAGCCTGAAATTCATGGATCAGATCATTTAAACGATTATGGCCCGTGGAATGTGTCTTGTTTTCGATGTGGACGGGGAACAGATGTGTGGGCCTACCAGCGAGAAGCGTGGGCGCAATGGAAATATATCAACGGAGAATCGCCTGTAAACCCCGCTGAAGCAAAGGAGGGAGAGTGTTTGAAGATATAGTCAAAGAAATCGGTTTTACATGGTTTGGAATTTGTTGGGCCATTTTTGGTTTTGTAATCGGTCTTATTGTTGGAAAAATATTAACCTATTACTTTCCAGAGGAGAGATAATATGACAATCGAACTAAGAAACCAAGGAAGTTACAATTTTTTAGATATTTCAACAGAAGAATGGCGTTGCTACATTTGGGATGTCAATGGAGAAGAATATTGGATTAACAATCCACAGTGGCTTGCCATTAGCGAGACTGGACATCGGGTTTTGGATGCCAAGGGAATATCCCATTACATTCCTTTTGGTTGGCATCTGTTGAAGTGGAAGGCACGCGAAGGCGCACCGCATTTTGTGAAATGATTCGCACAAGAAAGCCATTTACTGCATCAAACACGATCTAACTTGGCTTCATGTTTAATTGAAGTTATGGGAGGGAGAGAGTGAAAATATGTATTTTTGACAAATATTTTATCAAAGAAGAGGGCACACACAAGGAATGTATCAATGACTATGATTGCGATTCTTGTGAGATAAAAACAGATATACAGAGAATCATTCGGGAATTGCTTATCGACAATCCCCCGGACAAGCCTGAATCCCTTGAGGAGGAGAAACAATGATAACATGCTCAATTTGTAGGTTTTACCATTCCGACAATAAAGAATGCAGAAGATATGCACCACGAATGATCTCTGGTTCTGGGACTGGGTGGTCTGACCAACGATGGGCGTATACAGAACCGAATGATTGGTGCGGAGAGGCAGAATATCCACCGAGATCCAAAGAAAACGAATAGGTTCCGTCAACTTTACATGCGGTTTGGAGGCGTATAGAAAAAAAGGAGGTGATAACATGCACTTAAAGATAATATATTGGCCAAAAGACAAAGCTGTTCACAAAGATATTGATGATGCCATTGAAAGAGCACTTGAGCCATTGGGGTTTGAACGATGGGCCTCGGGGTATAACCTAACTGAAGATTGCCGTGATATATCTTTTGACAGGACAAACGAAGGGAATTAACTCTAACCAAAAGGAGAAAAATATTATGGAAAAAGCATGTATTAAAAAATGGTTGAATGAAATCTGCCCCATTAACAGATCGGATGATTTTATTCAGGTCGTAGCTGAAGAGGGTGAAAGCAAGGGTGACGGAATAGCGGATTTTCGCACCAAGTTTACATGCAAAACCTACACCCATGATTGCTGTTACAGCATTGTTGCGATAGATCGAGATGATGGTGGTTATCTCGGATGTGTAGCTTCAATGAGGAAACCGTATGCGGGTGAGGACCATACTAGGAGTAATGATCTAATAAATGGTCCTCTCACAAGGCAGACATGGGAAGCTATTAAGGACGCAATATTAGCCCATGAGCTTGTCAAAATTGTGAGATAGCTGTTAGGAGATTGGCGCAGGAGGTGTTTTTTTTGGGAAGGACTCGGAACAACCCCCTGAATCCCAAGAGGAGTAAGGGTATTTGAGGAAACTTGAGCATGGGAGGGAGAGAGTGAAAGCAAAAGACATAGCCAGAGATGCAATAGATTTATTTTTAGAGTATCGGGATGTTCATGGCTACAATGAAAAGGATGCAAAGGATAGGGCTACTTTTGAATGTGATGAGGGGGAGTATTACAGGGAACTCGACAACCCCCCGGAACAACGCCCTGAATCCCTTGACTAGCGTGGCCATACCAGTATCGTAATGGTACTGGTTTTTGGGGGTAAGTGATTGTAATTATTAAACAAGTTGTCTGAAAAGGTTCGGGAAAGGAGGAGAGGGGCTGTAAAAAAGAAACAGCAGACTGGAAAGGTGTCAGTTTTCAGTCCTCAGCTTTTTCAATCTAAACATCGTCTGGGTAATCGTATCTCCCGCGTCAGCACATTCCCCGGTTAGCTTTATGACAAAGGTTCCCGCTGACGTATCCTCAGCAGCCGTGATGTAGTCTGCATAAACCAGCGTATCATCATTCCAAAACCTGATCCAGCCTCTTTGAGCATCTGCTGCTGTATTCCATATTTCGGCTTCAAGCGTCCAATTCAATTCATTGTTAGCCGCTGGATGCACTGTCCATGATGTAGTTCCGAAATAGAGTTTTATGGTCTTATTTCCTGCCGCCCCTGTCTTGGTTCCTGCTGCGAAGATGTGTATTCCCATATTTGTTGAAAGTGAGCTGGCTCTTTGTGTATCGCTAGCCAGCGTATCTTCGCCTGCCCCCGAAGTCGCATTATCACTGTTATCAATTATCTCATCCCAATCTATTCGATTATAGTAGCGGTATTTGGCCGTGCCGTAACCTGAAATCTTATTGTCTTTCACGGTGAGAGCATTGTAATTGCTTACCCCAAAGTTCATCCCATAGTCGGCATTTGTAGCGTCTATGATGTTTCCCTCAATTATTCCAGTACAGGTATCGCTTTCAATCTTAATTCCTGCATCTGCCCCAGCTTGCAGGGTATCAATATTATTTCCTTTAACTACGACATCGTGAACCTCGTCCTGTAGCTGAATGCCCATATCCACGCTATTATAGACAACATTTCCTATTACTTGGCTATGATTATCGTGAACTATACGAATTCCTTTATTGTATCCCTCTATATAGTTGCCGAGGATGATTTGTTTCTCAGAATTTCCAGAGGCATCGCCAGCTATATTTATACCACTTGAAACTGTCCCAAGCCCGGTAACTATCGTATTGTTACTCACAGTGTTGTGTTTAACGGGGAAGAAATTGCCGTCTACATCTTCGACTGTGGTTATTACAATTCCATGCTTGGTATCCCGAATAAAATTCGCGTCAAATTTACAGTATTGACCGCCGTGAGTATCTATTCCCTCCCAATTCGTGACATTGTAGATATCGTTATGGTCAACAAGAATATCCTGGCAAATCGGATCTGTCGTTCCATCTGTGCCTGTCGCTTGGTTTTTCGACAATGAAATCCCATAAGCATTACCAGAAACAGATCCCGTAATATCCCTTACTTGATTGTGGTGTATCCTGCCATTCTTGCATGAATGATGCATGATGCCGTGATAATAGCAATCTTCTATATAATTTGAAGCAATTTCAAAATGCTGAACAAATTTACACTGAATCCCCGCATCTCCCCAATTCTGAATATAACAATCTTTAATTTTCAAATGAGTTATATAGGTCGGAGCAGCGGGGTTGTTGTCAGTTCCGTGGGCATAGATAGCATCTTCACTGGATTGATATGCTGCATATTGGGGGCCATACAGCTTGAGGTTTTTTATGGTCACATTGGATGCAGTTATTTCAAATCCGCCCTTATTGCTTGTGACTTGCCGGATTTCAGAGGCTTCACCCTCACCCTCTAGGGTAAGGGCCTTATCAACCGTGATAGAATCACTTATCTTGTAATAACTGGAAGTGGCGGGAAAGACTATTGTTCCGCCCGCAGATGCAGCAGTTACCGCCGCTGCAATTGCTATCGTATCATCAACAACCCCATCACCCTTGGCACCATAATCTTGCACATTTATATAATCAAGAAAGCTGTGCCTTTCTAGGGGCCACAGCTCTATCTTGTTGCTATCTTGCTTGTATTGACAAACCAGTTTAGGCATTGTTACTTCCAGAATATAAGGCGGGCAGTCATAAAGGCAATTGCACCCCAGAAACCACCGAACATGGCCTTAGCCGTTTCGGTCATGCTGTCTCGTCTTCTGCGTCGATATAACTCATAGACAAGGCGGTACATGATGTTGATTCTGTGGTTGTTGTCCTGTTCCTGTGCGAACTCTTCGGGGGTGAGCATTCCATCGGGCATTATATTCCACCTATTCCCTCTAGGCTGCCCAGTCCACCCATACCTGTCAATTTGGGAGGTCTGGGGCCGTATGTTTGCAGGCCCACACCAAAGACACCGAAAGCAACTAAAGGAAGTAAATCTGGTTCTTCTTGTGATAAGTCATACACATCCTGCATAACCATCGGCACAAATTTTATTCCTATTTCTTTGGGTACTGATATCGGTCTACCCTGTGGGTCTTGTTGTTGCATTAAATCATAGGCGAATCTGGCTGGCGGGGCGAACTTCGATGAAACAACTCGCTCAAGAATATCTTTTCTAGTCATGGGTTTATAACCTTCGCCCAGAGTATATTCTTTGCCAGTAGTGGAACTGATATATGTTTTGGTGTAGAATTGCGCTGCTGCCCGTATGTATTGCTGAAAACCGCCCATAATATCCAGGCGGGTATTGCCTATGATAATCTTCCCAAAGTTTGCGCTTCTGGGATCTTTGCCAACCGTTATCCCTGGAACCTTATCAGTAAAACCCAAAGTAGTGCCGATTGCACCCGTAAAGGCGAACAAGGATTTAAGGGCTTCTTTTCTGACAAATGCAGGCTGTTTTATGTAATACATAGGATTAAGAAGGGTAATCCGTGAACCCATCAAGCGGGGGGAAAAGAAAACGGAGTTTAAATCCGTAGCATACTTCTCAAACATCCACAGATTGCCTCTGCCCGATCCGGCATTTATGAATTTAGTAATTGCTTTGGTTAGAACTGGATTGTTTTCCGGGTCAAGCCCCGCCTTAAACGCTTTTTCAACCAGATCATTGCCGACATCTACACGTAGCTTATTTAAAAACCCCGTATATGCCCTATTGGATGCCCGTATTCCTCTTCCTATAAGCGGTATCTTCTCGGCAAGTTGAGCACCAATATATGCTTCTTCTCTGTTGGCAAGGCCACCTTCAATTTCCGTTACTGCCAGTCCTTCTTCCCGTAGAAGGTTATACCATTTTTTCTGTGTTAAGGACTCCTGTACTGCCCTGTATGCCTTTTCACTTCCAAATTGCCTGAACATTTTGAGAAAGGATTGTGTAAAGCGTATAGGGTGTTTTGGCCCCAAGAATATTCCCTGTCGCAGCGGAGCAGAAAGGTCAAAGGAGGCCATGACAGCCTTGGGTACGTTGATGGCCTCATGTCCTAACTCTTTCATTCGTTTAAAGAGCGATCTTTTTTTGAGTAGATCCTTTATGAATCGCTGTGGAAAAACCTTGCGTAGCTGGGCCAATTCGCTTTCTTGCGGCACTGCCCCATCAAAGATTTTCCAGAGGCCCCGTTCTGCTGTTTTCTGGCGGTAGAAATCGGGGATTTTTTGTTTGATTAGATTGAATGCCGCATCTGCGTCTTGTTGGGCTATTTTAAGTGGCTCAAATTCCACCTTTGGCATTTCACCGCCAAGGGCTTTTGTCTCTGCTTTGGCGCGGGCCTCTCCTGTCAGGCTCTCTCCGGCCTGCTTTGCTTTTCCTAGTCTTTTTTTCCTCTCCAGAGTGTAGAGCTTTTCCTGCTCTTTGCGTAAGGGCTTTGCTTTTCTAACGGCAGACTGAATACGCCCTATGAAATCCGGGGCTGTTTTTTCTTCGATAACCTCCGTTGCTACCCTCTGTGTTTGCTTCGAAATCTTGGGAGCTTTTGGTGAACGAGCACCAAAGGCAATCATGGAGACACTTTCCAGGGTATCCATGAGAAGCTGTTGCCTTTGTTGTTCTGGAGGGAGGGAAGATAGCTTCTTTATTTCATTGGGATCTGCGTATTTTGGAAAGCCCACCTTTCCAATGCCTTCCGCTATACCCTTTGCAGCGCCATAAACCCCGTAAAGGTTGGGGTGCTTCACAAGCCATTCCGGATCTTCATAGAGAAAGTTATACCAAGGCTTCTCCTGCTTTTTGGTTTTTACAGGGGGCCTTGATACCTTGTATTTCTCAATAAATTCTTGGTAGGTTTCAGCCATTATTTAATGTATCCCAGATCCAACAAAACTTCTCTTACTGTCATCGGGGAATTGTTTGCCATTTCTTGAATCTTTTTGGGGGTAAGCCCCTTGTCTATGGCGCTTTGCGGAAGTTTGATTACTTTAGTTCCAATGGGTTGTTTAAATAATCCCTTTTCGGTGGTATCCCAATAGGCAATTTCATTGCTATCGTTTATCGTGTTGAATGTTTCTGCGTGTTGGGCAAACAGTTGTTCATCCCGTGGCCTTCCTTTAAGCAGTGCCTTGCGTTCTCCTGCGCCAACGATTTTCTTTGTTTCCCACTGTTCTCCCCTTACAATTTGAGTCATAGAGGGGGCACCGGCCCTTCTTGCTTCCATGTACTCTTCTTTTGTTTTTGGCTTCCAACCTTGTGCCGCTATTCCCACTTGTTGTTTGTAAAGGTCGAGCAACCCTTTTCGTTCTTCTTCTAAAATCTGATAACTTTCCTTAACCAATTCCTTATTCTTTTCTCTTATACCACTTGCCTCTATTTGGGGCAGTATAGTCCTAAGAGTCTCGGTGTCATTTTCGGCTGTTGCTTTGGCAAGCTGTTTAAGTAGGGGCGAGGTGGCTTTTTGTTCTTCAAAC
>Ga0180437_10009190_pt1 | contig 12300 bp, 7 predicted proteins | sample SS_ome_4_FD_132410 | JGI IMG/M metagenome (GOLD analysis project Ga0180437, IMG submission 132410) | Hypersaline lake sediment archaeal communities from the Salton Sea, California, USA - SS_3_D_1 metaG | ecosystem: Environmental > Aquatic > Non-marine Saline and Alkaline > Hypersaline > Sediment...
CGATTTCCTGCTCTCATTCGCGAAGACGGCGCCGACCGAGCTGGAAAAACTGGAGAAGCTCGAACAGTTGCGGGCACTCGAAAACGGGTTTGAAATAGTGGTGATCGAAACGCAGTTTGACTCCATCGGTGTCGACACGAAGGAGGCGTTCGAGAAGGTGAAACGTCTGCTTGAACGCTGACAGAACGTTCTGGGAACAAATGTGGCGTTCGACCTCGCCACGGCGAGTGTCGAAGCAGGTGCGGATGCCCAAGGGATCTTGAAAAGGGGGAGGTTCGATGCCAAAGTACATCTTCATCACGGGTGGTGTGGTTTCTTCAGTCGGTAAGGGAATAGCGTCGGCGTCGCTCGGATTCCTCTTGAAGAGCAGGGGGCTCAATATCACGCTCGCAAAGTTCGACCCGTATATCAACGTTGACCCGGGCACAATGAACCCGTACCAGCACGGCGAAGTGTACGTGCTGGACGACGGCGCCGAAACCGACCTCGATCTCGGCCATTACGAACGGTTCACATCCGCTAAGCTTTCCCAGAAAAGCAACGTCACCACCGGCAGCGTCTACGACACCGTGATACGCAAAGAGAGGATGGGGGAATATCTGGGCGGAACCGTACAGGTGGTTCCCCACATAACCGACGAGATCAAGTCGCGGATTCGCGCCGCCGCGGACGAGCCGGACCTGGACGTGGCGATCATCGAGATCGGCGGCACCGTCGGCGACATAGAAGGGCTGCCGTTTCTGGAAGCGATCCGCCAGTTCAGAGGCGACGTGGGCCGCGACAACGTCATATTCATCCACCTCACGCTCGTCCCGTACATAAAGGCCGCGGCCGAGATCAAGACCAAACCCACTCAGCACAGCGTCCGGGCACTGCGCGACATAGGTATCCATCCCGACATACTTCTGTGCCGCACCGAGCGACCGTTGAATGACGAAATACGGGCCAAGATCTCGCTTTTCTGCGACGTCGAACGCGATGCCGTGATAGAGGCCCGCGACGTTAATCCGGAGTACAAGATACCTCTTATGCTTAGCGAAGGCGGGCTCGACGACATCGTGCTGAAACGTCTCAGTATCGAGACCGGACCCAAGAACACAAAAGCGTGGGAGGAGATGGTTGACAAGATCGTGAACCCGTCGAAAACGGTGAAGATATGCGCTGTCGGCAAGTACATCGAACTCAGGTCCGCATACAAGAGTATCAACGAAGCGTTTGTCCACGGCGGTGTCGCCAACGACGCGCGGGTCGACGTCCGCTGGGTCGACGCCGAAGATCTCGAGGCAGAGGAAGGGTGGGGCCCGCTCGAAGAATGCGACGGTATACTCGTCGCGCCGGGGTTCGGGCAGCGCGGTATCGAGGGCAAGATCAAGGCGGTGCGGTTCGCGCGCGAGAACAAGACACCGTTCCTCGGAATATGTCTCGGGATGCAATGCGCCGTGATCGAGTTCGCAAGAGACGTCTGCGGACTTGAGGGCGCGAACAGCACCGAGTTCGAGCCGACCGCCCCTCACCCGGTCATATCGCTGCTGACCGAACAGGAAGGTGTCTCCCACGTCGGCGGCACGCTGCGACGAGGTGCCTACCCCTGCAGGTTGGTACCCAACACCCTCGCGGCGAAAGCATACGGGCAAGAGTTGATCGCCGAACGGCACAGACACCGCTGGGAGTTCAACAACCAGTATACCCACCAGCTTACCAGCGCCGGATTGGTCATCAGCGGCGTAGCGCCCGACCGCGAACTGGTGGAGATCATCGAGCTCGCCGACCATCCGTGGTTCGTCGGCTCACAGTTCCATCCGGAGTTCAAGAGCCGTCCGACAGAGCCGCATCCTCTGTTCCGCGGCCTGATCACCGCCGCACTCGAAAACCAGGGATGACGCCGCTCTTGCATACGTGCCCCGGCGGGGCGTCTCAGCAACGGGAACTTTCACAAGGCCTACATACGGCTCGGCCGAAACCTCGGGCGCCTTCGCGGCGGCGAGCGAACCGCCCCGCGGAATCGACCGGATTCATAAGGCCGGGTTTGAAGTCCAGCCAGACGGACCGCCAATCTTTGCTCCCGCAGATGTTGACGCTCGCGGTTTGATGGTGGTAGACTACCCTCGGACCAGATGCGGAACGGGTCTGATAATGTCGCATCGTCCGCTTTGATGATCTCTTCATGTCATCACGGTCTGTTCGACTGGTGGTTGTGTTACCGGGGTAAATGGGGCTTGAGTTTACGCGGGAGGGAATACCAATGGCCAGACTATTCAGCAGACACCTCGTAATCGCAGCGATTGTTGCGTGCACCTTTACGCTCGTTGGGTGTAAACCCAGGGAAACGGCAGAACCTGTCGGACGGGCTCCCGGCGCTCCGGCGGGCAAGGGAGTCGCGGTCAGGATCCCTGAACCTTTGGATATCGCCTCCGACAAGGTCATGGGTTGCGTGATCATCCCCGACCTTGAAGCATCTATCGATCATATCGAGGAAATAGCCGCAGCGTTCGCGCCGGAGCAGGCGCCGCAGGGAATGCTGAAGCGACAGGTCGAGACAATGCTGAACGATCCCGGGTTGATATACCTCGACGACGTGATGCCTCTCGTCCTCATGGTTCTCAAAACAGACCAACCGGACGAACCACCGCCGATTGCAATGTTCATGAAGAGCGTGGCCGACCAGCCATACGGCGAAGCCGCAAAGCGGATAGGATTGGTGAACAAGACCGTCGACGGTGTCTTGATTGCAGCAAGGACCTCCGACCTCTTGCAGACGGCGGAGGAACTCGTGCCGGAGTACCAGAAAATTGATGCCTCGGATGTCAAAGGCGATATCCGTATCGCGCTTGACATTAACCGTGTGATGGCAGTCTATCAATCCAAGATCGAGACACAGGTCGACACCATGGTGGGGACGATCGGCGGACTGTCTGCAATGGGCCGACCGGGTGCCGACCCCGCCCAGATCGCGAAACTGCTGAAGCTTGAAATGAAGGCTCTGATAACGCTTCTCGGTGATGTGGAACTGATCCAGCTAGACGTAGGACTGGCCGCTGATGCGATTGCGATCGACGAGATCGTTGTTGCGAAGGACGGGTCCGGCCTGGCGGATCTGTTTGGAGGACCGCCGGTCGGCGAGAACCGCGCTCTTGGTATACTGTCCGAACCGGGCTTCCTGACCTATGCACTACAGCTCGACCCAAAACGGCTATCAGATTTCGCGTTGGGCTTCATAGACCAGCTCAAGGAGGATCCGGACGCCGCCGACTTCCTGACGCCCGAACTCGTCGGACTGTATGAAGGCATTGGCGAATGGCTTGGCAGCGACATGGCGTTCACCATGCGCGAGACCCTCGATACGCCTTTCGCGAGCGAGACCGTAATGCAGGTCAAAGACGAGGCTAAGTGTCTGGCTATGGTCGAGCAGGGTATGTCGCTGCTGGCTCCTGGGAGCGCTTTCAGCAATATGTACAAAGAGATGGGAATGGAACTGTCAATGGCGCTGGAGAAAGATGTGCGCAACCACGCCGGCGTTTCGGTTCATCGCATTAAGACGGATATAGATATGCCGGACATTCCTGAAGCGCAGGCCGCTCAGATGAAGAAGATGATGAGAGATATGGAGGTGGCGTTCGCCAAAGGTTACTACCTCGCGTCTCAAGATCCCGCGTCCCTCGACAAGATGATCGACAGGGTCCTGGCTGGGCCGAAGGCCGACGGCGTGGCGCTTCGCGCAAGAGAGGTTTTCGGCGCAGGACAACGCGTGTACGTTGACCTCGAGTTCATCGCGATGCTGAAAGCTACGATGGCGATGGTGCCGCCGGGAACACCAAACCCGGTGGCGATGTTCCTGGACCAGGTGACCTCGACCGAGCCGATAGCGTCTGCGGTAGCATGGGCCGGCGGCAAAGCTCAGGTCAAGGTGAAAATCCCGCTCAGCCCGTTTATCGAAATTGCCAAAGCTGCTCAAGGAGCTTTCGGAGCCCCTGCTCCCAGTCCGGCTACACCAGACTCTCAGTGACCAAAGTGGTAGAGGCGATCCGTGCATGCGTCCCGGCGGGACCCCACGGATTTAGGGTGGCTCCCGCCGAGCCGCTGTCTGTACCTCACGATCTTGCTGTGGCCAAGCCGAGACGCCCGTACCGCCACAGAGGATAGCCGTTTCGCCAAATCCCTGCGTGGCGGGAAGGTCTGGAAAACGAAATAGATCTGTGATACAATGGGAGATGTTGGGAAATACCGAACGGAACTGTCACACCGGAGGGCTGAAATGATGCACAAGCACGAACATGCTGCGAAATGCTGCAGCTGCGCGTTGTCGCGCCGGCGTTTTCTCGGAGCGTCGGCCGCGCTGCTCGCGACGCCATTGTTCCGCGTTGCAGCCAGCGAGGAGAATCTGGGCGAGTATATTGACCTGGCAAGTTTCCGTCCGAAGCCGAGAGTGCGGATCATGAGCGCGGTCACGCGCCAGAAGCCGCCCTACTGGCTAGGGTGGCCGGGTACATCATACGACGTCGAGGGATACCGGGAACACTATTCACGCATTTTCGCGGAGACGGCCAAACGGATCGGCGTTGAGCTCGAGGCCGAACCCGACCCGCTCGAAAGCGACGAAGCCGTCAACGCTTACGTTACAAAACTGCAGGCGGAAAAACCCGATGCAGTGCTCGTTCACCTCCAGCACCTGTCGATGTGGCGCTATCCCGACGCCATCACCAAGGCCGGCATACCCACGATCATTTTCGCACCTGTAGGTATGGCGTTCACAGGGCACGTGGTCGAGATCTCGCGCCGTCCCGGCGTACACGTGGTCTCCTCGCTCGAAACGAGCGGCGTCGAGCAGGCTATGCGCATGGTCCGCGCCAAACGACAGCTCGAGGAAACGCGGTTATTGGTAGTCGCAGGAGAGAAACGTTCGGAAACACGGTTGAGTAACCTGGGCACGAAGATACGACGGGTACCGAGGTCCATGCTGCACGAGCTGTTCGCGCGTATGCCCGAGAACGACGAGGTCCGCGAGGTCGCCGAGAGAATGATGGGCGGCGCCAGGGACATGATCGAACCCACCCGGCAGGACGTACTGAACGCCGCTCGGTCTTACACGACGGCTAAACGGCTGATGCGCAACGAAGAATCGAACGCGATCACCACTGACTGCCTCGGTATGGTCACGACCAAGGTCGTCCCGACTCCGCCATGTATGGCCGCGATGATGTTCCAGGACGCCGGCGTCACCTACGGGTGCGAGGCGGACCTGAACGCGGCGTTCTCACTGCTGCTCGTCAGCTACCTGTTCGACAGGCCCGGGTTCCAGAACGACCCCGTGCCGGAGACGGTCAAGAACCGGCTCATCGTCGCCCACTGCACGTGCGGCTCGCGCCTGAACGGATTCAACCAGTCGGCCGAGCCGTACATCCTCCGCTCGCACTCCGAGTCGGCCATCGGCGTGTCGATCCAGGTGCCGTGGCGCGTGGGCCAACTGGTCACGCTCGTGGATTTCGAGAACTCGCGCAGACTCATACTGGACACCGGCACCGTGACGGACAACGTGAGCACACCGCCGGCAGGCGGCTGCAGGACCAGCGTGGAGCTCGCCATGGACCGCGTCGAGGACGCGCGGGACGTGATGGGATTTCACCAGGCGGTGTTCTACGGCAACCACCGACGCGACGTCGAGGCCTTCTGCCAGATGTACGGGATCGAGGTGGTCAACTCGCGCGAAAGAGCGCCCAGAACCGTACCGACGTGAGAGTTTTCAACGGCCAGTGAAATCCGGCCTGCGCTTCTCGAAAAAGGCCCTCAGGCCCTCATTGTAATCCTCGCTCGAAGCAGCTAGGAGCAACTGGTCCGTATCCATGTGCATGACGGCCTCGTCCAGGGCCGACGAGATGACATTCACGCTGCGTTTGACCATCTGAGCGGCCATCGGCGGTTGCGCCGCGTACTGCTCCGCCAGTTCCAGAGCCCGTTCCATCAACCGCTCGCTCGGTACGACCTCGTCCAGGAAACCCCACTCGAGCAAGGTCTGCGCGTTCTCTCTCTTTCCCAGTATCACGAACCGCTTCGCCCGCGCGGGGCCGACCAAACGCACGCACAGCGGCAGCCCAAGCCAGCTGAGGTTCATCGCCAGATTGATCTCAGGGTAACCGACAGAACAATCATCTGCTCCAACCCGAAAATCGAGCGCCGACACTATACAAGCCGCACCGCCCAAGGCAAATCCGTTGATCGCCGCGATGGTGATCTGCCTCATCTCGTGCAGATTGCGGATCAACCGTTGGCCTTGTTGATAAAACCGTTGCTGCACCAGCAGCGGCTCCTGCGCCAAAGCGGCTCTTTTCGCATCTTTCAGATCTATACCGGCACTGAAATTGTCTCCCGCCCCGGTTAGAATAACGACGCGCGTCTCCGTATCGTCCTGAAACTCACCGACCAGGTTTTCGAGCTCTTTCCTCAGATCGATGCTCAATACGTTGAGTTTCTCCGGCCGATTCAACTTTACTATGGCGATATGATCGCGCTGTTCGATGTTAAGACTCTTGTATTCCACGACCGCCCCCTTCCGATGTCTCCAAATGGGCCATCCCTTACTTACTTGGCAGGGTCCCTCCAAGCTGCATGCCGCTCCTAAGAAAATGGGGACTGACACGAGCGCAGCGAGGTACGAGCGGAGACGTGTCTGTACCCTTTTTCTTAACAGGAAGAAGTCTACTCTCTCGTTCCTATTTCACACCCAGATGTTTCTCGAACCATTCTATAGTAGCTTTGCGCACACGAAGCTGGTCTTCAGGTTCGCTGAAACCGTGGCCGCCACCTTCGATTATGATGATCTCCGTCGTGACGTTCTGCTTCTCCAATTCTGCGTGCATTCGCTTGCTGGTCCCCACCGGCACCAGATCATCAGCGTCTCCGTGAATGAGCAAGGTCGGCGGATCGTCCGGCGAAACGTGCAAGACCGGCGAGACCGACTCCGAAAGCGATTTGTCAAAATCCAGCGCTGGAAAGTCGTCGTTCGGGCCCGTTATAAGCCGAAGATCCACCGGCGGAAAGAAGGCCACCACTGCCGCAACACGACTGCTTGCTCTGAGCACTTCGTCTTCTGCGTCAGGATCGCCCTCATCCGATGCGGTGCCGATCATCAGCGATAAATGTCCCCCGGCGCTGCCTCCGTAAACGCCGAGCTTGTCCGGATCGATCCCGAACTCCTTCGCGTGGAGCCGAACATGACGCACCGCACGTTGCACGTCGTTGACGGCATCCGGCACATGGTACCTGGGGCTGCTGCCGTGTCTAACGGCGAACATCGTGAAACCTCTGTCCAGATAGCTCTGGAAGCGCGGCTTGGCCTGCTCCGGCGGATACCACTTTGAGAACCAGCCGCCGCTTACCATAAAGAGAATACCCGCACCGTTCGCATCCTTCTCCGGTTTGAAAACGTCGTATGTCAGCGCCATCCCGTCCTTATGGCCGTAAACCACGTCCGGTACGATCAGACGCGCCTCATCCGCGTAACCAGCCGCGAGTGCAACCGCAAATACGGACAGCACCAGAACAAACACACGCGATTTCAGTCTCATTTCCGTTCCTCCCCTTCTGGTTTTTCGAAGTTCCACTATCATTCTTGCCCCTTTGCATTACCATCACGTCTTTCAACCGGTATCCCTTTTTCACATGGCACACCGGTTTGACACAACCCACAAGCGTAAATCTCGATATCGTAATCCTCCTTGATCACGGGAATCTGGTTGAAAACATAGACCGAGCACACATTCTTGTCGTGCCCCTCTTCTGTTATCGCTCCGGCCGGACAACGTTTCGCACACACCTTGCAGCTCCCATCCGGGAAAAACGGGCAATCTCGATGTATCTCACCCGTTCTCCGAGGAGAATCCAAACCTCGGTTCACTATAATGCTCCCGGCTCTATGCGCCTTACCAGCCTCTGTAATCAGTCCGTCAGAAAGACCGAATGTGCCCAAGCCCGAAGCAAAGGCCACGTGACGCTGCGACCAGTTCGACGTCCAGCCGACCCTTTCATCAATCAGCGTCTGAAAAATACCGGCCTCGATCTCAGGCGCAACAGCTAAGTATCCGTTCCCTTCAAGGAACGAAACAACATGCGCTTGGAGCTTCCTGTTGAACTCCTCGCCGAAAAGACGCGTATGGCTCCAACGCTCCGACGGACGATCCGTCATGCCGGCATTCTCTCGTACAGTCGCGCGGGAAATCGGAAGGATATAAGAGATGACGCCCGTCTCCTCTACGGAAGGAACAGCAAGGCCTTTCTCTCCTGAAATTGCGGTCATAGCCTCATGCGGCGTAAGGTGGAACGCCCCGATAAGCCCCTTCAACTGAGTGAAGATTGGATCGGTGCCAGCCACGAACCCGACCAGCGGTTCTTCATAGATTGGAGAGCCATCCAACCGATCCAGCCGGTTCCCGCTGTCTTCCCTAACGAACCTCTTGATCTCTTCAGTAACCCATTTCTTAAACTCTTCCATAGTCTACTTTGAGTCTCTCCGTTTGAGTAACATGCTTACCGGCCCTACAGGTCGGCACTACTTCGGAACACTCCAATAAGGCCGATTCAAACGCGTATCGGATTCTACCCCATACACCCGACAACCCGATTTGACTTAGTATACCAGAACTCACCCGTGGCATGAAAAACTACCGGGAGCTCCACACTTGTGTTCGTCGCCGGTTTCCGCTAAGATAACGCGTACCTAACCTCCAGGCTGAGCTGCGGAGAAGCACGACAGTGGCGGCCGATCTCGAGTTTGAACGAGACAGAGAGAAGTCTCTCCCGGAGGAGGGGGATCATGCAGTCAATACGGATAGTCCTGCTGGCACTCTGGCTTTGTTTGTCCGTCAACTTGGCTGCGCACGCTGCGCAGAGTGTCCAGGCAAAAGGCGCGAGGTCAACAGTGGAAATCGACGCGAACAAAACAAGCGAACCAATCTCGAAATACGTATACGGCCAGTTTATCGAACATCTGGGACGATGCATCTACGGCGGTATCTGGGCCGAGATGCTCGAAGACCGCAAGTTCTTCTACGAATTCACCGGCGAGGGGTCCGGATGGTCAACCATCACGCCTGGCAAGAGCTCGTACCAGGGAGAAGGTGTATCCTACGAGATCGTGACCGCGTCGCCGTGGCGGGTCATCGGCGGTAAAGACACTGTGACTATGGTACGCGAAGGGGCCTACGTGGGCGAGCATACGCCCGAGGTCAAACTGGCCGGCGACAAATCGCCTCGCGGCATCTATCAGGATCGGCTCGGACTGATCGAGGGAAAGGAATACACCGGCCGACTGGTCGTAGCCGGCGACCCCGAAGCAGCACCCATCGAAGTCAGCCTCGTATGGGGTGAAGGACAAAAGACACGTGACATGGTGACCATAAACGAGATCTCCAGCGATTTCGTAAAGGTGCCGCTCCGGTTCAAAGCAGCCGCCTCAACCGACAACGGCCGTCTGGAGATCGTAGGACGGGGCAACGGCGCGTTCAGAATCGGGACCGTGTCGCTGATGCCCGCGGACAATGTGCACGGCATGCGGGCCGACACGTTAAAGCTGTTGAAAGAGCTTGATTCGCCCGTGTACCGCTGGCCGGGAGGCAATTTCGTCAGCGGGTACAACTGGAAAGACGGTATCGGCGATCCGGACCGCCGACCGCCTCGCAAGAATCCCTCATGGACCGGCGTCGAGCATAACGATTTCGGCATTCACGAGTTCATGACATTCTGCCGCGAACTCGATACCGAACCGTTCATCGCCGTGAACACCGGTCTGGGCGACGCCAAATCCGCCGCCGAACAGGTCGAGTACGTCAATGGCGCGCCCGACACGCCTATGGGAAAGATCCGTGCCGCGAACCGACATCCGGAACCGTTCAACGCAAAATGGTGGGCTGTCGGCAACGAAATGTATGGAAACTGGCAACTGGGTCATATGCCGCTAGAGAAATACGTGAAGAAACACAACGAGGTTGTCGAGGCGATGCGCCGAGTTGATCCTTCCGCTCGACTGATCGCTGTGGGACTCGTGGGTAAGTGGAGCAAACAGATGCTTACGGACTGCGCGGACCACATGGATCTGATCAGCGAACATCTCTACCTTCAGGATAAGGAGGCGGTGCCCGAACACGTGGCCCAGATGCCTGACCGCATCAGACGCATAGTCAACGCCCACCGGGGATACCGTAAGAAGCTCGATACTCTGGCTGGCAAGGACATCCGTATCGCAATGGACGAATGGAACTACTGGTACGGCGGGTTCGTCTATGGCGAGTTGGGCGTGAGGTATTACCTCAAAGATGCGCTGGGAGTTGCCGCAGGTCTCCACGAGTTCTTCCGCAACTCGGACATGGTATTCATGGCGAACTACGCGCAAACCGTGAACGTTATCGGGTGTATCAAAACCACCAGAACCCACGCAGCGTTTGCGACGACAGGTCTGGCGCTCAAGCTTTACCGGAACCACTTCGGCGTTATACCGGTCGAAGTGAGCGGCACACCGGAACCGCTCGACATCCAAGCCGCCTGGACAGAAAACCGAAAGGCGCTCACCCTCGGCGTCGTCAACCCGACGGGAGAATCGGTTGAATTGGAACTGAATGTGACCGGCGCAGCGCTGACCGGCGACGGTCGGCTGTGGACCATCGCGGGAGCCGATCCCATGGCTTACAACGAACCGGAGAAACCGCCCAAAGTACAGATCGAAGAAACCTCAATCAGCGGGGTCTCAGACACTATTAGAGTGCCCCCGCTGAGTATCTCGCTGTATTCGCTGGCTGTCCGCTGAAAGGGACGCCTTGGCCTTGGGGAAGCATGCGCAGCGCCGCCTCTTCTCAAACAAGATAGTGCCCGATGGCGACTCGCACCATGGAGGAAACACGAACAATGAGACAACTCCCGACAGCCGGTCCGGCGTGGATTCTGCTGCTTGGCTGCCTCGTCTTGGCTACCCCTTGTTCACCAGGCTATGGACAGGGCGGTGGTGCAGCTCCAGGTCGTTCCTCTGAGACCGCAAATGCGTTCATCTCAGTGAAAAACGGCCGCTTCGTGGACGGAGCGGGCCGCCATGTCACCCTCCACGGCATCAACGTGGGAGAGAAATCGAAGGCCAAGAACTACCTCAGCTGGCACGGGCCCGACCAGTTCGCAGCCATGCGCCACTGGGGGTTCAACTGCATCCGATTGCTTATCATATGGGACGGATTAGAACCCGAACCGGGCCGCTATGACGACGTTTATCTCAGCGGCGTCGACAAACGAATCGCGTGGGCCAAGCAGAACAGCATATACGTTCTGCTCGACATGCATCAGGATCTGTACAGCGCCAAGTTCGGCGCCGACGGCGCGCCTATTTGGGCCACCTTGGATGACGGTAAACCTCATGTCAGTCAGGGTGGTGTATGGAGCAACGCCTACCTCACCAGCCCGGCCGTCCAGACGGCGTTCGACAACTTCTGGGCCAATAAAGCAGGGCCGGACGGGGTCGGCATACAGGATAGGTTCGCGCTTGCATGGCAGCACGTCGCCAATCGGTACGCCGACGAGCCCGCGGTGCTCGGCTACGACATTCTGAACGAACCTTTCATCGGTTCTCAGGCCGTCCAGGCCCAACGCCTGATGACCGCCAAGTTCGCACAACTGATCGCTGCGGCAAAGGCTGGTTCCGGCGCGGTCGACGGTGCACAACAGAATCCAGACTGGACGGACCCCGACGGACGAATCGTTATCACGCGTCTTTTGGGCGACATTGACATATACGTCCCGGCAATGGAAGCCTGCGAACCCATCCTGCACGAATTCGAGCGCACCTCGCTCGCCGCCATGTACCGACGGGTCGGCAACGCCATACGACAGGTCGACAAAAACCACATCCTATTCATTGAGACTGGACCGTTCTCGGTCGCCGGCGCTCGCAGCGGGATAGGCCCGCTGCTCACACCTGGCGGCGAACCCGACCCCTTACAGGCTTTCGCCCCTCACGGCTACGACATTGTCACCGACACACGTGAGGTCGCCTCAGCCGATAGCAGGCGCGTCGAGCTGATCTTCGCCCGCCACGGCGAGACGGCCCAACGGCTGGGACTGCCGATGATCATAGGCGAATGGGGTGCCTTCGGTCGATCACGTGAAGCGCTCCATGCCGCCGGCGACGTCGTGCGGCAGTTCGAGAGACTTCTTTGCGGCGACACCTACTGGGAGTTCAACAAGGGTGTCGAGAGCACTGCTCACTTCCCAATGTTGAAACGGCCCTACCCGCAGGCCGTCGCCGGTACGCTTATCAGCTACCAATTCGACCCG
>Ga0180437_10009192_pt1 | contig 12298 bp, 14 predicted proteins | sample SS_ome_4_FD_132410 | JGI IMG/M metagenome (GOLD analysis project Ga0180437, IMG submission 132410) | Hypersaline lake sediment archaeal communities from the Salton Sea, California, USA - SS_3_D_1 metaG | ecosystem: Environmental > Aquatic > Non-marine Saline and Alkaline > Hypersaline >...
ACCGGGAGAGTCCCTCCGCTTTTTTATGCCAACCACCCGCACAGCAATTGGCGGGCGGGGCAACCAGCCCTCGCCCCGTCACCTCACGTCACAAAGGTGATCACCAACCGTCTATAATCCCCCCACTTTCACAGGAGGCACAATGAACCCTATCCGAAACGCAGTAACCGACTATATCGAGATGCGACACATCGCAGGCAACCAGAAGCGCGGCGACGAGCTGGGCCAGCTGGAACCCCGCATTCCCGTGTCGCAGATTGGCCACTGCCCGCGCATGGCCATACTGGACGCCGTCCGCTGGCACCCAGATCACCCGCTCCACGCCGAGCCCTCGCATGACTTCGACGCTTACGTTAAGGAGATCATGGAAGCCGGTAACGTCTGGGAACACCAGACCGGCAAGGCGCTGGCCCGCAACTTAAACGGCACCGTGCATTGGGAGCGAGACGACCCCGAGCTGCGCGTGAGGAACGACGTGTGGTCTGGTCACATCGACTTCCTGATCGAGGAATGTGACCACTACCCTGCTGGCGCGATCATCGAGCACAAGGCCACGAACCCGGTCAACTTCCAGCGCAAGGATCGGCTGCCTTACCCGTTCCACTGTATGCAGGTCTTGATGTATCGTCGACTTCTGCAGCAGAAACTCCAGTCGGACTACATCATCCCCACCTACCTCTACTATCGCTCGTGGTCCCACTGGGCTGAGATCCAGGTATGGGAGTACGACGATGGGATCGAGTGGGAAGGCGAGATCAACGGAAGGACCAAGTCCGGCGAGTTTGACATCTGCATGGACGACACGGTCCGCGAGCTGCAAGACTACTGGCTCCGCCAGGTGCTCCCGCCGAGGTACAGGACGCCGACCACGGTCAAGTTCTCTTGTGCGAAGGTGCGCAAAGGCCAGGCATGGCCCGACTGCCGGTACTTTGGCACGTGCTGGCCAGAGCTGCCCCAGGAAGGGCCGTTCACGCCCACCTGGGAGTAGGTATGGATCTTCTATCATTTCAATGAGAGGAATGCAAAGATGCCGCGTGACGGAAAGACATTGGACATTCAGAAACAAGTGAGCGACCTGGTAGCCCAGCGGGGCTACCAGGAAGGCTGGACCATCGAGCAGTTCATGGCGCGCCAGGTGGCCAAGGCTGCCGAGGAGCTGGGGGAAATTGCCCTGCTGATCACGATGCCCGAGCAGTTGCAGGCCATGATCGCTGCCACGGGCCGGATCGCCGGGGTGCAGTTCGACCGGACAGAAGCCTGGTTGCGCGACGTGAGATGCGATGCGCCTGACCGGTTGGCGGTGGAGATGGCCGACCTGCAGGTCGTGCTTCTCTGCATGACGGAGGCCTTTCGCCGCCGCTACGACGAGGGCTTTGACGTGCTCCAGGCTGCCCTGCAAAAGGCCGCCCGAGACGTGGCCCGAGGGGTGCGGCAATGACCGCGACCTCGCGGCGGCAGTGGATCAGGCAACAGCAGGGACGCTTCCCCCGCAAGCTGCACATAGAGAGAGGCTCGCGCGGCGTCTACGTTGGCCAGATCGGCGAGGCCATCAGGGCGGCGGCCGAGCAGCTGGGCATCCCGGTAAGTAACGCGCGGGACATCCGCCTGCAGGTTGCGAGTGCGGTGTTCGCGCGAGAGATCCACAGCTACAACCAGCTGGCTGACGCCGAACTGTGGGCGCTCCACCAGTGGGTGATCTTGGGGGACGTAGCGATCCACGAACTGGTGGACTGGCTGAAGGCCAACTACGGTGAGCAGATGGCTTTACTACCGGAGGTTGCATGACAACTTGGAGAGACGCGCAGAAATACCTATCGTCTCTCTGGCTGCTAGATCGTGACGACGATCGGTCCCTCGACTTTCACGGCGCGTTCGTCCCCGCCGTGGCCGAGGGACTGGTCCTCCGTCACACCCAGCCGGGGGACTGGATCTGGGATATGATGGCAGGCTCCGGCACAACCGGCGTGGTGGCTGAGCGGCTGGACCGGCACTGGGCACTGTCCGACCTGAGCCCACATAAGGACTTGCCTCATATCTTTGAGGGGGATGCCAGGACTCTGAGATGGCACGAGTTCTCCAGAAGTGGGGAGAGATGCCCTCACCCCGACATCCTGCCCGGTGACGAAGAAAAGCCAGCCTTCCTGTTCGACTTGGTGATCCTCCACCCGCCGTACCACGACATCGTCAAGTTCTCGGAGAAGCCGGAGGACCTGAGCAACTGCGAGAGTGTCACGGAGTTCTACCAGGCATTCTGGTGGACGCTCCTCAATGCCAACAAGCACCTGAAGCCAGGCGGCTACCTGGGCCTGGTCATCGGAGACATCTGGGTCACGGGAAAGGCGAAAGTCGAGCCCCTTGGGTTCCGGTGTGCCGACCTGGCAGTCGGGGCTCTGAATGGCGGGCGGCTCAAGTCCATCGTGGTCAAGGACATCAAGAACAACCGCCACAACGCTGGCCGGAAGAACCTGCTACTGTCCCGCTTCTTCCGCTGGGGCGCGGTCGACTTCCAGCACGAGTACATCTTCAGCATCCAGAAAGGGAAGCTATGAAAGATTGGAAGTGGGGCACAATGCCAAATTATGCGGCATAAGGAGCACGAGGAGGAGCGCGACCGGGCTTGGCGAGCAAGCCTGAACCCACGAGAGGAGATATGCCCTTGTTGCGGGCAGAGAATATGCCGTTCAAACTGACAAGTAACAATCCTATTCTTCAACAGCAAGCAGTGGTTGCACTGAGCATGATGCAAGCCGACGCGATGGGTGCTTCTGTCTACGCCGGCATGTGCACTTGCCCAGCGTCCACAGAACACAACGTGATCATTCTGTCACCCAAGCCCGCCGATCATTGTGCGTTTTGTCACTCGGAAGTGAACCTCACCAGACTGCTCAGGCGCAAGGAGATCGCCGCATGGCGACAAGCCGTACTGAGCTGAAGCGCATCGTGCTCCGGGAGCATAGCACCTGGGACACCAAGCTGAAGCGCGCGGTCGTGCGCTGCCCTTGGTGTGAAAAGGAAATCAAGGACGGCTTCGACCTGCACGAGTATCTAGTCAAACGCTCCGCCGTCCCCAAGGACAAGCAGGACTTGATCATGGCACTGGAGAACGTCGCGCCAGTGCACCATGCGTGTCACATGCAGCACGGCCAGACCAGAGAGATGACCATCAAGTGCTACAGGGCCGTTGCGCGCGTAGTCTCGCCAGTCAGTATTGGCGAGTGGTACGTCTCGCTGTGGCGCGATCACGAGCTGTCATTGCCGCGCGGTATCCTGTACCCACCAGCAACCCAGCCGATAGCGACCGCAATGCGCCTGATCAACATTGGTCTGCGCTTCCGGGGCGTCGATACACCAGGGAGCTGGATGACTGAAGACGGGATCGACGTGCGCGGCCCGGTCATCCAGAGGTGGAAAACAGGCAAGGGGCGTACACCTAACGGACTCGAGATCCGCGCAGAGACAGTCGCCAGTGCCCTGAATGAGGGCTACTGGCTGGACTATCTAGCCCCAATGATAAGCTAGTTCGCCGGGGGCGTTATGCTCCTGGTAGAATCACATCATCTTTGTTGTTGGAGGCAACTATGAGCAAACTAGACACACTGTTCGGAAAACCCGTTCAAACGGAGCGCCCGCTCCGAATCCTCGTATACGGTCTGCCCAAGCGGGGCAAGAGCCACTTTGTGGCCACCGGTGCCGAGGTCGGCCCCCTCTACTGGATCGACACCGAGGGCGGCTCGGACTACTACAACCCTGATGAGGACCACGGCTTCAGGGTACTACGCAGCACGGACCCGGCGCAGGCTATCAAGGCCATCGAGGCAGCCTCTGCCTCGGTAAACGGCGACGGGCGGCCGGTGGTTGCCCTGGATTCGTTCTCCTCGATCTGGTTCAACCAGCAGGACGTGGCTGAGAAGCTCACTAGCCAGTGGTCCAGGGGTCGGGGTGGGGACCGCGCCAGCTTCCGCGCCTGGGGACCGGCCAAGAAGCCGCTGAAGAAGCTCTACGACCTGATGATGAAAACCCGCTGCCACGTGGTGATCACCGCCCGCGGCAAGGAGAAGTACGAGGTCGGCAAGAGTGGCGAGCCGGTGGCTATGGGCACCGTCCCGGACGTAGAGCGCAACTTGGCCTATGCCTGCGATCTGATCGTCGAGATGGATGTAGTCAACGCCACGAAGGGCAAGCCGCCCAAGGCGGAGGACTACACCGCGCTCGTCGTCGGCAGCCGGAGCCCGTCCATACCGATCGGTACACTGTTCCACGACCCCAGCCTGAGCCTGTTCATGCCCGCGTCTGCAGAAGGCGAGGCTCCGGAGGGAGTGGCCAATACCGTCGATGAGCAGGTGCGCGATGCGCTGGTAGCCCCCGCCACCTGGGCCGAACTCAAGGCCATCCTGGAGGGCAAGGGGTGGGTCATCGAGACGGCCAAGGCGCTCCTGCAGGAGGAGTTCGGCAAGTTCAACGCCGCCAAGATCGATGAGTACTGGGAGTTTCTGAAGGACAGGAACCCAGAGACGAGCAAGGCAGCTGAGTAGTACGCAACAACCCCACGGGCGGGGGTTTGTGGCCCCCGCCCGACTGGGCCTCTGGCCCAAATCCCCTTGTAAGGAGTAATCATGGCAGATAAAACACTCGACGACGTCGTTGACGAGTTGCGCCGGCAGTTCGGCGAAGGTATTCTGATGCACATGGACGATGACCCGGCACCCGTGGACGTTATCCCTACTGGCTCTCTGGCTGTTGACAAGGCCCTGGGCGTGGGCGGCGTGCCCCGTGGCCGGGTCACAGAGATATTCGGACCAGAGGGCGGTGGTAAGTGCCTTGCCAAAGACACCTACTGCCTGTCGGAACATGGACTCCTGACTATCGAGGAGCTGCTTGACTTACTCGGATGGAGTGCATCCTGCACAAACAGGATACGGCCTGCGTCTGTCGCACTGGTCAACGAGGCCGGCAGGTCAGAGGCAACCTCTCATCTCACCTGGAACAACAGGAAACCGGTAATCCAGGTGGTGACTCGCACCGGCCTGCAGATCAAAGCGACGGCGAATCATAGGCTCCGCGTGATGAACGAGTATGGCTACATCGCGTGGAAACGTGCTGGTGACATAGAGCCAGGCGACTATGTGTGCGTGATGCGCGGGACCGAGGAGTTCGGCGACGCCAAGTTGTCCCAAGACGAGGCCACCCTGCTGGGATACCTGACCGCTGACGGATGCGTGTCGCAACCCAACAGGATACTATTCTCGAACAGCGACAGTGAGGTGATTGCGGAGTACAAGCTGGTGGTGGAATCCGTCCTGGGTGCGCAGAGAATCAATAGCTATAGGAAGAAAGGCGGAGGCTCTGTCGATCACCACATCAACAGCCGGGAGGCACGGAAGCTGCTGGAGACTCGATATGGCGTCGGGTACGTCACGGCGGCTGGCAAGGAAGTCCCGGTTGTAGTAAGGCGAGCTGGCAGAGACGCCCAGATCGAGTTCATCCGGGCCTATATGGAACTGGAGTGCCACATCGGCAAGGAGAGGCGCAGAATCACCGTGTCGAGCGCATCGGAGAGACTTCTGCGACAGGTCCAGCTGATGTTGCTCAATCTGGGGATCGTCAGCAAGCTATCACGCAAGAGGGTGCGCAGCTACCCCGATAGGAACTACTGGCGGCTGTGCATAGATGGGAAAAACGCTGCGCGATACGTCGAACTGATCGGATTCAAGACACAAGCGCGGCGGGAGCAATGCGCTGCGTGGGACACGGCCTATAGCAACACAAACAACGACAGCATCCCGAATATCTCGGCGTTGCTCCGATCGCTCTATGACGGGCTAGACACAGACAGAAAGGCCAATGGGCTCGCGGGCGACTACATGAATGGTAGATCCAACCCTTCCTACGACAAGCTGAGAGAGATCGTGGACAAACTTGGCGAGGCAGATCACCCAATCAAGGACTACCTGGAACAGCTGATTAGCAGGCATCTCTACTTCGACGAGGTGGTTAGCGCCGAGACCAAGAAGGCCGAGCCCACGTTCGACGTCGTGATGCCAGAGACACACTCGTTCTGGTCCAACGCGATGGTCAGCCACAACACCACCTTAGCCCAGCATATCGTGGCCGAGTGCCAGAAGATGGGCGGCACGGCGGTCTACATTGACATGGAGCACGCCGTGGATCTGGCCTACATGGCCGCCTGTGGCGTGGACACCAACGCGGTGCTATTCAGCCAGCCGGACAATGGGACCGACGCGCTGAACGTCGTCCGCAAGCTAGTGACCAGTAACACGGTCGATTTGATCGTGGTTGACAGCGTGGCAGCGCTGACTTCTGCCGCAGAACTGGACGCCGATGCCGGCGATCAATTCATCGGCGTGCAGGCCAGGATGATGAGCCAGAACCTCAAGACCATCGTCCCCGCGCTGGGCCTGTCCAAGACGGCGCTGGTGTTCATCAACCAGACCCGGATGAAGATCGGCGTCATGTATGGGAACCCGGAGACCACACCAGGTGGGAAGGCGCTCAAGTTCTACACCTCGTTACGGATCAGGATTGCCAAGAAAGGGATGCTGGGCTCCAGGGGCAAAGAACACGGTATCCGTAGTCGCGTGCAGGTAAAGAAGAACAAGATCGCTCCCCCGTGGAAAGAGGCCGAGTTCGATATCGAATGGGGCCAGGGGATCAGCCGGGAAGGCGACATCCTCGATGCAGTGGTCGAAGCAGGTATCGTCAGCCAGGCCGGTGGGTACTTCCGGTACGGTGAGGAATTGATCGGCCATGGCAAAGAGGCGACGAAGCAGTACCTGGCCGACCACCCTGAGCTGATGGAGGAACTGCGCGCGCAGGTCCTGGGTGAGCAGATAGAGGGAGCAGCGGAAGAATGTCCAGAAGCGACTACGAACGACCAGCCTTCTACCAGGTGAACAAGATCTACAGATGCCGGGAGTGTGGCCACGAACAGGAGGTCCCGCCCGGCTTCTCCGCCCAGATGCCCTGCCCTATGTGCGGTGGCTATGTGGACCGGGTAGGCGAGTCCTACCCTGGCGATCCTGACGCCTGGGATGAGGTCAAAGTTGGGAACACCTGGGTCAAGAAGAACAACATCCCAGGGTACGGAGGGTGATAGCGTGAAACGTGACGAAGGTATGGACCTGGCATACGCCAGGGAGATGGCCGAGGTGCTGGTAGAGCTTCTGGCCCCGGCCTGCAGACGGATCGAGATCGCTGGCAGTGTGCGGCGGCAGAAGGCCAAGCCCAATGACATCGAGATCGTGTGCGAGCCCAAGTTGACCGACCAGGGGCGCAACCTATGCGACCTGGCCTGCGCGGACCTGTTACGTACCGGCCAGCTGGAGAAACGGCCTGATAGCCGCGGGCGGCACTGCTGGGGCACCGGGATCAAGCGAGCCATCTTCTATCAGGGCAGCAACTACGCCCCGGTGGACCTGTTCCAGGTGGTCGAGCCGAGACAGTGGGGCGTCATCTACGCAATCCGCACCGGGCCGGGGGATTTTAACCGGCTCCTGGTCACAAGCCGCCGGTGGGGTGGGGGTTGCCCGCTGGATCGGAAGGTGGCCGGTGGGCGGGTGTGGTTCATCGACCCAGGTCGGGAGGATCTGGCCAGAATGCCGGCAACCAAGTTCGCCCGCCTGGCCGAGCGGGGAGAGATCGAGGCGACGATGATCCCCGCGCCGGAGGAGGAGGACTTTTTCCGCGTGCTCGACGTACCTTGCTGGCCCCCGGAGCAGCGCTCCGAGCAAGGACTAATGCAGTTCATGCGCATTAGGAAAATATGAAGCTCCGATCAATCGGTCATGCAGGACTGATATGGATCACGCAAGCGACAGCGGGAGCAAACCGGGGGGAACAAAGATGGTGACTGCGATGGGGGGGGGGAAGTACCATCCAGTCCTGAAGCACTAGAGCAAAAAAGAGGCCCAGACAGAAACTCCCTGGGCCTCTCCGCGGGTAAGGTTCGCCCCCGCATGTCTGATAATCGTTTACATTATACCAACGAACTTGACAAATGTCAAGCATCCTGACAGAAAAAGCGGAGGGAGTGGGAATCGAACCCCAGCTACAACGAGCCCCCGCATGATTATCAGACATGCCGGTAGACCACTACCTGGACTCCCTCCGTAATCGCAATGTTGAATGTAATTATACCTGTTTCCGAGCAGATGTCAAGCGTGATTGGCATGGAAGACGTGTGTCATGACCCAATCACTTTCTCGATAGACCTCCAATGAAACCGGATCTATGGAAAGTGTATCACAGACGAATTCTGCAAACTCGTCCTTTTGGTTCCTGTCGCCATCTGTGTCTCGGTTTAGCACTCTAGAAACGCTACCTGCAAACAGATCAGCGATCTGCAGAAGCTCATACTGTTTTGAGTCAAATGCTTCGATCCCATTGATTTCGACCTTGCCATCGAATAATCGCTTGCAGTCATGGATCAGTTTTCGTTCAAATTCCGCACGCCACAGTGCATCGGAACCCACATCCTCGTCTTTGGATAGGAAGACCACCCCAGGCAGGCCAACACGGTTATGGGATAGCTCAAACTCAATGCCTCTCACTATGGTTTCATAATACAGCCTATACACTACCTGGTCCTGGTTGCGCTGGGCAACATCGGTTTGCACTGCTACCGCTTTAAATCCAATGGTGTCTGTTTGCGAAAGAGTGAGCAAGAAGAACTCCTGCGCTTGGGGCAATGACCCGTACGTAAGGTCGCCAAACTTGAACTCTTCAGGACGATCTTCTTCTTCCTTCCACTGTCTCAACGTACTGGCAAGTTGAATCTCTCGGTTTGCATTGTAGAACCAGACCGTACCTATGACCGTGAAGTCTCTATCCTTGCCGCTCTCGTCGCTATATATGGATAAAGTGGGCAGAAGATCATCTTTGTAGCCGTACTCAAAACGAGCCTCCTCGGCAAGATGCGCACGCCTTCGCCTCACCTCTTCGCTTGCTAGGAACAAGCCGTAGTCGTTCTGTATACGAGCTCGGATCCTTTGCATATCATACATCTTGGGCAATTCATAGAAGCTATCCAAATGGATTTGCTCATCGGTGATGTGCTCAGGGTGAAACGTCTGGTAGTACTGGATCGCGAGCGTGATATCCGAATTGCGGGTTGGAGGGAAGTGGTTCAAGATGTAAGCAATTTTCTCCGTGAAGGTTTCGATGTTCCCCGCTGCCAAACGGTTCAGCAGTCTCTGTCGCTTGGCAGCCCGCCTAGTCGCTTCCTCGAATGTTAACTTCTTACGTCTCGCCATCCTGTTTCTCCTCAGCAGATAAGGAGGATTCGATCCTAGAGGCCTTGTGTTCTCGTGATAACAATTATACTCCTTTTTGGAGCTGAATGCAAATATCCTTGTGTTATGCACAGTCAGCGGGTGATTCTCCAGAAGAGAATGCCTGTCGGGTGCAGATGTTAGCCCCGGATAACCAGTGCATCTTGGATTTGCCCGCCTGAAGCGTGGAGGATGAGCGGGAGATTCGTAGTGGATAGTAGCCGAACTTCGCCTGCATGGAAAAAACGGAGTCCTCAGTCTTCTGTGGCGGGCTTTACCTATACAATGAGCACGGCCAGATGCAGTTCGTCGGGTAGATGAGGCGAGTGCCAGCTTCGACGGAATGGAGGCAGGCGAATTTGCGCTGATCTGGAAAGGCAATATAATAAGTGACAAGGTGGCGCGAGTGAACCTTGGCGTTGTGAGCGTCGCCTGGTGGGGCGGGCAGGCCGCAAGAGGTATCGTGATGGTCGGACGAAACGCCGACCAACGCTGAGTGGGTGGCACAGCCTGCTCGCGCCGCCTGGTCACTCACCCATTGCCTCTGACGGGCACGCCCGCTTAGCCATGTGGACAATCTATTCACCAGGCAATGTAGGTAACTGTCAATCTCAGGCATTGCGCACATACCGGCACTTCTCACTTGAATAACGATCAACTTCTCTTCATTTGTATCTCAGCGAAACAACCTCTGTCCATCTGAGGGCACGTAGTGGCACCTTAAATAGTGAGGAATCGAGTTTACAGGACAGGGAGGAAGAAAATGAGAACAGAGAAGCAGAAACAAGGTTGGACCATCGGAGCCTTATTCGTAATCGTCACAGCAGGTTTGTTATTCACCCAAACTGGGTCTACTCAGGCCCAGGAGAGAAAAGCCGGGGACTTCGCCCCTGGTCGAGTCATAGTCGGTTGGAAGCCAGGCATTTCGGCGGCAGCCAAGAGTAAATCTCTTCTAGACTTGGGTATAGAGACACGGGAGGTAGGGGCTATCCCTGAAATCAGCGTCTCGGTTGTCCAAGTTCCTGAGGGCAAGGAGTCTGAGGCTATGGGCCAGCTCAGAGAAAGTGATGGCGTAGCTTACGTTGAGCTGGACTTTATTGCTGAATCCGACGATGCTCCCTATCCCCTCCCTGATGATGAATACCATAAACTGCAGTGGGCTCCGGACCGAATGGGATGGTCTTCTGCCTGGAGATTTACCCTGAGAACACCTGTCCCAATCGCTATAATTGATGATGGCTACGATTGGGGACACCCCGACCAACCCACCAATATCATAGTGGGGCCTACCTTCGAGGGGGGCGGAATGTGTGGACATGGCACGAGCGTTATCGGAGTCGTGGCGGCCCCAGCCAATGGTGTTGGCATCGTTGGCTCTTGTCCATGGTGTCAAATCATAGTGATCGACGCCGCGTATGAGAGTGGAGGCCGATGCTACATGCACACTAGTGACGCGGCCGCAGCGATCTGTTGGGCTGCTGACGCTGGAGCGAAGGTGATAGTAATGAGTTACAGTGGCTCAAGAGCTTCATCCGCGGAAGAACGTGCCGTCAACTACGCGGTAACCCGGGGAAGTGTTGTAGTCACCTGTGCAGGCAACCATGCCGCTGAACAGGTTCGTTATCCCTGCGGTTACGCCAACGCTATCTGTGCTAGCGCTACCAATCTATCTGATCAACTGGCCGACTTTTCAAGCTGGGGAAAAGTGGACTTCGCGGCACCGGGCGATGGCATTCTCACCACTCAAGTCGGTGGGGGCTGGGAGTACGGATGGGGCACTTCATATGCTGCTCCTTACGTGGGAGCTGCTGCCGCGCTGCTCTGGAGTGAGTACCCCGACTTGTCTAGGAGTCAAGTTCTTGATCGCTTGGCAACCCATGTTGATGATCTGGGCACCCCTGGCAAAGACAACACGTTCGGGTGGGGAATTCCGATTATGGACCGCAGCCTAGGATTCGAACTCACTGGAACATTGGAAGGAACAGTCACCGACAGCACTTCAGTTGCCCTGGCAAATTTCCCGGTAATCGCCAACCGCTGGTCGACGGTTACTGATGGTTCAGGGCAGTATTCTCTCACTATCCCCACGGGCACTTGGCCAGTAACGGTTCCTGGCAAGTTCGATTGTCCCAATCTAGTTCGCTGGGAACGATTCACATGCCAGGCAACAATAGATCAAGCATCTTCCGTTATTCTTAACCCCGTTCTGACCAGAATCCCACTCGACCAGTGCCATAACATTTACTCCCCCATCACTTTGAAGAACCAAGAACCGTAAATGATGAAGCACAGCACGACGTTCGCGGATCGAGCGCGGTTCTCTCGGAGAAAAGCTGGAGTTACCTGCATCACAGCAAATAGCGAATGACAGCAGTTCTGAGCACAAGTCAACACCTAGTTCGCCTGGCAGCTTGATGACAAAACTTGCCAACTCTGTCGACTTCTACTGTAGAACTCGAACATGGTCTTCTGCACTATACTATTTTTGGGCTAGGGAGGTGTGCTGGGGTATGTGCTGAGGTAGGAGAAGTGGGCGGGACGGCGAACCGACGTCGCCCCGCCCGTCTCATTACAGCCCCACTTGCGGGTACACTGGCGCTCGCGCCTTGTTCACCACGCTGTGAACGATCTGCGAACCCCCGCCGACCAGTAGAGCCGTGACGATCCGCCCGACCAGCACCGGGATCAGGCCCTCGAACAGGTTGACCTCCGAGAACCACCCCAACGCGCCCCCAGCGACCAGCGACACGTAGATCAGCCACCAGCGGGGCGTGTGCGGGCTCGCCTGCTCCAGCGGCTTCCCCACCAGGTGTTCCACCAGGATCTCGACCACGAAGGCGAGCAGGGCGATCAGCCCAACGTTTACCAAAGCGACTTGTAGTTCCATGTCAATTCTCCTATAGGATGGGATTAGCTGCGGTCGATGCCGCAGTCAGCTTTCAGTGTAAAGAGAGGCTCGATGAACTCCTCAGCTTTCAGATCTCTGTGCTGTATCGGTTTGTAGTCGTCCT
>Ga0180437_10009194_pt1 | contig 12295 bp, 14 predicted proteins | sample SS_ome_4_FD_132410 | JGI IMG/M metagenome (GOLD analysis project Ga0180437, IMG submission 132410) | Hypersaline lake sediment archaeal communities from the Salton Sea, California, USA - SS_3_D_1 metaG | ecosystem: Environmental > Aquatic > Non-marine Saline and Alkaline > Hypersaline >...
TCTGCCTTTCCAGGTCGTTGAGTATGAAAAGCAGCGTCTGGCCTTCGACATCATCAAAAACAACCTCCTGAATCCCGACGCTTTTTCTTTCGATCCGGTTTTCCTGCAAAAACTTCAGATCAGCCGGTTTTTCGATTTTTCGGTGGTCGCCCAAGCTTCAGCCAGCGGAACCTTCCGGATGGATTTTTCCCTGTCCACGATTCTAAAACGGTTTTACCAGACTATCCTTCGCAGGCTCTATGATCCCATGCGGTTGAGCCGGATTCAGGAGAACGAAATTCGCGCGACAAGGGATAAATTGACATTGAGCGGTTACATGGAAGAGCTTTACAAGGCCATCTGGTCAGAGCTTGAAACTGGGGCGGAGATCGGAGCATATCGCAGGATCCTTCAGCGCGAATTTCTCGCCAGAGCTACGGAATTTTTGCTGACTCCGGCGGCGCCTACTCCCGATGATGTGGTTGCCATTATCCGGTATCAGCTCAAACAGTTGGATGAAAGCCTTGGGGCATATCTGGGCAATCATCCGGATGCCGATCTCATCACCAGAGCCCATCTGGATAATTGTTCCGATGTTATCAACGAAGCTTTACAGGCGGTCTATGTGAAGAACTCGAAGTGAGCAGGGCTTAAACAAAACAATTCAAACAAATTTTTTTCATTCCCGATGGCGGGAAGAGCACACACCAGAGCCAATTCTGGATTATCGCTTTTTGATGCCTATGTATTGTATTCAAGGATCAGAGAAAGAAACCAGAGATTATGATCGAGGTAGCAGCTGATGAATCAACCAAAATAAACCTGACTGTCCAAGAAGCTAATAAAAAACAAGTATTCCGCTGTAAATTTTGTTCCGTTGATCCTTTCTCAATGATTATTTTAAAAAATGTTAAAATTAATGGGATATTTTATAATACTATATGAAAAAGGTTGTTTTGTTTTTCCCGAGTGGATTGTTCATTTTTGGGAAAGCGTTAAGTGTATACTAAGAAGATAAATTTTCAGGAAGGAATTTAAAATGGGATGTAAAATTAGCAGAATAGAATATTTTTTGCCAAAAGATGTACTGACAAATGAGGAGTTGGAGAGATCGTCCGGGCGCTGGAGCGCTGATAAAATAGAAAAAAAAGTCGGGATTCGCCAGAGGCATATTGTCCGAAGAGATGAAACCGCGCTAGACATGGCCTATGAAGCTTCAATCAAGGTATTGCAAGGATATGATAAAAATAATATCGATTTTATCCTTCTGTGTACCCAGAGTCCTGATTATTTTTTGCCCACATCTGCCTGTATTTTGCAGGAAAAATTGGGTTTGCGAACCGATATTGGTGCCTTTGACTTCAATTTAGGGTGTTCAGGGTATATCTATGGCTTAGCTGCGGCCAAAGGTTTTATCCACAGCGGAGTGGCTCAAACCGTATTACTGGTGGTCAGCGAAACTTATTCTCGGTTTATCCATGAAAAAGATTTTAGCAATCAAGCGATTTTTGGCGATGGCTCGGCTGCTACCATTATAGAAAAAGATAACGAAGAATTTATTTTCGAGTTTGTCCTGGGTACCGATGGAAAAGGGTGGGATAAACTGATGGTACCCTACGGCGGATTGCGACACCGCTATGATCCCGGTGCCGAAGCCATTGAAGATGAATCGGGAAACCTGCGCACCCCAAATAATCTATATATGAATGGGACGGAAATCTTCAATTTCTCCATTGATAGGGTGCCTAGATTGGTAGCCCAGGTCTTGCAAAAGAACCAACTGCCGATGGATGCCATTGATTATTTTATCTTTCACCAAGCCAATCGATATATGACTGAATACCTGCGGAAAAAGATTAAAATTCCCGAGGAAAAATTTTTCCATGATATGCTTCACACGGGCAATACCGTCTCTGCAACAATTCCTATTGCCTTAAGAGAAACCCTGGGCCAGGGTGTCGTTAAGCAGGGAGACAGAATACTCTTATGCGGATTTGGAGTGGGTTATTCCTGGGGAGCCGTTGTCATAAAGATTTAGGATTATTAAATGAAAAAGCGTACTTTTTTTGAAGAAATTTTGGAGTGGATGGAAATCGAGCCAGTGGATATCAATGAAGATACGGTTTTTAGAGAACTGAAGGATTTTGACTCTATGGCGGTAATGTCTATTGTAGCCTATGCCGATGAGAAATTCGAGAAAACCTTGTCGGCGGAACAATTACAGGGTATGAATACTGTAAGGGATTTAATGGAATTGATCGGCATGGATTATTTTGATTAATCGGAAACAGGATTTCTCTAGATGAACCTGAAGGAGTAAAACATATTCATGGCCGTAGAATTAACCCCTATAAATATTCAGATGTATCCTATCATGACAGGTCTGGTTCTGCGATCCCCTCTGACAGTGGATACAGTCCTCATAGCACAGGGGAACAATTATTAAATGAAAAAAGTCCCAGCGGTTGAAAAAGCGAGAGCCGAGGATTTTGAAAAGATCTGTCCGCTATTGTTGGATTTTAACAACCCAAAAATCCCAAGAGCCCAATGGAAACGCCTATTCACTGATAATTGGAATTTCCAAAAGGATTTCTACGGCTATAAGCTTGTGTTTGAGAACGAAATTGTCGGTTTTATTGCTTACATTCTTTCTAAAAAGCTGATCAATGAAAAATGGGAAAATTTTTGTAACATATCCAGCTGGACTGTTAAGCCAGAGTACAGAGGCAACAGCATTGATTTATTGTATCCGCTACTGGAACTAAAGGATTATACCATCATATCCTTTACTCCCACTCCCGGTGCTTATGAAATTGAAACCAAACTTTTCAAGCTAAAAATCCTTGACAGTCACGAGGTGATTATCCCCGCTCTTCCCCGACTTTCAGCTCCATTGAAGATGAAAATCAAAATGGCTGCCCTTAGGCCCAAAAGTAACAATGAACAGCTGCTTTCACAGTTGTCGGATTATGATCGGAAGATTTTTAAGGATCATGAAAAATTTATGTGCCATCATCTGTTGATTCAATCAAGCCAGGGAGTTTTGTATATGATATTTAAACGCATTTATAAAAGGCATCTGCCCTTTGCCAAATTGTATTATGTAAATAACCTGAGGCTTTTTCTGTCCCGCCTCGAGGGCATCTGCTTTCGTGTTCCCTTGGCATTAAAGACTGTTGGCATAGTGGTTGACAACCGGTTTCTGCAGGATCGGACTATATCCTGCAAGAAAACAAAAAACTTTTATATGCCCATGCTTTACAGGTCTGATCATCTTAAGCCTACGGAAGTGGATTATCTTTATTCTGAGTTTTTTTTGCTGGAAGCATGAAGAGAATACTTAAAACCCTTTATTCACAAAGTGTATTTATCACCCGGTTACTGTACGGGGGAATCGGTCATATATTGATGCTTCACCGGGTATGTCCCTCAATCCCGGGGATACGCCTGCAAGGCAATGCAGGGATGGAAATGACACCAGAGAAATTGGAAGCAATTATCCAATTTTATAGAGACCGCGATTATGATTTTATTTCTCTGGACCAACTGTTACAGCGGCTAGCAAACAGGAAAAACAAACGAAAATTTGTAATATTCACATTTGATGATGGTTATGTGGATAACTATCTCCATGCCTACCCCATTTTTAGAAAACACCAGGTGCCCTTTACTATTTATGTCGCTACCAGTTTCCCAGACAGAGCGGCGATTTTATGGTGGTATATACTGGAAGATTTGCTGCTCGAAAAAGACAACATTGTTGTAAATCAAAGCAATGGCAAACGAAAATTCAATTGCAGCGGCTTGAATGAGAAGGAAGAAACCTTCCGGGAGATCCGTTCCATCATCATTAACTCTTCCCCAAGTGAATATATCGAAACCATTATAAAAATTTTCGAACCTTATGGAATAGATTTGTATGGGAAAACATCGGAACTGACAATGAGTTGGGAGCAGATTGAGCTGTTAAGTAGGGATCTCCTGGTAACAATTGGCGCGCACACGGTGAATCATTACATGCTCAGCAATATCTCGCCTGCAAAAGTCAAAAATGAAATACTGATATCCAAACATCGCCTTGAATCCTGTCTGAGGAAGGAAGTGAATCATTTTGCCTATCCCTATGGTGGAAGAGAAGAGGCAGGGCAAAGGGAATTTGATCTGGTAAAGGAATGCGGGTTTGAAACCGCTGTTACTGCCCGATTTGCCAGTATTTTCCGGGCTCATCGCCGGCACCCGCAATGTTTACCCAGGATATTTATCCACAGCAAGGCAGACCATGGCTTTCTTGAACAAGTGGTTAATGGCACACTCACTGGTATGGCAAACGGATTCAAACGGGTGATAACCGTTTAATAGGAGAACTTGATAAACACGTTTCGGAGACAAAGCTTATCCGAAAGTTGGATCCTCTCTCCCCCTCTACAAACCGACATCTGGCAGCAGCTTATATTGATTCGGGACGATACAACCTGGCTTTAGAAGCAATGAACCGGATTCCCGATATCGATCCAAATCATTTTGAGATTCCCCTTATGTTTGGTCTTTATTATCTGGGCAAAGCTATGTATGACGAAGCTTTGGAAGAGTTTAAGAAACATTACGTTCATGATTCACTCAGCACCATATATTGGAATCAATTCATATGTGCGGTGAAGGGAGATATTGATAAGGCCGGAGAAGGCTTCGAGCGAATTGAAGAACGGTTGGATTTAGAGCGGGAATCTATTCCGTTTATTTGGATGGCACAATTCTGGGCTGTACTCGATGAACGGGAAAAAGTCTTTTTTTATCTGGATAAGGCTAATGGACAACATGATTTTTTATGTTTTCTTTAAAAACAATTCCCATCTGGATGATTGCCTTTCAGAGCCTCGATTTAAAGAGCTGTTAAAGAAAATGAACTTGGAGTAATGACTAATAAGATCATTGCAGTAAATCCCTCGACCTGTGAGGAGTGGCGGCGATGCTATGGCATCCCGTCCGATTTTCCGAATTTCCTGAACCCGAAATAAATCATGATACCCACCGCAACCAGTATCAATCCCGCCCATGCCTGAAGGGGTTTCTGTATCAATGTGTTCACGACAAACAAGAAAGTGCACACGATGAACACGATCGGGGTTGCGGGAAAACCCCATGTTTTATAGAGACGAGGCTCGTCTTTTTTTGTGACCCGAAAGACGAATACGGATACGGCCACCAAACCAAAGAAGATCCAGTCGGTAAACACGACATAGGTGATGACGTCTTCGAAAGTCCCCCAGAAGAACAACAAAAAAATAGCCCAGGCCGACTGCAGCAGGATGGCATTCATCGGCGTTCGATACCGGGGGTGGACTTTTGCGAGGCCCTTGAAAAATACCCTGTCACTGGCCATGGCAAAATATAGACGCGGAGAGGAAAGAGTGTAGATCCCGGCTGTGCCGAAAACCGATATGGCGATCATCATGGCCATTATTTTTCCGCTGAAGGGGAATATCGTCTTGACCGCATCGGCAGCGACACTGCTGCTCACCGCTATTTCATCGACAGGCAAGAGGAAAAGATAGGCCAAGTTGATCGTGACATAGGCGATCGCGACGATAAGGGCGCCGATAACCAGAGCGCGCGGAACCGTTCGACGCGGATTCTTAGCTTCCCCGGCCAGGTACGTGGCGTGCTGCCATCCCCCGTAGGACCACAACACGCCGACCAGAGCCAATCCAAAAGCATTAAAAAGGCTTCCCCCGAAGACGGATGCCGTTTGGCCGGAAGACAAGAGTTCCGGGTCCCCCATAAATAAACCGACGGCGACTATGGCCGCAATCCCTGCCAGTTTCAATCCGGTGAACACGCTGGCAAAAACCTCTCCGGCTTTAACCCGGAAGATATTGACGATGGTGACACAGACGATGGATAGGACAGCGACGACCGTGATTCCGCGCTGATCGAGAGGCACCAGGACGGCTAGATAGGTAGCAAAGGCGATGGCCAACGCGGCAATCGCCCCAGATGAGATGATAAAAAGATAAGACCACCCATATAAAAACCCGAATATCGGCCCATAGGCCAATTTAAGATATTCATAAACGCCGCCGGCTTGAGGAAACATGGAACCCAGTTCCGCAAAGGTGAGGGCCCCGGTAAGCGCGATGACGCCGCCCAAGGTCCAGACAAGCAAAATATAAGTAGGGGAAGGCAGATATTGAGCGATCTGGGATGGAGTCAGGAAAATACCCGATCCGATACACGACCCGACGGCCACCATCGTCAAACCGTACAACGTGAGTTCCCGCTTTAATCGTGTTGTCATAGTGGTCCTTTTTCTTGCTATGCTTTTTCTAATATGATGCCGGCAGCCATCTTGACTGCTTCTTTAATCACGATGGTGCATAGGCTGAATACGCCCAATGCATGAAAACTGCTCTGGGAAAAAATCCCATAAAGAGGATAGTATTTATCCATCTGTTCGTCGAGCTGCTTATAAATTTCTCCTTTGTTTTTCTTCCCATGATAAAAACGAGAATTTGAGACTTCTATTCCAGGGATTACCAAGAGTCCTCTCGACGCCTGCACACTTTTTGAAACAAATGATCTCCTGGTGCAGGCACCTTTGCAGACGGTCTTTATTCCAGCATTCAATTTGTGTAGAGAAGTCTGTCTTTTCGTTTTAACTCCCTCTTACATGGCGATAATCCCTAAAAGAGCACTTATTAAATATTACTGGAAAATCCAAGTCAACTCTAAGTTGACAACAAGTTTCTCTTTGTAATAAAAATAGGGAGTATTCTGGGGAGTAAAGGCATCACTGCACTGAGCTTCGCTTCAAGAAGCTCAGGAACGAGTCAAACACGAATGGGAGAATTTTTAAGTGCGTCATCATGGATCATTATAAAAAGAAAATTCCTTTTTATCTGGTAAGGTCATCTTGATTAATAAATCTAAATAAATTAGGATTTTAGAAAATAGGGAATAAGACATGACTATCCCGGAAATAAAAGACAAAATTTTACCGGTTCTCAAAAAATATGGGATCAAAAAAGCCTCCCTTTTCGGTTCCGTTGTTAGAGATGAGCAAACGGAAAGAAGCGACATCGATCTGTTGGTCGAGCTGCCTGAAACTGCCAGTCTTCTTGAACTTGCAAGCCTAAAATTAGACCTCGAGGAGATTTTACGAAGGAAGGTGGATGTTCTCACCTTTGATTCACTACATCCTCTGTTAAAGGATAAAATTTTGCACGAACAAGAGGCTGTTTTATGAAAAAAGATGTGTTGATATTTCTTGATCACATCTTGGAATCCATCGATCTTATCGATAAATATACAGAGGGTGCAACCGAAGAAAGCTTTTTGAGCTCGCCACAATTACAGGATGCCGTCATTCGAAGAATCGAAATCATCGGAGAAGCCATAAAAAACATTCCCTCAGAGATTAAAAATAGATATCCAGACATGCCTTGGAGAGCGATTTCAGGAATGAGAGATATCCTCATTCATGAATACTTCGGGGTTGATCTCAAACTCACATGGAGAGTTGTCGCACTAAAAATCCCAGAATTGAAAGAGAAAATACACAACATCAGGGAAGAACTTGACATAAAGTAGGTCGACTTTTTCCCTGAGTTAGCAAGGGGATAATGACCATCAGATGTCCAAAATGCCATACTGATAATCCTGATACTGTCAAGTTCTGCAGCGAGTGTGGGACATACCTCAAGCCTTCAAAGGATGTTTCTGTCACGAAGACTTTTCAAACACCTGCAAGAGGATTTGAGAAGGACAGTGTAATTGCCAAGAAGTACAAGATCATCGCAAAGATTGGTGAAGGGGGAATGGGTGTTGTTTATAAGGCGGAGGATGCAAGGCTTGACCGTAGCGTTGCTCTTAAATTTCTTCCTGCAGAACTAACAAGCGAAAAGGATGCTAAAAAGCGATTCATACAAGAGGCCAAAGCTGCTGCTGCCTTGAATCATCCGCACATTTGCACGATTTATGAAATCGACGACGCAGAAGAACAGACATTCATTTCTATGGAATACATTGATGGCCAAAGCCTGAAAGATAAGCTAAAAGATGGGCCACTGGATGTTGAAGAGGCCAAAGATATCACCCTTCAAGTCGCAGAGGGTCTCAAGGAGGCCCACGAGAAGGGGATCGTCCATCGGGATATCAAACCAGCCAACATCATGCTTACTAAAAAAGGGCATGCGAAGATCACCGATTTCGGTTTGGCCAAACTCTCTTGGGGAGCAGACCTCACAAAACCATCCACCGTCATGGGCACGGTGGCCTACATGTCTCCCGAACAGGCCAGAGGAGAAGCAGTCGACCACCGGACAGACATCTGGTCATTAGGAGCGATGCTGTACGAGATGCTCACCGGCGAACGCCCCTTCAAAAAGGCGAAAGAGCACGCACTTATTCATGAAATCCTCAATGTAGAGCCTGAGCGCATTTCAACATTGCGACCCGATATCCCTCGAAATATTGAGGACGTTGTGCAAAAAGCACTCGAGAAGGATGTGGGGAGCCGGCTTCAAACGATGAAGGACTTGATACAAACCTTGAAACATTCTCTTCCTTTCATCCTACCCAAAACAGAATGTTCGATTGTGGTGCTGCCATTCGAGGATATGAGTCCGAACAAAGACAATGAGTACTTCAGTGATGGTCTTACAGAGGAAATCATCACTGATCTCTCCCAGATTCATGAGTTGTGTGTGATTTCAAGGAACTCGGCGATGGCTTTGAAGGGGACCAAGAAGAACACAAAAACGATAGGACGTGAACTGAACGTTCGGTATGTATTAGAGGGCAGCGTAAGGAAAGCAGGGAATGATTTGAGGATTTCGGCTCAGTTGATCGATGCTCGGACAGATCTGCATCTCTGGGCAAAGAAATACAGCGGGACCTTGGATGATGTGTTCGATATCCAAGAAAAAGTCTCGCGATCCATTGCGGATGCATTAAAGATTAAGTTGAGCCCTAGCGAAGATGATAAGCTGGCTAAGAGACCGATCGATAATATTCAGGCCTATGAATACTATTTAAAGGCCAGCGAAGAGATCACCAAATTCTCTGAAGACGCCGTAAATCATGCTATTCGGTACTTACAAAATGCAGTTGATATCATCGGCGACAATTCCCTCCTTTATTCAAGTATTGCGTTTGCGTACTGGAATCTAGTAAATATTGGTGCTGAGCATGAAGACTATCTTGATAAAGCGGAAGAATTCGCTAAAAAGGCTCTAGCGGTTGTTCCTGATTCTCCCCTTGCTCATGTGGTCTTGGGCTATGTCGATTGGTTTCATGATAAACTTCTTAAGTCTCTTCCGCGATTTAAACGGGCTCTTGAAATCAACCGGGATGAACTGTTCGCTCTAGTCGGTATCGCGTCCGTTTATCATTTTGCGGGAAGAACTTCCGAAGCCATCCCTTATGTTGAAAGGCTCTTGAAAATTGATCCGTTGAGTTTCCCTGCAAATTGGTATAGAGGGGCTCAACATTTCTACGAAGGGAAGTATGAGAGGGCGCTAGATGGTTGGAAAAGACTATATGAATTTCATCCTGAAAATCCCTACAGTCATTTAATATATGCCATGATATTAGCCTACAATGATAAGTTCGATGAGGCGATTTCTATAATCGATCAGAGTGTGTGCAGATTTCCAGACACATTATTCTCCAAGCTGCAACTCATACTGAAATATGCTCTCCTAGGAAATCAAGAGAAAGCGTTACAGGAAATAACGTTGGATTTTCGGAAGACTGTTAGGCGTGATTGCGGCTTTGCGCATCAACTTGCATCATTCTTGGCATTGAATAACCTGAAAAAGGAGGCATTGGATTGGCTAGAAATCGCGGTAAAGGGCGGTCTAATAAACTATCCCCTTCTGGCTGAAAAAGATACTTTCCTTGAAAACATCCGTAGTGAGCCTAGGTTCAAGAAACTCATGCAACGAGTCAAGCATGAGTGGGAGAATTTCGAGGTGTGACGGGTTTTACGAGAATGGATCCCTACACACGAGTCGCGAAGTTTTATGACTCCCTGTTCGAACCGTTCAACAAAGGGTTGAGAGGGATAGGGATGAAGATGTTCCCTCCCAAGGAGGGGATGCTCGTTCTCGATGTGGGATGCGGGACAGGAATCCACCTCGAACGCTACCAGAAGGCCGGCTGCCAGGTGCACGGCATAGATCTTTCCCCAGCTATGCTTCGAGTCGCCCGTGACAGGCTGGGTGAAAATGCAGATCTTCACTTAGGAGACGCCTCGAATATGCCTTATCCGGATAATAACTTCGACCTTATCATCATGTCGACTGTTTTACACGAGATGCCCCCTTCTGTGCGCGCGGCTGTGATCGACGAGTCCAAACGTGTGCTCAAAGAGAACGGCCGCACATTGTTGATCGACTTCCATCCCGGTCCGATAAAGCCCATGAAAGGATGGATAAACAAAAGCATTATCAGCCTTATCGAATTTATTGCCGGGGGAGAACATTTCAAGAATTACCGCCATTTCATAAAGAATAAAGGATTGCCTGCCTTGATTGCGGCTCACGGCCTATCGGTCGTTCAGGAGAAAATTGTGGGCGGAGGAAGCATGGCCCTTTTTTTACTGGGAAAGGCTGAGTAGGTTTGATCGGTACGTGGCTTTAAACGCATAAAAGGAGTGGAAAATGAGAGGTAATGATTTTTTCAAAGACACGCCGAAAAAGATCTTGGATGCAAAAGGTCAAAAGATCGAGTTCCCTGCCCTGTATTATGATTTCCGCTTCGTGAATTGTGTTTTTATCGCCAAGCTCAGCCGGCTGAAACGAATTCTTCCCCATCCGCAATTCGAACCCATTCAGATTTGGCCGGGAACCGGGATGTTGTCCATCGTCGCATTCGAATACCGGGATACCTCGATCGGGCCCTACAATGAAGTGTCGATCAGCGTTCCCATAAATTTCCCCCCCGCATCTTTTTTGGGAAAATATTCTGCCTTCTCATCGATGCGTAAAAAGACTTTTCCCGTCTACATCCACCACCTCCCCGTAACGACGGAAATCGCCAAAGAAGGCGGGATCTATTTTTTCAACTATCCGAAGTTTCTAGCTAGGATCGACTTTCAAGAGCGGGATGATTTTTATGAAGTGACGCTTCAAGAGGAAAACGATCTGATTCTGAAATTGCTGGCAAAGAAGCTCCCACTCAAAAGATCTGAATCCTTTGAATTCCACACCTTCTCTCTGGATGAGGAAACGATCATGCATACGCTGGTTGAAGTTTATGCCTCCAAATTCGGTAAAAAAACACTGGGCAGATGTGGAGAACTGGAGCTGGGTTCGCACAGAATCAGCGAAGAGCTCAAGGGGCTAAAGTTGAGCAAATCCGCATGGAGTGGATTTTGCGGGGACGGAACCATGGCCAAGCTCTACGATCCGGATCGATTTTGGGATAAGGAGACTCTTCAGCCTCTTTCTAAAACCTGAATGAATGAGCGCGCTGAGATGGCTGTCCCTGTAGGGCCAAACTTTTAGCTTCGTATTTTCCCTGATAGATCGCGTTGACGAATCCGTCCACTTCTGGCTCCCCTTTGAAAAAATCCCCTTTTTTGCCTTGGGATAGCGCCCACCTGTGCAGCCATGTGATCCCGGCTGGGCCAGTGTAGCGGTCCGGCGAGGTGTAGGCCTCGTCCTCGAGGGCTTCCTTGAGGGAGATAAACGCGTACCCCCGCTTTTTCAAGATCTGAGCTAAGTCATCGAAGTATTCCGAGTTCAGCGTATTGGCATGAATTAATAATACCTGCCTGATCTCCCGGCCGAACAGGGCTCGGGACTGGTCCTCGTAATAAGCGAACACACGGTCCATGTAGTCGAGGTAGGCGGCGGCGATGCGCTTTTTGAGCTTGGTGTCACCCTTGCTGTTTGCGATGTCGTATGCCCGGGCGTAGATCCATTCGGAATTGTCCATGGTGACAGGAGCGACCCGGTATCCGTGGCCTGCCAAGAACTGCTCCAGCCCGTTTTTTGTCTCCAGGCTCATCCCTGTGTGAAGGAGGGGATGGCGGAAAAATTCGAGCTTCCGGTCGCGGTCTTTGCAGAGGCCTCTCAGGATGTCTTCATCCCTCAGCAAATCTTCTATGAACTCAGGCAGGGAAGTTTTGTGGAGATCCATGTGAGAAAAGGTGTGGTTTCCCAGTTCGAAGCCGGCGTCGAGCCAGCTATTAAGCAGCGCCAGGCGCCTCTTATCGAGGGAGCCATCCTTATCGTACAGCTTCCCCATATTGACGAAACCGATGGCAGGCACAGCATTCTCTTTGAGGCTTCTGAGCAGCTCTTTGGTGACA
>Ga0180437_10009195_pt1 | contig 12293 bp, 11 predicted proteins | sample SS_ome_4_FD_132410 | JGI IMG/M metagenome (GOLD analysis project Ga0180437, IMG submission 132410) | Hypersaline lake sediment archaeal communities from the Salton Sea, California, USA - SS_3_D_1 metaG | ecosystem: Environmental > Aquatic > Non-marine Saline and Alkaline > Hypersaline >...
CGGCGTGGGCCATGGTGGCCAACTGGCCTTCTGGCAGGAGCCAGATGAATGGCTCACCGGCATAAACCTGGTCGTAAACGTTATGTAAACTTTTGACCGCAACTGAGGGTGAGATGGAAACATAGATGGTGGACAGGATACCGCGCGAGACAGGGGCAAGGTGTGGAGAGAAGATGACCGATCCCCCTTCGCCGCCCAGGCGTCCAACCTCTTGGGCCATCTCAGGCAGATGACGGTGGGCACGGCCGATGTTGTAAGGTGAGAAGTTGTCGTTAACTTCGACAAAGTGGGTCTTCAGGCTAGGTTTGCGACCAGCGCCGCTCACACCTGACTTGCTGTCGGCGATGATAGGGCCAGCGGCGACGAGACCAGCCTGGAGCAAGGGGTAAAGCGCCAGTAGCACACTGGTCGGATAACAACCAGGATTGGCTAGCAGCGAGGTACCGGCCACCTGATCCCGGTAGACCTCGGACAGGCCATAGACCGCCTCCGCCAGCAATTCAGTTGCGGTGTGCGCCAGCCCATACCACTGCTCGTAGAGAGCACTGTCTCGGAGTCGAAAGTCGGCCGAGAGGTCAATCACCCTGGCCCCCGCCGCACGGGCGGCAGCTACGGACGTCATCGCCGCGCCATGAGGGAGGCAACAGAAAACGGCGTCTACCATCCCCGGATCGGCCTCCGCTCCCGAGATTAGGGGCAAATCATAGGGTACCGGGAACACATCGCTCAAGCGGCCACCGGCCCAAGTCTCCGACGTGGCAAAGGCCAGAGACACGGCCGGGTGTTGCCGCAGAATATGGATCAACTCAAAGCCTGTGTAGCCGGTAGCACCGTAGATGCCGACTTTGATCACGTTACGCCTCCTCAGGGTGCAACCCCAGGTGCAACGCACCATCTTCTCAAGTGCGTTGCTGTAACAAAAAAGCCAGCCTCCGCATCTGGAAGGCTGGCAACAACGCCCTTCGATTGGGAACTGGAACCCCAAACAGGCCTATCCAGACTATTCGTCCGGCCGGCTCCTGCGAATCCTCCTGGGCAGCGAGGTGACCGGGAGGTAGCGGTTCACAAAATGGGCTCGTTCCATCATTATCATTCCGGCGCAGAGTTTAGCACATTAATGATCGACTGTCAAGAGTGTTGGGTCGTGAAAATTGACACGCTTCGGCAACCGTGATACAATAAAAAGGTCAAGTTTTTGTAAAGCGTATCGAATAACAAGAGGAGATGTATGGCAGACAGCAAAGAAAAATTGGTTGTAGAAGGCACAGTGACTGAAGCGCTACCCAACACCACCTTTCGCGTGGAGCTAGACAATGGCCACGAAGTCCTGGCCTATCTATCGGGCAAAATGCGCAAGTATTACATCCGCGTATTGCTGGGTGATCGGGTACGCGTTGAACTGTCGCCCTACGACCTGGAACGCGGGCGAATCGTATATCGCCATAAGAAGGCACCGGCTTCACGACCTGTCGAGGCATAAACCGTGTTGATACATGTCAACACTACCTAGCTTGGCTAACAAACACATCGCTGCCGTCCCACCACCCTGGTGGCGTGACGGCGATCATGTGCCCCTTGCTTCTTTCCAACAGTAAAGGACGTGCGCGTCCTTTTTTGTTGTGGTTCTGAGACCTCCCCCAGCGGGCGGCCAGACGAACTTGAAAACCCTGAGACTATAATTTGATCGCGGATTGATCTTCCGCCATAGTTTCTTTGTACGCAGCTTTCGTGACAAAAATCACGTGGCAACGGCATAGGGCATAGTAAACCAGAAACGAGACGAGCCTTTGCAACGAAGCAACGGATGCGAAGAACGCACCATAAATGATAATAGTGCCGGGCGCATCACGCGCGTCGAAGAGCTTGCCTACGAACTCCAGATAAGCGAAGTGATGACCGGTGATGTTGAGGTTGTCACTCCAGACTTGCCAATGGCACGTGTTTTGGAGTTATTCCGGCAGGCACGCATTTCAGGAGCGCCGGTTGTCGCAGATGACAACCTGGTGGGCATTGTCAGTATCGAAGATCTAATCCGCTCTTTGACGCAAGGGGATCTTGAAGCGCCAGTTCGTGATTATATGACTACTGAACTCATCACGACCAGAGCCACTGATCCGGTCGTGGAAGCACTGAAGCTATTTGATAGGACGCAGGTAGGCAGGTTACCAGTGTTGGACCAGAATGGAAAGTTGACAGGCATTATCACCAAGGGAGACATCAACCACGGGCTATTAAAAGAATTGCAGCAGGATTATCAGGCGGAGGAAATTAAGCGATACCGGGCCAGTCACTTGTTCGAAGACATAGCTTCGGACAGAACGAGCTTGATTCTGAGATACACAATTGAGCCGAGGAACTTCACTCAAGGCGGCATGGCATCAAGTAGCATCAAACGCGTGTTGCTCAGGCTGGGGGCCAATCCACAGATCGCTCGAAGGTGTGGAATCGCCATTTACGAAGCAGAAATGAACCTCGTCATCCATGCCACCAATGGCGGAGTCATCCAAGCTGAAATCGAGCCGCATCTGATCTCGATGGAGGTGATCGACGACGGCCCGGGGATAGAGGACACAGAGTTGGCAATGAAACCTGGCTACTCCACCGCCAGCGAAGAGGTCCGAGAAATGGGCTTTGGCGCGGGTATGGGCTTGGCAAACATTCAACGATGTGTGGATGAGATGTCGATCAAGTCAGCACCCAACAACGGTACCCGGCTAGAAATGAAGATCTTTCTGCAGACCGACCACCAACTGGAAGAGGAGAGGCTGCGCAATGACACTCCAAGAGATTATTAAGCAGTTGGACCTGACGCTGCTGACCGAGAAAAAAGATTTTGACCAAGTGATCCCGAGCAGTGGTTATGCCTCGGATTTGCTGAGCTGCGTTATGGCAGGCGCTCAGAAACAAGGTGTTTGGGTCACTTTGCAGATGCACGGAAACATAGTGGCGGTAGGGGCGCTGTTGGAGCTGAGCGCCATCATCGTTACCGAAGGCGCCACTCCAGATGAAGAAACGATCGCCAAGGCCAATGAAGAAGGGATAACTCTGCTCACCACTAATGAACCCACGTATTACGTATGTGGGAGGTTGTGGGAAATGGGCCTGAGAGATATCGGCTAATCCGAACATATGAAACCGAGCAAGTTCGCCCCCCCCGCAGAGCGGCAAGAGTCACCTTTCGACAGGGTGAGAATGACTTCTGCCCATCCTGGAAATATGAGCGAAGAGGTTGACCTCAAAACCTATGTCGCCGAGCTACATGTGCACACGGTCGTGTCGCCCTGTGCGGCGGTGGAAATGATCCCCCCGCTGATCGTCCGGGAGGCCCTGGAAAGAGGGATCAATCTGATTGCGATCACAGATCACAACTCCAGCGCCAACGTGGAGGCGGTGCAAAAGGCGGCACAAGGCAGTGGTCTCACCGTGCTGCCGGGCATGGAAGTACAGACACGTGAAGAAGTTCACCTTATTTGCCTTTTCGATACTCTGGCCCAGGTTGAATCGTGGCAAGAGCAGGTAGATGACCATTTGCCGCCTGCTGATAACAACATTGAGTTTTTTGGCGAGCAATTTGTCGTCGACGAAACGGGCGAATTCATGCGGCGCGAAACACGACTTCTGTCTACGTCCACCAATCTGTCCTTGCAAGAGGCCGTAGAAGGCGTATTGGACCTGGGGGGAATGATCATCCCAGCACACGTCAACCGCAAAGCATTTAGTCTGATCGCTAACCTGGGGTTCGTGCCCTCAGACCTGCCAGTTGACGCCCTGGAGATAAACCGACATGCAAGCCCTGGTGAGGCACGCCAGAAATTTCCTCAACTAAGAGACTTCGCCTTGATTCAGAGTGGTGATGTCCACCATCTCAATGAGTTTCTGGGTGCGAACATCTTCAAGGTAGCCGCCCCAACCATTGATGAACTCAGATTAGCCTTGCGTGGTGAGGCTGGGCGCTCACTGGTTATGCAGCCAATCACGAATTGACAACCTACGCCGCTGTTAATGACATTTGTCATATGACCATCTCTGCCAAGTATGATAGAATACATCGTGACAAACTTCACGATTAAGACTGACAAGGTAGAATTACCGGTTGGAGACGAAGTAGCTATGACAAGGGTGCTCGAAAGCGTTCCCGAGACAGATCCGCTGGCCATACCAAGCCAGCAAGAGATAATTGACCAGATCCTGGAAGAACACAAAGATACACCTGGCGCCACGATGGTGGTATTGAATGAGATACAGAGTCGTATCGGTTTCATATCGATCCCTGTGCAGGCCTACGTTGCGCAGAAGCTGCGGGTCCCAATGAGCCAAATCAATGGGGTGGTCTCGTTTTACTCGTTCTTCACGACCCACCCCAGGGGGAAACATACCCTCAAGTTCTGCATGGGAACAGCCTGTTACGTAGCCGGAACGCCACAATTGATTGAAAAAGCACAACAAAGCCTGGGGATTCACCTCGGTGAAACGACAGAAGATGGGCAGGTAACGCTCGAAGCATGTCGCTGCGTGGGAGCCTGCAGCCAAGCGCCGGTCCTGGTTGTTGGAGATGACGTGCAAGGCCGCGTCCGCCCCAACAAGTTGCCGCCCATCATTCGCAAGTGTCAAGACAGCGACGGAGATTGAATCATCACAGCAGGTGAGATAGGTTGAGAGAGATAGTCCTGCATCTGCTGGACATTGCCGAGAATAGCGTCACGGCCGGTGCCAAGAACGTACAGATCTCGGTTGAGGAAGATGTGCAAAACGACCAACTTAGGGCAGTGATTGAAGACGATGGTCGGGGGATGGATGCGGAGCTGTTGGCCCTGATTACCGATCCATTCGTGACCAGTCGAACCACTCGCAAGGTTGGTCTGGGCATACCATTGTTTAAGGCAGCAGCGGAAGCGTGTGACGGTAGTTTGTTCATCGCCTCCGAGCCGGGCAAAGGGACGCGCCTGGAGGTCAACTTTCAAAGAAGCCACATTGACCGAATGCCGCTGGGCGACCTTGCAGGCACGATGCTCACCCTGGTGGTCGCTTATCCACAGGTCCATTGGATGTTGCGCTATAGCGCGGACGGCGCGGACTTCGTCTTTGACGACGAACCGATCAAGCGTGAACTAGATGGGATACCCTTAACCGAACCATCGGTCCTGGCCTTTATCAGAGAGCTGCTTCAAGAAGGCGTCGACAAGGTGCAAGGGGCCATAGCCGAAAGAGAGACAATTCGCCAATCGAGCAATCGCTCATAGCGGGAGGTATCAAGATGTCAGCAGTCAAATCATTGGAAGACTTGAAACGTGTAAAGGAAAAAGCACTGGAGAAGCGCAAAGTACAAGCCACCTCTGGTCGAGCCCAGGTCACGGTTGGCATGGGTACTTGCGGTATTGCGGCCGGCGCCCGCGATACCATGAAGGCGATCCTCAAGTTCATCGAAGACGAGAACCTGAGCGACATCATTGTCGCGCAGACGGGCTGCATCGGGCTGTGCGAGTGGGAACCTATCGTCGAAGTAGCTATTGGTCAGGAGCCGAAAGTCACCTATGGAAAGGTCTCCCCTGACAAAGCAAAGGAGATTATGACGGAGCACGTGATGGGGTCAAAGGTCATCACGGAGTATGTAATTCCTGCGTAGCGCAGCAGCATTTGGATGTGAATACCAATTGGGCGCGCCCCAATACAGCGTTGCACATAGTAAAGGCTCTCACCTGGGAATTGGCTTGATGATAGAAAGTTATCTCTGGACGTTGTAAGTACTCAGCCAAAAGGTGCAACGCACTTGCTTACACGAATTCTGGGCTGGATTTGGCGTATTGATGGCTGATTTTCCGACTGAAGTGCGTTGCACCTGGACCAGCCTGAGTAGTAACTGGACGGTTACTTAATTAGAGCTGAGTGGAATACGAGAATATGGCATATTATCGATCTCATGTGTTAGTTTGTGTTGATCCTGAATGTTTGGAAAAAGGGGCGCACGAACTTCTTGATAATCTACAAGACGAGCTAGTGTATCACGGCCTGATAGACGAGGTCCAGGTACTTGAGACGTCACGCATTGGTTATTGTGCCGAAGGACCTGAGATCATGGTCTACCCGGAGGGCATTCATTATTCCGGGCTGACTCTGGAGGATGTTCCTTCCCTGGTCCAGGAACACCTGCTAAAAGGGAGGATAGTCAACAACCTCCTTGCTCCACCTCAAGAACGTCAGGATGATGAGCTAGGGCCACCCAAAGCCAAAGAAGTCCGCATAGTCTTGCGCAACTGTGGCAAGATTGACCCGGAGAAGATTGAGGACTACATCGCAGAGGATGGCTATCTGGCGTTGGGGAAAGTGCTCTCCGAAATGACGCCAGAACAGGTCATCGAAGAGATTACGGCATCTGGGCTACGGGGTAGAGGTGGCGCCGGGTTCCCGGCTGGCAAAAAATGGGAATTGGCGCGCGCTGCCCAAGGAAGTCCCAAATTTGTCATATGCAACGCCGACGAGGGTGACCCTGGCGCCTTTATGAATCGGCGCGTGCTCGAAGGGGACCCACATTCGGTCATCGAAGGGATGGCCATTGCCGCCTACGCCATTGGGGCCAGCCAGGGGTATATTTATTGTCGTGCGGAGTATCCGCTGGCAGTACAAACGCTGAATGTTGCTATCCAACAGACACGTGCGCTGGGATTGTTAGGAGAGAATATCCTGGGGAGCGGTTTCTCGTTTGACGTGGAAGTTCGTATGGGTGCTGGCGCTTTCGTGTGTGGCGAAGAAACAGCACTGATGGCGTCCATTGAGGGGCAGCGGGGCCAACCCACCCCTCGGCCTCCTTTCCCCGCAGTAAAAGGTTTGTGGGGCAAGCCGACGAACATCAACAACGTCGAAACCTACGCTAACGTTCCGCAGATCATCGTGCATGGGGCCGACTGGCTGGCCAGTATGGGAACCGAGCACAGCAAAGGGACCAAGACCTTTGCTATTGCGGGCGACGTCAAGAACACAGGTCTTATCGAAGTGCCGATGGGCATCACCCTTCGCGAAGTCATCTACGATGTCGGGGGTGGCATTAAGGACGATAAAGCGTTCAAAGCGGTGCAAACCGGTGGCCCCATGGGTGGTTGCCTGCCTGCAGAGTATCTTGATATGGAGGTAGACTATGAATCATTGACGGCCGCTGGCTCCATGATGGGATCGGGTGGTATGATCGTGATGGACGAAGACACCTGTATGGTGGATATCGCCCGCTTCTTTATGGAATTCACCCAGGATGAGAGCTGCGGCAAGTGTACGCCTTGCCGGGTGGGCACCAGGCGGATTCTGGATATCTTGCAGCGAATCTGCGCCGGACGGGGACGGACGGGAGATATTGAAGACTTGGAGCTGCTGTGTGAGCAGATCAAAACAACCAGCCTGTGTGGCCTGGGCCAAGGTGCACCCAATCCAGTAGAAAGCACCCTGGCGCATTTCCGTGCAGAATACGAAGCTCACATCCAGGATAGACGATGCCCGGCTAAAGTGTGCCGTGAACTGATACGCTATGAAATTCTTGAAGACATATGCACTGGCTGCACGGTATGTGCACGCAACTGCCCAACCGACGCGATCAGAGGGGAACGCCGCCAGCCCCACGTGATCGACCCAGATGCGTGCATTCGGTGTGGGATCTGCAACCAAGTTTGCAATTTCAACGCTATCGTAATCAATTAGGCCGTTCCAAGAAGATAATGGCTCCAACGCTCAGTGATTGCTTGCATCAAGGCATTCGTGATTCTTGGGTTCGTTTAAATCTTGGAACTTCCTTAGCCCGGTAAAAGGGCATTTCATTCGTGAGAGGGACTTAGGCGACGGTTGCATAGTTGCCACTTCTCTGGAGGAGGAGCATGATTGGTATCAAAAGTGCACAAGATGTGAGCTCCCTGGTGCAGGAAGCAGTCGATCGACACGGGGCGACTTTGGAATCGCTGGTTCCCATCCTGAGCGACATCAATCGAGACCTGGGGTATCTGCCTAGCGAAGCAATGGCAGAACTGGCTCGAACCCTCAAGGTGCCGAAAAGCCAACTGTTTTCGGTGGCCAGCTTCTACGAGATGCTGTCCACGAAGCCAAGGGGCCGGCACGTCATCCAGTTCTGCGAGAGTGCGCCTTGCCACGTGGTAGGCGGACGGGACGTTTGGCAGACACTGCAGGACGAGCTAGGACTGGAGTCTGGTGAGTCGAGCGAGGACGGCAAGTGGACATTGCTGACATCCAGTTGCCTGGGGATATGTGGTGTAGGGCCAGTCATCATCATCGATGATGACATCTACGGCAACGTGGCGCCCGAACGCGTTCCCGAAATCCTGGCACGTTACGCGTAAAGGGGGAAAAAATGAAGCCTATCCGTTCAATGGTATTAGTTTCAAGCGATCCCGAAAGCATCAGCCGAGGCGCACAGGAGGTACTCCGACGCTTGCAGCGGGAAGTTGAGGCAAATGACCTGGCCGACGAAATCGTCGTCTCAACGGTCAGCGACGTCGGTCGTCATGATGCACTGCCTATGGTAATCGTATATCCAGAAGCGGTCATCTACGGGCCAGTGACAGCAGAGGATGTTCCATTTCTGGTAGAAGAGCATCTTGTCGAGGGTCGGGTTGCTGCGGGGCTCCAAGCATCCACCAAGGAGCTCTCTGGTCGCATTGCCTGGCTATCTGCCCGCCGAGGCACCTTGCCGGCAGAACAGAGAATCGTGTTGTCCAGGGCCGGCCTGATAGACCCCGAAGATATCGAAGAGTATATCATCCATGATGGATACCAAGCCTTGGCAAAGGCGCTCACCCAGATGACACCAGCCGATGTGATTAACGAAATCGGTAAGTCAGGGCTCAAGGGAAGAGGCGGCGCGGGCTTCCCGACAGGAATGAAGTGGCGCTTTGTGTCCCAGACGGACGCCTATCCTAAGTATATCATTTGCAACGCCGACGAGAGCGAACCCGGGACGTTCAAGGACCGGCTGATCCTGGAGGGTGACCCGCACAGCATCATTGAGGCGATGGTTATCGCTGGCTACGCGGTAGGCGCTAACGAGGGTTACATCTATATACGTGGTGAGTACGCCTTAGCCCAGGAGAGGTTGGCCAAGGCGATCGAACAAGCGCGCCAGATGGGATTTTTGGGAGAGAACATCTTCGGCAGCGACTTTGCCTTCGATATCCACACCCACACCGGGGCAGGCGCCTACATCTGTGGCGAAGAAACGGCCCTCATCGAGTCGATTGAGGGGAAGCGGGGTGAACCGCGCTCGCGTCCACCCTACCCCACGACGCACGGCCTATGGGGAAAACCGTCCGTGGTGAATAACGTCGAAACCATCGCCAATGTGCCTCCAATCATCCAGAACGGTGCCGCCTGGTACAGGCGATTTGGCACTAGCAATAGCCCGGGCACAAAGGTGTACACTATCTTGGGCAATGTGAACGTCACCGGCCTGATCGAAGTACCGATGGGTATCACCCTGCGTGAAGTGATTGCGATCTATGGCAAGGGGATGAAAAATGGTGGCACGCTAAAGCTGGCACAGACCGGCGGTTCAAGCGGCTCGATTATTCCCGCCAGCCTGCAAGACACGCCCATGGACTTCGATTCTTTTGCTCGTGCGGGAGTGTCACTTGGCTCTGGGGCACTTCTGATCTGCAATGAGGACACATGTGTCGTAGACCTGGCCAGAGTGTTGCTCAATTTCTTCCGGCACGAGAGCTGCGGCAAATGTACACCTTGCCGAGTTGGCAACCAACGTGCGTATCGCATATTGACGGCGATTTCTGAGGGCGTAGGAACCCAACGAGACCTGGAAGACCTGAAAATGCTGAGCCAAAACTTAACCGAATTCTCGCATTGTGGTTTAGGCCAAACAGCGGCCGTGCCCATCCACGACATGTTCAAGCACTTCAGCGCAGAGGTCGATGCCCACGTCCAGTTGAAAGTGTGCCCGGCCGGTGCCTGTCCAATGAGCGGCCAACTGGCGAAAGCAGCCTAGGCCCGATGAGATCAGGCCTCACGTGGCCAGGATGGAGGATAGATAATGATCAGTATCACCATTGATGGTAAGAAAATCGAAGTGCCCGAGAATACAACAGTACTGCAGGCAGCGGAAATGGCCGGGATCGAGATCCCGACCCTTTGTAATCATCCGCTTCTGACACCCTATGGTGGCTGCCGCCTGTGCCTGGTTGAAATCGAAGGGGCGCGCACGCTACAAACATCTTGCACCTTGCCGGTGAGCAATGGCATGGTGGTCCGCACCAACACGCCTCGAGTCCACGAGGCACGTAAGTTTGTGTTGACGCTACTCTTCAGCGAACGCAACCACTTCTGTATGTATTGCCAGGTAAGCGATAGCGACTGCGAATTGCAGCAGGCGGCCTACGGGGAAGATATGACGCACTGGCCGCTGCAGCCAAATTGGCAGCCCTATCCAGTTGACGGCTCACACGAGCATATCGTACTGGACCATAACCGATGCATCCTATGTCGACGCTGTGTGCGCGCCTGCGGGGAGTTGGTTGGGAATTTTACGCTGGAGATGAGCGAGCGTGGCTCTCTCTCGATGCTGGCCGCAGACCTGGACGTACCGTTAGGAGAGAGTAGCTGCATTTCGTGTGGCACGTGCGTACAAGTCTGTCCAACCGGCGCGATCATCGACAGAACAAGCGCCTATTTAGGTCGCGAAATGGATGTGGAGCGCACCAAGTCCACCTGCATCGGATGCAGCGTGGGCTGTGGCATCGAATTGGTCGTCCGTGACAACCATCTGCTGCGGATTGACGGTGACTGGGACGCACCGGTGAACGGTGGCCTTCTGTGCGAGGTGGGACGCTTCAATTCACTGAAAGATGATCGGGAACGAGTTCTGACCCCCCTGATACGTAAGAATGGTACGCTCAAGGCAGCTACCTGGGAAGAGGCATTGAACTTCGTGGGCGACAAGCTCACCCCCCTGGCTGGCAAAAATGGGGACGGTGTGGCAGCATTGGCCTCGACCCGGCTGCCGAATGAAGCCCTTTACCTTTTCAAGCAACTCTTTGCCGACAAATTTGGCAGCGATATGGTAACCAGCATCGAAGAGGGAGTGACAGTTGAGCTGGCGGGGCAGGTGGCTCAAGACCTGGGCAAGCCGTTTGAAGGAGGCTTGGAGGCGCTGAAATCCGCAGATTGCGTGGTAGCGGTAGGTGTGGACCTGGTTGAAAACCACCAGGTCGCCGGCTTCTTCGTCAAGCGAGGCTTGAGGAACGGGACAAACCTGGTTGTGATCGACCCCTTTGAAAATGGGCTGCAAGAACTGGCAGATTACGTCTTGCGCCCACAGAAGGGCACAGACCACGACCTGCTGCGGGGAATCTCGTCGGCTATCGCTAATCTGGGATTGGCCAAGGCCAAACCTAGTGATTCGGCCAATCTGGCCAAATATGCACCTGAAGACGTCAGCCAGACAACCGGCATCTCGGCCGTAGCCATCCACGACGTAGCACAGATGATCGCCAGCTCCGAGAAACCAGTCTTCGTTTACGGCAAGGGCGTCACTGGCCAAGGGTCACCACAAGTCCTGAGAGCATTGCTTGAATTAGCGCGCCTGGTAGGCGCATTGGATGACGAAAGATCGGCCGTCATCGGTGTCAAAGGACAGGCCAACAGCACCAGCGCCTACTTGTATGAGCTGGACAAGGAATTTGCGATAAACGGGCAGCAGGCTGTCTATTTAGTCCTGGGAGACGATAAGGTGAGCCAACGTCTGTTGCAGCGACTGGAGGCAGCACCCTTTGTGGCCGTCCAAGCCAGCCACGCATCATCTGTAACCGCAATGGCGGACGTGGTACTGCCTGTGGAAATGTGGGTAGAGCAAGAAGGGCACTATCTAAATCTGGAGGGGCGACTGCAAGAAGCGCATCCAGGTCTGACTCCGCCACCTGAAGTATGGTCCAACGCAAAAGTCTTGGAGGCAATCGCCGCCCGGACAGGATACGTGCTAGATACCAACTGGAAGCGGGCACTGAATGAGAAAGTGCCGACCACGACGCACAAAAACCCACAGCCAGATAGCAGTTGCTAGAGGCAACCAATGGTTGATTTATCAAAGGAGTGCAAGCATGACTAAACCCAAAATTGCTAGCGATTGGCTGGCAGCGTGTGCCGGGTGCCACATGTCACTGTTAGACATTGATGAACGCATTGTAGAGATAGCACAGCTAGTGGATATCCGGGCGACGCCCATCACCGACCTGAAGGAGCCCGACGAGGATGGAGTTGATGTAGGAATCTTGACCGGCGCCGTGAACAACACAGCTAAC
>Ga0180437_10009199_pt1 | contig 12291 bp, 12 predicted proteins | sample SS_ome_4_FD_132410 | JGI IMG/M metagenome (GOLD analysis project Ga0180437, IMG submission 132410) | Hypersaline lake sediment archaeal communities from the Salton Sea, California, USA - SS_3_D_1 metaG | ecosystem: Environmental > Aquatic > Non-marine Saline and Alkaline > Hypersaline >...
AGAGCAAGCAGCAAGATTATTCCCTCTTTTAGATACTACGGCAGTGGTAGCCAGTGGTTTAGTATAAAAAACGTTTAAGTTTTTTCTAAATATGCCGATACTAGTAATACAGAGCTAATATATGTTAAATACAATTAGGAGAGACTAGACATGAAAGACTGGAAGATGGATCGTAACACCCTGGAAATACTGCTAAAACGCATTGAAAACCTATTTGATGATTTAAATTACCTACAAAGTATCGACCCTGACGACTTATTAACAGCCGATATGCGAGAATACCGTGAATTAATGCTGATTTTTATGGGTCGTTTTTTTATAGGATTGCATGATAGCTTAGATGTATATATGTCCACCCTGCAAGCCCCTAACAATGAAGGATTTTTAAAGAAAGCAGAAGAAGAAGGTGATAAGGGTTTTATGCGTGTACAGCGTAATCTAGGCAGCTCTGAGCAACGTCGTGGATCTAATGTGTTACAGGATGATTATTTAGCTGAATTTCGGAGATTAAATCCAGAATATCAATATGCCACAGCCCAAAACAACAGTGGTAATTATTCATCTGATAAATGGGTAAGACCTAAACAGGGTGGTGAATCTAGGCGGTTAGATCAACCTGTTAATAGTGTTAATGAGGATTTATTAACCGCTAGATTTGATGGTTTGGCAGCAGGTTTTGCTATAGCTTCTGATCCTGCGAATAATGTAATGACCGAGGAGGATTACTTTCACAGGGAATATGAAGGAGATCCCAATGAAGAATATGTTGAGCCGGAAGATGTAGATACAGACTGCTCAGTTACACAGGATGATATAGCAGAAGAAATAATTGAAGAATTTTTTGATGATGTTGATGGTGATATTTCCATTTTTTAAGTTTCTCTTCTAAATAAACATGAATGCTCTATTATGCCCCCTCCTTGTGAGGGGGCGTTTTTAATTAAGTAATACACATCTTTAACAATCTCAACCCCTTAGTTGACATCTTTACCATATACGTGTAAGATTAATTATAGTTATGTTATAGTTAAGGAAAAACACGTATGCAGCCAACAACAGGAAAAACAAGTCAAAATACTGTAGTTGAATCTATAGCCAAACCTATAATAAAATGTCCAGGAGGTAAGTCACGGCTACTACCGGCTATTTTATCAAATTTACCAGAAGATTTTCAGCAATCAGTGACATTATATGTTGAGCCTTTTATTGGAGGTGGGGCTGTTTTTTTTAGAGTGGCTAACGATTATAAAAACATTCAATGTTTAATTAACGATTTTAATCCAGACATTGTTAATCTATATAAAGTAGTAAAAGATCATCCAAAAGCCTTAATTAGCATTTTAAGTAGGATGAAAGAATGTAATAATCAAGAATTTTTCAACGAAGTTAGAGAGTTATTTAATACTAGAAGCTCTAGTAATTATATAGAAAGAATAGAAAAAGCAGCAAGGTTTTTATTTCTTAATAAAACTTGTTTTAATGGATTAATTAGATATAATTCTAAAGGTGGCTTTAACTCTCCCTTTGGTAAATATAAAAATCCTCTAATTTTAGATGTAGAGAACATCTTAGCAGCCAGCGAGTTATTTAACTCTAAACAAATGATAGCTATTACAAATAGAGATTTCAGTAAAACTATTTGGGAGATAGATGGTCCAGGAAGCGAAGTTTTTTATTATTTAGATCCGCCTTATGATCCTTTAAATACCACATCTAATTTCACCTCTTATACTAGCCAAGGGTTCTCTACAAGAGATCATATGAGACTGAAAAGGGATTTAGACGCGATTGACCATAGAGGAGGTAGGTTTTTACTGTCTGCTGCAAACACTGAAACTATGCGTAATATGTTTGAAGATTACACCATAGTTGAGATAAAGGCAGGGCGGGCTATAAACAGGGACGGAAATAAACGGGGAAAAATAACTGAGTTATTAATTAAAAACTATTAAATAGGAACTACGTTATGAATACACAAAATAAAGCTCTAGATGCTTCTACTGTTATTAAAAAACTAAGAAAATCTATATCTCTTCTTAGTGAAAGTATTGACAAGTCAAGAATTACACTTCGTAAAAAAGATAATATTTCTGAAGATGTATTTAATAGGCTTGATTCCTATGACATGGTAGTTGCTAAACAAAACCAGCTAGTAGACACTCTAGAAAAACTAGTTCGCGTGGATCCGAAAACTACAGAAGTACTTAAGACGATTGAAAAAATTAATAAATTATCTACATTTATTAGGGATGACGCAAAGGAGCTGTTACATGGCCTTTCAGGATTAACCCATACAAATAATAAAAAGGATATGCATTAAATTAAATGACGAACCTTGAAAAAGCACATAGATTGCCTACTGTAAAACATCCAACGGGTATGTTAAAAGTTGCTGTTGTTGGTGGAAATGGTTTTATAGGTAGGCATTTTGTATCTAAATTAGGAAAATCTTACAAAAACCTTGACATCTACTCACTAGATTTGAATAGGTATGGCACTTTTACAGATACTACGGGTTTTATCTCCACATTAAACCAAATTACTATGGATGTGTCAGCGCCAGGTAATGTTTATACGTGGATGCTTGCACATAAACCTGATGTAGTAGTGTTTATGGCAGGCTCAGAAGGTCCAGCTGGAGGGTTAAGCCCTTTAACAACTACGACTACAGATTTGCAGGCTGTGGTAGCTTTAAACCGCACCTTAGACGCTATTAATCAAATTCCTACTGATTATTTTCTATATGTTAGCAGTTCAGCGGTTTATGGAAATCATGGTAAAAGAGAAGTAATTGAAACAAGTAAACTAAAGCCTATAAATCACGTAGGGCAAACAAAAGTCCTAGCCGAACAGATGGTTACACAGTTTTGTGAAAGTGCAGGCCAGAGGTTTGGAATTGTACGTCCTACAGAAGTGTATGGTCGTCATAATTGGATTGAATTACTAGATTCAAATAAATGGCCTGGCTACGTAGCATTTTATGTAGATAGGGTAATACGTCATATTCAGAATGAGAGCATAGATCCTATGACAGTTTTGTTTTCCCCTAACTCATTAGTGGATGTAATACATGTTGATAATGTAGTAGATATACTAGAACAACTTTGTGTACAAAGGGAGGAAGGAGTACATAATATATCTTCTGGAAATATTTATAAATTACAAGAGATTATAAGCACAACAATAGAAAGTATTCAAGAGCACCCAAAATTACCCTACCCAGAATATAAAGAAAGAGCTTTGATTTCATTTAATAAGGAAGTTAGAACTAAAATTTCTCATAATTTGGTAGCTCCTAGTTCTAGATGTCTAGAATTAGTTCCCTACGAAGATAATAAATATCCGATATTACGTGCGTTTTTGGATGATTACATCCCAATACGCATGGTTGAAATAAAAGAACACACAGATTATCTAAAGGCCCTGGATAGAACTAATATTTTAGACACTACTGGTGTTTATAACAAAGGCAGCAACTACGATTTACAAAAGAAAGACTGAATGGTATAATAAGATGCCTACATCTATTTAACAGGTAAAATATTACTATGGCTAAGATTATTGATTTTATTACTAATAAATTATTTAAATCTAGCTGGAATTATAGGATAGTAAAAAGGCATATTCCAGAGTTTATTTTTCATGAGGGTGAAGAAAGTGAAGTGATTATGCCAGCTGAGGATGTTTACTACATAGCTGAGGTGTATTACAGCGGCAAGAGGATTACTTCCTATGTGGGTTACTTTGATGATGAGCTTTCAACGGCTGAACGAAACGGGAAGGTAAAACTAATGGAACCTTTTGGAACAAGTTTAGAGGAACTAAGAGGCAGTATAGATAAAATGTTAGAAGCTTTTAATAGACCTGTGTTAGAATATGAGGAATTAATAGAACTAGATTCTTCAGAAGAAGAAGAGAAAAAAACATAGTTAAATCTTTTAAGAATGTATAATGGAATTAGTTACCACCAGAGAAGCTCTGCTAGAAAATGGAGATCTTTTGATCCTTCCTATGGAGGTAAATTACCATTATATAGTAAATCAAAAAGACGCAGAAATAGCCATTTCAGAGATAGAGGAATTCTGCCAAGATGAAACACATTTCATCGCTGTAGATATTGAAACTTCTGGATTGTGTCCATATTTAAATGATGTCCTACTAATTCAAATAGGGCTGCCTAATAATAAACAATATATTTTTGATATGAGAGAAAAGATAAACCCAGAAAGCTTAAAAAGGGTTTTGGAAACTCCATGTTGGAAAGCTGGACATAACATTAAGTTTGATTCTAAATTCCTTAAACAAAAATATGATATACACCTTACACATTTGTTTGATACGTTCATAGCAGAAAAGGTTATTAAAGGCGGTACAGAAGAAAAGGGACATTATAAATTAGATCAAGTTGTGTTTAGGCATACCAATAAAATTTTAGAAATACGAAGTCACAAGCTAGGGCTATCCAACACAGAAAAAGAAGTAGAGAATGCTAAGGAGCAAATGCAGCTCTCATTTCTTAAATACCCAGAAGGAAAACCATTCTCTGCTGCTCAATTAGCGTATGCTGCGAATGATACAGCGGTTCTTTTTCCGCTAATAGAAAAACAAATAAGTATTTTACAAACGCCGTTTCCTAACATGCTTTATAGCCAGTGGATAGAAAATATAAGCAACGAAGAGACAAAGAAATTTTTTGTAAATTTATACCCACCAACAAAATCTCTTTGGGATACAGCCCTACTTGAGTTTGCGTTTTTAGAGATTGTTATAGAAATGGAACTATCCGGTGTTGGATTTTGTAAAAAAACACACAAGAAAGTAATGGAATATGTTAGGGAGGAGTATTTAGGACATAGAAAAGATTTTTTAAACTGTATAAGTAAATATGCACCACAAAAAACACTACTTGGTACAGCGGCTGTTAACCCCGATTCCCCATCACAAATACTAGCTACCCTGCGTGATGTGCTGGGTATAAAAATATTTGAAAAGAGCACAGATGTTAAAGTGCTAACTAGGCTTTCTACAGAATTACCTGAAGGATCTGATCAGAAAAAAGCTGTGGACAGTATGTTATCTTATAGAAAGATGTCTAAGTTAATTGATGCTTTTGGTGCTAAGCTCGTAGCTTCTATTAATAAGACTACTGGTAGAATTCATTCTGACATTAATGCTGTTATTAGAACTGGTAGATCCTCGGTCAGACACCCTAATTTTCAGCAAATACCAAAAATTATCCAATGGAGGATAGATAAAGCTGGTAAATCCTCAGAAGAGATTAAGGAAATAGAAAATAGGTTAAATAAGCGAGTTGGGTTTAGAGAGTGTTTTGTTCCAAAAGAAGGATATTCTTTTATTATTACAGATTACTCACAACAAGAATTAAGAATTGCTGCTTCAGTGAGTTGTGATGCATTTATGCTGAACGCTTACAAACATGAAAAGGATTTACATTCTGCGATGGCTGCTGGATTAATGCATATATCGTATGAGGAGTTTATACAACTTAAAGACAGTGGTGATAAGGAAGCAAAGCTTAAAAGAGATATTGCGAAAACAGTTAATTTTGGGCTGGTTTACGGTCTTAGCCCTTACAACTTAGCTAAAAGAATGAATATTTCTGTAGAAGAAGCTCAAGGTATTTTTGATCGGACGTGGCAAACCTACCCAGATCTGAAACAAAAATTAGAAAGTGTGCATGCTTTTGCTAATAAAAATGGTTATAGTAACACAGTAATGGGAAGACAGCGGTTTTATACTGATTTACAGCAGAGAATTAGATGGGTAAGCGCTGCACAAACACCCGCACAAGTTATTTCTATAGCTAAAGATAATAAGATGTCATGGGTATATGAAGGATTTAACCAGTGGACAGGTCAGAAAAACGAAGTAACTTACGAGAACTTGGATAAAGTAAAACAAAAAATAATTCAAAGATACCAAGGAGAAATATCTCGACAAGCTGGTAATATGTTAGTTCAAGGCTCAGCAGCTGATGCTACTAAATTAGCAGCTGTGACTATCAGCAGGGAGTTTTTAAACAATAACATAGATGCAAAAATAGTTTTAATAGTACATGATGAACTAGTAGTTGAAGTTTACGATGACCATGTCACACAGGCGAAAACAATAATAGAAGCAGAAATGAATAAAGCTATGAATTTTTTCTTCCCTTTAGTTCCTTCTATTGCTGAAAGCAGTACCGGTAAAACATGGATAAAATAGGAATATAAAAATATGCCAGATATAACAGGATCAACTGAAGTAAGTTTGAGCAACCGGCCAGACATTATTAAAGATCTTAATTATAGAACTAAACTAAGTTCTGGAGAGCTGAAAAGCACCTTTTTTAAGTTCTTATTACAGGCTGGCGTCCCATTTACACCTAAACAAACTTTAGGGATACCCACAACAGTAAATATTGATAGATTGCTCCGTAAGCATACAAAAAAGGGAGATATTCCTAATACAAAAGTTTACAGAAACTTAAGCAAAATAACTGTTGCCTGCCAGTTGGATGGAGTTTTAGTAGATGAAATGCCAGTCTATGTTGAACTAAGATACAAAGATTATGCTGAAATGGGCAACCGTGAGAGAAATAGATTATTGTCTATTCAGAAAAAAATAAAGCTAATAACTTTTTTTCATGATGATTTTGAAAACGTTGGGGTTAGGAGAGATGATGATGCAGCTTTTATTCCGCCAATGAGCAAAAGAGTTTTGAAACGTTGGTCTAATCTTCTTTTTGAGAGAATAAGAAAACTAGAAGGAGAGTCTATAACTATCCCATACTCACTGCTAGATTTGAAAGCAAATATTGATATAACAACAGCCTCAGAAGGCAATATTGTACAAAGCCTTAGAGATAAAAACTCACAATTAAGAAAAAAGATTATCTCAGAACACATTTCTAGCAATTTCAGCCTAAATCCCAGCCATGATAAAATATTAAATGAATTAGTTTCTATTAATTCAGAATCTCTTTCCTGGATAGACAAAGTTTTGTATAATATAACAAAAAAGTTTATTTTTACAATAGACTTGAGAACTAATAAGTTTAAAGATATTTTTACTCAAAAACAAGGTCTAATTAATCCAATGAATAAAGACCTTTTAACAAAATACATTGTTGATAGTATTAATAAAAAAATGAGCAATGTTTATGCTACTCAGGCAGAAGAAAATATAATTGAAATTTGTAATTCTACGACATTACAAAGCTTCTTTCTATTATTAAATGTAACTGGCGCTAAGGAAATACGTTCTATTAGTTTACCCAAGCTGTTTACCAAAGCATATGGAAATGATTTGGTATTTACCCTGACCACATATTATGATAACATCAGTAAATACAGTAAACCTAGAGAAGTGGCAGGCGGAGTAATTTTAACTGACAATTATAATAGTAAAAACATTTATACTAGAAATTATGTTTTAACTCTTTTTAAATGTAGTAGAGAAAAAGGTAAATACAGTGATTGGGCTGTGTGATAGGAGAATAAGATGGTAGAAAAACAGACTAAGAAAAAAACAAAAGCAAAAACAAAAGAAAAAGAGCAAGTAGTTCCTCCACGTGCTACAGAAGAACCTGTGGTGGTACAAAAGGTTGATCCTAATGTTACTATTCCGTCAGAGAACCCAGTACCTCCTCCAGAAGAAGAGCCTGTTAAACCTCTCTTCACGGATCTAGCTGAGTTACAGTATGCTTTTGACTACATTAAATATTGTTTAGATAAAGCTGGCTATGGGATGGAAGGAGTAGTGTTTCATCATCATGATTTTGCTCATTTTCTGAAAATAGCTTTTATTGCTATTCAGCGATCAGGTATAGCAAATGAAAAGCACATGGAATTAGAAACTTTGAAACGTCAGCTAACATCAGCAGTAAAACCACATGAATAAAAAAACTATAAAAGTAGTTTATGATAAAGAAGCTACTAGAATGAGTATGCCCAGAGAGGGGGATATTGGTATAGATTTATATGCTAACGTGGATGATTTTATAGTTTATCAAACAGCAAATTTGATCCCCACAGGCATATTTATAGAGATGCCGCCAGGATATGCTTTAATGTTAAAAGATCGAAGTTCTGTTTCTAAGTATTGTCATGTTTTAGCTGGGATATGTGACAACCGTTATCGTGGTCAAGTGTTTGTTAGGATGTACTGTCATACCATAAGGGACGCACAGGGTATGGGTAGTGAGAGAGGGTATACAATTACAAAGGGGGATAAGATTGCTCAAGCCTTAATAGTTCCAGATTTGACTTCACAGTTTGAAATTGTAGAAGTAGATGAACTTTCTGAGACAGAACGTGGCAGCGGTGGATTCGGAAGCACCGGAAAATAAAAAAGAATAAATTTCTTGATTGACTTCTATATTTCACAAATATATAATGGATAGCGTACTCTAATAATTAAGACGGGCATATAATTTTTAGAACGGGGTAGGGCAGGAATTGTCTAAAACATTCTTTCCAGTCAGGTTAACACGTTTTCAATTAAATATATTTATTAATTTTTAAAATGACAAAGAATAAATTTGCACAGGTTTATGAGTTTTTTGATGGTGATGAGTTGCGTGCTAATGTATTGATTGATAAATATTTGTTGAAAGACAGGGAAGGTGTTTTCGTAGAATACTCAGTTGAAGAATTAATTAATAGAGTGTGTAAAACTTTAGCAAAAACTACTGATAACCCCAAACATTGGCAAAAAGAATTTTATCAAGCGATAAACGGATTTAAAGGAGTATGCCCGCAAGGAAGTATTCTTTCGGCGGCAGGTAATAAGTATTTCCTACAAAGTTTATCTAATTGTTTTGTAACCTACTGCCCAGATGACTCCATGGCCTCTATTTTTAAAGCAGCTTTGCAGGAAGCTACTGTAATGAAACACAGAGGCGGTGACGGGATGGATCTTAGCAAGTTACGTCCATGTGGATCTTTGGTGGCTAACGCTGCGGGAACTTCTTCAGGGACAACAGGGTTTGCCGAATTTTTTTCTAATGTATGTCGAACTATTGCACAATCAGGAAGAAGGGGAGCGTTAATGCTCACTTTAGATATAAAACACCCTGATGCGCTTGATTGGGCAAAAATGAAACAAGATTTAAAAAAGACTACAAAGGCGAACATATCATTAAAAATTTCTGACGAATTTATGCGGGCTGTTACCAACAAGGAGAAATTTACTCAACAATGGCCTGTTGACGCAAAAAATCCTAAAATTAAACAAGAAGTAGATGCTAGAAAACTATGGCATGAAATTTGTAATTGTGCGTGGGCTTCAGGTGAACCTGGTATTTTAATGTGGGATAATATTACTAAAATGCTACCAGCCCACAGGTATGAAAAATTTCACACTATTTGTACTAATCCTTGCAGCGAAATTCCCCTGTCTTTTGGTGATAGTTGCCGCTTAGTTACTATTTGTTTAATTAATTACGTTCGTAACGCATTTCAACATGATGTTTATTTTGATTTTGAAGCTTTTGAGAAAGATGTTAGAGTAGCTATGCGAATGTTGGACGCGGTAATAGATGTTGAAGTGGAGCATATTGATACAATATTGAAAAAGGTAAAAAAAGAAAGGAACAGCTACCCTCAGGACAAACACGAACTAGATTTTGAGATTGAACTTTGGCAGCATGTTAAAGAAACAGCACTAGCTGGTAGAAGAACGGGACTAGGAACTCATGGCTTAGCTGATTGTTTAGCACAGCTTGGTATTAAATATGACACTGATGAGGCTTTATGGATGGTAGATCGAATATATGGAAGTCTATGTCATAATGCTTATGATGAATCTGTTAACATGGCAATAGAAAAAGAACCATTTCCAGAATGGAAATGGGAAACAGAAAAAGATTGTCCATTTTTTGATCACTTTCCAGACTGGCTGTTGAAGAAGATGAAACAGCACGGTAGGCGTAATATTTCTATTTTAACTAATGCTCCTACAGGCTCTATTGCTATGCTGTCAGGCTGTAGTTCTGGGATAGAACCAACATTTAGGCTATGCTACACACGTAGACGTAAAATAAACACAAACGACATAAACTCAAAAGTAGATTTTGTAGATCATGATGGTGATAAGTGGCACAATTATCCTGTTTTTGAGAAAAACATTAAGCATTATTTTGATGTGACTAATCAAGAACCTCCTAATGTGTGTAATGATGAAGAATTAATGACATATTTACCTTCTTATTTTACTACAGCTAATAGGATAAACTGGAGAAAAAAAATCGAATTAGTAGCTCTTGCCCAAAAATATATTGACCATTCTATTTCCCAGACTCTGAATTTTACAGAAAACACTTCAGTACAAACCATTAAAAATGCTTATATGTATGCTTGGGAAAAAGGTTTAAAAGGTATTACTGTCTATAGAGATGGGTGTCGAACAGGTGTTCTGGTCACAAATCAGGGAGATCGTCCAAATACAATTATCCGACAAGAAGCACCTACACGGCCTGAATATTTATCATGCGATATCCACCCTGTCACTGTTCAAGGTGAGGGCTACATAGTTATAGTTGGGCTGATGGGAGCGTCCGTGTATGAAGTTTTTGCAGGTAAGCATTGTAATAATATTGCTCATAAAAAGAATATTGGACAAATACGTAAAGTAGGTCGTAAAAAGTATATACTTTTACTTGAGCAGGACAATGAGGAACTTGAGATAGATATTAATAAATATTTTGAAAATCCACAATATTCCGCTATAACAAGACTGGTTTCTACTTCTTTAAGGCATGGCACTCCATTAGAATTCATCATCACCCAGCTGCAAAAATCATCAGAGGCATTAATGGGATTTGAAAAATGCCTGGCTAGGGTATTGAAGAAATATGTTTCTCAGGAGGATTTAGCTAAAACTATTCGCTATTGTGAAAAGTGTGAAAGCATGAATATAGAAGTCAGGTTTATTGAAGGATGTTCGTCGGTAATGTGCCATGATTGTAATGTTGTTGATTATAAATGTAGTTAAAACATTAACCCTAACCCGTAAATTTATTGTCATAGATAGTAATAACGACAAACTAGACAAAAACCTTTAATCATATTTAATACTTTTTTGCGTAATTAAGTATTTTTTTTTATAAGTATTAGTAATTACTAATGAAAAAAATGCTTAAATAGTTGCACTGAGTAGAACTATGTGGTAAAATAGTATGAAAAGGTACATAAGTGTTTGTACTTTCTATATTTTTTATTGGTTATTTTAATTTAAGGAGAACTACAAGATGGGACTCAAACTATCAAAAGAAGAACAGTATGGAATTATGGCACTGATTGACTTGTCACAGGCGGGTCAGAGTGCGAGGGTAAAATCAATTGCGGAACGGCAGGATATACCTAAACGCTTTTTGGAGCAAATTTTTAATAGGCTGCGTCAGGCTGATATTGTTGTAGGTAAAAGAGGTCCTGCAGGGGGATATACGTTAGCTAGGCCAGCGCATGAAATCAAATTAAATACAATTATGGCGGCTTTAAAGCCTGTCCCAACAGAAGCCTCTACAAGTGGAGAAGTTGTTACTAGTAATGGACTAGCTGGAACAGTAACCAGTTTTTGGTCAGAAGTAGAGGAGCAGTTTAATCAGACACTTGGAAATATCACTCTTGCCAGCCTGCGAGATAGAACTGAGGATCTTGAACCTGAAGAAGATTTTACTACCGATCTTAACTCTAACTCGTTTAATGTAGTATAAGTTAGGTAAGATAAATATTAGATATTGTAGTGTTTATTTGATTGGTAGTTCCTTTTTTTGTAGTAAATTAAGGTAGTGTTTGTTTGGGGTTGTTCCAGCCAAACACTACCACCTACCATTTTAAACACAATATTACCATAAAAAATTAAAAATAAAGGATTACCATAAAAATGAGATATACTAAGTTTTTTATAATTGTTATTTTTGCGGTACTGAGCAGCGGGTGTGCGTCTAAACAAGTAAAACTAAATGACCCTTTAGGTTTTATTCCAGATTTGGATGATCAGGTTCAAATAGGACTATCTCCGTTAGAGGATTGTGATCAGTACAATCTAGGTGTTGCTCAGATTAATTATCAAATTTTTCAGCTAGCCAGCCAAGCATGCTCTGCTAAGCAACAAGAATCTGGAGATTCTTTTTTCCGACCTAGAGCATTTGTTAAATGTGTATCAGACGCTCTAAAATTACATGCTGTTGATCCAAAAAATTGTAATGAAGAAGAGTAGTTACAGTGGGCAAGAAAAAAGATATAGTTTCAGATAAAGACTTTGAACTTGATTCCAGAATTAAGATGG
>Ga0180437_10009200_pt1 | contig 12291 bp, 12 predicted proteins | sample SS_ome_4_FD_132410 | JGI IMG/M metagenome (GOLD analysis project Ga0180437, IMG submission 132410) | Hypersaline lake sediment archaeal communities from the Salton Sea, California, USA - SS_3_D_1 metaG | ecosystem: Environmental > Aquatic > Non-marine Saline and Alkaline > Hypersaline >...
CAGCGGACCACGGCCCAGCGGATCGCGCGCCGGATCGGCTTCCTTCGTCGCATGGCCGCGCTGGCGACCCGCGACGACGTGACCGACGGCGAGCGCGCCCTTCACGCAGAGTATGACCGCGAGCTGTCGCGCCTGACCGCGGACTACCTGGACGACGGCACCCTTCGCCCCAACCCTGAACTGGACGCCATGGCCGCGGCAGAGGAGCGCCGGCTTCGCCGGATCGTTCGCGCAGCCCAGCGCCGCGGCGTCGACGTCAACCTGTAGAACCTGACACCACCCAACCCGGAGACCACCATGACCAACCCGACCACCGACGACAGCCAGAACGCGAGCCCCGACACCACGATCACCGTGGGCGACTACGTGCGCTCCTTCGACTTCCCTGACAGCCCGCGCGGCGCCGGCCACTACTACGAAGGCGTGATCGTCGCCGTCGTCCAGCGCGCGGAGACTTTCACCTTCACCAGCGCCGACGGCTTCGAGGCCCAGGTGAACTATGGGGACTGCGACCACTACGCGATCCGCGTCACCCGTCGCGTGTGGGACGGCGAGCCCCTGGCGCCGCGCGCCCTGTACGTGTTCCCCCCTGTCAACGGCACGGCGAAGCTGTTCGGGGGCGTCTGCCACGGCGTCACCCGGATCAGCGCCCTGGAGCACCTGACGAACGCCCAGCTGGACAAGGCCCTGATCGTGGAAACCGACAACGCCCAGCGCGCCGGCGCCGACACCACCCCCCACCTGGATCGTCTGTTCGCAGAGCGCGAGCGCCGCTGCCGGGCCAGCTGGGAGCGGATCTGCGCCCCCCTGCCCCTTCCCCATGACGACCAGACCGACCAGGGCCAGGTGGCCCCGGCGAGCCCGGCCGCCAGCGAGCACCAGAACGACCTGACCGACGTGCCGGCCGCTGCCTGCCGTGTCTGTGGTGGCTGGACCCCCATGGGGGGCTGCTCGCAGCACGCGAACGCCACCACCCCGGTCATGGGCCGGACCGGCTGCACCTGCCACGCCCCCCAGGTCGACCTGGACACCCCCCGGCAGACGATCGCCACGGTCGACCGGCGCGACGGCACCTGGTCGCGCGCCCACTACCCGCTGATCGACGGCGAGCCCACCCCGATCGAGCGCGCCACCGACAGCGCCGATCGTGAGAACCAGGCCGAAGGCTGGCGCCGCTTCGTCCCGGTCCTGTGGAACGCCACCCAGCGCGAACACGTGGCCGACGCCCAGGCCGTCAAGGTGCCCCACAAGCGGCTGATCATCTTCCGCGCCAGCTGGTCCGACCTGGGAAGCGAGCCCGATCGCCTGGTCCTGGCGCGGAACGAAGGCGCCGCGATCAACGTGATCGAGGCCGCCAGCCCCGGCGTGTGTCAGCCGGCCTACGGCTTCACGCTGACCGTGGAGCCCGACACGCTGCCGCCCACCACCCCCACCGACGACAGCCCCCAGGACGCGCAGGACGCCCCCCAGCACGCCGGCGACGACACCAGCGCCGACGACCAGGCCGACGCCCCGGCGAGCGACAGCGACCCGCTGGCCGGCCTGGACCTGCTCTGCCGCGCTGCCACCCGCGACGACTGGCGCCGCTGGGAGCGCGAGTACCAGGCGCCCACCGTCACCAGCTCGAAGGGTGACGGCGGGTACGTGGTCAAGGTCGACGGCGAGCCCGTGGGCGTCCTGATCAACCGCGGCCGGTCCGTCAGCCCGCGCTGGTGCTTCACGCCGCGCGACGGCCAGCCCTGGACGACGATCACGGCGCCGACGAAGGCCGACGCCATGACGAAGATCAACGCCGCGGCCGTGATCACCACGGAGATCGCCCGGCTGCGCCAGCTCGAGGCCGACGTGTGCGAGGAGGCCAGCCTGACGTACCGCGATCCCTGCGCCGACGTGGTCCTGACCGACAACGGTGATCACCTGTTCCTGTCCTACGACGGGGCCGGCTTCGACTGGTTCAGCCCCGAGGCCGATATGCACGCCAGCGACCGGACCCGCTGCCACCTGTCGGCCGGCCTGGACCGCCTGGGCCTGATCTTCGAGGATTACAGCACCTGGGCGCTGTCCGTGTACCTGAACGGCTAGGCCACGGACACCCAACCACCACCCCCACCGGAGACCACGCCATGACGATCAACCTTCGACGCCGCCCCAACGAATACACCGACTTCCACCTGTTCTGTGGGCTGGGTGGGGGCGCCCTGGGCTTCAGCCGCGCACACGTCCGGCTGGGCCACGTGGACGCGACCTTCCGCCACCTGGGCGGGATCGACAGCGACCCGGCTGCGTGCCGGGACTACGAACAGCTGACCGGGGGCCGGGCGACCTGCCTGGACCTGTTCACCTGGGGCCAGTACGTCGATTTTCACGGCGAAGCCCCACCGGACGGCTGGCGCGAAGCCACGGCCGACGACGTGCGCCAGGCGGCCGGTGGCGAACACCCCGACGTGGTGTTCACGTCGCCGCCGTGCAAGGGCTTCAGCGGGCTCCTGAACCAGCGCAGCGCGGCCAGCCGGAAGTACCAGGCGCTGAACCGGCTGACGATCCGGTCGATCGAGCTGATCCTCGAAGCCTGGGCGGATCTGCCGCCCCGGCTGATCCTGCTCGAAAACGTGCCGCGCATACAGTCCAGGGGCGCCGGACTACTGGACGCGATCAAGGCGCTCCTCGAGTCCCACGGGTACGCCGTCGCCTTCCGCCCCACCTATGACTGTGGCGAGCTGGGCGGCCTGGGCCAGCACCGGGAGCGCTTCCTGCTCGTCGCGCGCCACCAGGTCCGCGTCCCGGCCCTGTTGTACCGGCCCACCCGCCAGGGCCTGCGCACGGTGGGCGACGTGGTGGGGCCGCTTCCCATGCCGGACGATCCGGCCGCTGGCCCGATGCATCGTTTGCCCCGTATCCAGTGGAAAACGGCGGTCCGCCTGGCGCTGATCGAGGCCGGATCGGACTGGCGTAGCCTTCAGGATCTCGAAGTGGTCGACGGCTACGTTCGCGGCCTGGCGCTGGAGCCCATGGACTACGGTCACGAGCTGGGCGCCGTTCCCGATCCGCGCTGCCCCGACTGGCGCAACCAGACCACCGGCCGCGTTCACGCCTTCGGCCAGTACGGCGTCCGCCCCTGGGACCAGGCCGCGGCGACGGTCACGTCGAAGGCCCACCCCGGCGCCGGCCCGTACAGCGTGGCCGACCCCCGTGTGGCCGACGTGCTGCCGATCCCCGATCCGCGGGTCGGGTGTAAGACCGTGGGCGGCCAGTACGCCAGCGCCCGACACTACGGCGTGATCCCCTGGTCCGGCTAGTCCCAGGCCGTGATCGGGCGCGCGAAGCATGACAACGGCGCTTTCAGCGTGGCCGATCCCCGGCCCCTGTTCGCGCCCACGGACCAGCCCGACCCGCTGCCGCGGATCGTCAGCCTGGACGGCACCTGGCACCGGCCCCTGACCACGCTGGAGCTGGCCGCGCTCCAGGGCTTCCCGGTCCTGCCGACCGACGGCGCCCCCCTGGTACTCGACGGCCGCGCACACACCCACTGGCGCCAGCGGGTCGGGAACGCGGTCCCGCCACCAGCGGCCCAGGCGATCGCGGAAACCATGCTCCAGACGCTCGTCTTGTCCGACACCGGCCACACGGTCGACCTGTTGGACGTGCCTGTGTGGGTGCGCTCGCTGGCGATCGCGCTGTCGGTCGACACCAGGCAGGGCGCGATCGCGTAGCAGCTCGAACCCAACCACCACCGGAGATCAGACCATGCGCCCCTGGGACCACCGAAAGCAGAAACGGACCCGCTTCCACACGTACACCGTGACCGGCCTGCGCCGGACCATGCGCACCAGCAAGGGCTTCCACGTCATGCTGTGGACGCCGATCGGCTGGCACCTGACGAACAGGACGCAGGTGCTGAAGGCCCTGCGCGGCGTCGACAGCCTGGACGCGCGGATCAGCGTCGACAGCGAGCGCCGCTGCCTGTACGTCGACTGGCCGCGGTAGCCCACCACCAGACCAGCCACGGGCCGGCGTCCACCATGGCGCCGGCCTTCCTGCGTTCGCAGCTCGTGACGGCCTGGGCTACACTGGCCCCCTGCACCGGAGACCACCATGCGAACACCAGCCGACGACCTGATCACGGCCCTGGCTGCCGTGACCGACCTGACCGACTACGACCAGCTGATCGAGCTGATCGAGCAGGCCCGCGAGATCGAGGCCGGCGACGGCGACGAGCAGGCCGGCCCGCGCTGGGAAACCGTACCCCCCGACAGCTGCCGCCTGGCCGTACCTGGTGGCTGGATCTATGCCTGCGTGGCGAACGTAGCGACCGGCACCTTCGGCCACGTGTTCGTCCCGTCCCCGACGGAGATCCCGGCCGTGTACCGGGAAGCCCTGGCGATCGTCCAGGCGCTCGCCCAGCACGCCCCGGTGGACGACGGGGAAGGCGGCCGGGTGCTCACCCCCACCGACGAGCTGGCGGATCTGTTGGAAGGCTGCCGGGACTACGTGTAGCCGTGGGGCGCCGACAGTCGACCCTGGCCCGCTTCCCGGCCTGGGGCGTGGTGGCCCTGGTGGTGCTCCTGGTCTGCCTGTCCGGCTACCTGTTCGCCGCGTGCTTCGAGGCCGTGGACCTGTCCTGGCTGCCCTGGTCGCAGTATGGGATCGAGGCCACGCCATGACCGACACACGCGCGATCCTGACCTTCGACCAGCGCCGGCTGTTGCGCTTCCTGCTCCACGCCTGGGACGAACACGGCCCCGACTACGCCGTGCCGACGTGGAAGGCCGCCAGGCTCGCAGGGCGCGACCAGGTGGACGTGCTGCGCGACCTGGGCCGCCTGCTCGAGCTGGGCCTGGTGGAGCAGGAGCAGCGGCCCACGTGCCAGGTGTGGAAGCTGACACCGGAAGCGATCGATCCCCAACCAGAAACGGAGGCCACGTGAAACGCCAGAACGACACACAGGACGCCGCCAGCGTCCAGACACCCGACGACACCACCCCGACCCCTGACGGCGACGGACAGCCCCCTGTCCGTGACGACGCGGCCCTGTCCGCTGGTGGTGTGGCCGCCGTGCTTCACCAGCTGGTCCAGGGGCGCCGCCCCACCGACGAAGCCGACGACACGGCCGGGGCGCCCCAGGTCGACCCGGATCAGGTCGCCAACCTGCTCCCCATGACCAGCCGGCGCCGCCTGGTGGGGCTGCTCGAAGCCCTGGACCTGGCAGAGCATGACGGCCGTGTGGAATGGCGTGACGGCGACGACACCCCCGATCGTGACGAGCTGGCGAAGCTGATCGCAGAGCTGAAGGCCGACGGCGACGAAGTGATCGCCCTGACGGAAGCCCTGGACCGCCTGATCCGCGAGCACGCGATCCTGAAGTACGCGATCAACCAGGCCCTGACCGGGACCGTGGCAGGCCGGCCGAAGGGGAAGGGCCGCGGCTTCGACCAGGGTGTCCGCCACGGGTGGAACATGGGCGTCCAGGCCGTCAGGCGCTACCTGTCGGAAGCGTCGGCCCCCTGCGACAGCGCCGACGTGCTGGTCGAACAGTGGGCGCTGCTCGAAGGCCTGGCCGTCGAGTACGGCGCAGCCGTCGACCTGGTGGTCCCCGTCGTCCCCGACGACCACCACGGGACGCTGGCCCAGGCCGTCGGCTGGCTGCTCGAGGAGCGTGCTGGGTACTCGAAGCTGATCGACGCAGAGCTGCGCGCGGCCCAGGCCCAGCTGGAGCTGGAGCAGCTGAAGCTGAAGCTGGCGAACGAACGGCGCGACCTGGTGGCCGTGTACGACACGCCGGCGATCGAGTCCGACGACCTGGCCCCCCTGGTCGAAGGGGGCGAGCCCACCCACGTCGGCGCCGCGGTCCGCGTGATCCACCGTCGGTGGCTGGGCGTGATCGATCGATACGTCGGCCAGGCCCTGCCCGACCTGGGGCCGGCGTCGAAGCTGGACCTGTCGCCGTGCGAAGCCGGGGGGCTGGCGATCGTCACCCTGGTCGACCACTACGCGAACCTGATCGCGGACCTGAAGGCCGCCCCCGGCGACGGTGGCGCCGACGACTACCTGGTAGCCCACCTGGTCAGCGCCCAGGAACACCACGGGGCGATCGCCGTCTGGTGCGAGCCCCGATCCTTCCGCGGCCAGCACGTGACCGGGTGGAAGGCCATGGGGGTCGGCTGGGACGGCCGCCAGCTGTCGATCTGTCCGCTGGGGTTCGGCGCCACCATGGTCGAAGCCTGCCAGGACACCCAGGACGGCGAGCTGTCGCCCAGGTGGAAGCCGTGACCGGCGAACGGTGCGACGTCTGTGGCGACACGCCGGATCGCTGCCTGTGTCCACCACCAGGCGCCGGCAGCCTGCCGGCAGGGCTCGCCGTCCGGATCGTCCTGGCCTACTCGCTGATCGGCGTGGCCTTCGTCGCGTTCTGCGTGGTGGTCGTCGCCGTCGGCCGCGCTGTCCTGGGGGCGCCGTGAACAGGGCGCAGCGACGAGCGCAGGAGCGGGCCAGGCGGAAGCTGAAGCCCGGCGCCGTGTGTTCGCCCTTCCGCCGTGCAACGGACGATCGGGTCCGGCGCACGGCCCAGGTGTCGACGCCACCGGCCGGCCTGCGCGACGTGTTTGAGAACAGCGCGCTCCTGGTGTTCCTGTGCGATCGGCCTGGTGGCCTGGTGCTCCTGATGATCCAGCGGAAGGACGGGGGCGCCGGCCTGTCCTGGGACGATCTACAGTGGGTGAAGGGCGCCCTGGGCTTCGAGGAGCAGGAAGCGATCGAGCTGTACCCGCCAGCGTCCCGGCTGGTGAACGACGCGAACATGCGCCACCTGTGGCTGTTGCCACCCGGCCAGGTCGTCCCCTTCGGCCTTGATCCGTCACGAGCTGCTCGAGGCCTTCCCGTTCACCTGGAGCCCGCGACGTGACCACCACACCACCCGGCGCCCTGCCAGCCGATACCGCTGGGCCATCGCAGGGGCGCCGGCGTGGTGTCTGCCGCGTCCTTCGAGGCCTGCCGACTGTCGCAACCGGGATCGCCGTCGGTGTCGTAGTCGTCGTCCTGACCCTGGTGGTGGGCGTGTCCCAGGCCACGGCGCGCAGGGCCGACCAGTGAACGCCCCACAGCTCGAACAGCACCAGCGCGAAGCCCTGAAGGCCAGCGCCAGGGTGAAGCTGGCGATCGACCACCTATCCGACTTCGTTCGCCAGGCCTGGCCGATCGTGGAGCCCGGCGAGCGCCTGATCTGGACCTGGCACCTGGATCTGATCTGCGACGTGCTGGAGCGCCTGACCCGCGGCGAGCTGTTCCACCACGCGGACACGTCGGACGATCCGGAACACGTGGCCCACCTGGGGGCCGACGGGGTGATCCGTCGCCGGGTGACGGAGCTGGTGATCTGTATCCCCCCCGGCTGTATGAAAAGCCTGATCGTGTCCGTGTTCTGGCCGGCCTGGATCTGGCTGCACCGGCCCACGGAGCGCCTGTTGGCCCTGTCGAACGACGACGACCTGGTGAAGCGGGACAGCCGGCGAGCCCGTGACGTGATCACGTCCACCTGGTACGCGCAGCTGTTGACGCTGAAGGCGGAAGCCGACGGCGTGCCGGTCGACCAGGCGACAGGCGAGCGCCCCACCTGGGGCCTGAAGGACGACCAGAACGAGCTGATCAACTATGGCACCACGGCCCAGGGCTTCCGCCAGTGCAAGCCGATCGGGGGGCGCGTCACCGGGAAGCGCGGCCACGGCCTGATCCTTGACGATCCCTACGATGCGAAGGAGGCGATCCTGGGATCGCCCCAGCAAGTTCTGAACCGTATGCTGGCGGTCCGTGAGAACTACTACGGCGTCCTGTCGTCCCGGCTGAACGACAGGCGGACCGGCTACCGCGTGCTGATCATGCAACGGCTACACCAGGCGGACCTGGCCGGCGAAATGATCCGCCGTGGGGCCTACTCCGTGGTCCTGCCTATGGAGTACGACCCGGATCACCCCGACCTGTGCCCCGACGATCCGCGGACAGAGCCCGGCGAGCTGCTCTGCCCGGCCCGCTTCCCGCGTGAAGTGGTCGACGGCCTGAAGGGCGACCTGGGCGCGCAACAGACAGCGGCCCAGCTCCAGCTCCGACCGACGGCCGCGGAAGGTGGGATCTTCAGCCGCGGCTGGCTGGCGCAGTTCTACACCTTCGATCCCCAGCGGTTCACCCAGGCCGACGAGTGGGCGATCAGCGTCGACTGTACGTTTAAGGGGAAGGCCGACAACGACTACGTCAGCATGGGCGTATGGGCCAGGCGGAAGCGGGCCGCGTTCTACTTGCTGGGCCGGGTGTACGCCCGGCTGACGTACACGCAGACGCGGACGGCCCTGCGCACCCTGCACGCCGCCTGGCCGCGGGTGGCCTTCGTACTGATCGAGGACAAGGCGAACGGCCCGGCGATCATTGACGACCTGGCGGAAGTGATCCCAGGCCTGATCGCGTTTAACCCCGACAAGTGGGGATCGAAGGACGCGCGCGCGCAGCTCGTCGCCCGGTACTTCGAGGCCGGGAACGTCCACCTGCCAGATCCCGAGGTAGCGCCCTGGGTGGGGGCCTACATTGAAAGCCTGGCCGGGTTCGGCGCCGGCGCCGCGCATGACGACGACGTGGATATGACCAGCCAGATCCTGATCTACTGGACGAAGGACGAAGGACAGAACGCGCTCGAGCGGGCGAAGCGCCAGGCGTCCCTGGTCGGGAACGTCACGGGGGGCTGATCGTGGCCCGGCCAGGCGCTACGCTGTAAAGTGACGACGGACCACGGGAGGCCCTATGTCATGGCGTGACCGGATCGCGGAAGTATTCAGCCCACGGCAGGACACGGCCCGACAGCTGATCCACGCAGAACCGACGGCACCCGCCAGCGTTCGCCTGTTGGCCCAGGTGGTCAACCGGATCGACAGCCTGGTCAACACCATGACCGGCCTGGGAACGGCCGCGGACAAGGGCCAGGCCGGACGGCCCAACACCCTACGGACCCGGCTGACGATCGAGGAGCTGACGGCCCTGTGGCGATGGAACGGCTACGCGCGCCGGTACGTCGCCCTGTGGCCCCAGGCGGCCACCAGGAAGGGCTGGCGCGTGGTGGACGACACACAGACCGTGGACCTGATGGAAGCAGAGGACAAGCGGCTGAACGTGGTGGAACGGGTCAGGGACGCGGCGACGTGGGCCAGGAAGGACGGGGGCGCCCTGGTGCTGCTCGTCACCACGGAAAAGATCCCCCCGGCGTACAGCTCGAACCCCCAGGCGTACCTGGCTGAACCCCTGGACCTGGACCGCCTGATCAGCGTGGACAACCTGATCGTCCTAGATCGATCGGAGGCTTCCGTCTGGAGCTACGACGGCGATCCGCGCTCGCAGAACTACCGGCAGCCCCTGATCTGGCAGGTGTCGCCCAGCTCGCCGGTGGGGAACGACGCCCTGTTCTGTTCGAGGGTCCACCACACGCGCGTCCTGTACTTCCCAGGCGCGAAGCTGCCGCCGTCGGTCAAGACGAACGTGGGCGACGGGTACGACGACAGCGCGATCGAGTCCGTGTGGGACCAGATCCGCGGCCTGACCAGTTCCGATCAGGCGGCCTACACCATGGCCCAGGAAGTGCAACAGGACGTCCTGAAGATCGCCGGCCTGGCTGCGCTCGAAACGGGCGATCAACAGGCCCTGTTCGATCTGCGTATGAAGACGCTGGCGCAGAGCAAGGGGCTCCTGAACATGATCCTACTGGACGAATCCGACCAGTTCGAGACACGGACGAACGCGGTCACAGGATGGAAGGATCTGAAGGACCACGCGCGGGAAGCCCTGGCCGCCGTCGAAGCCACGCCACAGACGATCCTGTACGGCGAGTCACCGGGGGGCCTGAACACCGACGGGGAAAGCGGCCACAGGTCGTTCAGTGAGGAGATCGCGGCGTACCAGCACGCGGTACTGAAGCCCCGGCTGGTCGACCTGTACCGGGCGCTGTTCCGTGCGAAGGAAGGGCCGACGAAGGGGAAGGAGCCGACGTGGTGGGACGTGGTATTCAATGCCCTTGACGAGCTGTCGACCATGGACCAGGTGAAGGCCGAAGGCGAGCAGGTGAAGGCCGACGCTCTGCGCGTCGAAGTGCTAGGCATGGACCCGGCCCACGTCCTGAAAAGCCGGCACGGTGAGAAGGGCTACCAGTGGGATCTGTTGCCGGTCGAAGGTGTCGAGGAGATCGACACGGCGATCGACGTGGACGCCATGGACGAAGCAGCCGCGGAAGCTGAAGCCCAGGCCGCGGCAGCTCGTGACGAACAGGCAGCGGCCGACGAGCAGGAAGCCGACGCCGACGGCGGCGAGTAATGCCGGTCCAGGCCTGCCAGCACCAGGGGCGGCCGGGCTTCCGGTGGGGGCCGACCGGGAAGTGCTACACGTACACGCCGGGCGACCCGACCAGCCGGGCGCGAGCCTACGAACAGGCCACCCTTCAGGGCCGGGCGATCCAGGCTCGCCGGCGCCAGGAGCGTCAGCACCTGGACCGCCAGGGCCGGCCGCGGCTGGGGGTCCGCTACCCTGACGTGATCGAGGCCCGTTACATGGCCTGGGCGCAGCGCCGCGTGAAGGACACCCACACGCTGACCATGCGCCGGCTGAAGGCCCCGCTCGAGCAGGCCGCCCCGGTGATCAACGAAGCCGCCAGGCAGGACCGGGCCGACGCCGCGGAACTGGTGGAGCTGCGCCGCGAGCTGGTGACGCTTCAGGCTGTCCGTGACTCGAAGGCGATCCGCGACAGGCGCCCCTGGCTTCGTCGGGACCAGACACCGGAGATCGAGGCGATCACCAGGCGCCTGATCCGGGTGGTCGACACCACGGAGCGCGTGTTCGGCAACCAGGCCCCCAGCGGCGCCGCCATGCTGGCGAAGGAAGCCGCGGCCATGGACGTCGGCGCCACGGCCCACCTGAACAGGTCGGTCAAGCGGGTGTATGGGATCGACGTGGCGCAAGATCCCCGGCTGAACCAGGCGCTCCGCGCACAGTGGGTGCAGGACAACGTCGACCTGATCACCACGATCGACAGCCGGTACTTTGACGACATACGCAAGGTGATCACGGAAGGCCTGGACGAAGGCGTGAACACCCGCGAGCTGACGGCCCTGTTCGGTGAACGCTTCCGCGTCAGCCAGTCCAGGGCCAGGCTGATCGTCCGTGACCAGATCGGGAAGCTGAACGGCCAGCTAAACCAGGCCAGGCAGACGGAGATCGGCGTCACACACTACATATGGCGAAACAGTGAGGACGAACGGGTGCGCGACGAGCACGAGCCCTGGCCGGCTGGCGTGGCCGACCACAGGTGGAGCTGGGCCGACGGTTCACCGGAAGGACACCCAGGCGAGCCGATCCAGTGTCGGTGCGTGGCAGAGCCCTTCATTTCAGATCCCAGCCAGCTACGGACACGGACTAGCTGATCGGTCGGTCCTGCTTTGACACCGGCTGATCAGCGCCCTATTCTGTCGCCATGGCGCGCAGCCACCCCGGAGTGATCGCCATGCCCCCGATCAGGGTTCGACGCACCGACAGCGCAGACGAGCACCAGGACGCGGCCGACACGCCCGACACCGGCGACGATCAGCGCGTGATCCGGTACGACCGGCTGGGCGACCTTCAGGCCATGCAACGGCGGCCGGACGGGTCGCTTCAGGTCGAAGGCTTCGCCGCGAAGCCGGGCGTCCTTCGGTACGTGTACGCCGACGGCACGGTGGTCCGCGAACTGGTCCCGGCCGACGAGCTGCACCGGCCCGACAGCCTGACCACGCTGGGGCAGGCGTCCGTGACGCTCGAGCACCCTGACGTGGACGTAGATCCCGACAACGTGGGGGCGCTGGGTGTCGGGAACGTGGGCGACGACGTGGACGTGATCGCGGATACGGGCTTCGTCCGTGTGCGCATGGTGGTCCGCCGTGCCGACGCGATCGCGGACGTGGAAGCCGGCACCAGGCGCGAGCTGTCGCCGGGGTACAGCGTCCGGATCGATCCGACCCCTGGTACTGATCCGGTGTTCGGCCCCTACGATGCGATCCAGCGTGATCGGCGTTACAACCACCTGGCGATCGTGGAAGCAGCCAGGGGCGGACCACAGATCCAGCTTCGAGCTGACGCGGCGATCCAGACGGACGACACCGATCAAGGCGTCGACACCGATCAGAACGACACCGGCGACAGCGACACCGACAGGACCGACAACAGGCCCAGCCGCCCGATGCGGACAAATACATCGTATTGCCGGTCTCCACGGACCAGCCCTCATTCAGCCCGACAATG
>Ga0180437_10009203_pt1 | contig 12288 bp, 13 predicted proteins | sample SS_ome_4_FD_132410 | JGI IMG/M metagenome (GOLD analysis project Ga0180437, IMG submission 132410) | Hypersaline lake sediment archaeal communities from the Salton Sea, California, USA - SS_3_D_1 metaG | ecosystem: Environmental > Aquatic > Non-marine Saline and Alkaline > Hypersaline >...
CCTCCATGCACGCCTATCGCCAGGGGAATTCCAATGGCACCGAGGACCGCAGCAGCCCGCATCGCCCTCTGACGGGATCTCTTGCGTGCCTCATCTGTTGCGGGAGTTTTCCATCCAAGGGCAAGAACTCCGTAGAAGGCCCGCTTCCCGCCGCTGGATTCATCCCGCATGAGGGCGAGGTCGGGACGCATCAAGTACCAGAGTTCTGCGAGAACGACCACGATGTAGCCAAGGTAAAAAAGAATCTCCCATGCGAGGACAGAGGTATAGTTCCAGTGGGTAAGGACATAGAGAAAGCGCCACGGATGTCCGAGGTCCATCCAGATGAAGAGAAGACCCGCCACAAGCGCAAAGAAGGCTGAAAAGAGGGCAAGCCTCCCCGCCTTTTCAAGTTCCCTTCGTCCAAAGACATAGATCAAGGTTGAGAAGAGAAAGCTTCCCGCTGAAAGCCCGATAAAGTAGATGTAGTATGAAATCCACATACCCCAGGGGAAGTTGCTGGTAAGCCAGGTAACTTTCATCCCCTCAACAAGCCTGTAGACGATGGCACCGATGCCAATAACTCCGCCCACGCCAGTCAACAATAGGAACCAATTGATTGCCCGATTCTTCATCGCCATACCCTCCATCTTTAATTTATAAGAGGTAATAGACTTGCGGTTTTGTCCCGAGTTCCTCTTTCAAACGCATCACGTTGGATTTTGAGATGAGCTCAGAAACGAGGGACTTGCTATTATTGGAATCCCCAAAATAGTTCACGCCTCCGAGACAGGTCACCAAACACTGGGGTAATAGGCCCCGCTCAATTCGATGAAGGCAGAAATGGCATTTCCTCACGTTGCCCACAGGAGATTTCCCCTTGTGGCGCTTCCAGGTAACCTTGTATTCGTACGTGGGAACGTTCTCGTAGGGCATTATCGGAAAGAACCCCTTTCCCCTCGCGTAGAACTCCCCAAAATCAAACAGCCTGGAGTTGTATGGGCAGGCGGTTGCGCAATATCGACAACCTATGCACCGATCGTAATCCATCACCACAATACCATCATCTCTTTTATATGTGGCATCAACGGGGCATACCGGGGTGCAGGGGGGGTTATCGCACTGGTTACAGAGTCGGGGAATATGTCGCCTGGTCACGTTGGGATATTTCCCCAACTCCTCGTGAATCACTGGTCTGTACACAACACCCGGAGGGGTACGATTTTCCGTCTGGCATGCCGCAATACACGCAGCGCATCCAACGCACTTCTTAACGTCAATAACAAAGACCCAGTGTCTCTCGTGTTGTGGTTTTTGAAGAGCACCCTGGAGGTCTTTCTCCATTCTCTCGAGAGTGCTCTCCCTGCTCCTCTCCACGATTTTTGGGAGCGTAGTTCTTTCTCCTTTTTCCGCGGAAGAAGCCTTTTTCCCAACAGAAGAACCCATTGCCAATCCCGTTCCCACTATGGTCCCCTTTTTCAGAAGCTCCCTTCGAGTGATTCGCTCCATGGCATTACCTCCTTAAAACCCGTGAGAATTCAGCTTTTACACCTAACGTGAGATGCAAGAGTCTTCCCCTCGACAAGCCTGATTCACTGTTTCATACGGTAATGTTTACTAAATTAATAAAGAACATATCGAAAAATCAAGGGGATGAAAACATCCCCATGTTTCCTGGTCAGGATCACGACTGGGTCTCAACATGCCTGCATGTGTATTTACCCCCCGCCTCGATCGATGTTGGAAATCCCCATGTATAATAAAATGTCCCTGATATGCCCAATGCGAAAAATATACTAGTTGTTTATAACGTTAGTCAAGAATGTTTTAAATCTCTTCATTTTTCGATATCTCGGTTACCCCTTAACGCTGAATTCACTCCCTTCTGCCCGGCTCTAAGTTGGCCCGCATAAAGATTCAGCGATTCCCGGTGTGCTCTACAGAACTCGTACTTTCCGTCCAATTGAGCTCGGATGAGTTCCTCCTGCCAGTGGGCATTGTATAACCTGCAATCCGGGTCACCGCAAAAGGGGTTCCCGGTCTTGTGGAAGAAGACGGCTTGCATTGCGTATCCCTTCATGACCTCGGTTAACCGTGGATCCCCGTGGTCGATGAACCTCCCCTTGAACTCGCTCTTTAAAATCTCTATGGGGATACCCAATTGCCTCTTGAGGTAAAACTCACGGGGCTTGGCCGGTCCCTCCACCACCCCTGTGGTCGAAACAACGCAGGGGAATCCATAAACACTAACCCTGGCGTGATAGCGGCGATCATTTCCATCCCAGGTTCCCAAGAGCTGATTAGTAAAGATGATATGGCAATGATCCACGTTTCGCTCATCTTCGGAGATCAGGCTTGGAAAAACCCTGAGGAGGCCGAACCCATCGTACAGGATGCCAAAGGATTTGAAATCCTCCTGTTCTATCCGATGTCTCTCATATGCCACTTCGGCTTCCATTGGCCCCTGGTCCCCCACATTTCTTCCCGTGGCTTCCCTAATCCGAAGGCGAGCAAGCTCCTTTGCCAAACGGCGAACCCTCAATTCTCTTTCCTCCTCGGGCAGAGGTTTAAGATGGTATTGAAAAAAATTCCCACGGAAGCCGATAGCCCTCCCCCTCATCCATCCTTTTAGATAGCGGATGACCTCCTCGATGCTCAAAGAGGAAATCAAACCATCCCCGTAGAGGTGGATATGGCTCATGCCAGAATTCCATCTCATCCCAGGTTTTCCATAACGACCTCGGCTCCCTTTTTCCCGGACAGCAGCATTGCCCCAAAGGTGGGGCCCATCCGGGGGAGGCCGTAGGTCGTTGTCACGGCCATCCCAATGACAACCAGTCCCGGGTGTACCTCACCGGTGTGCTCCACCACCAGGTCTTCGGACATCTCCACCCACATAGCACCAAAGCCTTTCGTTTTCATGATCCCCCTTTCCTCCAGTTTCCTTACGACGCAGGCATCATGCCCCGTGGAATCAATTACAAATGCGGATTCCAGAGCGATGGGATCAACACACGTGATCTCCCTAGGGAGCGCGTTAATGGGTGTCCAGTTGATGACCGCACCGCTCACCCGGTTTCCCTCTCGCAGGACCACATCGTCGAAGATAGACATATTGGCAAATTTCACCCCTGCGTCGCAGGCGGCAGCGATGAGCTTGGAGCAGGCGTGAGGACCATCGGCGACATACAACCCGCCATTCACCCTCTCGTAGGGGACCCGCAGCTCCTCTAATACCTCGTGGGCGGGATCCCTCACAGTCACCTTGTTCATGAGATAACCCCCAATCCAGAACCCTCCGCCCAGGTAGTTGTTCCGCTCCACGATGAGGGTCTTCACCCCTTTGGATGCCAGTTCCTTCCCAGCCATTAGGCCACTGGGACCGCCTCCGATGATGAGGCAATCGCTTTCCACATAGTCCAGGAATTGCTTTGCGAACTCTCCCACAATGGCCCTGGTAACTTCCTTCTCTCCGACTCGGTAAAAAAGTTTCTTCTCTTCCATTGAATTCCTCCCCGATTGTTCGATGCTACAACAGACGTTCGTTCAATTGATCCTCAATGGTTTTAGCTTATCCTCGGTAATGGAGGGAGGGACCAGAATCCCCTTCGGAGACATGGGGACTGTCTGATACTCAATCTCGACCTCCTGCAGCAGCTTTCCTTTACTGTATCTAGCCGTAATGATGGCCGATTGAAGGATCTCCTGACGGCCCATATCTCCCCTCGCAAGGGTAACGGGTCCGGGGAAATTCTTGACTTTCAGAATTGTATCCCCCTCCCTGCTGAGGGATAGAATTTTCCCGTTCTCCTCCTCGTCCCTGCCCACCACCACCTTTGCTCGGGGCGTTAGGCGGAAGTGCCGACCCATTTTCAGGAGGTGGACATCGTTGAGCGAAAAATCAGGCTGGTTTTTCATTAGGTCCCTCATCCTCAACGCGAAGCCGGGGTCGGTGAGGAGACAGCCGCCTGCCGGACAAGGGTAATCGTTGATGCCGTAATCCGAGGCCAGTTTAATCTGGGGTTTTCTGGACCGACCGGCAATGGCCAGCATCCTTCCCCTCCTGACCCACCCTTTTTTCTCCGGTGTGCTTAAGGGGAGGAGTTTTGCCGACAGGGGCCTCAGGATCAGCCCTTCAAGGCCCGATTCCCGTTCGATGATCCGCATGGCATCTCTCCGTTGTGACATGGGCCGTTCACCCAATACCTCACCGGTGACGATGAAGGAGGCCCCGTTCCCGTTCATGTACTCCCGTGCCTTCTTAAACATGAGAATGCGGCAATCCAGGCAGGGATTTACGTTCTTACCGTAGCCGTACTTAGGGTGCCTTACCACATCCAAGAACTCCTCGGAGATATTAATGACCCGCAGTTCGATACCGAACCCCTGGGCTGCCTTTTGTGAGGCCAAACAACTACTCCCCTTGGCCGTACATCGACAGAAGATGGTAATAAAGTTGAGGGCTTCAACTTCAATTCCCTCCTCCATAACGACTTTTATCGCCAATGTGCTGTCCAGCCCGCCCGAGAGCAGTGCGATGGCCTTGGTCAAACTTCATTCCTCACTGGATAGGTGATGTTTAAACCCTAAGACACCCCTCTCAGGCCTCCCCACCCACCGCTTTCCCATGACTTCGTATCGCCATCTCGCTTTCGCTGCACCGAGAGGCCGACCTCAATCGCCTCACCACCTCCTTGAGGCTATCGGCCGTGTACTCTATCTCCCCTGGGGTGTTCCCCATGCCCAGGGAGAATCTGACGCTTCCTTTGGCTACGGTCGGGGAACGCCCCATTGCCAGCAACACATGGGAGGGCTCAACGGAGCCAGAAGTACATGCGGAGCCCGCCGATACTGCAATCCCCCCTAGATCCAGATTGATCACCAGTGATTCCCCCTCCACGAGATCAAAGCTCACATTCAGCGTATTGGGAATTCGCTTGGTGGGATGCCCATTGAGCCGCACCGATTCCACCGTTCCACGTATCCTCTCCCAGAGTCTATCTCGGAGCCGGCATAACCTTTCTCCCTCCGCCTCCATCTTATGAACGACGATTTCAGCCGCCTGACCTAATCCGACGATTCCCGAAACGTTCTCAGTCCCCGCCCGGAAGCTCAATTCCTGATGACCACCATATACCTGGGGCGAGATCCTCGTCCCCTTCCGAATGTACAGTGCCCCAACGCCCTTTGGACCGTAGAATTTATGGGCTGAAAGGGAAAGCAGATTCACCCGCAATGTCTCCACATTAAGAGGGACCTTGCCTACGGATTGCACCGCATCAGTGTGGAAGGGAATATTCCTTTCCATCGCGAGCTTGCCAATTTCCTCGATGGGTTCAATGGTTCCAACCTCGTGATTAGCGTGCATGATGCTGATGAGGATAGTCTTGTCGGTGATGGCCCTCTTTACATCATCCGGGTCGAGGAGCCCATGGTGATCCACCGGGACAAAAGTCACCTCGAACCCCCCCTTTTCGAGATATTGACAGGGACCCAAAACGGCATGGTGTTCTATCGCCGATGTGATGATATGTCCCCCTTTCTTCTCCGCCGCTAGCGCCACCCCCTTAATAGCCAAATTGTCGGCCTCGGTACCCCCGCTGGTGAAGACGACCTCAGAGGGTTTGGCGCCAATTAGCTGGGCGACTTTTTCCCGCGCCTCATCCACTGCCTGCCTCGCCTCACGACCGAAGCGATGAATGCTTGAAGGGTTTCCAAATGCCCTGCGTAGGTAAGGCAACATCGCCACGACGACGTCCGGATGGATGGCGGTTGTTGAATTGTTGTCCAAATAGATCTTCATCTCTTCCGCGTCAGGGGTTTGGCTCCTTTTTCACATTTCCTATTAATTTAGTCAAGAATAGGAACAAAAAACAAAGGGATGGAATCATCCCCTTCTAGATATAATACATTGCCCTCTGGCCCTGCTCCTTTTGAACACCCAGAAGCTCTGCTTTTTCACACAGATCACCGATGGTAACTGAGTCGAAGAAATCCTCCAACTTTTCTCCCGCCTCCTTCCAAATGAGCCGAGTCACGCATTCAGCAATACGGTCACAATGCTTTCCCGACTTCTCCGGATGAACACAAAACACGGGCTCAAGCCCTCCCTCTGTAACGCGTATGATCTCACCCACCTTGATATTCTGAGGGTTTTTGGCCAGCGAGTAACCTCCCTGCGGGCCTCTTTTACTCGTAATGATGCCGGCGTTCCTTAGCTTCTGAAATATCTGCTCGAGGTACCGGGGGGATATCTGTTGCCTTCTGGCTATGTCCTTAACCTGCACTCCGTCTCCCCCTCCATGGAAAGCGATGTCGAAAACGGCCCTCACGCCATAACGGCTTTTCGTCGATAATCTCATGTCGTTAAACCTAACATTATTTACTATATTAGTCAATAAAGAATCCTGCTTTTTTCGAATGGGTTCTCATCTCTTGCGCCAGCTCCCCTGCTTTAGAACTCTGCCGCCAATTGACCGGTGATGACGTGCTGTTTGTCGATATTTTGGAAAATGTTAAACAGATACTCCAGGGAAACCGTAATCGGCCCCCAAATATTGTAGCTTGCAACGACTCCATACTGGCTTTTCGGGATAAATGCTTCAAGGGGAAGCCCGGCCCCGGCAATTGCCGGATCAATTCCCCCTCGGATCTCGTCGCTTCCACCATAGCGAGCGGCCAGCTCAAGCCTCTCCATTGGGCTCACCGCAAGCTCGACATTCCACGCCTTAGGCGCAGACCTTTTGCCCACGTGAGAGCCATCGAAGATCAACTCCCCTGCCTCAAAATCGGCGAGGGCGCCGACGTATTCCAGCTCCAGGGTGAACATCCCGTAGCTTACACTCAGCCAGGCGCCCAGGCCAGGCACCAGGTCGTCTACTCTTCCATTTAATGCTGGGTTGATGAGATCCTGCACATTGTCGCTATCGGCAATGTTGTTGGTACAGGAGACGCCGCCGCTTAGCTCCACCCCGCCCAGCCATTTCGGGGGAATGGTAACGGCGGCACATCCATAGAAACTGTTGATTGTGTCGTGGGTACGGGACTGAGATACATCCCCATTAAAGGCTCCCGCCTTCAGTTCGAACATGTCGTTGGCAAATCCGACCATAACCGAAGTTTCCCGGGTCTCCCCGAGTTCCAGCGTGAGGGGATCGGTGATAAAGTGGCTGTTAAACATCCCGAAGGGGATGTAGAACTTCCCAGCGACGAGAAAGAAGGGGAAATTCTCGGTTCCGCCAAGGGTCAGTGTCCCCTCGTCCAAATCAACGGGTTCTGTCTCATCCTCCTCCCAGAGAAACAGGACGTGTCCCTTGGCATATTTGTGAAAATCGATATCGATTCCCAATGCGGCCGTGGCCAGGACGATGTCGCTGTCCCTCGTGTCTTCAGTCCCGGAGAGGGACTTGTCGATAGGATGACCCCTGAAATCAGTGGCCCTATATGAGGCCTCCACCTCTAAGAGTCCATGGAGCTTAACCCTTTTGAGGATTTCCGCTAGGATACCTTCCTCCTTTTCCTCCATCTCCTTGACCTTTTCCCTTAGTTCCCTCAGTTCCTCGAGCACCCGTTCCATTCTAAGCTGGGGCGGCTGTGCAAAGGCTGGGCAACAGATCAACAGCGTAGTCACAATTGTTCCTATCCAGAAAATCAGTTTTCCCTCGTTCCCTGTCATGAGGAGCCTCCTTTCATTTTCCCTGTAGTTGACGAATCAACAATCTTTTCCTTCGCCTCCTTTCAATCAGAACCCGGTTTCGTATTACTTTTTTTACATTCGTAATACTCCGATACTTGAAAGTCAATGAAAAAAGTGTTATTAAAATAAAAAAAGTAATACACCAAGCTCATATCATTAAGCATCTCAGCAAATGAACCGGGTCAATTATTCCAAATTAGCCGTGAAAGGAGGGGATCTCATGGCGAGATGCGAACAATGCCCTTGACACTAAGGGCAGAAAAAGTTACGTTCTGCAAAAAGGTGCTACTGATCAGATAACATCTGCGATACCCTGCTACAAATTTTATGGAGGAGGCGATGAAGAAATTGGTTGCCCTCGCGGCCATAGTAAGTTGGGCGGCTTTATCGTCCGTCCCGACCGTAGAGGCTCATTTTCAGGGCCTAATTCCCTCCGATGATATGGTGTCGAAATCGGATAACAGGACCATTTCCATAGGACTCATTTTTTTCCATCCCTTCGAAGGCGAGTACATGAACATGGACAAACCGGCTCAATTCGGTGTTATGGTTCGAGGGGGGAAAACGGATCTCTCGGGAACCTTGAAGGAAAAGACGATAGGAGGGTTTTCAGCTTGGGAAGCCAATTACAGGGTTAGAACTCCCGGTGACCACATTTTTTATGTACAGCCCAAGCCCTATTGGGAACCTGCGGAAGACTGCTTCATCGTTCATTACACCAAGGTTGTGGTCAACTCGTTGGGCGTGGAGGAGGGTTGGGATGAAGAGGTCGGCTTGAAAACGGAAATTGTCCCCCTGACGAGGCCATACGGGCTCTGGGCCGGCAACGTTTTCCAGGGGATCGTGAAGGTCAATGGGAAACCCGCCCCCGGTACGGAAGTGGAAGTCGAGTACTACAACAAAGACGGCAAGATCGAAGTGCCGGCAGACCCCATGATCACCCAGGTGATCAAAGCCGATCCCAACGGCGTGTTTACCTATGCCATGCCGAAAGCCGGCTGGTGGGCATTTGCCGCGCTTAATACGGATGAAGGTAAAATGAAACATGACGGGGAGGAGAAGCCCGTTGAGATAGGGGCCGTGCTCTGGGTAAGGGTGCACGCCATGAAATAGGAGGAAGGGGATGCACATTTCCGAGGGGGTCTTATCCGCACCCGTGCTGGTTACAGGTGTGGCCCTTACTGCCGCGGGTTGTGGGGTAGGCCTGAGGAAATTGGATTATGACAGGGTTCCACAGGTCGCTATTCTCACCTCGGCATTCTTTGTGGCGTCACTGATTCACGTGCCCATAGGGCCGTCGAGTGTCCACCTAGTCCTCAATGGATTGATGGGATTATTGCTGGGATGGCCGGCCTTTCCGGCAATACTCATCGCCCTCTTCCTTCAGGCGTTGCTCTTCCAGTTCGGCGGCATTACCACTCTTGGAGTAAATGCCTTCAATATGGCCTTTCCCGCCATCATCTGTTTCTATCTTTTTGCTTACGCCGTTAAACGAAAGCATAACCTGATCTCAATGGGGGCTGCTTTTGCCTGCGGGTTTTTGGCAATACTGCTCGGTTGTCTCATGGTTGCTCTATCTTTAACCTTTACCGGAGATCCCTTTGTAGGCATAGCAAAGGTGGTGGTAATCGCCCACCTGCCCGTGATGATCATCGAAGGCCTCATAACCCTCTTTTCAGCGGGGTTTTTGAAAAAACTGAAGCCCGAGCTCCTGGAGGCAATCCATGCCAAAAGATAGCCCAAGGAAGGGAAATCGGCTATCTCGCATCTCCTGGTCCATGATTTTCCTTTTTGCGGTCATGTGTGCATCCGCCTCTCGCACTTCGGCGCATAGAGTGATCCTCTTCGCTTACGCTGAGGGGGATAGGGTCTTCACGGAAAGCTATTTCAGCGACGGCAAGCGGTGCCAGGATTCACGGATTGAGGTATTCGACAGTTTCGGCAACAAACTCCTGGAGGGGAAAACCGATAGAAACGGCCAGTTTTCCTTTCCCACACCCCAAAAGACGGATTTGAGGATCGTGCTCACCGCGAGCATGGGGCATAAAGACGAATACATGATTCCCGCAGGGGAATTGCGGGGTGAAGCGGGGGAGAGATCCCCGGGATCGGAACCTCCCAAAGCCGCTAAGAAGGTTTTCGGTGCGGAAAACGGGAGCCCGGCAAGGCAGCTAACTCCCCATGAAGTCCAACAGATCCGTATGGTGGTTGAGGAGGCCCTGAATGAAAAGCTGAAGCCCGTTATGAGGCTCCTCTCGAAACCTCAAAGTGAGGGAATTTCATTCGTTCAGGTGATGGGGGGAATCGGTTTTATCTTCGGCATTATGGGCATCATCCTCTATTTCAGAAGCAGGAGAGGAAGCTAGACGGGAGGAACATTGTATGGTAGCTGAGGAGTTCTCATCGGGTAATTCCCTCATCCATGACCTTGACCCACGGATCAAGATAATCGTGGCCACGTTATTCTCCATGACCGTAGCCATTGCGGATCGGACCGAGGTGCTTGTTTTGGCCCTTCTATTTTCAGCATGCTGCGTTATACTCTCCAGCCTTCCACTGCTAAGGGTTATGAGGCGCTTGCTTCTGGTCAACGGGTTTATCCTCTTATTATGGCTATTGCTCCCCTTCACGTATCCAGGAAAAACCCTCTTCTCGGTAGGCCCATTTGATGCCACGGCCGAAGGGAGTCGATACGCTCTTACGATCACCATAAAATCCAACACCATCATTCTCGCCTGTATCGCACTGCTGGGAACGACGTCCATATTTACATTGGTACACGCCCTACGACATCTTCACGTACCCGATAAGTTGGTCCAGTTGCTCTTCTTTTCCTATCGTTACATCCATGTAATCTATCTCGAGTACCTTAGGTTGCTCAACGCCATGAAGGTCAGGTGTTTCCATCCCAGGAGCAACCTGCGTACCTACAAGGCTTATGCCTACCTGGTGGGAATGATGTTGCTCAATAGTTATGATCGCTCCGAAAGGGTCTACGATGCCATGCTCTGCAGGGGGTTCAAAGGGCAATTCTGGATACTGGACCATTTTGCCTTGAAAAGGGGAGATGTTCTTCTATTCATTATCATGCTCCTCTCCATAGCGGCATTGGGCTTCCTTCAATGGGGGAAAGGACTATTCTCATAAGGCTACGGGACATCACCTTCGGCTATGACTCCGGCCACGATGTCCTGAAAAAATTGAGTTTCACCTTCTCGCAGGGGGATAGGGTTGGCCTCACTGGACCAAACGGGTCTGGAAAGACAACCCTTTTTCACATTATCCTCGGCCTTTTGGAGCCGAGGGAGGGGGAGATAGAGATATTCGGGAGAAAGATGCGCGACGAAGCCGATTATCGGGAGGTCAGAGAAAGGATCGGCCTTCTCTTCCAGGATGCAAATGATCAATTGTTCTGCCCAACAGTTGCTGAAGACATCGCCTTTGGGCCACTCAACCTGGGAAAACGACATGAGGAAGCACTGAAAATCGTGGAGGAAACGCTGAACATTCTGGGACTTGTCGGTTTTGAGGATAGGGTGACCTATAAGCTCTCGGGGGGCGAAAAGAAACTCATATCCCTTGCAACGGTCCTCGCCATGAAACCCGAGATTCTGCTGTTGGATGAACCCACATCGGGACTCGACGAGGAGACAACGGAAAGGATCATCCGGGTGCTTAACAGCTCCTCCGCTTCTTACATGATCATTTCCCAAGACAGGGAAGTTCTGGCCAGGACCACACGGCACATATACAGAATGGCAAACGGGAATTTGGAGAAGCTCACGGGATCCTAATTCGCCAGGGGGAGACAACATCCGTGGGAAAACTCTCAGTAGATATTCCTTCCCGTTGTGGTCGTAACAAGCTTTCCGTGTTTAACCCCCTTTGTTCCGATTAACCTGTCGGCCACCTCCTTAATTTCGCGTCCTTTCCCCTTAACTACTAACACCTCCAGGCAGTTGTGCGCATCGAGATGGACGTGAAGGGATGATATCACCGCGCCGTGAACTTGGTGCTGGAAGTCAATGAGCTTTTCGGTAAGATCGCGAACCTCATGGTTATACACCAAGGTGATGGTCCCCACCGCTTCCCCCTTCTCTTCTTCCCAGGATTGATCGATCAATTCATTCCGGATAAGATCCCGAATGGCCTCTGAGCGGTTGGAATACCCCTTTTCAGCGATCAATTGATCGAAACGGGAGAGGAGACGACCATCCATGGAAACGCCAAACCGCATCAATTTAGACATGTTTGTTCTCCCAAAACCTTTATGTAACCTTGATGATCTCGTAAAAAGTCTTAATTCGATGGCAAATTAAGAAGCTCCAAATTCAAGGCGCGCAAATCCTGAGGAATGAGGCGTACTTACAGTACGCTGCAGTGACGAAGGATGCAGCGCAACGCAGAAGTTGGACTTTATTACGAAGCCATCAACCTTAGTTTAGTACTAATTGGACTGAATTAGTCAATCGTTTTTTTCATCAAGGGACGCCTAGCATTTTCAAACTCATCACACAATGACGATTTTACACCTTACTCCCCCTGTCAAGTCATTTAAGAATCTAACCCAACTCTGTATCATCTTGTCACTTAAAATCTAACCATCACGGATA
>Ga0180437_10009204_pt1 | contig 12287 bp, 13 predicted proteins | sample SS_ome_4_FD_132410 | JGI IMG/M metagenome (GOLD analysis project Ga0180437, IMG submission 132410) | Hypersaline lake sediment archaeal communities from the Salton Sea, California, USA - SS_3_D_1 metaG | ecosystem: Environmental > Aquatic > Non-marine Saline and Alkaline > Hypersaline >...
ACTCGATTCAAGTTCTTCGGCGTTGTTCCCTAAACCGCCACCGTCACGAATACCAAATAAAAGAGGCGACGGAACTCGGTGTGCGATCATAATATTTTTTGAAACTTCCGGCATTAAATCTTTAAAACGCTTCTCGATCCCTGCCGGTTCGTATGTTTGAAAGTCAACTTTTTGTTCGAGATTGTTATTATAAACAAATACGATTTTCGCCTGTTTCTTGCCCGTAAATTTGTTCATAAAATTCTGTTCGATAGCCCGTTTTTCTTCTTGCGGCGGTTCACCGTTGAAAAACTGAACGACGGAACTTGGAAAAAATCCGTTTTCAATATTGTTTAAATGAAATTCACCGATCCGATTATCGAGTAAAATCCAGTTCATGCCACCGATATACGAAGGGGTCGAATAATAATATTGATTCGGGCGGTATTGCTTTACGAAAATCATTTGTTTCGCCTCGCTCCGATCTGCCGGATCGTACGCCTTGATTCTTTGCGGTTCAAATTTCTTTTTCCGGTAGTTTGACCAGTCCCACGAAACGTAATATTCTTCGACACGATTTGTTTCGTCGTTAACCTTTCCGCTTCGAATCTGTTCACCGGGCGTATGATAAATCTCCGCAATCGCCGTACGTGCCTTATTCCAAATTATCGTCCATCCGTAATATCCGTGAAGGTATAAATCGAACGCCGTTTTGTTAATCAAGTCGTCGAGTGTTTCCCCGTTTCTGTTTACCCTTTTACGGAATACTTCGACCTCGATAATTGGTATATCGAACGTAACACCTTCGCCGGCAATCATTTGAATAATTCCGGTCGTTAAAGCATTATGAACGGGCGATTGCAACCACGCATTAATAAGTGATTGCGGAAATAAATTATCTTCGCCATAAGTCACGAAATTTTCGTAAGACTTTTCGATTGCAACTGGTAATTCGACCTCGCTAAAACTTTGCACCGAAATAGTCGGATCATTTTTAGACGTGCCCTTTATACTCGCCCCGTTGTTTGTCTGTTCCATAAGTGTTTTTCGTTATCGGTGTCGCAGTTACGACGCATAAACCTCGTTCGATTTCAACCGGTGTTGAAGGAACCGTATAATCGTAAACGAAATAATAATATTCGCCAGTTCCTTCGAAAATATTTGTTAATAAATCTGAAATTATAATATACCGTTCACCTTCCGTAACGTCCAACGGATCAACGACGACCGAAATTGTTTCATTCGTCCCCTTCCGATTGAAACCCAAAGCGAGGGGCGGGACGTTTTCCGTGTCCCAGTCCCCAAGCGTTAAGGTTATATCGAACGTAGCTTGTAAACTGTCAACGTAAAACATTAATACGCCGGTGTTACGGTCACATTTGCAAAGTTATCGAACGGAACGGTTGTATAATCGTCAAGGAAAACAGCGTAGTCGTTTTCTTCCGCATAAAAGGTCAAATCGAGCCCTTTCTTGTCGCCTGCGGCAGTTCCCGAGGTGTCGCTTCCCCCGTTTGTAGTACACCCATTATAACGACCGAACACTCGCATTTTTCCTTGAAAATCGAGGGTAAAAATTACCCATCGTCCGAGTTTAAGGTTATTCAAATCCGCAAGGTCGGCGGGTAAAATATTGAATAAGGTTAACGTCAAGGTTTGACCAACGAAAGCCGTTCCATTTTCTTGCGAAGCGTTTACCGCTTGCTCAAACGATCCAACATTATCGGCCATTTCAAATCGAAAGACGTCAATAGCAACCGCACCGAGATCGGTAATTTCTCCACCAACTTCGGTCACGCCTGTTAACGCACGAAAGTCATTCAACTTTGCGTAAAACAGGGTTTTTATTCCGGCACGTCCTACTAAACATTCGTCCAATAGCCGCCCGTTTGTTAAATCACAAGCCATATTTTTTTGTTTTTAATCAAAGGCGAAAGCCGCCGAATTAGCGACCTTCGTCTTTAACTTTGGGTTTATACTATGCGTCTGCGTGGAACACGATTTCGTCATACCATCCGGCTTGTACGCCCATCGTGGCGTAAGCCCTGAAACGTACATTATCGGAAAGGTCAACTTCGGCCATATCTTTGATAATAACCTCGTTGAAATTACTAACGGATTCGGTGCCGAAATAAAGGTTTGACTTGTGCGAAAGTGCCATGTTCGACGCTTCCAGTCCGGGAGCAACGGCAATCGGAATACCGACATAATTCAACGGCTTGTCGCCCGCTTGGTATTGATCCATAAAACCTTGATTCGCTAACGCTTGTTTATAAGCGGCGGCTACGTTCGGAGCAACCCAAAACATAAGATCGGGCGCATCGAACCACGGTTGAGCGGCGGCGATCGTATACATTGCACCAAGTTGCGCAACGACCAAAGCGGCAGTAACGGCGGCAGGGGTCGTCTTATTTCCTGCGGGTACGTTTGCAGTCATAAGTTTAATGAATCCGTCGATAAGTGTATAAGTCGCACCGGCGGTATCGCCTCGCCATATTGACATTTCGATTTCGTTTCCGACGTGTCCCATTATCTCGGCAATTACTGCGTCGACAATATCTTGCGACAGTTGACGGTTTGCACCGGTTCCCATACGCACGCTTGGCCAGTCAACGTGTTTGAAATCTTTTTTACACATTTGAAGATTTACCTCGAAAGGTGCGGGGGTAAGCGATTGTTCGTCAATCGTTACAGTCCCGGAAGGGGTGAAATCACAAGTCGGGGCGGCGATAAGTCCAGTACCGGCGAGCCGGCGAATCTTGTAAGACTTATTAACGTCGTCCTTTATAGTGATATTTCCATCTCCGACAGTTTTTGCGCCGAAGAACATTTTGTTAATCAATTCCGTTGCGGCCTCGCCGACGTACGAAGTTGTAAGGCTTAAAGTTGTTGCCATTTTTTATTTATTTTTTAGATTGAATACTATTTTAAGTTGTCGCAGTAATTGAACCGGCGGCATTTCCAACACCGTTTACATACCAGTACGTACCGTCGCAAATTAAATCAATTTGATCGCCCGGAAGTGCCGTATTTGCGATAAAATTAATTTGATCTTCGGTAACCGCAGGAACCGAAGCACCGTTCACGGTTAAATTTCCCATAATCGTAGCGGCGTCTGCGGCGATAACAGCCCAAGCCGTTGTCGGTGCAGTTGCTCCGATTACAATTTTAAAGTTCGCACCGGCATACAATGACGGAAGGGTAATGTCGCCACCACCTGCGGCATTAAGGAAAAGCACTTTCCCCGAATCTGCCGGGGTTAAGGTCAAATCGTCGAGAACTTCTTGGAAGTTGTCGAAAATTCTTTCGTTATTATTTGAATAAGTTGTCGGCATTTTGTTTAATTTTTTGGATTAATACTATTTTTTATGCGCCTCCGCAACGAACTTATTCAGCCCGGAAACGATCGCTTTCTTTTCAGCCTTTTCGGGTGTTTCTTCTTCGTTGTCGGCTCCGGGTTTATTAAATTCTTCCCGCAGTTTTGCCGCATTAATCGCAATTTCTTTCTTGATTTCCTTTTTTACCTCGACTTGAAAGTTCGCAATTATTTCAGCGATCCCGTTTACAAGTGCGTCGATTTGTTCGCCTTTCAGCCCTGCGTCGTTTTCCATTTCTTCCTCGGTTTCAGCCTCGACCGGTTTTACTTCACCGACAACACCTTCCTCGGCAACGATTAGAACCATACCATCGGGCAAAAGATATTCGCCTGTCGGAACTGGAACCGCTTCGCCGTCGACTTCGTGCGTGATCGTAAGACCGGGTTCGAGGGTTTCCCCTTCAAAAGTGATAACAACTTCGGCGCCATCGGCACCGATTGCAGTAACGGAAGCGAACTTTTCGTTCTTGTTTTCTTCCTCGGGTGTTTCTTCCTCGTTAAAAATCGCTTTGATTTTTGAAAGGTAAACGTCTAATTTTGATTTTTTTTCAGTTTTCATATTTTTATTTTGTTTAATTATTTCCCTTGCGAATACACCTTCGACCGAAAAGCCTTCGACGCTTTTGTCCTTCACCAGTTGCCAAATTTCGTCGTTCAAAACTTTGATTTTAACAAACCAACTTCCGACCGGCAAGTCAAAACCATATAGCGACGATTTATCCTTTTCAGAATCTTCGACGATCCACGATTCGACTACCGATAATTCGTTGACTGTTACTTCGTGTTCGAGCGTCATATTATTTTGGCGACCTTGAAGTAAGAACCTTTCCGATAATACCCGTATTGTTTCCGCAGTAAAAAACACAAAAAATTCTTCGCCTTCATCGTCGATACGAATAATTAATTTATCGGGAACCATCGCCGGCCCCGCAACTATTCTTTTTTCCTCGTCGATTGTTTTGAAAGCGAAATGCGGGTTCGGTTTAACTTCACCCCCATCGTCCGAAAACGAAATCCACGTTTGTTCGATTGCCGGATATTTAACCAAACTTATTGCGGTAATTCCTTCACCGTTTCCGTCCTCCGATAACTTTAATTCAATGATTTTCATTTTCGAAACTGTTTTTACAAAGTTATTCGATACTTGTTACACTTAAAAACACCGCTTGTGTATAATCCCGAATAAGGTCGTTTTAAGACGATTCTTACGTCGATCTACCTTGCGTTGTATGTTCATATCGTTCATTTGCGATCGTTTAATTGCCTGTATTCCAATACGTTACAAGGGTGTATAAAAATACCTTCAAGTCTTTTATTATAACGATATTTCCTGTTCCCTTTGCCGTGCCAAATCTTGCGAAGCCGTTACTTCCGATTCAACGACATACGCTTTCACGGCAGAATTTCTCGAAGTGCGATCTTGAATTATATTTACGTCCCTACCGATTCCGACGTCCGTTTGAACAATGTCGTCGACTGCGAGATTTGCTTCCGGTTGACTTAATGTTACGCTCGGAACCGATGAACTACCGCCGGCCCCTTTTCCTCCGGGTAACTTTGGATCGGGCGACTGCGCAATTTTCCTGACGTTTGCCATACCTGCCGCCAAAGCGGCGGCGGCGGCAACCGGCCCCAGTACAAACCCGACGACTGGTATTGCGGCGGCAGATTGATACGCTTGTATTGCACCCATTATCGCACCCCGTGTTGCGTCCACAATCGCAATCGCTTTTGCCGCCTTCGATCCTTCACCGAGAAATCCGAGTAACGCATTTAATGAATCTTGATAAATACTTTCTTTTACCTGCGCAAGTAATTGCTCGTTCGCAATTTGTTGTTGCATCGCCCGTTCACGTTCCGCTTCGGCCTGTCGTTCTGCGTCAATTTGACTTTTTAACGATTCAGCTTTTATCGCATCCAGTTGTTCAAGGTGTTGCGCTTCCAAATCCAATAATCGAAGGTCGTATTCTTCTTGCAGTATCGCCCCCGCTTCCAGTTCCATTCGTAAATTTTCGAGCCGTCCTTCATGCGTTAAAGCCCTTTGGTTTCGCTTGTAAGTTTCCAAAGATTCAATACGAAGCCTATCCGCTTCCGCAAGTGCATCGAGCCGTTCCTTTTCTTTTGCATCCGCTTCGGCCTGTAACGCTTCCCGTTCAGCCAAAGCCGCCGCCTCGATTTCTGCTTTTTCCTTTTGCCTGTCCGCTTCCGCTTTTGCCGCCGCATCTCGTTCCCTCGCCACTTCCATATCGAGCGCATTGAGTTCGGTTTTTAATTTCCGTTGCGCCATTAACGATTGCGTTTGTAAGTCAATCAATTTCGCTTCCGCTTCCGCAAGTGTTCTCGATTGTTCCCTTGTTCGTTGAAGTTCCGGGGTGTTTGCGATTTCTTGTTTTGCGTTTGCGACCCTTTGTTCTTGAAGTCGCAAATTTTCTGCGAGTATTTCCTTCTCGATCGCATCCGCTTTAACGATTGCATCCCGACGCTCGTCAACGCTTTTCGTTAAGTCCTTCGACAAGAATCTTAATTCGGCGATTTGCATTCGCCGTTCTGCGTTTGCAGTTATCAAAGCGGTTTCCGCTAAATATAAATCACGATACGCCTGCGTAAGTGCGATCGCATCCTTTGCCGCTTGTGCCATTTCCGCACCGACACCCGATACCGCACCTTTAAATTCGTCAGCCGCACCCTTGAAATCGCCCGTAAATAATTTTCCAAGTGCCTTGAATAGCCGTGCCGCCCTTTCGACCAATACTTCAATAACGGCAGACACGCCCGACATTGCGTCTTTAATCTTATCCGCACCGGCTTGTGTTTTTGAAAACGCTTTTCCAAGTGCGACAAGCCCTGCAACGATAGCCGCAATTAATAATACAATCGGATTCGCAAGTAAAGCCTTAAACGCTTTCGATAAAGCACCGATCGCCCCTTTTGCTTTACCAAGCGGCCCCGGAAGTGCCGCCATTTGACCTTCGAGTTTTCCAGTCGATGCCGTTACTTTACTTTGAGCCTGTTCGACGCTTGCAAGTGATTTATTCGCACCTTCAACGTCGATCTTTATCGTTCTAACGATTGTTTCGTCTGCCATGTTTTCGTAAGTGTTTGAACTTTACCGGAAGCCGTTTACTAACATCGTCTAACGGGCGCTGATCCGTCTCGATATTTAATTTAACCAGTTGCCGCAAGTTTGATAATATTAATTGATCGAAATTTTGCATCCTGTTTATTTTATAAATGAAATCATCGCTTTTATTTTTGTGCTTTTCGTCACGTTTGGCGAATAGTCTTTTATCTCGAGAATCTTTAACCCGACCGGTGTTCCGTTTAGATTTATTATAATCGTATCGGCAAAATTGAAATTCGAAATATCGGAAGGTGTTAATAACGCATTAAATTCAATAATTTTATTCGCCTCGTCATATCGTTCCCGTAGCATTTCTTTGAAATATAATTCGTAAAGATTCTGCGTCGAAGGATTGTCGACAGTATTCGTCGGCGGGTCGAACCACGTAAAATTTAAGTCGAGCGTATTTGCTTGTACCCGCCAGTCCGTGCCACTATACGGCCATGCGCCCGCAGTCAATTTGAAAGGTGAAAATACCGGCACGTAAAAATATTGAACACAAGTCGCCCCCACGTATTCGTAAGCATACAAGTACGGCCCCGGTGCGAAAGTATAAATACCGCAATAATAAACCAGTTGAAGCCCCGGCGGTTTGAAGGTTATATCGTCAACACTTCCATATAATTTACCCGCTACGATTGAAGGAATCGAAGCCCCCGAAACTGCCGAACTAAATTCTTGATACGGAGCCGGGGCAAATACTTTGAAAGGCTTTTGCGGTCCCTTCGTAAACGGTATTCTCGTATCTTCTCGGTACGATCCATACGAACGACCAGTCACGTTAATATATTCCTTGTTTAAAATGTCGTCCGCTTGTTTTAATTCAAGGTTTATCGGATTTTGAAGTTCCGAATTAATAGGCGAAACCTTTGGTGTCGTAGAAAGATCGACCTTATCCGACCAGTCCTTTTTCGATCCGTAGTTCGCCATGTAATAATCCCACGTATCGAGCCGAACTTCTTCGGTCGAGGGTTTCCAGATAATTAAATTAAAGATTCCGATTACTTCACGTAAGAAATCAATTTGTTTATAATTCGAAAGGTATTCGCTCGGGTCGACCAATGTTCCCGACGGTATTATTTTCATTAAATTCATAAACGTATCCGTACCAGTAACAACACGCCCCAGTTTCGTACTCGTCCCGTCCTCTAAAATCGTTAATCTGAAAGTGTCGCCAGCCGTAGCCGCAACACTTAAACCGGTAACTCGTGCCGAAGTTACCCAAGAAAAAGTCGTACTATAAACGGAAGTTCCGTTTCTTTCTAAACGACAAGTAACTTGCGTCGTTGAAGGAATCCCCGCAAGGGGCGACCATTTTAAATCCCATTGATAAGTACCGGTAACGGGTGCCGTATATTCGTGTGTCGTATCGTTAAAGTCTGCCGAACTTGGATTTGCAACTAACTTTATTACTTGGTACGAGGTCGAAATAAATATCGTTGAACCGACTTGCGTATTCATCGTCGTTGCCGCACTAAAATAATTTGAAAGCGGGTTATCGGATTGTACGTATATTTCTTCCACGTCCGTTTCCGAAAACCAACTTCCGGATAAAATAAAACCCGCTTCGTTGAAGATTTTACGAAGTAATTCATTCAGTCGGAAAGCGGGTAAAAGGCGGTCGAGGTAAATTGTATCGGCACAAGTCGGATCGGTAATGTCGATCAATACATTTCCGGTATTTTTCTTTTTATAAAGCCCCGCACCAAAGCCGTTATCGTTAAGGGAAAACACAACGTGTCCGCTAAATACCGAACGATTCCACGATTGTTGTATGTTCGCAGTTGAGAAAGCCCACGCCGTCATATCGAGTTCGTTTAAACCCTTGTCCCCGAGTGCGTCCTTGATTTGAGCAACCGTACCGGCAATCGAAACCGTATAACGATTGTGATTCATGTCGGTCGATTCTAATTTCAAAACACCTTCGATAACGATATTCGAATCTTGAAGTAACCAACAAACCGACAAAAATTGCGGATTCCAAGCCGTACCAATATTTGAAGGGTCGCCAAATAAACCAAAGAAATAATCGTTTGCAGGTGTTCTCGGAAGATCGAACGACCTTGAAAAATCGCCTTTACGTTTTGTAAAATCCTGTAATTCAAGAAAGGTTTTCGACAGGGCGATCGGCGCAACCGGATTAACGTCCAACGCATAAATACTTCCGTCCGCAAGTGTTGTAAGTAATTCGATCACGGCTTGAAGTTGTTAAGTGATTTTCTAAAACTCATCGTATACATTATCATATTATCGACCCATCGTGTTTTTAATCTTACCGAGTTCGGAACGACCGTAACTTGTTCTAAACTACCATCGGAAGGATCGACGAGCCACGCAGATTCGGTCGAAATTAAATCTTGAATTAACGGGTTTTGTTCTTCTTGCATCCAGTCCGTCGAAAGTTCCAGTATATCCGAAGCCTCGACGTTGTATTTAAACCGTCCGGGTTTATCTGCCGTTTCAATTAATTCGCCTTGAATCCCTGTCGTATTTACGGTAATTCTTTTCTTTTTCGGAAAGTGCATAAACGCCCAAGTTTGCAAACGATCTTGAAACATTATCGTTTCGCTTTCCCCTTCACAATCATCGACGTTTTTATGAATCTCGAAAATATCGTAAATATGCGTAGCGGCTCCGGGTGTTGTTTCAGTTGCGACGACTACCTTCCAATATAAAAAATCGTCTTGATCGGTCGTACCGGCAAGGTAAATCGGAAAATATAATATACCGGCTTTATCACGTAAAGCCGAATAAGTTATCGTCGGGGTTAAATCAGTATTTTTATACAATCGAATACCGAGATACGCATCGACGGCAGGCGTTACCCAAGCGTCGTCCTCCGCACGCATCGGATAAACTTGATTAACTTTACCACTAAACGGCATAAAGTTCGACAGTCCGTTTAATTGCCACCAATTTCCGTACTTATGTTTATTTGAAACAATCGTTATTCCGTCCGTGAACCCTCGTAAACTTTGATACGCTCGAGTTATTGTTGCCGACGAAGTGAACACCCCCGATAAATAATATTGTTCGGTAAAGTCGATCGTAATTTCCTTTTGCGACGGATCACTTAAAGCCGTAAGGTTTGTAATCTTTGTAATTTCCCAAGGCGAAGCGGAAAGCGTTTGAACGATCGGCAATACACTTCGAGCCGCTTCCGCAATATCAAATTTTACAAGTTTATTCACTTCGTCATAAACGACCGAATACTTGGTGACGATTTCCGTTGTGCCATAAGACACGACCGCCTTAACTCGGTGTTGCGTTACATTTGCCGCACCGTACATTGAAGCCGCCACGATAATTCGGAACGGGTACGACATTGATTGTCGATACGTTATGTTTGGATAAGTCCACCACGATAAAGCCATTTCTTATAAATTTAGTTTCTTAATATTTTGTCGATATGTTCATTCAAGTCGTTCGTTACTGCCCGACCGATTACCTCGTCGAACTTATTATATTGTTGATCGAAAGCATTCGTAAAAAATCGCCTCGGTCGAATCCCTTTGGCGTGAATACTTTTCCGAATCGGAAATTCATATTTTAATTCAATACCTCGAATATTTAACCAACTTTTTAAATCGCCACCGATTGCTTTCTTTGAAGATTTAAAAGCAAACTCGGGATCGGCCTCGGATTTATTGTAAGGAACCGGCATCGACTTTTTTTTCGAAAGCCAAAGATTACCAGTACCGGTTACGCCCTTGTCGAGAAACGCCCCGTAATATTCCATAAAAAAATCGAGTACGTTATTCTTAATCTTGAACCGGATCGACGACCAAAGTGTTCGAGAGGCGTTCGCTTTTTCCCTCGTTAAATTTCCCCGTGCCTGTTTTACAACACCTTTTGCGAAATCGTGCAAAGCCTTATCTAATCGTTCGAAGCTAATTCGTGCCATTCGTTTAAATCCCGTTTAAGCCCCCAAAGAAGCCGTATTTTAATCGTTCACCATTAAGTTATACAAACATACCGACCTTTTGCGATCTCGGAACTCGCTGATTTACAATGCGTTACAACTACGTAACCGGGTAACATTGAAACCCGACATCGAGCCAAACCTTTACCGGGATTTGCCACCCGGACGATTGTGAATCCGCATAATCGTACAAAGGCGTCATCGTTCCGTTATCCGTCAACCGAATTAATTGTTCCTTGTTCATCGTTGCCAGTATATCCGTTAAAATCGAGTGCGTGGCGTTCATGACGTCAACCATATTCGACCGATCCGACTTCATTCGATCCATAACTAACAAGGTGAACGTAACGGTCAATTCGACCGACCCCTCGCCCCCGACAATATCCGATTGTTCGGTACGAACAAACACCCTCGGCCATAAATTATTTTTCGTGGTGTCGAACTCAAGTTCCCGACCATCGTCTGCCGAATTTACTTGCGGATGCGCTTCCGCAATTTCCTTAATTCTTTTTAATACGCCTTGATAATTCCGCTTCATATCCGAAAAATGTTATCGTTTCACTTATTCCGCTTTGCAATACTTTGTCCATGTTAATAAATTTATGATCCGCAACCGCATAAATTAAGTGATACCAGCCCCACGAATCGCCTCCGTCACCGTCAGATTCGGAAGCACCGGGAACGAGCCGTCGGAAATATTTAAGCACCGATGCGTGACGAGCAAAAAAAAACCAGTCGCCCCCCGTACTACGTCTAACGTCATATGTTTAAGGAAAATCGCTTGTCGTTCTTCCCGTTCTTTCGGGTGTTCATTAACGTAGCTTTTAAGCCTGTAATAATTCCCGAACTCGGCTTCAATCGGCCTATATAAAACCGCCATTAATTTATGAAGGTTTTCGGCATACTTATTCGGCTTTGCCATTTCGTCAATATCAACGAACGCCCCTGTTTCCATATCTCGTACGTCCGGAATAAAACCATATTCACGACCTAAATACTTAACTTTTTGGTGAAGGGGTGCGGTCGACTGTCCGTTAATCATCGAAAATATTTTCGTATAAATTTGTTCCAAATCTGCGTAAATCACTTGACCGATTTCGTGGGGTGTTCTTCCAGTCATTATCGCAACCGAGTGAACAACTTTCGGAAATAAGTCGATTTCGGGATTCTCGTCAATCAATAAAACTTTTTGTACTTGTTCCAAAGTAATGTCGGAAAGTTCCGTCGGGATTTTTAATTTCATCAGTCTTTTATTTTAATTCGGAAAGCCTCAACGCTTGCGGCTCGCCTCGATTTGATTCTGTTTATACGTATCTCGATTCTCTCGTTCAACACCTGCCAAAGCGTTCGCCCTTTTAGGCGGTCGGCCTCTTTTTTATAATCCTTTGCGAATCTTTTATTCATTTCTCCCGCCTCGTATAAAGCCCTGTTCGTTTCTACGAGCCGTTGATTCGTTTCGAATAATTTCAAGCAATACGATATTAATTTCTGTTTATCGTAAACGCATATTTCCCTTTCGAGTTCGTCCTTCGTTAGTTCTGCCATTTCGTTTTTTTATATTTCAGCTAATCCCATGTTCGCAGGGAACGTCGTAAGATTGCACGATTTATTTACCAAAATATTCAACGTCAATACTTGCGTATCGAGTACCGGGATCGACCCGAGTGCAATCACTTGTAAAACTTCACCCGCTTGCCCTGTCAAATATGAAAGCGTTGAAATCGGGGTCGCATCGAGGTAAGTAATTAAATCGACTGTAACTTGCGGAGTCGAACACGCAATCCCGAACAATGCGGAAAAGTCGACCGTCATATCTTTGTTAAAAGTGATTTGATTACCGGTTGCCGGTGTCATTCCCGCCTCGAGATTGTAAACGATAGTATCGTATATCG
>Ga0180437_10009205_pt1 | contig 12286 bp, 16 predicted proteins | sample SS_ome_4_FD_132410 | JGI IMG/M metagenome (GOLD analysis project Ga0180437, IMG submission 132410) | Hypersaline lake sediment archaeal communities from the Salton Sea, California, USA - SS_3_D_1 metaG | ecosystem: Environmental > Aquatic > Non-marine Saline and Alkaline > Hypersaline >...
CCCCTTATCGCGCCCTACGACCCAATAGCGATGGATCTCTCCCTGGATCTGAACCCTCCTTCGACGGATCATCTATTGGGAACGGATTCATTCGGCCGCGACATCCTCAGTCGAATCCTCTTCGGGGCCCGAGTATCGTTGTTCATCGGGCTTACATCAGTGGGTTGGGCTGCTCTCGTGGGCGTGCCGGCGGGGTTGGTGGCGGGCTACTATGGCGGAGCAGTGGGCACTCTCTTGATGAGGCTGGTAGATGCCCTCCTGAGTTTCCCGCCTATCCTCCTCGCCATAGCCATCAGCGCCAGCATGGGAGGAGGGCAGGGCACAGTGATCTTCGCGCTGGGGATGATCTACGTGCCTGTGTTTGCGCGCCTGGTGAGGGGAAGCACCCTTTCTCTGAGGGAGGAAGTATTCGTCATGGCGGCAGAGAGCTATGGCGCAGGTTCTATCAAGATACTTCTTCGACATATCCTCCCCAATATGGTGGGCATCATTGTGGTTCAGGCGACCATCGGTTTCTCTTCGGCGATCATCTCGGAAGCCACCTTGAGTTTCCTGGGCCTGGGAGTGCCGCCGCCCTTGCCCAGTTGGGGACGGGATCTCAATGATGCACGCGCCTACATCCGCGAGTCGTGGTGGTTGGTCATGATTCCTGCTATGACCATTGTGATCAATGTGCTGGGCATCAACTTCCTCGGCGACGGGTTGCGCGACGCGCTCGATCCCAGGATGAGGACTCGCGGATAGGGCGCGGAGAGAGCTGATAGAAAGGGCTGGCTATGTCAGAGGTCGTGATCGTGGTCGACGAGAGAGATAACGTGGCGACGGCGCTTCGGGCCATCGAGGCCGGAGAGTCTCTTCGTATTGGTGTTGGAGGTGCCAACGTTGATATCACGGCGCTGGAACCTGTTGCGTTCGGTCATAAGTTAGCCCTCTCCGACCTGGAAAAAGGGAGCTACATCGTGAAGTACGGTGAGGTGATGGGCGTGGCGACGAAGAGGATCGCCAAGGGCGAACACGCGCACGTGCACAACGTGGAGGGACCAGAGCCCGGGAGGGCCGAACGATGAAGTTCTTGGGCTATCGCAGGAGTAATGGGCGCGTTGGGGTACGAAACCACGTGCTGGTCTTCCCCACGGTCATTTGTGCGGCCAGCGTGGCACAGAAGATAGCGGACGCGGTGCCAGGCACAGTTTTCGTCACCCATCAGCACGGCTGCGGCCACCTGGGCGAAGAGAAAGAGCACATGATCCGGGTCATGACCGGCTTCTGCAGCAACCCCAACGTGGGCGGCGTGTTGCTGGTGGGGCTCGGTTGCGAGATGCTGACGGTAGAATTGCTCGGCGATGAGTTGCGGGCAGCCGGTCAGAGGGTGGAGACCCTCGCCACTCAGGCCATACAGGGTACCGCTGAGGCCGTAGCCAGAGGCAAGGAGTTGGCCCAGAGGCTGCTAAAGGAATCGGGGGCGGCCGAGCGAGAGCAGGTGGACGTGTCTGAGCTCATGCTGGGCGCCAAATGCGGTGCGTCGGACACGTTGTCTGGTCTGACCGCCAACCCAGCTACGGGCGTGGCCTGCGATCTTCTCGTGGCTGAGGGAGGGAGCGCCATCTTCACGGAGACCCCGGAGCTGCTGGGAGCGGAGCAGGTGCTGGCCAGGAGGGCGGCCAACGAGAATGTGCGTGACCGGATCTGGGAGATCACGTCACGCACGGAGAACAGGATCAAGGCGCTGGGACTCAACATCCGTGAGGCTGAGCCAGGTCCGGGCAACATTGAGGCGGGGTTGACCACACTGGCCGAGAAGTCCCTGGGCGCTGTACGCAAGGGTGGCACCACACCCATCGTGGAGGTCGTGGAGTACGGACAGAAACCCTCCAAGAAGGGCTTGGTGATCATGGATGGCCCCGCCCACGACGTGGTAAGTGTCACGGGCATGATCGCGGCCGGCGCTCAGGTAGTTGTGTTCACCACCGGGGTGGGAACCGCGGTGGGCGCACCCATAGCTCCCGTGATCAAAGTCTCCTCCAACAGCGGCCTCTATCGGCGCTGGGCGGACAGCATAGACCTCAATGCCGGGGCTATCTTGGACGGCGAGGAGACGCTCCAGAGTCTGGGCGAACGGCTATTCCAGGAGATAATAGAGGTAGCGTCAGGCAAACTGACCCAAGCAGAGATCCTGGGTCACCGAGAGTTCGCCATCCACACCATCAACCCCACGGTTTGAGATGGGGATTCGGCAAGGAGGGGCTCATGCCGCCTTGTAGATGGCTCCGGCCAGGTAGCCCACCGTGTACTGTCCGGGTGTTTTGATCCCCGTTACGTCGCCGGAGTTCAAGTACTTGAGAACCTTCGCCGCGTTGGCTCCTTTGTCCCGCGCGGCGAGCATCACAGTGACGATGGGGCCACCGCCGCAGGCTTGAGCCTCATTCCGCTCCAGACTCTGCGCCAGTCCCTCTGGATCGAAAGAGTCTAGTAGGTCCCGCACATAGCGGTCGTGAGCGAGTACCTGCTGGTAGTCATCCAGGTGGGCCAGATCGGAACTAGCCACCAGAAGCGCCTCCCGACCCGCTAGCACCTTGGTCAATGCTGCACTGAGCTGACGACAGGCGGCCAGCGATTGATCCCCCATCATTATCGGGACCAGGGTGAACTGATTCAGCAACCTCTGGAGAAAGGGGAGTTGAATCTCCAACGAGTGCTCTGAGTCCTGCTCCAGAAAGCTGAGGCCAAGCTCGCCGTCCAGCTGCTGGACCGAGTTGCGGTCTACCTCCACCAGGCCAAAGGGGGTTTCGTAATACCGTCTTGCGGTCGTGAGGTAGCGGCCAGCGTGATAGTGGTGCACTGGGCTGACGATGACCACTGTGGATAACTCTTTCCCCTCCAGCTGCTTGTAGGCGTACGCCGCGACGCCGCCGGAGTAGGCGTAGCCGGCGTGCGGGGCCACGAGTGCTCGCAACTCGCCATCGATGGGCCCCACATCGACTGCTGCCAGGAACCCGTCGATGGTCTTCGCGAGGGCTGAGACTGAGCCAGGGTACCAGCTCCCGGAGATTGCCGAATGTCTGACGTCGTTCGGGTCTACGTCTTTCATTGTTCCCTCCCGTCGGTCGCTACAGGGCCTGGTGGTGCAATGTGCCGGCGTACGAACGGTGTGGGCTTGGGGAAACTCGCTCAGGTCCAGTGGGAAAGAGACGGCCAGCCCAGAATCATCGATCTTGGGATGAGGAGCAGAGATTCCTAGTCCCTGCCCAGTTGACTGCCCTTGAGGGGCTGTTGCAGTCTGCCGACTATGGTCTCAGGTTGGATGGCTGCCGTTATGATATGGCCTGTGTCCAGGATGATCACCGTTCTGGTCTTTCGCCCATATGTCATATCAATGGCCATGCCTTCCTTCTTTGCCTTTCGCACCATGCGCTTGACCGGCTGCGAGTTAGGGTCGAGGATGGCCAGGATGCGATTGGCAGCGACGATGCCCCCGAAACCGACATGCACTGGGTCCATGGCAGTCTCTCTCCTTCCGAGTGAGCTACGAGGTACCCTCCGAGACAGGCGTTCTAGCGGCGTCTCCTCCGCGCTCCGCTTGGCGCGGAGTCCAGGAGATGCGTACTTGGAATACGCCAAGGCCCAGGCTATAATCTGGTTTCAAGGAGTGTACCATGCCTCTATACGAATATCGCTGCAATGGCTGTCACCGCCGGGTGACTCTACTACGCAGTTTCTCCGACACTAGGGCACCATCGTGCCCAGAATGTCAGAGCGCGGACCTCACTCGACTCATCTCTCGCGTCTCCGTGTTGAGATCCGAGGAGAGCCGACTGGAGAGCCTGTCCGACCCAAGTAGCCTTGCAGGGCTGGATGAAAGTGATCCTCGCAGTATCGCCCGTTGGATGCGCAAGATGAGTGACGAAACGGGCGAGGATATGGGTCCCGAGTTCGACGAGATGGTGGGACGGCTCGAAGCCGGAGAAGACCCGGAAGATGTAGAGCGTTCCATGGGCGACCTGGGCGGTGAGGGCTTCGACGACCAGGCAACTTAGGCCAACCCTGTAGAGCTGCGCCTTTGTAGGGGTGCAAAGCTCAGAACCTCTCGTGTCTCTCCACATCTATGACGAAGACGGTGGCGCCCCCCACATCTATCTCCACCGGTTCAGGGATGTAAAACTCCGACGGCTCAGTCACTGGGACAATAGGGCTGAGATAGCGCGTGCGCTCTTGGCAGCTTTCCTTCACTACGGCGAGTATCTCGTCCACCTGGTCGTTCTCTGCGCCCACGAAGACGGTGGCATTACCCTCCCTGAGAAAGCCGCCTGTGGTACTGATCAAGGTGGCCTTGTGGCCGCCATCGGTCAAGGCCTTCAGCAATGTATCTACATCATCCCTGTGTACGATACTGATGATCAGTTTCACCTCAGCAACCCTCCTTTGCGTCCGTTGATGTTGCTGCCGAAGTATGGGACTCCGACTGATCCGTACCGATTATCTTAGTCTTCCTCAGGTGGTCGATCAGTTCCTCGCCTGTCTTGAAGATTTCTGTACAGTAGAACTGTAAGAAGGGACTTATGCTGTAGGGGAAGACCATATAGACTTCCTTGTCATGACTGAAGCCGTAAATCACCTCCGACAGCACGCCGGGCGAGGGCTCCTTCACCGGGTAGAAGACGATGACCATATCACTCTGGTCGATGAACTGGTAGTCGCGAGCCACTGTTTGATCCTCCAGCATCTTGACCAGCTCGACGCTCATCTGTTCATCGTTCCCTTCGTGGAGTCTCTTGGCTCGCTCCAGTTCGGTCATCGCCAGGGGATTGAAGACGGTGAGGTACTTGCGCAACTCGGCTAGGAAATCCATTATGTTGTCGATCTGTTCAGGCTGTTCTCTCTCGATAGCCGTGATGGGGTAGCTCAAGTACGCTCTCTTGCGCTGGGGTCGGAACATGAGGTCGAACAGGATTTCAGGTGGCTCCTCTCTGGCAATAAGGTAGTGGGGCTTGCGGAAGTTCTGCGCCAGTATCTTGGTGATCAGGGCTTCCTCGTCCCGCCAGACGAGTATCTCCCATAGCTGCAACCTGCCTCTCCATTGGTCCGTCTCCTCCAGCCGGCGTGAGATGGCATCGTAGTCGTCGGTGATGGTGACGTAGAAGTCCGGGTCCAGCTGCGACAGGTAGTAGCTGTCGAAAGCCGGAGACAAGAACTTCTTCCAGCGGAAACAGGTGTGGGTGGCGATGATGGTGTTTTCGTGAGTGGAGGCCTTTCTCACGATTTCCTCGAACACAGTGCCGCGCAGCCACTCCAGGGAAGAGGAAGGGAGATCCAATATCTTCTCCCTGCTTACCGGGCTACCTATGTCCTGGGCCTTCTGGAGCATCATATCGCCAACGTTGCAGACCTCCAGGGGGATGCCTGCCTCCCGGGCAAGTTGTTGCACACCCTCGAGGTAGCCCATCCGATCCGATCCAGAAGAACCTGTACACACCACTCTCATGACCTACCCTCCAATAGAGACACGACCTTGTGCTGGATGTCATCCTGGACTTGCTGCACCGAGCGGTTAGCGTCCACCCTGTGCCATCTGTCCGGCTCCGCCTTCATCAACTGCTCGTAGCCCTGCTGTACACGACGATGATATTCCAGCTCCTTCATGTCCAGCCGGTCCCACTTGGTAAAGAGGGGCAGCTGGGTTCCGTAACTTGCGAGGCCGGTGTCGTTGGCGATACCGAGTCTACGCTTCAAGCCCAGTTCCACGGGTACGTCCAGGTAGAGGGTGAAGTCTGGAGTGAGATCCCCCGTGGCGAAGGCGGTGATAGTACGTAGGGCCTCCAAGTCGAGGCCGAGTCCGTAACCTTGATAGGCCATGGTCGAATCAGCGTATCGGTCGCAGATCACAATGTGGCCCTGATCGAGGTGCGGGCGAATGAATTCCTCGCTCAGTTGGGCGCGCGAGGCGGAGAAGAGCAGGATCTCTGTGCGCGGCAAGATGTCGGTGTTCTCCGGATCCAGAAGGACCTGGCGAACCTTGTCGCTGACACGAGTGCCTCCCGGCTCGCGAGTCAAGACCACAGGGTATTCCTCCTCGTGCAAGTACTCGTAGAGCAGTCGGGCGTGCGTGGTCTTGCCACTACCCTCGGGACCTTCAAAGGTGATGAACAAACCAGTCAACTTTCCGTCTACTTCTTCGGGTAGATCCTGACGCGTCGATTGGGTTCCTTGCCTCTGCTGCGCGAATACAGCCTGGCTTGACGAGCCATCTCATGCTGATAGCGGCGGATAAAGGAGTTCTGGGGCGACAGCTCGGCAGAACGGGCTCCTGAGAGAATCCTCTCGATGGCCCGCTTGGTCTCAGCGGCGGCGGCAGCTAGAGGGTCCATCTGCTGCGGGATGCCGAAGATGTCGGCTAGATAGGTCTCCATCTGGGTGGTGGTGTTGCTGCGCAGAACGTAGACAGGTATGCCCTTCCGCTCCGCCTCCGTGATGTTGTGTGGCTGCTGGCGGTAGTAGTTCTTGAGGGTGAATACCGCCTCTGCGTCGGAGAGATCATCCACGATGCGAATCGGTACCTTAAGTCCCTTCGCCACTTGCTGCAGCCGGTGCTGGCTGATGCCGTAGGGGTATATGTTCAGCGGACGGTGGCGTGTCACCCTCGCTCTGGGAGTTTCATATTCGAACCCTTCTTCCAGGGCTGGGGCGGGCATCTGCTCGGTGTGCGTCTCGCCCTTCTCGTCTCGATAGCGGATCTCCGGAGGCAAGAAGCGGCCCTCTAGGATGGCGTCCACGGCCGCAGCGACGTCATGGCGAACGGCGACGCGTTCCCAGTCTTGAATCTCCACAACGACATCGAAGGTGGGGGGTGCCTTCCGTTCGAGTATGGACTTTCGTGTCCTTCGCCTGCGGGCCTCCTCGTCTCCTAGCGTGACAGACTGGATGCCGCCAATGAGGTCTGCCAGCGTGGGGTTCATCATCAAATTGTCCAGGGTGTTGCCGTGGGCGGTGCCTACGAGTTGGACACCCCGCTCGGCGATGGTGCGAGCGGCAGCTGCTTCCAGTTCGGTGCCTATCTCGTCGATGACGATCACTTCCGGCATGTGGTTTTCCACGGCCTCGATCATCACTGCGTGCTGCATAGTGGGCGTCTTGACCTGCATCCGTCGTGCCTTACCGATGGATGGATGGGGTATGTCTCCGTCGCCGCCAATCTCGTTGCTGGTGTCCACAATGACTACTCTTTTCTTGTCGGCGAGAACGCGGGCTACTTCGCGCAGCATGGTGGTCTTGCCCACGCCTGGGCGGCCGAGCAGGAGGATGCTATTGCCGGACTCCACGATGTCGGTGATGATGTCGATGGTGCCGTAGACGGCCCTCCCCACGCGACAGGTCAGCCCTACGATCTTGTCCTCCCGGTTGCGGATGGCCGAGATACGGTGCAGGGTACGCTCCAAGCCCGCCCTGTTATCATCGCCAAAGCGACCGATGCGGGAGGCCACGTACTGGATGTCGTCTTCAATCACTTCGGTCGAACTGAGGACCACTTCGCGATCTACGAAACGAGCCTCGGGCAGGCGCCCGAGATCGATGACGACTTCCAGTAGCTCGTCTTCCTGATTTAGAGCTCGCAGGGCGTCTCTCAGGGCCGGGGGCAGCACTTCCACGAGTGCTTCCAGATCGTCTGTTATCTCTTGGTGGATGTGGTTCGTTATATCTGGCAAACTTGGTATCCTCGCAGGGGACGGCCCGAGTGCGCGACAGCTATCAGGCCTGGTCCAGGTATCGGTTGCTGGTGGAGATGGGGGCGGCGGTCTCTACGCTTTTTTCCAGGGCGGGGCTCAGTTTGCCCACCGGCACCCGTGTGCGAAGGGTCGTATGTTTCACCATTAGTAGCTCGGAGGCTGCGTGCTCGAACCCCAATGCGTTCAGTGCTCCCTGAAGGCCGCCTTCGTATTCGCGCACGGCGCAGTAGACTGGACGGGGTGCATAGGAAGCCAGCAGAGACAGAGCATCGTTGAGAATCGCATCTGCGCGTCTGGCATCTCCAGGCTCGAGCAGTATCCTGAGCCAGTGGCCTTCCTCGCCAACTACTGTGCGCAGATATGCCTTGATTGCTGCGTTCTCCGTCCAGACGCACTCTCTGGTCTCTCGGCTCTTCCACCAGGGGAGGATCGCGGTGGGATCTCGGCGCACCTGCCCCGTCCTTTCGGCATGCTGCACGGGTCGGGGTGTCACGGAGTTCCGCAAACGCTGCAAGGCCTCGCCATCGTGCTCTCCCGCTGGGCGGCAATGACTGCTCGGGGCACCCGCAAGGCCGCGTGGAATCTGCTCCAGCCGTAAGACGCGCCGGCCCGCGTAGGCGCTGAAGCCCGCCTGGCGAAATACCTCCGAGGCGGGGCCACTCTCGGGTATGGTGGCGAAGATCCGCTGGACGCCTGACTCGCCTTTGATTCTAGCGAGGTGCTCCAATAGATCCTGCCATACGTCGGCGGTGGCTGCGGATCCGTCCAGGGAAGGGGCCACGAACGCTACGTCACACGACAGGCGGTCAGACCTATCCCAGGCCTGGAGGAACCCCTGTATGGCGCCATCCGTGGGGGGACTGTTCTTGACGAAGGTAGCGGTGCGACTCATGTTGAGAGAAAGACACTCCAGCACAGCGAACGGCAGAGGGGCTGGAGACCACAGCAGGGCTGTCTCCAGGTCCAGGCAAGCCACCTGACCTTGAAGCCTATTGACCAGTAGAATGTCGGTCAAGCTGAAGCGTCTTACCACGGGTGCTCCCGGGAAGCATGCTGGTATCAGCCCTTGCTAGAAGCGCCATAGCGTACTGTTTCGTTGCCATGGCGCCGAGGGAATACTAGCGTATGAGCCTATCTCGCAGGCGAGCCCAGGCAGCCTTTTCTGCTTTGCAGTTCCGCCTGCTGTGCCTGGGTCAAAGGGGAGGCGTCCTTCTCCTGCCTGATCTGATTGGTCGTCTGCTCGAGCTTGAGGACTCGATCCCTCAGTTTGGCGTTTTCTTCCTTGAGATTGAAGTTGTCCTGGATCAAGACCCCCAAGAGGTTGCGATTCACCTGCAGGCTATTCTGGAGAGCCTGCTGGTTGTCGCCAATGTTTCGCAGCGCATCGGCAACGACCACCAGACTGGGTCCCATTGCGCCGGGTTCCATATCTGCGTCAGGGGCCACGATGGGATACGCCTCCTCACGTGGATGGTCATCCTCAGAGACGACGGCGCCCTCACTATCGAGGCGGTGAACGACCTGGTCGTAGGTCAATCCCTGGTCCAGAAGGCCCTTGACATGGGTTAGAAGATGTACATCTTCTGTAGTATAGCGCCGGTGAGCGCTCACCCCCGCACCTGTGGCGTCGGGCTTGGCTGCGGCCTTGGACAGGTAGGGATGAAACTCCTTTGCCCACCGACGGAGGGTGGAGGTGGAGATGTTCAACTCTCTGGCCACATCTCCGGGTTGTCTCAACTCGGCATCATTCATTTCTAACTACACCCTTCCTCGAGCGTGATACACCATATGGTCGCTTCACGTGGCAAACCTGCCTCTACTCGGCGTCGTTGGCCGGCTTGTCTTCGTCGCTTGGCTCGCCCTCAGGGGCACTCAACCTGGCCTGTGCCGCCCCCACATCGTGAGGTTCCTCTTTCACAACGCGATAAGAGCCGCTGATCACGGAGGACAAATCGTCTAGGTGCTCCCGCACGATGTGCGTTGGGCAGAGCTCGATGAACAGCTTCAAGCCGATGAAGAAGACTGCAACGTCGTCTATCTGCCCCAGCCCCAAGATGGGATCGGCGAGCAGGTCTATGGGCGAGATGACGTAGGCTATTGTGGCCGGGATGATCAGCTTGGGCCAGATGGGCACACGCCGATCACCCAGGAGCCGCAGGATAAGCCTTGCCTGTTTGGCTGTCGCGGTTAGGAAGCCAACCGCTTGTTCAGAGTCGTGCAATCTCTTGTTATCTGCCACAACCGTTCCTTTTCTGCCCGCCACGATATATTATACACTCCCTCTTATGGCCTTGGCAAGCGGAACGCGCCTAGTAGTTGTCAGTCTACTCAGGGGGTTGTACAATCGCGCAGAGAAGGGCAGGGGCCTCAGCCTCTGCTTCCAGGCGCTGGTGTTGTGGCGCACGCCTGGCTTTGGAGAATCCGTTACGGAGCCTACGGCCTGACGAGACGGCACAACCTCCCGGAGGTTTTCCTGAGCCGAGCCGGAGATTCCCGACCTGCGCACGGTGCAAGCCGAACCGTGCCGAATAACACTTGTGAGGAGGTGCGATGTGGTCGAAGTGGGTGAACAAGCGCCGGATTTCCAGCTTGCCAACGACGTCGGGGAGACGGTGAGGCTCTCGGACTTCCGTGGAACGAAGGTTATCCTCTACTTCTATCCCAAGGCCCTGACCAAAGGTTGAACGGACCACGCAGTTGGATTCCGTGACGAATTCGAGAAGATCCAGGCGGCGAATGCCATGGTGATCGGGGTGAGTCCGGATCCCCCGAAGAGGCTGGCCAGATTCAGGGCCAAGAACGATCTACCCTTCGTTCTACTTTCGGACCCAGACCACGCCGTCGCTGAGACATACGGTGTGTGGGGCGAGAAGAAGATGTACGGCAAGACCTACATGGGCATCGTCCGCAGCCACTTCGTTATCGACGAGGGGGGACGTGTCGTGGATGCCCAGATCAAGGTCAGCCCTAAGAAAAGCGTGGAATTGGCTGTGGCGGCGCTCTAGCACACCGAGACCTCGGAGGCCTCCCAGACCTCCAAGGTCTAACTACTTGTCGCGCTCCTCCCAGGGCGGCACCTCTTCGCCGACACTCCAGAGGAAGAAGTACACCCCCGTAGGCCCGAAGTGCTTGAAGGTCTTGGTGAGGGCCTTGCGGCGCGCTTGCCAGGGGAATCCGTCCAGGGAGCGCAGGTACTCGTGGTACGAGCCGTGCTCAGCGATGAGCCGCTGCGCGATCCGGGCGTTCTCTATGGTAGCCTGAATCTTGCGGGCATTGCGCACTATGCCCTCGTCGGCCAGCAGGCGCTCCACGTCCCGCTCATCGTACGAGGCTACGCGGTCGATCTCGAAGCCGGCGAAGGCCTCCTGGAAGTTGGGCCACTTGCTGCGGACCACCTTCCAGCTGAAGCCGGCTTGAAAGACGGCCTGGGTCAGCTTCTCAAAATATCCGCTGTTGCGCTCCGGCTTCTGCCCTGGCCGATGGTCGTGCTCTTCAGACATAGTGTCCTCCTTCATCCGACAAAAGCCTGTGAGAGACCACATTCTCGTATGGTGACGCAAGATGAGGGGACCCCGCAACCACCACATTGGCCGGTTGGCCTTGACTATCGGTGCTCTGCAATGTGGAGCGGGTGCTAGGAAAGCGTCCTGGATGCCTCTACCGCCGCCTGTACCTGGAGTCTGCCGCTCTCTTGATACTTCTCTCCCGTGTAGGACAGGCTCCAACCCTGCTCCAGGTCGATGTAGGGCTGGAGCAGGACACCGATGGGAATCCCGTGGACTCTGGCCAGGGCGAAGAGGGCCGCGGTCTCGCCGTTCTCCATGGACAGGCAACCCTGGTCGCGGAATTCGTCCGCCAGCTGGGGTGTGATGCGGTAGAAGGCCTCGCAGGAGCCAACGCCGCCGCTCTTCCAGGAGGCACCCAGGCCATCCAGGGCCGAACCCAGCGCTTCGAAGGCCCGCGGCTCAGCCTCTACGCGGGCCGTGGCGATCCCGTAGTGGGGGGAGGTCCCGTCGATTCCGACAGCAAAACTGGGTAAGTGGATCACTCCCTCATCGAGGTACCCCTTGCCGAGGCCCCAGGAGGCACAAAGCAGGAAGATCACCTGAGCTCCGTAATGGATCAGTTCCTCACAGAAGGAGGCCAGCGTTGATGGCCCCATGTGGGGGACGAAGGCGGCAATGTCTCGACCATCGATCTCGCCTTTCCAGCCTCTGAAGAGGGGCGAGTAGGCTGGCGTGAACCGGGCAGCTGGCCACTCCCACTCCTCCATTCCCGAGAGGCAGGTCAGTTCTTCGAGTACGGTCTGGTTGAAGGTCAGGAACACCAGATGAGGGACCCGGAGTTCGCTTCGGGTGGCGCCATGCGCAAGGGCTTCTCTCTCAACGTCGGCAGGGTCGATGAGGAACACTTCTTTTCTCCTCCCTTCGATCGAAAACCTATCCAAACCCTCGCCACGACTGCGGCGACAGGGTGAGGGAGAGGAGATGGTCCAGGTACCTCCGCCTCTGACAGGATAGGACGAGAATCCGGAGATCGCAGACGAGAGTCGCCAAGGTTGGACCTGC